>WNFO01002895.1_pt1 | contig 27373 bp, 27 predicted proteins | sample 5400251 | NCBI WGS metagenome assembly WNFO01 (sample SAMN13153354, study PRJNA577476) | soil metagenome | isolation source: 100 cm saprolite under Madrone tree | place: USA:California | collected 2016-06-14
TCCACACTGGCGGCGGTCACCGCGGCTCCCGGCGCCCGACGCCGGGCGCGCCGGAGCGCGGAGAGCGAGGGGTCGACGGCGACGACGAACGTGCCCGCCGGGAACAGCGGCAGGTTGCGGCCGGTCCCGGTTCCGACGTCGAGCGTCCGCCCCTGCGCGCCCGCCGTCAGCCAGCGCCGCCAACGGCCGATGTCGCCTCGCTCGGCCACCGCCGCAAGCGCGTCGTAGAGCCAGGGGATCTGCTCGACGCCGCGCATCGGACGAGCCGCCGCGCCCCTCTAGATCCCGGGGCGGAGCTGGCGGGCCCCCGGCGCCAGCACGGCGAGCCTCGCCGTCGCGGGATCCGTCATGCTCCGGGCCCGATCTGAGAGCGTTGCGAAGCCGCCGTCGGGGTTCAGGAAGATCGCGTCGGCCGGAGAGCTCCCCCGCGCCCCGCGCACACGGGCGACCCTCTGGTCGAGGATCTCCCTCTCCCCCGTCCGCGGGTCGACGACGCCCAGGCCCGAGGAGTCACGGCCGCCTGGTGGGTGACGGTGGACGCTGCCCGGTCGCGCGGAGAGGGGCCTGCCGCTCGACGACCCCAGGGGGGGTCGCCGCGGCCAGGAGAGTGGCCAGCCCGCGGCAGACCGCGGGGCCGCCACCGTCGGATCCTCGGGGGCTAACGGAGCCATAAAGGCACGGACTTCGCTGAAGGGTAGGATGGTGAAGGGCCGCCCTGTGTTTGACCTTACGCCTAGACGCTTACCGGTTCGTGTTTGAGCTGGAGACGAACCGCGCGGGCTTGGTCAGCCGCACCACGGAGTAGCCGAGGGAGCTCAGATCCGAGTCGACGTCGGGCCTCGCGCGGCGGTCGGCGTGCCGGCGGTCACTGCCCGGGTCGGACGGCCCTGCGCCGGCCCGCCGCCGCTGGCCGACCCGGCGATCGAGAATGATCTCGACCGACTCCTGGTCCGAGAAGGCGCGCTTGAAGTCCTGGTAGCGCTTGATCGCCTCCCGCGACACGACGAACAACAGCTGGCCCACGCGGCCTCCTCTGTCCGAGCCGGCTCGCCGGCCCGCTGGTCGGGATTATCGCATCGACGGCAAGCGATTTAACGGGGGGCTTACGCGGGGGCCAGGGGTGGCCGATAATGGGACTTTGCTCCGGTAGGACGGGCGGGAGCCTCGGCAGGGGTGTCGGGCCGATGGAGGATCTTGATGGTAATGTGGGCGCTGTTTCTTGTCCTGGCGCTCGTCGGCCCCGCGCAGGCCCAGAGCATGACGGAGATCTTCCTGGAGTCCGAGCGGGCGAGGCTGGTCACCCTCAGGCAGGAGCTTACGACGCTCGTGAAGCAGGAGCCGCAGAGCGACGAAGAGCTCACCCGCCTCATCCGGCTGCGCCTGGAAATCCGGCGTGTCGAGGGCCGGATCAAGGCGATCGAGCAGGGCATCAAGGAGCGGGAGCACGAGCAGCAGCAGCAATAAGGCGACCCGGCGCCGCCGGGCAGTCCGAGCCGAACGACCGTGGGACCGCCGGGGCCCCTAGTCTGGCGCCGGCACACAGCAAGGGAGGAGACATGAAGCTGCAAGGAAAGCGCATCGCGGTGCTCGCCGAGAACATGTACCAGGAGATGGAGCTGTGGGTGCCGTACTACCGGTTCCGAGAGGAAGGGGCAGAGGTGAAGGTCATCGGCGCCGGGGGGGCCAAGTCCTACACCTCCAAGCACGGCTATCCCGTCAACGTCGACGTCCAGGCCGAGGCCGTGAGCGCGGTCGAGTTCGACGCCGTGATCGTGCCCGGTGGCTACGCCCCCGACGTCATGCGGCGGCACGCCGCGATGGTGAAGCTCGTCCGTGAGGCCCACCAGCAGGGGAAGGTTGTTGCGGCGATCTGCCATGCGGGCTGGATGCTCGTGTCGGCGGGCATCCTGAAGGGGAAGCGTGCGACGTCGTTCTTCTCGATCAAGGACGACCTGGTCGCGGCGGGGACCAACTGGGTCGACGAAGAGGTCGTGGTGGACGGCAACCTGATCACTTCGCGCCGGCCTGACGACCTGCCCGCGTTCTGCCGGGAGATCATCCGCGCGCTCGCCAAGGCATAGGCGGGTTACGGCCCCTGGACCAGGAAGCGGTAGCCGGCGACGACGACCCGGAACCCCGTGATGCGAGGATCGGGCGGCACGGAGGCGTCCCAGTAGCCTTCGTGCCGCGCCCGGACGAGCCGGTCGACGTACGCCGGCAGCTCGGCGACGACGTCGCCCGAGGCGCTGAGCGCCTGGACGCGGAGCCGGACGTTGACCGCGTCGAGGGAGGTGTTGTTGAAGATGCGACCGTCGAGGCGGATCTGGCGCGGGCCGCTGCGATCGATGTTGTAAGTGATCGTGAAGTAGTCGGCCGCATCCGCGCCCGCGAAGAGACAGAGCGCGCCGACGACGGCGAGGCAGGCGGCCCGGCAGACCATCCGCCGGCGTTTCACTGGGTGAGTATATACTAGCCGCGTGCGAGCGGGCCCGACCGGCGTCCTCCTAGCATGCCTTGCCGCCGTCGCGCCGGCGGCGTCAGCCGGCCCCACGATCCGCTCGGTCGCCGAGGCGCGCGTGCGCGTCGACCATCACCTCCAGGCGGTCGACTCTGTCGCGAGCCGCCTCGGCGCGCTGCTCGTCGAGCCCTGCCCCCGCTTCTCGAGCGCCGCGGAGTGGAGTCAGTTCGAGGAGGCGAGGGTCAATGACGTCGTTCTGCTGATGGCCCACCTCGAGCAGGCGTGGATCGAGGCCAAGGCCGTCCACGACGACACGCTCCGGCGCCAGGCGAAGGCGCCCCGGCGGCGGGTCGCCGAGGGCCGGCAGCTCGTCGATAGGCTCCACGCCTGCGCCGCCGAGAACCGAGCGTCCTTCGACCCCCTCAGCGTCTGGCTCCGGATCGAGCGGGAAGTTCCGCGCCGCCAGGCGGAGATCGCGCTGCCGGAGTAGCACGGCCCTTCTCTTCGCGGATCGACGGCCATTTCGACATGCGGGCTCTGGTGATCGGCGCGTCGGGCCAGGTGGGTGGCGCGCTCTGCCTCGAGCTCGGCCGCCGCGGCCACGCCGTCGTCGGCACACACGCGCGCACAGCCGCGCCCGGGACCGTCCATCTCGATCTGGGGGATGCGCCCGCCACGGAGCGGCTCCTGGGCGAAACCGCCCCCGACTGGGTGTTCTGCGCGGGCGCCCTCACCCATGTCGATTACTGCGAGGCGAATCCCGACGACGCCGCGCGGCTCAATCGCGACGGACCGCGGGCGGCGGCGCAGGCGGCGGCGCGGCTCGGCGCGGGCTTCGTCTTCTACTCCACGGACTACATCTTCGACGGCACCGCCGGGCCCTACGGCGAGGACGACCGCGCGAACCCCGTGTCGGTCTACGGGCGCACCAAATGGGAGGGCGAGCTGGCCGTACGAGAGGCGCTTCAGCGTTGCCTGATCCTACGGACCACGGTCGTCTACGGGCCGGAGCGGCAGGAGAAGAACTTCGTGTACCAAGTGATCCGGCACTGCCGCGATGGCGAGCGGATGCTGGTCCCGGCCGATCAGGCCTCGAGCCCCACCTTCAACGGCGACCTCGCGGCCGCGAGCGTCGAACTTGTCGAACACGACGCGCGTGGCGTCTATCACGTCGCGGGGACGTCCGTGCTGGATCGGTTCGCGTTCGCGCGGCTCGTGGCCGAGGTGTTCGGGCTCGACGACGGCTGGCTCGCGCCCGTCCCGACGGCGCGCCTCGGGCAGCGGGCGCCGCGCCCTCTGCGGGGCGGTCTCAGCGTGGAGCGGGCGCTCCGGGTCCTGGCCGCGCCTCTTCGCTCGGCCCGCGAAGGGCTCGAGACGATGCGGGACGTGATTGCGCCCCTGGGGAAGCTACGGTAGCATGAAGCCCCGGGCCGTTCTGGTTCCAGCGCACGAACGCGGTGAGCGTAGCTCAATTGGTCAGAGCACTGGACTGTGGCTCCAGGGGTTGAGGGTTCGATTCCCTTCGCTCACCCCATTATGGTGTACGCGCCCGTAGCTCAGTTGGATAGAGCGTCGGACTTCGAATCCGAAGGTCGCAGGTTCGATTCCTGCCGGGCGTACCATGAAATCAAATACTTCCAGATCGGCAGTCGTTGAACCACGGCGAAATTGTGCGGGTTCTCAGAGAGTCTCACTGATGTCTTAGGAGACGCTTCACCCGCCACACGACCTCCGTGGAGCGGCCTCCGAGCCGATTAGCCGGATCGAGCCGGACGGTTACCTCGGTCACCTGGTTGCGGTCGCGGCCAAAGAACTCGTGATCCTCTGCTGGTTCGTGACATTCCAACTGCAACGCTCGAAGCACCAGCTCACCATCTCTCGATCGCCACGATTGTGGCGTCCCGGAACGCGCCCCGCAGCGAAAATCGTATCGCGTCGCCCACCCGGGTCGCGTCACGAATCCTCGGCGCCACCCGGAAGCTGGTGGTCCTTGGCGGGAGGAACCCCGGAATCTCCTCGTGGGTGATCACCAGCAGGTCCGCCCTGGGGAAGATCGCCCGTACGATCCCTCGCGCCTCCCACTGCTGCTCGCCGCCACGGGCACCGGTGGTGCACGCCGCGCGCTCGCGCTCGAGCCGCTCCACTCTCGAGCGGGTGGCCTCGAGCTCCTGAGAGAGCCTGTCCGCCCGCCGGCCCCAGTCGGCGTAGCCCAAACCCAGGCCAACGGCGAGCGTGAGGTTCACGAGGAGGACCACCTGCCACACGGGCATCAAGGAGGCGCTCCGGATTCCATCAGTGGATGTGGTCGTCCGGGAAGGGCGCGACGTTCTTCTCTTCGTTGAGCTGCTCGACCTGGCCCAGGAGCGCCGTGGCCTCGGGCATCGCTTCGGTGTCGCCTTTCCAGATCGCTCGGATGTAGCCCTGACGATCGATCAGGAGCTCTGCGTGAGGCCCGGGCGCGAACATACGGTAGGCCTGGACAATATCGAGGGCCCCGTCGGTCACCACCGGGAACAGGACGGGCGGCGAGGAGCCGAGCTCCCTGATCGCCTCGGACGAGGCATCGGTCGGCACGGCGATGACCTCTACACCCATGATCCACAGCAGGTCGTAACTCCTCGCGAGCTGCGTCATGCGCGGGCGGGATCCCGGAAGCGTGTAGACCACCAGCAGGACCATCCGCCGCCCTCGGTAGTCGCGCAACGCACCCGGCGCTAACGGGCCCACCGAGACGGCAAAGTCGGGCGCGACGAGCCAGGGGCGCTCAGGCTCCACCACCCGTCCGAGTCGCCCGGCGTCACCGGCAGCGCCGAGCGCCCTGATGAAGTTGATCACGTCCCAGCGCTCGGCATCGCCGAGCCGCTTCTCGAAGCTTGGCATGCCACCCTCCGGGATGCCGTGGGTCACCAGCCAGAAGATCTCGCCCGCGTGCCGGCGGGATACGGGCGGGGAGCGAAGATCGGCCGGCGGCCGCCGGCCTTGCATCGAGGGTCCGTCACCGGCCCCCGTGGCGCCGTGGCAGGTGGCGCAGTGCTCATGGTAGACGAGCATCCCGGGCGCGATCGAGGCGGCGTGATAGGTCACCGGCGGCCGCCGGTACGTGGTTGGATAGGCGTCGACCACGATCGGTGCAAGGCCGCCGCCGGCGCCGACGGCGATGAGGCCCAGCGCGCCGGCGAGCACCGGCGCGCGCCGGCGGCGCACGAAAATGGACGCGATCGCGGCTGCGGTCCCGAGCAAGACGAGTTGGCTGCCCAGGAGTGCCCGCCAGCGCGTGGCCGGCGTCTCGACCGCGGCGTCCAGGGAGAATCGGAACGGCAACGGCCAGACTGGTTGCTCATGGCGGGCGGGCGTCGTCAGCGTCATCGCCGCGACCAGGGCAAGCAGGACGAGCGCCAGGAAGGCTTCGAGTCCGACGAACGCGGCGAGGCGGCGCATCGCCGGACACTCGACGGTGGCGGTCGGTCGGGAAAGCGCAGGAAGCAAGCGCACGCGGTTGACCGCCGCCAGGACGAGAACCGGAACGAGGACCGACAGCTTTGCCAAGAGCAGGTGGCCGTATGCCGTCCCCGCGAGACCGGCGACGCTCTCGACCTGCACGACCGCGTTCATCGATCCCGACGCGATCAGGACGATCATCGTCGCGAACGCGGCGCCGGAAAACCGGCGGACGGCGCGCGCTGCATAGAGGCGTGAGTCCGCATCGGCGTCACGGCTCGCCGCTCTCAGCAAGAGCGCGAGCGGGACGAGCCCACCGATCCAGATGCCGGACCCAAGAAGATGCGCGACGTCAACGGCCACGGCCAGCACCGTGCGAGGGGCGACACCGGCCGCGTGGCTGGAGCCGCTCACGAGTGCGAGCGCGAGCATGCCGAGCCCGAGGGCTTCGACGCGGGAGGCGATCCAGTTCCTGGTCTCCCTGACGTCCGCTGGCAAGAGGAGAAACGCCCCGAGCACGACCAGGAGACCGTGACGCGCCAGCCAGATGAGTCCGGGACGCGTATCGAGCAGAGCGCGCCACACCGCTCGAGGCTCGAGGGCCGCTTCGAGGCGGCCCTCGAAGACCGCCGTCCGAGCGAGCAGGCAGGCGATCCCCGAGCCGAGCGCGACGAGGAGGAGGCGGCGCGAGTAGACGGCGATCGTCCTCTCCCACCGGCGCGCGGTCGGGCGCTCGCTCGGGTTGCCCGCCAGGAGGAGCATGAAGAACGCCCCCGTGAGGAGGATGGAGGAGGCGAGGTGTACCCAAGACGCAGCGAGAAGGAAGAGCCTCATTCGACTCTGAACGCGAAGCCGCCTTCGGTCACGTCGGCGTCGATCGAGAGCACCCGCCACCTCACCCTGTACGTTCCTGGAGGAAGCGCCGGGAGTGTCACGCGGAGCAGTACCGGGTTCGAGCGGTCAACGCGACTGTCCCCGCGATCCACCTGCCCTCCGCGATCGTTCACGACACGGACCGAGCTGTAGGCTGGTTCGAGGGGTTCGGTGAAATAGAGCTTCACCTCGTCGGGAGAACGCCTCACCTTGCTCTCGACGCGCGGCTCGGTCCGCTGAAGCATAGCGTGGCCGGCCGCGGTGCCCGTCAGTGCGCAGACGGCAAGGACGAGCACCAGCGGGGCAATCGACTTCACGGGGCGGGGTCGCGGTCCCCGGGCACGAGGGTATTCGGGAGGCGGGCACACCATTCCGTGACCGCACTCGGGCAGCAGCGCGATCGCCCCTACGTGCTGACCGACGTCCCTCTTACGTCAGTCGTGCTTTTGCCCGATAGTAGGCGACGACGTCGCTCGTCTTCAACCAAAACAGATCGTAGACCGATCCGCTCCCGTCCGACCCCGAAATCGGCCCGGGCCCGCGGTCCTGCCCGGACGACCAAATCATCTTGTCACCATCTGCCGTGAACTGCGGGCACGCCCCATCCACATTCGGAAGATTGAACGGAGCTTCCACGATGGGTCCCTTCCACTGCTTAGTCGACGGGTCGTAGTGAAGGAATACCATCTTGTGGAATTTTCCGAAGTCGTGGACGGAGGCGACGCCGAGCACCAGCCCGTCCTTTGCCGCCGCGCTGATGCGGCACTTAAAACCTATCGAGTCGAGTACCTTGCTGTCGAGCCGCTTGGCGGGCTGCCATACACTCCGCTCCAGGGTGCTCGTATACACGTCGGGTGAGGGATCGGCTCCCGGCTCTCGGGGCCTGATCGAGATGAAGACCGACACATTTTCCTGACCGGGGATGCCGCTCGGCATGAAGCAGTGGTCAACGTACTGCGAATTCACGTTCGGTCCAAGATTCTCGGCCTTCGTCCATTCGCCGTTTGACTGCTTGTGGGCGACATAGATGTCTGTGGCCCCGTGGCCGCCCGCCCGCGTGCTCATGAAGTGCAGGGTCGTCCCGTCCGGGGAGATTCTCGGCTCCAGATCCATCGCGTCACTGTTGACGATATCGGGGAGTCGTTCAGGAACCGTCCAGTCTCCGTTCGAACCCGGCCACTCGCCGCTTTGACGGATTCGATGGGTGACAAACAGATCCGTCGTCTTGACCCGTTTGTCGCCGGCCGCCGCAAAGCGGGCAAAGTAGACGGTATTGCCGTCCCCGGTGATTGTCGGCTCGTAATTGCCAAATTGATCGTTGGGAGGAAACGGGAACTTCTTGGGAATCAATTCCCGCGCTGCAGTTCCCGCTCGAGCGGAAGACACCCACGACGTGGCCATCGCGGCTCCGACGAAGGTTCCCGACCTCTGCATGAATTGCCTCCGCGACAGTTTCGTCATGATATTCCCCCACCCGTCTTGGATCCGTTTTGCGTTTCAGAAAGTCTCGGTAGGCCTCCCCGAGTCCCGCTACGTCTTTCCACGAAAACCCTTTCACGAGCGACCGAGAGGCCGTGGCACTGCCTTCGAACCGTGTGTTCTCTGACCGAGAGGCTACGGGACCTGGCCCTTCACGCCTGATCAGTTTTGACCGCTTGGCCCTCCGCTCGCGCATTTAACTACATTCCCGGTCAACATTGTCAAGAATTGTTTTTCGAATACCTCCGACGAGGTGTCCATCAAGGCCCGGGGGCGGAGAATCACTCCACATCATCGGCCCTATTGACTGATGTGAGCGTCATCCCAACCGCCAGAGTCCCGATGATCTCTTCTTTGTCCTTGGCGCCGTCCTGGCCCTGACTTGTGCGCCTGTTCTCTTCGAAATCACCCGGCGAAGACGTACACGCAGCCGCGTGATACGGCGCCGTTGCATGCGACCACGCCGGAGGGCACGACCTGGATCCCGGGCAGCACGGCGTCGGTCCAGTCCTTCTTCACGTCATCGTGCTTCAGGCCCATCTTCTGGGCGACCATGGCGCTGTAAAAAGTGATGGCCAGATTGCACGCGCTCACCTTGACGCCCCGTGCGATGAGCTTCTGGAGCGCAGCATCCGGCACGGGGAGGGCGCCTGGCTTGAGGTAGAACGGGTTGCGGACAGCGGGCGCCTTGGTGTCCGGGTCTTCGATCTTGAACACCTCACCCAGCTGGTACTTGGCCCAGACCGAATCGTTGAGCGCCAGCGGAAGGGCGTCATGGCGCAGGACCATCACCACGCCAAGATCGCTCTCGGGTACGCCGAAGGCTTCCGGACCGGTCATGAAGAACGCCCACGACCACACGAGCCCCATCCCCCGGTTGACCTCGGGCATGTCGTAGAGCTGTCGGCGCTTGCCGGAAATGCTGTCGAGCCAGCGCGTGAAGTCAGTGCTCGGACCGTCCGCGGCGGCGACACTAGTCGGGCCGGGTACCATGGCGCCAAGGCCGGCGGCGGCAACCGTGGCCGCCAGACCGAGGAAATCGCGGCGGTCGCCCTGAAGTTTCGTGTTGTCGTCCATTTCGGCCTCCTCAAGGTATGCGTCAGGGGTTCAGATGGAAGCGGCTCTGCTGTGGGAAAGCGACCGGGACGCGCGCATCGGCGGAAGCCCTCCTTCGTCCCCCGAAGGCGCTGATCAGTCTTCTAAACTACCCGCCGGCGACTGTCAACAGGCGCTTGGGCACAGGCGCTTGGGCCTCGACCGATACCGGCGTCTCCGCGCGCGAGCCGGATACGGCTGCTGCGGTCCTAGAATGGCGGGTGAGAATGGAGCTTCGGACGAGCGTCAGGTGCGCTCGGGCCCAAGGGGCTGGCTCTAGTAGCGCGCGTCCGGTGGCTTGTCGCCTTTCGGCCAATCCTCGTCCTTCCTCGGGAAGTCAGGTCGCGGCTGTTCCGTGAAGTACGCCGCGACGTCGTACGCCTCCTGATCGGTGAGCGTTCCGTCCTGTCCGTACGGCATGTTCGCCTTGACGAAGCCCGCTGCCGTGTTCCGGCGCGCCATACCGGCACCGATGTTGAACGATTGTGGCCCCCAGAGCGGGGGGAACAGGTAGTCCCCGCTCGGGCCCCTCAGCCCTTGACCATCGCGACCGTGACAGACGGCGCACTTGGCGACGTACACCGCCTCCCCGCGACTCTTGTCCGGCGGGCTGACGGGCGTGAGCTTCAGGAATCCACGCCCCGGGGGCTCCACGCCGACCGGCACGTCCCTGGACAGCCACCAGATGTAGGCGAGGATCGCGCGCATCTCCTCGCCGTCGCGCGGCAAGGGCCGGCCGTTCATCGAGCGCTCGAAGCAATCGTTGACGCGGTCCTCCAGGAGATTCACCTTCGCGTTCCGACTCCGGTATTCGGGGAAGACGCCCCAGGTCCCGACCCACGGCGAGGAGTAGGCCTTCCGCCCCTTGTCGAGATGGCAGCTCGTGCAGTTCAGCCCGTTCCCGGTGTACTCCTTCGCGTAGACCCGAGTCTGCGTGAGGATCCTCTCGCCGTACCGGATCGACGCTCCCAGTGGTCCGTCCGGAACCTCGTCCGGCGCTGGGCCCGGAAGTCGATTCTTCGATGGTGCGACCGGTTGCCCGGTGCTCGGTTGACCGACACCGACAGTCACCGCCCCGCCCAGGACGCCGAGGGCGAGGATCGCGGCGACGGCGCGTTGCCGGCTCAACCCCTCATCCTACGGGCACGGCCGTCGGGCGTCGCCGCGCCGCCGCCGCCAAGGCCATCGCGACGACCCGAGCACCACGGGGCCTGAAGCCTGCGCCTCGATCCCCGATTCAAGTCTCGCGGGAAGGGCACGCGCGTCACGGCGTGTTGCCCGCGCCGCTGAGCAGGGTGGCTTGCCGGAGCAAGATGACGACGCCGACGACGGCGACCAGCAAGGCGAAGGCCTGGCGGAGGCGATCGGCCGGCACGCGGCGCGCGCCCAGCTGACCCACGACCATACCGGCTCCTGCACACCCCGCGAACTCGGCGGTGAGGCGCCAGTCGATCGGCGCCTCCTCCAGATGAGCGAGCAAGCCGGCGGCGCTGCTGAACGAGATCGCCGTCAGGGACGTCCCGATCGCCACCTTCATCGGCAGCCGGCCCGCCCACAGCAGCGCGGGGACGATCACGAAGCCGCCCCCGATGCCGAGAAATCCCGTGAGCAGCCCGACCCCGAAACCGACCCCCAGCATCACGGTGGGCCGGGACTCGCGGTCCCCGACCGGCTCAGACCGCTTCCGGGCCATCGACGCGGCGACGGTGAGCATCAGGATCGCGAACAGCGTCAGCAGCCAGCGCTCGGGGAGGAGCCGCGTCAGGCGAGCCCCGAGCAGCGCACCCAGCACCCCCGCGCTGCTGAAGAGGAGCGCCGCCCGGACCCGTACGAGTCCGACCCGCGCGTAGAGGATGGCGCCAAGAACGCTGACGAGGCCCACCACGACCAGGGACATCGGGATGGCGGCCGCGGCCGGGACGCCGGCCACGTACACGAGGATCGGCACCGTGAGGATCGAGCCGCCGCCACCGAGGAGCCCGAGCGACAGCCCGACGAGGAGGCTGAGCACGAGCGCGACCACGATCATCTCCGGTAAGGACGTCTGAACGGCCGCCACGCACGTTCTCTTCTATTTCGACCTGGGTCGTCATAGACACGCACGCCGTAATCATAAAGAGCCTGATCGGTCATCCGTCCCTCGCACACTCCCAGCTTTGCCGTTGGTCCTTGACCGACGCCGTCTGACAGTCAGACGCCCGCTCGAACGATTGGATCGGTCCCGTTCGGACGGCGGTGCGTGCGCCGGAGGAGCATTTCTCGGCGAGGCCAGCCGTAACGAAACGAATGTTCGAGCCACGTTGACCACGACCCCTGACGGGCACGCGGTGGCCCCATCAGATACCATCCTCCGCCCAGCTGGTCACGGGCCAGAGTGCGGCACGCTCGATCCTGTCTGACGCCGCGCTTGGCGATCCTCGACCCGTCTCGACGCGGTATTTTAGGGCGAATTCACGGCGAAAAATAGCGGCACCGCGCCGACCCGAGCGGCTGCCGGGGAAGACGCAGGTGGAGATCGAGATCCTGCGACGAAGGCGAGGGAAGAGGATGGTATCAGAGGCCGAGCACGCCGGCAGGACCTGCCCCGTGAGTTCCTCGACGGGAAAGGCGGGCGCCCTGGGCGCCGAACGACCAGCCACGACGTCCGCTCAAATACCGAGCCCGTCGCGCCTATCGGCGCCCGCCGCGTTCATCAAGTAGTAGAAGCATGCCGGGAAGCGCCTGCCTCACAGGTCCTCAATCATGCTACTGTGGAGCGCAATTGAGGTCCTTCCTCTTCGGGGGGGAGTATGGCTACGCACTCCAAGACCAATCGCGCCGTTCGGAGACTCCGACGTCTCGCGCGCCGGCGCCGCGAAGCCGAGCTGAGAAAAGCTCGGCGCAGTGGGACGGATAATCCTTCGGCTCCACCCCGCGTCTAGGCGCACGCAGCCAGCGCCGGCGGCCTTCCTGAGGTCGCCGGCGATCAGTGCGCGGTAGAGCCCGATTCCGCGATGTCGCGGAGATGTCCGAGGACGCGTTCCACGGCGACCGCATGGAGCACCGCGTCCAGCGGCCCGATGAAGCGGCTCGATCTCGAGATTGGCGTAGTCAGGTCCACCAATCACGGCCTGTACGGCGGCGGAGGGAAGGGCGCGATGGCCCACGCGGTCGCCCCGCACCCTCGACGCCCGTGGTACCCGGTCAGCTCCCGATCGATCAATCGCCCTTGTCCATGAGCGGCTCGCCTTCCTTCCCGGCCTCGACCATCACCTCGAGCGCGCTCGGCGTCTGCTCGTTGAGCCCGCCACTGTCGGTCGCCGTCATGGATCGTAGCGGAAGCGCTTTACCGCGTCCTCGTTCCACTCGATTCCACAGCCAGGCCTCGCCGGAATGACGAGCTGGCTCTTCTCGAGTTTGAACGGTTCAGCGAGAACGGGCTCCGCCCAGTCCTGCCATTCCAGCCAGTGCGCCGTCTCGGTGACCCGCATGAGGTGGGCCGCCACTTCCGGGTACAGGTGCGTCGAGACTTCGATGCCCGCGGCGCCCGCGATTGGCACCGCCCGCAGCCACCCTGAGACGCCACCAATCCGCATGAGATCGATCATCACGTAGTCGCCCGCGCCCATCTCGAGAGCCCGGAAGAGCTCGCGAGGACCGTAGAAGTTCTCGCCGAGCTGGACCGGTGTGTTGAGTTCACGTGTGAGCTGCGCATAGCCGGCGAGGTTGTTGTAGGTGATCGGCTCCTCAAACCAGTAGAGCCCCTGGTCGTCCAGCGCGTGACACCGGTGGAGCGCATCCCCGAGAGTCAGCCCTTGGTTGAAATCGACCATGAGCTTCACGTGATCGCCTACGGCGCCGCGTACTGCCTTGATCGCGTCCAGGTCCTCTTGCAACCGATCACGGCCCAGGCGCAACTTCAACGCCGTGAACCCGCCCTCGGTGACGAGCGCGACAGCCTCGCGGCCAAGGGTCGCCAGGTCGGTGAGCCAGAGCCCGTTGCTGTTGTAGGCGGGAACGGCTGCCAGCGAACCGCCCAGAAACACGGCCAGGGGCATGTTGGCCGCCTTGGCGAGCGCATCCCACGCGGCCATGTCCAGGCCCGCGAGCGCGATCAGGGTGACGCCCTCGTACCCGACGAGATTCAGCGATTTGCGCCCGCTCTCAAAATCATGGAACGGCCGAACCGCCTGGCCCGTACGGGCCACGGCCAGATCGTGCATCGCCGGCACGATCGACCGAACGGCCTGCTTTAGATAGGGCTCCAAGTAGCTCCGCCCCACGATTCCCTCCTCGGTATAGAGGTCGATCAGGATCAGTGGCCACTGATCGAAGCGACCGACTCTGGAGACGACGGGGCGCTTGAGCGGGACGAGGACCGGCCGGAGATCGACCGACTTCAGGGTCAGTTTCTCGAACGTCATGGCATGGCTCCTTCCCGCCCGTTCCACCTCTGCACGAGGCCGCACGTCGGGGAGGCGACGACTCCGAGGGGTACGAGACCCGGTCTCACCGTCACCCCACCCTCAGGGACGAAGAGGGCAGACCGAGTGCCGGCCTTGGACCGACAGTCGCGCGACGCGTGGCCCATGTGCACGGCGGGACGATCGCGATCCTGCGTCCCTTCAGAACGGCCGCGAGCATCGATGTCGAGGAGCGATCACGCTTCCACGGCAGGGTCCACGTTGAACGGTTCAGAAGCCCAACGAGTTGGTCGACCGCATTCCGATGCTGTGGGGGCGGGGGATCGACACTCGCTCACGGTGCGGATCCAGGCCCGAGCGGGGCCGCCTTGAACCGCGGCAGGAGCTCCTCCTCCAGCAGCCGCGTGTGGAGCCGTCCCGCCCGCCACTCCGGCGCCTCGAGGATCCGAGACAGCAGATCGCGGGTCGTACGGACGCCCTCGACCAGCAGCTCCGCGAGGGCTCGCCGCATCCGGGCGGTGGCCTGCGGGCGGTCGCGATCCCAGACGATGAGCTTGGCCAGCAACGGGTCGTAGTGGATCTCACCATCTCGGTCACGGGATGCTCGACCTGGATGCGGGTGTTCATTTCGAGGAAGTAGAAGCGGCGGTCGGGGCCGAGCAGGAACTCGACGGTGCCCGCGTTGCGGTAGCCGATGGCGCGAGCCAGCCGGAGCGCCGCCTCGGCCATCGCCCGCCGGAGGGCGTCGTCGACCGCGGGGGAGGGCGCCTCCTCGATCAGCTTCTGGTATCGTCGCTGGAGGGAGCACTCCCGCTCGCCGAGGTGGACGTAGTGGCCATGGTCGTCGGCGATGAGCTGGACCTCGACGTGGCGGGCCTCCGGCAGGAGCGCCTCCAGGTACACCGCGGGGTTGCCGAACGTCAGCTCGCCGAGGCGCGAGGCGGTCGTGTATGCGCGCTCGAGGCCCGCCGCGTCGCGCACGATCGCCATCCCGATGCCGCCGCCGCCGCCCGCCGGCTTCAGGACGAGCGGAAAGCCGACCTCGGCGGCGAGGCGGCGGGCCTCCTCGACCCCGTCGACCCGCTCGGTGCCCGGCAGCATGGGGACCCCGGCCTCGGTGGCCGTGCGGCGGGCCGCCAGCTTGTCGCCCATCAGCGCGATGCTGGCGCTCGAGGGTCCGATGAACGCCAGGCCGGCCTCTTCGATCTTCCGGACCAGCGCGCTGTTCTCGGCGAAGAACCCGTAGCCGGGGTGGATGGCCCCCGCCCCCGTGGCCCGGGCCGCCTCCAGGATCCGGTCGAGGTTCAGGTAGCTCTCGGCCACCTTGGCGGGGCCGATCTCGCGCACCTCGTCGGCCAGGCGGGTATAGGGGCTGTCGCGATCGGCCTCCGAGCACACGGCGACGGTGCGGAGGCCCGATTCGCGGCAGGCGCGGAGCACGCGCGCGGCGATCTCGCCGCGGTTGGCGACCAGCACCTTGTCGAAGGGCATGCCCGGCGCTACGCGGTGCGCACCCGAGCCAAGACGGCTCCCAGATCGACCTCCTGCCCCTCCCGCACCAGGATCGCTTCGACCGTGCCCGCGTGCTCCGACTCCACGGCGATCTCGGTCTTCATCGCCTGGAGCGTCACGACCGGGTCGCCCGCCGCCACCGTCGCGCCGACCTTCGCCACGACGTTCGCGACGAGCCCGGGAACCGGAGCCACCACATCGACGCTGTTCGCCATATCCGTTCGCCCCCCGTGGTGAGGAATTAGAGGAGAGCGCGCAAGGGCGCGACCTCGACACCCGCCCTGAGGAGCCGCTCCCGGACCGTTCGCGCGATGGCCGGCGCGTTGTCGGCGTCACCGTGGACGCAGACGCTCCGCGCGCCCAGCGGCAGCCAGCCCCCGTCGCGGACGGGCACCTTGCCCTCGGTGGCCAGCGTGACCGCGCGGGCGGCCACGTCCTCGGGGTCCCGCGCCTTCTTGGCCCGTTCGAGAATGAGGGAGCCCTTCGCGTCGTAGTCCAGGTCGATGTACCCCTCCATGACGAAGGGCACGCCGGCCCGCCTCGCGGCGGCGGCCACCCGCTCGCCGGTCAGCAGGAGAATCAGACCCTCGCCCAGCTCCCTCACCGCTTCCGAGACGGCCTGCGCGTACGCCTCGTCCTCCGTGCACATCACGTACAGCGCCCCGTGGGGCTTGACGTGCTCGACCCGCGCCCCCTCCGCCGCCGCGAACGCCTGGAGGGCGCCGACCTGGTACTCGACGTAGTCCTTCAGCTCCTGCGGCGAGATCTGCATGCGCCGGCGCCCGAAGCCGATGAGATCGGGGAACGAGACGTGGGCGCCCACGGCGACGCCGTGCTTCTTCGCGAGGCGGACGGAGTGCCGCATCACGTGCGGATCGCCGCCGTGGAAGCCGCACGCGATGTTGGCGGAGCTCAGGAAGGGCATGAGCTCGTCGTCGTGGCCGAGCGTCCAGCGCCCGTAGCTCTCGCCCATGTCGGCGTTGATATCGATCCTGGCCGTCATGACGCTACCTCCTCTCGATCGACCGCTCGGAGATCGCCTCGTCGATCGAGGCGGCCAGGGCGGTCGCCTCGTCGATGGTGACCTCCTTGAACCGAATCGTGTCGCGGCCGGGCATGAGCTGGCCGACCTTCCAGCTGGAGGCGTAGATGAGCGTGGCGTTACAGATGAACCCGCCGAGGCTCGGCCCGTCCGCTACGAGAATGATCGGCTGATCCCCGGACACGTTGACCGTCCACACGGCGTAGCCGTTGTCGAGGATGTTGGAGGGGTGCCCGCCCGCGACGCCGCCGCTCTTCCGCGCCCACTGCCACTTGTGCGACTCGAGGCGCACGCCCATCCGGTTCGAGTTGCGGTCCACCTTCCACGCGTGGCTGAAGAAGAAGTCCATGTCCTCCGAGGTCATGTAGTCGGGGTCTGCCTGGGGCCCGCGCATCGCCTCGATCTCCCAGTGCGTCTCGTGCTGGGGCCGGCGATCGGTCCGGAGCCGGCGCCCGACCTGGCCGGCGGGAGGGCCGGCGGGCTTCAGTCGGACCCGGTCGCCCTTCTTGAGCCCCCGGCCCTCGAAGCCCCCGAACCCCCCTACCGTGAAGGTGGCCCGGCTCCCCATATACTCGGGGACGTCGAAGGCGCCGCTCGCGGCGAGATAGGCCCGGAGCCCGGCGCCCTTGACGAACTTCAGCTCGAGCAGGTCGTCGGGGCCGACGGCGAAGGTCTCCCAGAGCGGCGCCGGCGTGCCGTTGAGCGTGGGCTGCATGTCGGCGCCGGTGATCGCCACCGCCCGCGCGTCGTGGAAGCGGGCCTTGAGCCCGCCCGCCGTGACCTCGAGCGCGGGGGCGCCCTGGGGATTGCCCACGAGGAGATTCGCGATCCGGAAGGCGAAGTGGTCCATCGGCCCGGCCGGATACGTGCCGAGGTCGAGGTAGCCCACCCGGCCGGGGTAATCCTGCACGGTCGTCTGGAGGCCGCCTTCGAGCACCTCGAACATGGATCGCGCTCCTTCCTACGGAATCGCCACGTGCTGCACGGCCTCGGCCTGGCGCTGCTGGAAGGCCGTGACCTCGGCCTTGATCCCCTCGAGGAATCCGAGGTACGACTTCACGTTGAGCGCCTCATAGCCGACGATCGTATAGCGGTAGGTGCCGGCGTGCACCCGCTCGCGAGTCGATTCGAGTTGCTCGTCGGTGACGGGGACCCACTGGATACGGTCGGCCGGCTTCAGCAGGATCGGGTTGGCCTGGAACGCCGGGTTCCGCTGCTTGAGGTCGAAGACCGGGATCGTCCGGCCGAAGAGCTGGTACCCGCCCGGAGACTCGACCGGATAGATGGCGACGCAGGGGCCGCCGATCCCGACGGCCCCCTCGGGGGTCCAGGGACGGGTCGGATTGTACTTCGGCGTCACGATCGCGTAGCGCGGGTCCAGGGGAAACATGAAGGGCAGGCCGGGCCAGAAGCCGATGCAGGCGTTCCACCACTCGGTCGCGCAGATGTAGTCGACCACCTCCTGGACGTTCCGGAGGCCGTTGTAGCGGGCGATGTACTCGATGTTGTGCCCGTCGACGATGTTGGGTGCGTCCTGCCGGGTGTACTTGACGTAGCGCTCGATGTCCGCCCGGGTCCAGCGGTCGCCGAAGGCGATCGGCAGCTCCACCCGGCGGCTCGGGATGTTGAGGTTCTCTCCCGAGGGCACCGTGTCCTCGAGCTTCTTCAAGGTCGCCACGAGCTCGCGCGTCGGCAGGCGGCGGCTGTCGTAGTGGAGCAGCATGCTGCGGAGCGCCGGCACGGTCTCGATCAGGCCGTCGAGGCCGGCCTTCTTGACGGCGTCGTTGAGGCCGAAGATCCGGAAGTTCGTCGTCAGGTCGAGCACCATCTCGCCGTACTCGACGAGAATGAACCGGTCTCCGGCGTAGCGGTAGGTCACGGCGGGGCGGTCCGCCGTCGCCGAGAGCACGTCGATGATCGCGCGATTCCCTCCATGCGAACCGGGCATGATGCCTCCTTACGCCGGCCCGAGCGGTGTGAGCCCGGCCGCCTCCCGCAGGATTTCCGTCATCGCCGTCCAGTCGAGCTGCCCGCGGCCCCGGGCGACGCTCGCCAGCAGGTGCCCGTGGGCGACGGCCGCGAGCGGCATCGGCACCTCGAGCTGGTCCGCCGTCTTCAGGACCAGGCGCACGTCCTTCAGCCCGAGCGTCATCTGGAAGCCGGCCGGGCTGAAGGCGCCCCGGCAGATCCGCTCCCCGTTCGTCTGGTAGACCGGGGAGGCGAAGAGCGCCTCGTTCAGCGTCCGCAGGGCCTCCAGGCGGTCGATCCCGGCCTTCTCCGCGAGGGTGAGCGCTTCGCCGAGGCCCTCCACCATGGCCGCGAGCAGAAAGTTGCCGGCGAGCTTCAGGAGGTTCGCCCGGCTCGGCTCCTCCCCGACGACGGAGAGCCCGCGACCGAGCGCCTGCAGCAGCGGCCTCGCCGTCTCGACCGCCGCGCTCGGTCCGGCCGCGACGACCCAGAGCTTGGCCTGAGCGGCCATCTCCGGCCGGCCGAAGACGGGGGCCGCGACGTAGCGGCTCCCCTTCTCGCGGTGGGCCTCGGCGAGGCGCCGCGAGGTCGCGGGCTCCACCGTGCTCATCCCCACGTGGATGGCCTCCCGCCCCAGCCCCGCCACGAGGCCGCGCTCGCCGAACGCCACCGCCTCGAGGGCCAGGTCGTCCGCCACCATCGTGATCACGATCCGCGCCTCGCGGGCGGCCGCGGCGGGCGAGTCGGCCCAGGTCGCGCCCTCGCGCACGAGCTCCTCCGCCCGCGCCCGCGTCCGATTGTGGACGGTCAGGGCGTAGCCCGCGCCGAGGAGATTGCGGGCGATCGGGAGGCCCATCCGCCCGAGACCGATCACCGCCACGCGATCAGCCACGGGCCTACCCGTCCCGCATCCCGGCGACGTACCGGTGCCGCACCTCGTCCATGACGACCGCGAAGATCAGGAGCACGCCCAGCACCACCATCTGCAGGTACGACTGGATCCGCACGAGGTTCATGCCGTTCTCGAACCACTCGATGAACACCGCCGCCAGCACCACGCTCCCGAGCCGGCCGGTGCCGCCGCGCAGGCTCACGCCACCGATCACGCAGGCCGCGATCGACCTGAGCGGCATGGCGGCGCCGATGTTGGCCTCCCCGGTCTCGAGTCGGGCCGTCAGCATCACCCCGCCGACCGACGCGAGGAACCCGACCAGCACGTACGCCATGAACAGGTACCAGCGGGTCGCGACGCCGCTCAGGATCGAGGCCTTGATATTACCGCCGATCGCGTAGAAGTAGCGGCCCATGCGCGTCCAGTTCAGGAGCACGTACATGCCGAGGACGAGCACGGCCGTCACGTACACCGGCACCGGGACCCCGAGGAGCTTGCCGAAGCCGAGGGTCGCCCCGAACTGGCTCGGCATCCCGTAGACGGGAACGCCGCCCGTCATGAAGAGGGCAAGGCCGAAGGCGATGGAGGCCATGGCGAGCGTCATCATGAAGGGCGAGACGTTGAGGACCGCGACGCCGATGCCGTTGACGATGCCCATGGTCGTGCCCGCGCCGAGCCCGGCCAGGATGCCGAGACCGATGGCGAGGCCGACGGCAGTGGGGTCGCTCGCCACCGTGGAGGCCATCACCTTGGCGAGCACGACGCTCGTCATGGCGAGGATCACGCCCACCGAGAGGTCGAAGCCCCCGGTCAGGAGGGCGACCATCTGCCCCATGGAGACGACGGTCAGGTAGGTCGCCTGCCGCGCCACGTTGAAGAGGTTCTGCCTCGAGAGGAAGCGCGGCTCCCAGGTCCCGAAGCCCACCAGGAGGATGACCAGTAGGAGGGGCAGGACCCCGAGGTGAACGAAGGTCTGCCGCAGGAGCCGGAGGAGGGCCATCCCGACCCGGGGGCGGCGCTCGACGGTCGCGAGCCCGGCATCAGCCATGGGTGGTCGTCGTCTCGAAGAAGTGCGAGAGCACGGCCTGCTCGGTGAGCTCCGCCCGTCCGAGCTCGGCCCGGAGCCGCCCCCGGTGCATCACGTAGGCGCGGTGGGCGAGATGGAGGATCTCGGGGAGGTCGGACGAGATCAGGAGGATCCCCGCCCCCTCGCGCTCGACGAGGTCCTTCATGAAGGTGTACACCTCGGTCTTGGCGCCGACGTCGACCCCCGTGGTGGGTTCGTCCATGACGAACACCCTCGGGTTTCGGGTCAGCCCCTTGGCCAGCACCACCTTCTGCTGGTTGCCCCCCGAGAAGAGAGCGACCGAGCGCTCGATGCCCGTCGGTACCAGCCGGAGCTGCTGGGCCAGCCGGAGACAGATCGCCCGCTCGCTCCGCCGGCGGAGCAAGAAGCGCCCGCTGAAGTGAGCGCTCGGCAGCGCCGAGAGCGCGATATTCTCCCGAACGCTCCGCTCCATCACGAGCCCTTCCGTGCGCCGGTCCGGCGGCACGTACGCGAGGCCGGCCCGGAGCATCGCGCCCGGCGTCGGCTTGCCCACGCTCCGCCCCAGCAGGCGGACCGTCCCGCCGCGGATCGGCTCGAGCCCGAAACACGCCCGCCCCACCTCCGACTTGCCGGATCCGACGAGTCCGGCCAGGCCGACGATCTCGCCCGCCCGGACGGTGAGCGAGACGTCGTGGACGAGCGTCCCCGCCGTGAGATGCTCCACCGCGAACAGCTCCTCTCCCGGGCGGTGGTCGATGCGGGGGAAGAACGCCTCGATCTTGCGGCCCGTCATCAACTCGACGAGCTTCTCGGGCGTGGCATCACGCACGGCAAGGGTATCGACGCGGCCGCCGTCCCGGAGGACGGTCACGCGATCGCCGATCCGATGGAGCTCGTTCATGCGGTGCGTGATGTAGATGATCCCGACCCCCTGCCGCTTGGAGTCCTCGACCAGCTGGAACAGCCGATCCGTCTCCCGATCGGTCAGGGCCGCCGTCGGCTCGTCCAGGATCAGAATGGAGAGGTTCGTGCGGAAGGCCTTGGCGATCTCGACCATCTGCTGCTCGGCCCGTGACAGCCGGTTCACCCGCATCCGAGGCAGGATGGGGAATCCGAGGCGGCGCAGTGCCTCCTCGGCGCGCCGGCGCATCTCGGGCTTGTTGATGAGGGCCCCGGTCGTCGGCTCGGCGCCGAGGAAGAGGTTCTCCTCGACGGTGAGGCCCGGGACCAGGCTGAACTCCTGGAAGACGGCGCTGATGCCCCGCTGGCGGGCGTCGTGAACGGAGCGGAACTGGACCGGTCGCCCCCGCAGCTCGATCTCTCCCGCGTCCGGCCGGAGCGCGCCCGCCACGATATTGATGAGGGTCGATTTTCCGGCTCCGTTCTCGCCAAACAGGACGTGGACCTCGCCGGGCCGGAGGTCGAAGTCGACGCGGCGCAGCGCCTGCACGCCGGGAAACCACTTCGTCACCCCGCGCAGGCGGAGGACGGGCGGGGCCCCGGAGGTCACCTCCGGGGCCCCGCCCGTCTGGGTATCGGTCACCGCCACCGCGCGCGCTCCTAGTCGACGCTGAAGGTCGGCCTGAAGTCGGCGGGGGCGAGGGACGACTCGTAGTGGAAGGTGTTGATGTTGGACTTGTCGATCACGTAGATCTCCGGACCGGTGTGCTTGGTGTAGGGCTTCTTTTCCAGGATCCGCACCGCCTGGTCGATGGCGATCCGGCCCTGGATGACCGCCGAGTCGGTGGGCGCGGCGAGCACGGCGCCGCGCTTGATGTCCTGATACACGCCCGGGGTGAAGTAGTAGGCGAGAACCTTGATCTTGTCCGCCTTGCCGGCGTCCCGGAGCGCCTCCACCGCCGCCTCCGTCGTGGGCGAGGTGCCGACGATGTAGTCGATGTCCGGGTAGGCCTGGAGCACGTCCTCGACGAGCTTCAGCTGAATCTCCTTGCCGGTGTCGCCGTACTTCGTGCTGACGATCTGGATGGCGCCCTTGGCGGCCGCCTCTTCGAAGCCCTTGTTACCGGCGACCACCCATCCCGCGCCCGGAGGGCCGGGAAACCAGGCGACCTTGACTGGCTTCGAGCCCTTCGGGTGCATCTTCACCAGATACTCGGCCGCCTTGGCCCCCATCTCGCCGAACGAGACCAGGGACTTGGCCGAGAGCTTCGGCGAGCTGATCCCGTTGATCACGTCGATGACCGGGATCCCCTTGGCGGCGGTCTCCTCGACGAGCTTGTTGAGGCCGGTCTCGGAGATGGCGCCGATCACCACCACGTCGGCCCCCTGGGCGACGCAGTCCTCGATCTGGCTGATCTGCTTGGCCAGATTCGTGTAGCCGCCTGCCTCCACGAGCTGCATCTTGACGCCGAGCCGGCGCGACTCGGCGACCACGCCGTAGTCGACCGCGATCCAGTAGGCGTCCTTCATGTGGGGGAAGGAGACGCAGATATTCCACTTCTTGGCCGCCTTCTCGAGCAGCGGCACGTACATCTTCTTGATCTTCTTGCCCTCCATGTTGAAGGGCGGATCGCGGTCCTCGACCGGGAACGGCCACCACTGCTTCTCCTGGGCGGCGACGAGCGCGCCCACGGCCAGGAGCATGCCCGCCAGGGCCAGGCACGAAACCAGGGTCCGACGTGACCTCATACGATTCCTCCTTGTGATCGACCCGTCGTTGTCATCGCGGGCGTCGCCCGGTCGCCGATGGCCGCGCGCCGACGCGCCCCGAGGGCGGTCGTCCACGGCCCCGCGGTCGACCAATTCACCGTCATCGCCTGCTCTTGCCCCATGAGTCCTCCGCGCGTCCGTCCTCAGAACGTCGGCGGCGTGTTGATCCAGAGGAGCGCCGTCAGGTCGGAGCCGGGGTTGCGCCACGCGTGGAGGGCGCTGCTCTTGAAGTACATGCTGTCGCCCGGACCGAGCCGGTACCGCTCGCGGCCGGCGAGCGTGATCTCGAACCGGCCGGAGAGGACGTGGATGAACTCCTCGCCCTCGTGCGCGTATTGGCCCTCGCTGCCGGCCCCGGGGGCGAGCGTGAAGCGCTGGCAGTCCATGGCCAGCCGGCCCTCGGCGAGCTGCTCGATCTTGATCCCTTCGCCGAGCATGGGGAGGACGCGGTACCGGCCGGCGCGGATCACCTTCCCCGCCGCGCCGGTCCGGCGCGCGGTCAGGCCGGACACGGTGGTCCCGTAGCACCGCGCGAGCTTTTGGAGGCTCGCGACCGAGGGCTGGCCCACCCCGTGCTCGATGGAGTTGATGAAGGAGGGGGCAAGGCCGGTCTTCCGGCTCGCCTGGCGCAGCGTCAGTCCGGTGCGGGCCCGGAGGGCCTGGAGCCGCCGTCCCAGTTCGCGAACGGCCTCCGGCAGTCCGCCCCGGGCGGGACCGCCCCCGTTGACGCCGAGGGTGGCCGCGATCGCCGCCAGGTTCAGCCCCTGGAGCGATCGGAGCCGGCGGATGTCGCGAATCCGGCTCACGTCGTCCTGGGTGTAGCGCCGATGCCCGCTTGCCGTCTTCGTGGGCACGACGAGGCCCCGACGCTCCCAGAGGCGCAACGCGGAGGGACTGACCCCCGCCGCCTTCGCCGTCGTGTGGATGTTGAGATAGGGCGCGACCAAACCTTGCACTTGTTCTGTAAGTTTTGGGCGCACGAGTACCACTGGCGAACGTCGATTGTCAATCGCAAAAACCCCCCGCCGCGGGCGCCGGGTCGCACCCTGCAAGCGCTCGGCCCGGTCCCTCGACGCACGAGAACCGGGGAGCGCCAGGGCCAGCGCGAGGTGGGGTCGCGCCATTGACAACGTCTCCCCAGTGCGGAACGCTTGCGGCGGGGTTAGACGGCGAACAGTTTCAGGAAGTCCTGAAGCGTGACGTGTGGGCGATCGGCCAGCCGACACGCGATCCGTGGTGGGCACGGCCGCGCGGCCCGGCTCCGGGGACCGCCTCGCATCGAAGCCCAGACGCGTGGCGAAGTTCGTCGGACCCCTGGCTGCGGGCGGTCGGCCGGCGGAGTGGTCACGCCAGGAGGTGAGGAAGACATTCGTCGGATAGGACGACGGCGCTGGCGCCTCTGTTCGCTATGGCTCATATCCACGGCGCTGGTCCTGGGGGGAGGTCCGCTCGCCGGTGACGTGTCCATCCGGCCACATCCGCTGGATCCGCTCACCCGGGAGGAGCTCGCGGCAGCCGTCGAGATCCTCGCGGCCAGCGGTCGGACGAACGCCGGCAGCCGACTCTCGCTCATCGCGCTCCGCGAACCACCGAAAGAGGACGTGCTCGGCTTCGTCCCTGGCCAGCCCATCCGACGCGAGGCCTTCGTCGTTGTCTACGAGCGCGCCGCGAACAGGACCTTCGAGGCCGCGATCGACCTTGGCGCGCGGCAGGTGCGCTCCTGGACGCAGATCCCAGGGGTTCAGCCCCCGATCTTGACGGAGGAGTATGCCCTCACCGGAGACATCGTCCGGCACGACGCCCTCTGGCAAGCCGCCATGAGCCGACGGGGGATCAGCGACCTCAGCAACGTGTACGTCGATCCCTGGCCGGCGGGCGAGGCGCTCTCACCGGAGGAGCGGAACCGGCGGATCGTCAAGGCGGTGGCCTATTACAAGGCCTCGTCTCACAACGCGTATGCCCGGCCGATCGAAGGGGTGATCGCCGTCGTCGATCTGACTGCGAAGCGGGTCATTCGACTCCTCGACTCGGGCGTGGTCCCGCTGGAGACGACGCCGCGGGAGCTTGACGAGGCGTCCCTCGCGCCCCAGCGAGAGCCGCCGCAGTCCCTCGAGATCGTCCAGCCGCACGGCCCGAGCTTCACGATCGCGGGCGCCCTCGTCCGATGGCAGAAGTGGCAATTTCGGTTCGGGATGCACCCGCGCGAGGGGCTGGTGCTCTACACGGTCGCGTACGAGGACCAGGGAAGACTTCGGCCGATTCTCTACCGAGCCTCGCTGTCAGAGCTCTTCGTGCAGTACACCGACCCGAGCCCGGCCTGGGCCTTTCGAAACGCCTTTGACGAGGGAGAGATCGATCTGGGGCGGTGGGCAACTCGCCTCGAGCCGGGAACGGACGTCCCGAGGAATGCCGTATTTGTCAGCGCCGTGATCGCCGACGACAAGGGCGTCCCCTACGAGGTCCCGAACGCTCTCGCCCTCTACGAACGCGACGGCGGGCTCCTGTGGAAGCACGTTGACTACCCGCGCGTGAACGAGAGTCGGCGAGCGCGCGAGCTGGTGCTGACGTGGGTCGGCAACCAGGGCAACTACGAGTACGGGTTCAACTGGATCTTCCGCCAGGACGGGACCCTGACCGTGGAGGCGATCCTCACCGGGATCGTGCTCCCCAAGGGCGTCGCGACCACTGGACCGGGGCGGTCGATTCCGCTAGTGGCGCCCCACCTGGCGGCGGTTCCACACCAGCACTGGTTCAACTTTCGGTTGGATGTCGACGTCGACGGCCCAAAGAATCGGGTGGTGGAGGTCGACACCGTCCCCGCGCCGGGGACAGCGGGGAGTGGATTCTCGGTGAAGGAGACGCCGCTCCGGCACGAGGCGAGTGCCCGCCGCCAGATCAACCCGCTGTCGAGCCGCCGCTGGAGGGTCATTAATCCAGCGACCCGGACCGAGCTCGGCCAGCCAGCGGGATACGCGCTGGTCCCCGGCGAGAATGTCCGGGCCTACGCTAGACCCGACTCCATCGTCGGCCAACGGGCCGGGTTCATCCAAGCGCATGTGTGGATCACCGCCTATGACCCGGCGGAGATGTACGCGGCGGGCGCCTACGTCAACCAGGCGCCCCGCACCCGAGGGCTCGCCACATGGGTCCAGGCGAACCGGTCGATCGACAACCGCGACATCGTCCTCTGGTACACGTTGGGGGTGACCCACATTCCGCGTCCGGAAGACTGGCCGGTCATGCCGGTGCATCGCGCGAGCTTCACGCTCGAGCCCGACGGGTTCTTTGGGCAAAACCCGGCACTCGACGTGCCGAAGCCGCACTGATCGAGGGCGAGCCCCGGACGACCCTGCCCCACGCGGGGAAGACGGCGCGACCCGCCGCCTCGTCGGCTCCTGGTGGGTCGACGCGCTCGCGGAGGAGGGCAGGATGGCCGACGCGTCGACGCGGGCATCGCCGGGGCCACCGTCGTCGCGATGGCGATGGCCGCGGGCGCGGCAGTCGGTCACGGCGGGCGTGCGGTCCAGTCGTTCCGGGAGCCCAGGCACGACGCGATGCGCCCGCGCGACGAGGGTGGCAGAACGCCCCCGGCCCGTCGCCGGCAGGCGGACCATCAATAATCGAGCGGGCGGGTCGGATGTCCGCGGGCGCCGATGGTCCCCGCACTCCCGTTTTCTGGGGAAGGGCGGCTCGTCACTGGCGTGCGTGGCGGCGCACGAAGCCCTCGTCGATCACGATCCCGAGGCCGGGCCGGTCCGGGACCTCGAGCTGGCCGTCCACCACGGCGAACTTCTCGTGGACGAGCTCGTGCAGGAGTGGGTTCGCGCCGAGCGAATACTCGAGGATGAACCCGGCACTCTGGCTCGCCGCGAGCGCGACGCCGGCCGCGAAGGCGGGCGCGCCAGACCACAGGTGCGGGGCGAGCCGCAAGTTGTAGGCGGAGGCAATGGCGCCGATCCGAACGCCCTCCGTGATGCCGCCCGCGATCGCGAGGTCGGGCTGCAGCACGTCCGCGGCGCGCAGCTCGGCGATCTCGCGGAAGTCGTGGCGAGTGAACTCGCTCTCGCCGGTCGCGATCGGCACCGTGGCGGCGCGGCGTACCTCGGCGAGGCCGGTCTTGTCGTCGGCCGTCACCGGCTCCTCGAGCCAGTAGAGGTCGCAGTCCTCGACCATCCGGCAGAACGCCTTCGCCTCCGCCACCGTCCACGTGCCGTGGGCGTCGGCCATCAGCTTCACGTCGGGTCCGAGCGCCGTGCGTGCGGCGCGCACCCGCGCCGCGGAGCGATGCGGCTCACCGTCCATCACGCCGACGCGCATCTTGACGGCGCGGAACCCGCCCTGCTCCACGTAGCCGAGGAGCTGCTCGCCGATGCGGGCCTCGTCGGCCCAGCCCCCCGACGCGTACGCGGGCATGCGCTCGGCGCGGCGCCCGCCGAGCAGGCGCCAGACGGGCGCGCCGAGCGATTTGCCGAGGAGGTCCCAGAGCGCGATGTCG
>WNFO01002121.1_pt1 | contig 27361 bp, 24 predicted proteins | sample 5400251 | NCBI WGS metagenome assembly WNFO01 (sample SAMN13153354, study PRJNA577476) | soil metagenome | isolation source: 100 cm saprolite under Madrone tree | place: USA:California | collected 2016-06-14
GCCCGATCACGATGACCGCGATTAACACCGGCCCCATCTCGCGCAGGAGCGTGAGCATCACCAGGTCTGGTATGTATATCTGCGCGCCGAGGCTCTCGAGAGAATGCGCAGCCTGCATCGCCAGAGTCACTCCTACGCTAAACGCGGTCAGCGCCACCATTGGTGCGGCGCGCACTCCGATAAAAACCATTTGCCGAAAAATCGGCGCGATCTTGAAAAATTGCCCCTTAAACGGCGCGATGAAAATCCAATAAAGGATGCTGAGATTGAGGAGGAGATAATTTTTCACTTGCCGCTAGAGCGGGCAGAATGCCAAGGCAAATGGAATGAAGAAAGCCGAAAGTTTGGCGAACGAGCAATGCGTAAGACGCGCGGAGTCGCAACGCTCCCGGAAATAGAAAACGCTACCGCTGAATTTCGCACGAAGTGCTTTTGGAGTGCGATGCGTTTTCGCATCGCTTTCACTGGGTTGGTTCAGAGGTCACGCCGAACTAATCCGAGCAACGCTGCTGAAATCCAATCCCAAATCGCTAAAGATCACCTGCGCTGCGTTTCTTCCCGGCGCCATAGACACGCCCGGGCCTGGGTGACTTCCGGAGCTGCATAAGTAAACATTGGAGACTGGTGTTTTGTATTGTCCAAGCTCTGGAATCGGGCGCAGCGAAGCGTTTTGATAAGGGAGGAACGCGCCTTGCCCGAGCGTGCCGCGAACGGCGCTGATGATCCTGCGCGAGATATCAACCGGAGAATGCGCTACGCGCTTAAGAATCTTGGCCTTTAAATCGGGAATGTAGCTGGCCGTGATGAGGTCAATGAGGTAATCCGCGTACGGTTCACGCGCGTCATCCCAGTTCCGTGCCGGGACTCTGCCGGTGGCGTCGCCGGTGATGAAATATGGGACACTCAAGACCACGAATTTCATCAGCGCCCTACCAGCTGGCGCGCGACTGGGATCTATGGCGGAATCATTCCAACTCACGATCATCGGCGCCGCCGGCAGTAGGCCGCCGCGACATTGCAGATAGATCCGCGCGAAAAAGTCGATCGACGTTTCGCTAAGGTGAACATGCGCGGATTGGCGCGCCGCAGGTCCCGCTTTGTAGTTAATTGGACTCTCGAGCGCAACGAACATGACAAAAACCGAATCGCCCCATTCGTAGCGCTGCATTTTATGGACGATTTCTTGTCCCACCATTCCGACACCGAGCAAATCGATTACCAGATGACCGGGATCGACATTCGAGACGATCAGTTGACCGGCTGGAATCTCTTCGCCGCTTGCCAGGCGCACGGCAGTGGCACGCTCTGCATCGCCCAAAATTTTTTGGACGCGGACGCTTGTACGGATTTCGCCGCCGTGGGCTTGCAGATCTTCAGCGAGAGCGAGCGTGACGCGGTTCATACCGCCTTTGACCAGATTGTTGCCGACGTTTTGCAACACTGAAGCAAACAGCCAGCCGAGCTCCGCACCGCCGGCGTCGTCAGGCGATGCCCCCAGAAACGTGGCGAACGAGCCGAACAGGGTTTTGGTTGCTTCTGCCTCGAGCGTCTGGTTCGCCCACGATCTGATGCTCTGCATACTAAACCGATAGGCTTCCATTCCCGCAGGCGAGGCGGCGAAGTCGGCTGCTGCCGCCGGGAATGTAGGAGGCGGTGAAAACATGGTCGCAGTGATGGCATCCTTTTCCGCGACGAAACGGTTTATGAGGATGCGCCATGTCTTGGCGTCCTTGAGCGAGTAGCGGGTCAGCTCCGCAACGGTCTTTTCGATGTCGCGATGAACGCTGATGATGTCGCCGGTGGGAAAGGCATGCGAAAAAGGAATTTCTGGTTTGATGATTTCGTACCGATCGAGCAAACCCAATTCGTGCGGCACGGGTGAAAGATTTGCGAGCTGATAGCCGCTTGCGTGAATGTCCGACCAAAAGCCGGGCAGCGTTTCCTCTTCGGTGACGGTCATTCCACCAACCGTGTGGTATTGCTCAAGGACGAGTACCTTTAGTCCAGCCCGGGCCAGATAACAGGCGCACGTCAGGCCGTTATGTCCCGCGCCGATGACAATGGCGTCGTAAGTCAAGCAGATCGGAATCGATTTCACAGCTTTAAGCGTTCACATGAATGACATTATGAGTTTTCGTTTTCGCTGATTAAACTCCAAGAGAACTACCGATTAAAAACACGATGGCTCAAAGCGAAATCGACAGCGTGCGCGCGTTGCTAACTTCAAAGCCGCGCCCGGTCGGCTGGCCTGAACGTCGAAGGCGTCTCGATGAGATCGGCTCCGTGCGGCCAGTGGCCGATGACGTGAAGCTGGCTGCAGTTGATGTAAACTGTTTGCCTGGGGAGTGGTCGATCGTTCCGGGCAGTGATGCCTCGCGCGTTCTGTTGTTTTTTCACGGCGGCGGCTATTGCTCCGGTTCAATCATGAGCCATCGCCGCATGGTCACTGAGGCTGGGCGCGCAGCGAGAGCGCGCACGCTCGCCGTTGCGTACCGGCTCGCTCCCGAGCATCCGTTTCCCGCAGCGTACGAGGACGCGCTTAAGGCCTGGCGTTTTCTACGCAAAGGCGATGTCCCGGCTTCGCGCATCGCCATCGGCGGCGACAGCGCCGGCGCGGGATTGGCGGTTGCGTTGATCGCTCAACTGCGCGATGCACGCGAGGAACTTCCCGCGTGCGCGTGGCTCGTATCGCCGTGGACGGATCTAACGCTGTCTGGTTCGACACTCGCGACGAAGGACGCTGTCGATCCAATTATCCACAAAGCGTATCTCAATGAATTGGTCGATGCATATCTTCCCGCAGGAGTGAAGAGAAACGATCCGCGGGTCTCACCTCTATATGCCGAGGTCAGTGGCTTTCCTCCGATGCTGATCCAGGTCGGTTCAGCTGAAACGTTACTCGACGACGCCACTCGTTTCGCGCGCGTAGCCGGCACAGCCGATGTCGCGGTGACTTTGGAAATCTGGCCGCACATGATTCATGCGTGGCCCCTGTGGAACGCTCAGCTTGAGCCTGGCCGCCGGGCGCTTGCCAACGCGGGTGCGTTCATCCGGTCACACGTTTTTGCGGAGCGCGTTTCATCCGGGTAACCCGCGTCGCGATCGCGTCGGAATCCGCGTTGAGTCGTATTGAAATGTTTCTGTATAGCTACTACGCCGAAGAACAGCTGGTTCAGAAATCGCGTCCATAAACTAGCATTCCACCTGCCGGCGAGAATGGTCACGACCGATCGGAAAATGAGTCGCGGTGGTTCCGGGCTGAAGAAAATGTCGCGGAACTGTGGCGTGTAGAATCCCACAACAAACCGGCGAAACGTCTTGAAACGTTTGCGGTGGCGACGAGAGAACGCCGCGAATGTCGAAGCTGAAAAATCGTTTCTCATCAGCGCACGATGGAGTTCGGCAGCGGCTTCGATCCCTGACTCCATGGCGACCGACACGCCGGTTGAAAATACAGGATCAAGGAAAAATCCTGCGTCTCCGGCGAGGATCCACCGGTCGCCAGCGTAGGCCGAGGCACTGTACGAAAAATCCTTTTCAACGCGTACTGGCCACTCACGTCGAGCATCGCGCATTAGCTCGGCGATCAGCGGCGTGTCTGCGATTGCGCTGTTAAGCGTCTCTTCCGGCAAGTCTTTTGCCAATCTGCGGTAAAGGCGTAGTGGTAGAACTACCCCGACGCTCGTTAATTCTTTTGAAATGGGAATAAGCCAAAACCAGCCCGCGTCGCTGCGTGCGATGAGGCGGATATCGTCTGGCCGCGATCCTTCTAATCGCGGCACCTTCGTGTAGTGAGAAAATACCGCGATATTGGCGAGACGGGGCTCGTCGGTCCGCAGATTGAATTTTCGAGCGATTAACCCGCCGCGTCCGGTTGCATCCACCAGCGCCCGCACACGCACACGCGTGGTGGCAGCGTCCGAGCGTGACGCCACGTCGAGGATCGCCGCATCCGCTGCAAACTCGCAGGCGCCGACGTTCCACCCTTCCCGCACGTCGACGCCCACGTCGCGTGCCCGATCCAGCAGAATACGATCGAATTCCTCGCGGCACACTTGATACGTCTGAGGCTTGGTGACTTCTCTAACGTCGGTGAAGTCAACGTATCGTCCGCTCTGGCCGTCATGCGTGAACAGGCGCGCACCCCATTTGTTCGGAAAACATGCGGCCTCGATCTGCTTAGTCAGACCCAGGGCCGTAAACGCATCGTTCGCAGTCGACAGCAACGACTCGCCGATATGAAATCGAGGGAAGGTTTCGCGCTCAAAAAGCACAACCGAATGGCCACGCTGCCCGAGCGAGATTGCTGCCGACGATCCAGCAGGACCGCCACCGGCGACAGCGAAATCAAAGTCGTACTGCGACGTCGTCGTTGTCATAGGATTGCTCATCAGGACACATCAAAGCAGCGATTTCAATTGCCAAGATCCTAGACTGAATTTCCGCAACATCGAGAACTGTTTCACCCTCAACGCGAAGCAGCAGTGGCGCGGTGACGTGGCGATCTGAACGGATGGCCGAGATGCCGTTTCAGATCAAACCCCGCTTACGAAAATCACCGAGATTTTCGCCGGAAGAGCGCTCGACCAGATCGATGGTGAACTTGAGCAGGCAAACTTCCCACGCGTCGTCGACACCGTGAATCACTGCGCTGAGCGGTTCGCTTTTTCTTTCGACGTTTTGCCTGGTGCGATTGATCACCGCGTCAATTGAATCGCGAAGGGTCTGCTCGCTTAGATCGGTTTTGCGGAATTGAAAGCCATAACGAAGCACCGCGATATTCCGGGCGTGTTCGCGGAGCCGGTCGATATATCGCTCTGCTTTTTCTCCGAAACCCTCAAGTAATAGCCGGCAATAATGCTCCGGCGTCAGAATCTGCGGGCGTTCGGCGTGAATTTTTCCGTTCCGAATCCGGACCTGATCGACCCGGTCCATCAATTCCGAAATTAAGTAAAAATTGAAACTAGTGCTGCCGAACGTCGCGATTTGTCGCTCCGGCGCGACGATCACATGCGTGTTTTCAATTGCGTAGTCGAAGTCGTCTCTGGTCATGAATTACGCTAAGTTATGGTAGCTCTCGCGCTTTTCAAAGGACACTAAGAGACAACAAGGACGAATGAAGGGACGATTACGCGTGCCAGGCGTACTAACCTCGCAACTACTTTTTGGCCTGCGATTGCTCGCCGCCCGCTTGCTGCTGTGATTGGAAGAGCGAGAGATATTCGCCGTAGCCTTCTTCCTTAAGTTTCTCCACCGGTATGAACTTCAACGCGGCGGAATTGACGCAGAAACGCTGACCGGTCGGAGCCGGGCCATCGTCGAAAAGGTGGCCAAGATGCGAATCGCTTGTTTTCCCGCGAACTTCGGTGCGCTCCATGCCGTAAGAAGCATCGCGCTTTTCCGTTACGTTCTCTGACTTGATCGGCTTCGTAAAACTGGGCCAACCCGTGCCGCTGTCGAATTTGTCCAGCGAACTGAACAGCGGCACACCGGTAATAATATCGACGTAAATTCCAGGCTTATGATTGTCCCAGTATGCATTGTGAAAGGGCGTTTCTGTGCCGCATTCCCGCGTCACCTTGTATTGGTCCTTCGTCAATTGTTTTCGCAATTCGGCGTCGCTTGGAACTTCTTTCGCTGGATTCATTTTCTCGGCTTCTTTTTTCTGGGTTTGAGCATAACTAAACAAAATCGAGCCGACAATTACGACAAGCGCGCCGGCCAGGCCAAACCACAGAGTTTTGTACGAATGTTTGTAAGTGAGTTGTGTTCTGTTCATCGCTATCCCCTGATTTCTCGCGTGAGATTACCCGTTTTAGCAGCGGTCTAATATACGCTCAACTGCGTTCCCCGGCAAATTTGGGCAGAGATTTCCCTTTTAATCAGATTCGTAAGCCAGCCAAAGACTGGTCAGCGACAGTCTGCTGCAGGATTGAAATCTGATCCGACCGTCTCGCCGAATTTCGATAGTCGAAGTCCTGCCTCCCAGCCTCAGGGACGCGAATGTAACGTCAAAAGACAATTAGTCCCACTGGCACGATTCAGTTTTTGGCTTGCTGCGAATCGAGCGTACTGCTTTAAGTGCAGTGGTGACGCGATTTCAGCCAGTGAACTAGCTCCAAATGGCGTTAAGCAGATTTTGGGTCGCTCTCTTTCTCTGTTCGATTGCCTATCTCCTCATCCATCTCGTCAGCGGCCGATTCTATAGCATCGAATTCGCCGTGAGCGGCAAGAAGGACGATCCGCTGCTACAGCGTGAGTATTACATTGATAAGCTGCCGCCTGAATTGCAGAGCAGCTTGCAAAGCGCGCCCGATCACAAAGTCACGGTCGGCGAAGAGCAGTACACAATCGACAACGGCGTGGTGAAGGTCTACGCCGGCAAACAGGCTGCTGACGGCGTCGTGCCGCAATGCAAAAATACGCTCTTTGATATCCTATTGCCGTTGATTGCCTACCTGGCGTTCTTCAGCGGTCTGATGCAATTGCTGATTGACAGCGGCGCTGCAGAACGCGTCGCAAAACTGCTCAGTCCGATTTTCGTCCACGTTTTTCCAGAGGTACCGCGCGGTCATCCGTCGATCTCTTACATGACGTTGAATTTCGCAGCGAATTTCCTCGGACTCGACAGCGCGGCTACACCATTCGGCCTGAAGGCAATGAAGAGCCTCCAGGAGCTGAACGAGCAAAAGGACCGGGCGAGCAACCCGCAGATCATGTTCATGTGTTTGCACGCGGCCGGGCTGACGCTCCTCCCGACTTCGATTATCGGTTATCGCGCGGCGGCGCATGCCAGGAACCCGGCAGATGTGATGCTGCCGTGCATTATCACGTCATTCATCGGCACGGTTGCGGCCCTCGTAATCGTCGGCATTCGCCAGCGGATCAATTTGTTTAAGGCCGGACTTGTCATCGCAATTGGCGGAATCGCTGGCGTTATCGCCGTGTTGCTTGTTTATATCACGCGGCTGGATCTGATCGGCAAAAGCTATTTCACGGGCAACCTCTCGAGCGCGGTGCTGCTCGGCCTTATCTTTGCGATTTTCGGTTACAGCTTGTTGCGCGAGAAGCAATTCGCCGCAAAGGACACCACGATCTTCAAGTCGTTCGTCGAAGGCGCATACAACGGGCTGGAAGTCGGGCGCATTATTTTCCCGTATATCCTCGGCATGCTTGTCGCGATCTCGCTTTTCCGAAATAGTGGACTGTTTGAGATGTTCTCCGCCGCGCTGGCCAGGGCGTTTCGGGCCGTCCACGTGAGTGATCAGATCGTGAATGCGCTGCCAATCGCAATTCTTCGGCCATTCAACTCGGCCGGCAGCCGCGGATTCCTGCTCGACGCGATGTCTACGTACGGCGCGGACTCCTTCGCCGGTCGCCTCGGCTGCGTCTTTCAATGCGCAGCGGAGACGACGTTCTACGTCCTCGCCATGTACTTCGGGAGTGTGCAGATCAAGAATACCCGCTACGCGCTGAGCACCATGTTACTCGTCGACCTGATCTGTGTGTTTGCGGCAGTCTTCGTCAGTCTGGCGTTTTTCCCACTGGCGGCATCTGTTCCTGCCGCGCATTAGCTGCGCTGCAGCGGCCCGGTGAAAAGTCTGGATAGCTGATCTCGGGGTCGCGGCGAAGACTCGGCCAATCATGATCCTTTCGACTCAGTTTCACTCCGCTCAAGATCGCGTCGTTCAGCGCGCTGCGTTTACACCAAATTCTCGATATATTCTTGCCGGTCGAACGGCGCGAAATCGTCGATCTTTTCTCCGGTGCCGATAAAGCGCGTCGGAATTCGCAGCTCATCTTGAATTGAAACGACGATCCCGCCTTTGCCGCTGCCGTCGAGTTTGGTGACAATCAGGCCGGTGAGTCCAAGTGCATTGTGGAATTCACGCGCCTGACTGAGTGCGTTACCGCCGGTGGTCGCATCGACGACAAGCAACGTCTCTTGCGGAGCGTTCGGATCGAGTTTGCCGAGCGCGCGTTTCACTTTTTGCAACTCGGCCATGAGGTTCGTTTTGGTATGTTGGCGACCAGCAGTGTCACAAAGCAACCAGTCGATTTCGTGCTTCACTGCCGTCTGGTACGCTTCGTAACAGAGCGCAGCCGGGTCGGCGCCGTACTGGCCGCGAATCATCTCAACGCCCAGTCTTTCGGCCCAAATATCGAGCTGCTCAATCGCAGCGGCTCGGAATGTGTCAGCAGCAGCGAGCATCACACGGTATGCATCATCTTGTAGGGCGTTTCTATGAAACGCCGAGGCGTCTGACACAGACGCCCTACAATTGGGGTCCATGAGATAATGCGCGAGTTTCGCTGTCGACGTTGTCTTGCCGGTTCCGTTCACACCGACGATGAGAATTACGGTTGGCTTGCCCTTCGCTTGGCGAATGAGCGTGGGCTCGATCGGCAAAATTTGTGCGATCTCTTCGCGAACGGCTTTAATTACGTCGCCGATTCCAAGCACAGACCAAGCCTCGCGCTCCTGTAGCGTTTTGATAATGCGCGTTGTCATCGGCACACCGAGATCGGCTCGAATGAGCGCTTCTTCGAGCTCGTCCCAATCAATCGGTTTGCCGGCAAATTGCTGGGCGAGCGCTTCTAGAAATTTCATGTCGATCTTTTGTTGTAGGGCAGGCGCATCGCCTGCCTTTTTCGGCAACCGGAGCGGTCGCCCTACAATTCCTTCTTCACAGCTTCCCGCGCCGGCCGATCCAAGTCTTTGCGAACTCGATCGAGAATCCCATTTACAAACCGCCCTGAGTCCGCGCCACCATATGTCTTCGCCAGTTCGATCGCTTCGTTGATCGAAACAACTGGCGGAATGTCGTCGCGATAAAGCATCTCGTAGATCGCCAAGCGCAAAATATTGCGATCTACTGCTGAGATACGGCGAAATTCGTAATTCTCGCAATAGCGGCGAATGCGTTCGTCGATCTCCGGGAGATGCGCCACCGTTCCTTCGATCAACGGCTCCGCAAACTCACGCACGCGCGGCTTGGCCGGGCAAAATTCCCAGAACTCATCGATTTTCTCAGGCCCTTCGCCGCGCTGGAGGTCGCGCCAGAAATGATATTGGATTGCCGCTTCTCGCGCTCGCCGTCGTTTACCCATCGTGCCTCGGCGGTTTTGAAACCGCCGCTCCCTGGTTGTTGCGAAGGTCCGATAAAACATTTGCGATTTCCACCGCCGCCCGAGCGGCTTCGGTGCCGCGATTAATTTTATTTTCGAGACAACGCGCACGGGCTTGATCTTCGTTATCGAAACTGAGCACCACGTTGATCACAGGCACCGCTTCTTGCACTGCGATGCGTTGAAGCGCATCGGTGACGGAGCGGCTCAGATTTTGTGCGTGATTGGTTTCGCCTTGCAAAATCACCCCGCAAGCGATGATTGTGTCAGCGCTTTCCCGCGAGGCCAGTTCGCGCACGACCACGGGAATTTCGAATGCGCCCGGCACACGATGCAGAGAAACCGTCGCGTCCGGCGCAAGCGCATGCAGCTCTTTCGTCGCGTGATCGACAAGCGCGTCCACGTATTGCGCATTAAACCGGCTCGCAACGATGTGGAAGATGCGTTTCGCCTTCGCGGTTCGTAGACGAGATGGCGCGGCCTTCGTCATTCACAGCAAGTGCCCCAGCTTCGTCCTTTTCGTTTCAAGATATTTGACGTTATGCGGGTTCGCCTCAGTGCGAATCGGCACCTGCTCGATCATTTCGAGCCCATAGCCCTCAAGACCGACAACTTTCTTCGGATTATTTGTGAGGAACCTGAACTGCCGCACGCCGAGATCGAAAAGGATTTGCGCGCCGAGTCCGTAATCGCGCAGGTCGCTCGGATAGCCGAGTCTGGCGTTCGCTTCAACCGTATCGAGCCCTTCCTCCTGCAATTTGTATGCGTGAATTTTTGCCGCGAGACCGATCCCCCGACCTTCCTGGCGCATGTAAACCAACACGCCGTTGCCTTCCTCTGCGATTTGTCGGAGCGCGGCGTGCAACTGATTTCCGCAATCGCATCGGCGCGAAGCAAAAACGTCGCCGGTAAGACACTGACTGTGCACGCGCACGAGCGTCGGCTTCTTCTTGTCAATCTTGCCTTTGACCAGTGCAAGGTGATGCTGCCCATCCAGTTTTGAGCGATACAAATGCAGATCGAAATCGCCGTAGTCGGTCGGCATTTTCACGACTTGCTCCAGCTCCACGAGTTTTTCGCGAACACGACGATAAGCGATCAGGCTTTGGATGGTGCAAATGCGCAGGCCGTGCTTTTTCCGGAACTCCATCAGTTCGGGCAAACGCGCCATGGTGCCGTCGTCGTGCAAAATTTCGCAAAGCACTCCCGCCGGCTGCAGGCCAGCCATTCTCGCCAGATCGACGGCCGCCTCAGTGTGACCCGCGCGCCGCAGCACCCCGCCGTCCTTTGCGCGCAACGGGAATACGTGGCCTGGTTGGTTTAAGTCTTCCGGCGATGATTTCGGGTTGCCGATGGCAAGAATGGTTGTAGCTCGATCATAGGCACTGATGCCAGTTGTGACGCCCCGCGCCGCATCCACCGAAACGGTGAAATCGGTGCGATGCTTTTCGCGGTTTTGCACCACCATTCGTTGCAAGCCGAGTTGTTCGGCGCGCTCATTCGAAATGGGAACACAAATTAAGCCCCGCCCATGGGTGGCCATGAAATTGACCGCTTCGGGCGTGACCTTCTCCGCCGCCATCACCAGATCGCCTTCATTCTCACGATCGGCATCGTCGGTCACAATGACCATGCGTCCTTTGGCGATGTCGCTCAGCACATCGTCAATCGCGTCAAATTGAAATGTTTCTGCCGGCTTCGCGATCATCGAAACAATACCATTACGTCCGGCGCGCGTTGGGGCAACTCGTACTCATGCTCGTAATCGAACCATTTCCGATCGGCGAGGAACCTCATGCACACTCTCCTAGACTTCTCTGTGCATCACAACAGCGTGCGGCTGTGCCTTCACGACTTTGAAGCCGAACCGCTCGTATAGCCGCAAGACCGGTTTACCGGCGACGAAGCTTAGCAAGATCGTTGACTCCTCAGGGTTCGCGCGGACCAGTTGCGTCAGCAGAGCCGTGCCGATGCCGTGCCTGCGGTGCTCCGGTGTTACCACAAAGGCAAGCTCCGGGGGTGAATCAGTTTTGTCGATCATCTTGCGCAACCAAACAGCGCCAAGCAATATTCCATCCTTCTTGTTGTGCGCGACGAAACCCGTGTCGCCAGCGCGGCCCCAGCCTTCCACGTAATGCGCAAACTCCGGGCGATGCACGATGTCGCGTGCAGGCAGCTCTTTTTTTTCAGGTGACGCCAGTCCCTGATATAACATCTCCCAGAGAATGAGTTCATCCTTGGCTGTGAGCTGGCGTATCGCGTAGTCCATGGCGATCACTCACGATACCCGAACGAGAGTGATTTCAAATGGCCGGCGGTTACCGCGCTGAAGCGCGGTGTTAATGTGATTTTCACCAGATCTTCGCGCGCTTATCAGCGTGGCGAACCATCGGCGAGCTATCGGGAATGTTGAACGCTTTCTGAAACTCCGGCATGTTGGACAACGGCCCATTCACGCGAAACTGCGCGGGCGAATGCGGATCGGTGTTGAGTCGCAGTTTTTGCTCTTCATCGCGAATCTTTGACCGCCAGATGGCTGCAAAGGAGAGGAAGAAACGTTGCTCCGGCGTGAGACCGTCGATCTTCTTCGTGCGCTCCTCCGGATGTTTGTCGAGCGCCTTTTGCAACGCGGCGTAGGCGAGTTTGACTCCGCCGATGTCTGCGATGTTTTCGCCCTGCGTGAGCTCGCCGTTCACATGCAGGCCCGGGAGCGGCTGATACTCGGAATACTGATCGACAACGGCTTTGCGGCGCTTGTCGTATTCGGCTGCTGATTGTTTTGACCACCAGTCGCGCAGGTTTCCTACGGCATCAAACTGCCGCCCCTGATCGTCAAACCCGTGCGTCATTTCATGGCCGATCACGGCGCCAATCGCGCCGTAGTTCACCGCGTCGTCGGCATTTGCGTAGAAAAACGGCGGCTGCAAAATGCCGGCTGGAAACACGATTTCATTCATGTTCGGGTTGTAATACGCGTTCACGGTCGGTGGGGTCATGCCCCAGTCGGTGCGATCGACCGGCTTGCCGATCTTCTGGAGGTCGCGGTCGGCTTCAAACTTTCCGGCGCGCACTGCGTTCAATACGTACGGGCCGCGGTCGATCTGTAGCAGCGAATAATCGAGCCATTTGTCGGGATAGCCGATCTTGACGTTCATCGCGGCAAGTTTCTTGAGCGCTTCTTTTTTTGTCGGCTCGTCCATCCAATCGAGCGTTTTGATTCTATCGGCCAGCGCTTCCTTCAAATTGTTTACCAGCTCGAGCGCGCGCGCCTTGGCTTCCGGAGGGAAATAAAAACCGACGTACAATTTGCCGAGCGCTTCGCCGATCTCGTCATCCTCGGACGTGATCACCCGTTTCCAACGCGGTTTGATTTGCTGCGTGCCGCGCAGGGTCCGGTCACTGAAATCGAATTCTTCGTCGACGAAATCCTTGGAAAGATATGGCCCGGTCGCATTAATCAGGTGCCAGCGCAGGTACGCCTTCCAATCATCAATCGGCGTCGATTTAAATAAGTTGTTGGCGGCTTTGAAAAACTCCGGCTGATGCACATTGATGTCGCCGGGCTCGAGCAGATTGATCTTGTTGAAGTAATCGCTCCATTTCCAATCCGGGGTCAGATCCTGCAGCTGTCTCACCCCCATTTTGTTGTAATTTTTGATCGGGTCGCGCAGTTGCACGCGGGTGCGCGACGCTTCGGCCAACTTCGTCTCCAACGCCATGATCTTTTTCGCATCGTCGGCGGCTTTCTCGGCAGGCTCGCCCAGGAGCGTCAGCATCTTTGTGACGTGCGCGACGTACTTCTCGCGCTTCTGCTTCATATCGGCGTCCTGTTTCGTGTAGTAATCGCGATCGGGCATGCCGAGTCCGCCCTGTACGGCCTGCGCGATGTCGCGCGTGCTGTCCTTCGCGTCCTGACCGGCGCCAAAATCAAAAAATGCATTAATGCCGATGCTGTGTAGGTGTGCGATCTCCGCGAGCACATCCTGTTGATCTTTGATCGCCTCGATGCGATCCAACTCGCCTTGCAACGGCTTGGTGCGCATTGCTTCGATTGACTGTTCGTCCATTCCGCTCACGTAATAATCGCCAACCTTCTGTGTCTCCGGCGCGAGCTTGGGGTCGAGTTGCGTTTGGGTCGCCTTTTCGGCAATCGCGTGTAGTGCGTCGTTGTTGCGCTCGATCAGCTCATTGAACGCGCCCCATCGGGAATATTCCGGCGGGATCTCAGTCCGCTTGATCCAGGCGCCGTTGGCATAACGGAAAAAATCATCACCGGGCTTAACCGATGTATCCATATTGTTGGGATCGAGCGGTGGCGCGCTTTGCTCACTCTGCGGCTGCTGAGCATGCAGGCCCAGCGGAGCAATAAGCGAAATAATAATGGGGATGAATAACTTCATAGTTTTGGAAGCTGGTGATGGCCCGGGATTGTTTAATGCGAATTAGACCTTTTAAGCGCGGTTCCGTTGAAAGAGTGCTCGCTGCCAGCGCTGGCATTCGTTATAGCCGCGCCCTATGAGCGCCGTCGCATAAGGAAGTCCGTCTCGTCGGCGGTCACAGACCGCCGCTACAGCTTACAGCTGCTCGATGGTGTAGCCGCGTTTTTGCAACAACGCAATCACGCTGCGCGGACCGGAGAAATGAAGCGCACCTGCAACAATTGCTGTTGGTTTCCCGGTTTTCAGTTCGGCTTCGATGCGCGGAACCCATTTCGCATTACGGTTTTCGACGAGGCGTGCCGCAATGCTCGGTGCTTCTTTGCGCAGTCGCGCGTCGCCTGCCCAAAGCGCCTCGGTGTCACCGCGGCGCCATGCTTTGTACATCCTGCTGGATTCCTTTGCTCCGTCCCCAGGCTGACTGAGCGCATCGCGCAGCATGAATTCGGCGTCGCGATCCGACATTCCACCCATCACCGCCACGTGCTCATCAACCGGCTCAAGCCCTGCTATTTCTTTTCGTGCTATTCTCGCGTGGTCCACAAAGTAATTGTCCAGACCACGTGATGCGGAACTTTTGCTGTAGCTAGCCGGAGCAGCAAGATGCTGCGCAATCCACCAAGGCTTATAGCGGAGTTCGCTGTCGAAACCTGCAACTCGCGGATGCTTTCCGCGGGGAGAATCCGGCTGTAGGGTCAAAATATTTTGACGAAGCCAACTCAGGAGCGCTGGATCGATCTTTGAGCGGATGTCCTGTCCCCGCGGATACTTGGCGGCTGCTTCAAATTTCTTTTCGAATTCGTCGGCCCGCGTTGGATCAAATTCAAAAACAAATCGCGCGCTGTCCTTTAACGCCAGGTCGTATGCCCCTGGCAATGGATAATCCTTGGTGCTGAGCGCATGAATCGAGCCCACAAGATAGAAGGACGCTTCAGAATTCACGACGCGCCAGACGCAGCACTTTGGAAATTTGTGAGCAGGGGAAACTGCGATTGCGGATAACGGCATCAAACCCAGCAAGACTAATGCAATCCAGATGCCGCAGCTACGTCGAGTAGGCAAAAACATTTGCGGTCTCTACCAGAAAAACCTACCGAGTCAAATTATCTCTAAGCGCGTTCGTAAATTCATCATGCCTCGAGTCGGCGCGCACATGCGGGCAGGTCCCCACTTTAGGAGCTGCGCCAAAGCGCGATTCCCTGGAAGCGGTTTCGGGATTCACAGAAACGCCCTACAAGTTTTTCAAGGCATCCAAAATCGACTGTGGATAAATGCCCAGCCAAATCGTCGCAATGATCAGCACGCTGAGTGCGAGGCGTGACAACCCGCTTACTGGAATCGTGTCGATCCTATCCCCAGACTGCCCGCCTGCAACGCCATACGAAGCAGTGGGGTCAGGCCAATACATCGCACGAACGACTTTAAGATAGTAGTAGAAGCCGCAGCCAACGGCGATCACGCCAACAGCGATTAGCGTGATCTGACGCTGCAAGACCGCTGCGTAGAAGATGAAAAATTTCCCCAAAAATCCTGCCGTGAACGGTAAACCGGCCAGGGAAAGCATTCCGATCAACATCGCGAATGCGAGAAATGGTGAGCGCTTGCCCAGGCCGTCAAAATCGGAAATCTCTTCACCGGTTTGCTGAGCAACGATTATTAACACGGCAAAGCTTAACAGCGTCATCAGCAGGTATGCGACGAGGTAAAAACTCACGGCCTGCCCGTTGAAACACACTACACCGATCAAGAGATAACCAGCATGCGCGATGCTGGAGTAAGCGAGCAATCGTTTTAGATTTGTCTGCGGCAACGCCGCGAGATTGCCGTAGATCAATGTGAGCAGGGCGATTAACACAATGAGCCGTTGCGTCTGTGGAAGCGTCGCAAAGGTTTGCAACACGCGCAGCAGCACGACGAACCCCGCTGCCTTTGAACCAACCGAAAGATACGCCGTCACGGGCGTGGGCGCGCCTTGGTAAACATCTGGCACCCAGATTTGAAACGGAACGGCCGCGATTTTGAAACCAAGCGCGACCAGGACGAACACCATGCCCAGAAGCGCCGCGCCGCGATCAGTGCTCGGATTCCCCAGCGCCTCTGCGATTCGTTGCAGATTTGTCTGGCCGGTGGCGCCGAAGATCCAGGCGATTCCATACACAATAAACGCCGTCGAGAGCGCGCTAAGTACGAGATATTTGGCGCCTGCTTCCAGAGTCACCGGATTGCGCCGCGTAAAGCTGACCAGCACATAAAAGGATATCGTAACTAGCTCGAGCGAAACGAAGATGAATACGAAATCGATCGCCGACACCAGATACATGAGTCCGGCACATGTAAAGATAGGCAGCGCGAAAAATTCGCCCAGTCCGTCTTGCGAAGTGGGAAAGGAACTGCGCACAACCGGCGCGTAGTCGATCATCATGATCACAACGAAAATTGTCGTTACCAACGCGAATTGCTTGAAGAAGATCGACAGGCGATCTGCGCTATAAAAACTCCAGAAACCAGTCGCTTGATTTTGCGGGGGAAATGGAGCGACGAAGAAGCTGGCGAGAAAAACTATCGCCAGACCGGCGATTGCAGCGAAGGCCAGAGTTCGCTTGTCGATTTTTGTTACAAACGCTTCGACCATCAGGATCGCCATCCCCAGCACCAGCACCGCAATCTCAAGTTCTGGCGCTGTGATCCTCATCATCTGTTCACGGTGAGATAAGTGCGGAAAGTGGGCACCACCATTCGCACAAAGGATTGCGGAAAAAATCCGTAGCAAAGAAGCGCGCCCACCAGCAGCGTCACCGGCACACGCAACGCCGGGCGAAGATCGGCAAGATCTTTCCACTGTTCGGGCATCGTGCCCATGAACGTCTTGCGATAGGCTCGCAGCATATAAACCGTCGAGATCACTACTCCCCAAAGGGCCAGCACCGTCGCAATTTGAAAACTGTGAAAGCCTTCCATTTTCCATCCATGTTTGAATGCGCCAAAGAAGATCATGATTTCGCCCGCAAAGTTTGCGAACCCGGGAAGACCGATCGCTGCGAATACGCCAAATCCAAACGCAAGGCCAGCGAACGGCATGAGCCTGGAAAGACCGCCAAGTTCATCAAAAACCAACGTGCCTGTCCTTCGGCGTAATTCACCTGCTAGGGCAAATAGCAATGCAATTGACAGACCGTGAGCGAACATCAGCACCGCCGCGCCGGTCACACCAAGAATGCCAGCGCTGGCGATACCAAGAAAGATGTAGCCCATGTGCATGACACTCGAATAACCCAGCATCCAATCGAGACGCTTCTGGGCAATCGTAACCAGTCCGATGTAAATGATGTTCCCCAGCAGAAGAATCATGAGCAGGTTGCTCCAGTGTCGAGCGCCTTCCGGCAGCAGAGGAATAGCGAGGCGCAAAAACCCGTATACCCCAAATTTTTTCAGCACGCCGGCATGCAACATTGCGGCCGGCGCCGGAGCGGATGCATAAGCTTCCGGCGCCCACGTGTGAAACGGAAAAAGCGAAACGAGAATTCCAAAGCCGATAAGCAACAACAGGTAAATGTGACGCTGCGCATCCGCTGAGATCAGTTCCATGCTCGCGGCAGCTTGTAAGGCGCGTATGTCAAAGCTGCGTGAAGTGGGTGGAACGCTTTGGTAAAGCAGGATCAGGCCAAGCAGCAGTATGAAGCTGCCGATCGCGAGATAGATTGTGATTTTCCATGCTGCCGCGACCCGATTTCCAGTGCCCCAAATCCCAATCAGGAAAAAGGTGGGAATAAGTGCAAGCTCATGAAATGCGTAGAAGAAAAACAAATCAATTGAAGCAAATGCTCCGATTGCGCCGCCGGAAATGAACAAGAGACACGCATAGAATGCATTTTCATATTTCTCGATCGCGCCTGCGAACCAAACCGCCGCGAGTGTAATGATTGTAGCAAGCAGCACCATTATCAGGCTCAAGCCATCGACACCCGTCGTGAAGCTCAGTCGCCAGTCGGGCGATATCGTGAACGAGGTGACGTGTTGGAAATCGCGTTGGCCATATCCAAAAGAACCAAACAGAAACAGGGCCGCAGCAAACATCAGTGCGGACGCGGCTAATGCCGTCTTGCGCGCAGGCGCCCCGACCAGGATTAGAACGGCCGCGGCGATCGGGCAGAAAATGACGAATAAGACCATCAGGGAAAATGACGAAATCCGAATGACAAATGACGAAGGACTGACGAAGCACTAACGACGAAGCGCCGCGGCAACGCATTGCCGTTTCGAGTTTCATCATTCGAGCTTAATTCGATATTCGTCATTCGGATTTCGTGATTGCCGGTTACCTTTCTCAGGAGCGGAAAAGCGCGAAATAAATCAGCGCGACAACACCAAGGCCGAACAAAAATGCGTAACCTTGAAGATTGCCGACTTGAAGCAATCGCAAGAGCGCGCCGACGCCCCACGTTCCGCGGCTGCTTCCGCCCACCGCGCCTGCATCAATGATCCATCGATCAACGAAAGCTGCGACGCGCGCGAGGAGCTCCTGAGTCCAGTGAATCAGCCAGCTGTAAAACTCGTCGAAATAAAACTTGTGACGTAACAGCTTGACGTCGACGGGATCGGTTTCCTGCTGGCGGTAAATCGCAACCGCCAGCCCGCTTCCCGCAATCAACGCGATGACTGCAAGCGCGGGAACGACGCTTGCGATGTGGTTCTCAACCGGGAGTGCGAGAAAGTTTCGCGCGAAAAACCCAAATCCGCCGAGCGTCGCCAGGAGCGCGAGCAAAATTAGCGGCATGATCATCACCGGAGGCGATTCGCGGCTTTCACGCGCGATGTCGCTCCGCGGATTTCCGAAGAAGGCGATGACCAGCATGCGGATGACGTAGAACGCGGTGAGAAATGCTGTGAACAGCGCGACCGCGAAAATGGGCGTGTTGTGCTCATACGCGAGCGCGAGAATTGCGTCCTTGCTAAAAAAGCCACTGAACGGAGGGCAGCCGATCAACGCGAGCGCGCCAACACCGAAAGTCACGAATGTGATCGGTAGTTTTTTGGAAAGCCCTCCCATTTTCCAGATGTTCTGCTCATGATGCAGCATAACGATCACCGAGCCGGCGGCGAGAAAGAGGAGCGCTTTGAAGAACGCATGCGTAAACAAGTGGAACATGGCTGCTTCACTCGATGCGAGCCCCACGGCCATGATCATGTAACCAAGTTGCGAGAGCGTGGAGTAAGCGAGGATCCGTTTGATGTCGTCTTGCTGCGTTGCGATTAGCGCGGCCATGACCGCCGTGAGGGTGCCGATCCAGGCAACGATCACAAGAGCCGTCTGTGAAGCCTGAATGATAAACGCAACGCGCACCAGCATATAAACACCAGCCGCGACCATCGTGGCAGCGTGAATCAATGCGGAAATTGGCGTTGGACCTTCCATCGCGTCAGGCAACCACACGTGAAGGGGAAACTGCGCCGACTTGCCGACTGCTCCGCAGAAGATTAAAAGCGCGACGATCATCAGAAACGTGGGATAACTCGTCAGGCCCGACATCCGGGGCGCGATCTCGGCGAAGACGATTGAGCCGGTCGACGTCCAAATCATTAAAATTCCGATCATGAAGCCGAAGTCGCCAATTCGTGTCGTGATGAATGCTTTGTTGGCCGCGTCTGCCGCGGCGTCGCGATAGAACCAATGACCAATCAACACATAGGAAGTAAAACCGACCAGTTCCCAGAAGATGAAAAGCATGACGAAATTGCTCGCGAGCACGATACCGAGCATCGCAAACATGAAGAGCGACAGTGCCGCGAAATAGCGCGATTTCCCGTGGTCATCTCGCATGTAGCCCAGCGAATAGATGTGAATGAGTGCGCCGACCCCGGAAACCAGAAGAACCATCGTCCTGCTCAGCGCGTCCAGCGTCAGAGCGATAGGCACTTTGAGTGCGCCGGCGACGTCGATCCACGTGATCTGGGCCGCATAGCTGGCCGAGTGCGCGAAAACCAAACAACTACAGATAAAACTCACGAGCACTGCGACGACTGAAATCGTACTGCTCAACGCCTTCCATCGAAGGGTAAACAGCGTGATGACTATGGCGCTCACCAGCGGCGCGATCAGGATTAGCCAGGGAACAAGCGAGCTCATCGTATTTGAAATGACGAAGGAATGACGAAGCCCGAATAACGAATACGCTCCCAGCGGGAACGCACTTTTTCGTCATTCGTCATTTGAAATTGCTTTGCCATTGCGTCATTAGACGTGGTGTAGCGTGCGCTGTCCTCAGCGCATAACTCCCACGCATTTTAAAAGTCCGCTGAGGACAGCGGACACTATAGCAACACCGTGATTTGCGTTTCGTTCGTCATTCGACATTCGTCGTTCTCTCCGCGTTTCGTGGGTTAAAATCTCAAACTGCTAATATCATTCACGTCCGTCGTCTGCCTTGCGCGAAACAGAGCGACGAGGATCGCAAGGCCCACCGCGACCTCGGCTGCTGCGACCGTGATGATGAAAAACACGAATACCTGCGCGTTGTAATTCGGCAGGCCGTTTGGATCGAGACGGAATCGAGAGAAAGCAACGAGCGATAAGTTTGCCGCATTGAACATCAACTCCAATGACATGAGAATGATGATCAGGTTGCGTCGCAACATCACCCCGGCAAAGCCGATGGAAAAAAGAATGCCGCTTACGAGCAGATAATCGCCCAGGGTGATCATGCGACTCTGAAATGACGAATGACGAATGACGGAATGACGAACGAAACCCAAATGCCAAATGCCGAAAAAGCGATGCGCGTGCTGGATCGATTTGTCATTCGGGCTTCATCATTCATTCGACATTCGTGATTAACTCCGTGGTTCCCGTTTGCTTAAAAGCACGACGCCAATAGTTGCCACAAGCACGAGAACACCGACCAGTTGAAACGGCAGATTGTAATTCGTGAAAAGCGCCGCGCCGACATTTCGAACGTCGTCGATGGGCGATGAAGGCAGCGGTGGGAAGGTTTTCGCAGCAAGGTGAAACCGGGTGATCACCAGAAAAGTCTGGATCAAAAACGCGAGTGCGACGGCAATGCCGGCCGCCGAAGTGACCCAGTTGATCCGCCGCCTCTCTTCTGCCCGTATATTGAGCAGCATGATGATGAAGAGAAAAAGAACCATCACGGCGCCCGCATAAACGAGCACCTGAATGATTCCGAGAAAGTAAGCGTCGAGCGACATGAATAGCGCAGCCAATCCAAGAAACGAAACAACAAGGCTCAGCGCGCTTGCCACGGGATTACGATTAATTACGACGGCGGCGCCGAACACCAGCATGAGCGATGCGAAAGTCCAAAATAGGAACGGAGACATCATCGATTGTGGATTTCGGATTGCGGATTGCGGAAAGAACGACGATCGGAACAATTAGCGATTGGGAATCGGCAATTGACAATGCTGCTCACTTTCTTTCGTTCCATTTCAAGACGACGCCATGCATGATTCCGCCGATTTCGAGCAGTTTCTCCTTGTCATGCACCATGTCCGCGCGCGTGAAGCCGGTGATGGCATAATCCTTGCGCAGAAAGATCGCCTGCTCCGGGCAAACCTCCTCGCACATACCGCAGAAAATGCAGCGGATCATGTCGATATCGAATTGCTCCGGATATTTCTCGACTTTGGCGAAGCGATCTGCGGTGGGGATTTCGCCGGGAATGATTTTGATCGCACGTGGAGGACAGATGAATTCGCAGAGCTGACACGCCACGCAACGGACGCGGCCGTCTTCATCCCGCACTAGAGCGGGCGCGCCGCGGTAATGATCGGGCAGACTGCTGTCCCATTTTTGCTCCGGATATTGCATGGTGACCTTGGTGCGGCCGAGCACCATGTTCTTGAAGTGCTTAAAGGTAATGGCCAAGCCAGCGACGATAGCGGGCAGATACAATCGCTCGCGCCAGTTCAGTCTCGGTCGTGGAACGGTAATGGCCATGGTTAGAATGACGAGTGACAAATGACGAATGACGAAACAATGACCAAACGTGAATGACGAAAGTTGCCCCACCATTGATCGCTCTTTCGGGTTTCGGTATTCGGATTTCCTTCGGCCTTCTTCATTCGGGTTTCGTGCTTACTTTGGCAGAAGCGCCATTAGACCCGCCACAATAAAGATATTCACAAGCGCAATCTCGAAAAAAAAGAGCCAGCCCAGTCGCATAAGCTGGTCCCAGCGAAAACGCGGCAGCGTCCAACGCACCCACATGAAAACAAAAATCATGACAGCAACTTTTGCGAAAAAGACTGCGACGTTGATGAGGCCGAAAATCCACCCCCGGGACCCGTCCGGAATTCCCGGGAAATGCCAGCCTCCGAAGAACAATGTGACGATGACTGCCGATCCGGTAATCATCGCGGCGTATTCGCCGAGAAAATACAAGGCGAATTTCATCGAGCTGTATTCGATGTTGTAACCGCCGGCAAGTTCCTGCTCCGCTTCCGGCAGATCGAAGGGCAGTCGATTTGTCTCGGCGAAAATTGCGATCATAAACACGAGAAAGGAAATGACCATGGGAATTGCGAGCAGCCATTTCCACGGGTCCGTCCAGTCGCCGACAAAGGGTGCGATGAACCAGCCGTGGTCGATCTGGTAACGCACCACGCTGGTCAGGCGCAGGTTTCCGACAACGAGAAAAACAGGGATTACCGCGAGCCCGAGCGAAAGCTCGTACGAAAGCATCTGCGCGCTGGAACGGATGCCGCCAAGGAATGGATATTTGGAGTTTGATGCCCAGCCGCCAATGACGATTCCGTAAACGCCAAGCGAGGCAATGGCGAATACAAAGAGAATTCCTACGTTCACATCAGCGATTACCATCGGAACACCGAAGAGCGTACTGCCGAACGGTACCACCGCGATCGTGATGATGGCCGGCATCACAGCCAAACACGGCGCGAGCCAGTAATAAAATGTGTTCACACTGCGCGGCGTGTAATCCTCTTTCAGCAGCAACTTGAACATGTCGGCAATCGGCTGAAGAAGACCGGCAGGTCCAACACGATTCGGGCCGAGCCTGTCTTGAACAAACGCGCTTACTCGGCGCTCGGCGTAGACGGCATAGGAAACCATCGTCAAAATGACAGCCAAAATGCCGACGATTTTCAGCAGCGAGGTGATGATGAAAAAAGAACCCATCTGGACCTCTCAGCCCTAATGCGATTCGAGAGCCGCAGCTTTTCGCGCCTCAACAACTTGTTGCCCGACGGCCTGGCGCCTTGCTTGAATGGCAACCGCTAGTTCGATCTTTTCTTCGTCGCTGGGATGCATCGGCGGTAGCTCTTCAATGTCCAGAATGTGCACACCCAAGTCTCCGATTTTGCTCAAACTCAACCCGGCAAAGCGCGGAACTGTTTCTCTGATCTGGAGAAACACATCATCTATCGAGAGCAGTGAGTCACCTCCGCCGACCGCCTGAAGCAGATCACGCAAAATCTCCCAATCATCGCGCGCGCTGCCCGGGGGCCGCACAGCGCGGTTCAACCGCTGCAATCGGCCTCTACCATTAATCATCGAACCGCGTTTTTCGGAGAAACCGCACGCTGGAAGAACGACGGTCGCTATCTCGGTCGCCTCGTTAGGCAAAACATTCATCGTGATGAATACTGGGAGTTGAGTGAGTCGTTGGACGGGTATCCCCAAATGCATCGTGTTTTCTTTGAAGACCGCCAGCGCCTTGATTTGTCCGGATTTCACCGCGTCAGCAATCGCCAGCATGTTCGCGCCTGGTTCGGATTCGGGTCCAAGGATCAGCCGTGCACCATTGGTATTTGGGTTGCGGTCTTTGCTTAGCAAAATGTGGTCACCGGGGCCACGCCGCGGAACGATGTCGATCATTTGCGTGCCTAACGATTTCGCCAACTGCGACGTCAGCCAAAGCTCCTCGTTCGTCATTCTGCCGGAAGCAATGATGGCAATTTCAGCACCGGAGAATTGTTTCAGCTGGAGCGCCGCTTGCGCGATCGCTGTCGGCCAATTTACGGCGACGAGTTTTCCTTCGAAACGAACTTGCGGCTCCAGCAAACGGTCTTCGGCTTCAAGATATTTGAAGTTGAGTCTGCCGTAATCGCACATCCATGCGGAATTGACGTGATCGTTCTCGCGCGGTGTTTGCCGATAGATCACGTCCTCGCGGGTCCCGATGATCGTGTTACACCCGGTGGCACAGCTCGTGCAGATACTTTTTGTTTCTTTCAAAAACCAGACGCGCATTTTGAATCGAAAATCCGACGAGGTCAGCGCGCCAACTGGACAAATATCGACAGTGTTGAGGGAGTAATTGTTTTCGAGCCGCTTGCCAGGATGCGCCGTGAGCACGGTGTGACTGCCGCGATCGACAAATCCGAGGACGTCGTCGTCCGCAATTTCTTGGCAAAAACGGATGCAACGTGAGCAGAGGATGCAGCGTTCGTCATCAAGCGTAACTCGCGGACCGATCTGCACATTTTTCGGTTTCTTGACTTTGTTCTCGAGAAACCGCGACTTGGAATCGCCGAAATCGACACTGAACTCCTGCAAACGGCATTCCCCGGCCTGATCACAGATTGGGCAATCGAGTGGATGATTGATTAAGAGAAATTCCATGACGCCACGCTGACATTCCTTCACCAGCGGCGAGTTGGTGCGAACGGCCATGCCTTCGGAAATATCCTGTGCGCAGGAAATTTGCGGCCGCGGGATCCAATTGACGATCGGTTTGCCGTCGGCGCCCAACTCAGGCTTGCGGTCCGGACCAAGCCTCGGGAATCCCATTTCGATCAAACACATCCGGCAATTTCCCGGCGAGCTGAGCTTTTTGTGATAGCAATAACGCGGCACATAAATGCCAACCTGCTCGCACGCCTCGATCACACGCGTGCCCTTTGGAACCTGATGCCATACGCCATCAATCTGGACGTTGAACAGTGGAACTGATGAGTCGTTAGGCACGGTTGAATCTGGAATCCAGGAAGCCAGGAATTTTAGAGAATAACATCTTCGCTTTTGTTCATTGGATGGTATTCGCGACCGACGCGCTTCACAGTCAGCCGGGTGCTTGCGAAGTTTAGCAACAGCGCATCATCCAAGTTTGCTGCTTTAAGATACGAGCGAACAATCGCAAAGTAGATGTCTTCGAGCGCGCTAATCGCTTTAAGTTCTAAGATGACCTTCTGCTCGACGAGAAAATCGAGTCGGTGTTCGCCAATCAGGTGTTCACGATAGAACACCGGCAGCAGCTTTTGTCTTTCAAAACTAATACCAGCCGCAGCCAATTCGATAGCCAAAGCCTCTTCGTACATCGACTCGAGAAATCCAGGGCCGAGTTCTTTATGAACTCGAATGGCAGCAGCGATTATTCGATCCGTCAGTGCTTTGTTGTGTATTTCCATTCCTGGCTTCCTGGTTTCCAGATTCGAAATTTAGATTGTCCCTTTCGCTCCGGCTTTTTCCCAGCCGGGATCGTGCGCCATTGGAACTGTAGGGATCGATTCTTCCTGGATTAATTCTTCCGGCGTATATTCAGGCGGCAAGGGTGGGGGGAGTGGTTTCCGGGCACGCGCCGCAAATTCCTCTCGAAATTTCTCGACAAAACTTTGCGTCGGCCACGCGCATGCTTCGCCAAAAGCGCAAATCGTGCGTCCGGCAATGTTGTCGCCAATGGTCTTGAGTGTTTTTGGGTCCTCAACAACTCCACCCCCGCGCAACATGCGGTCGGTAATTTTCTTCATCCAAAGCGAACCTTCCCGGCAAGGAGTGCATTGGCCGCAGCTCTCGTGCGCATAGAACTCGTTGATGTTGTTCAGTACCCAGACCATGTCGCGGGAATCGTCCAGCACGATCACGCCGCCGGAACCAGCCATGGAACCCGCCGCCGCCAGTGAATCGAAATCCATCGGGATCTCATCGATCGACATCTCCCGCTCGATCGTCGAACCGTCAGTCTGTCTCTGCTTGAGCTTAAATCGTTCGTCAGCGCGCAGAACCTTCGCAGAGCTTCCGCCCGGGATGACTGCTTTTAACTTCCGGCCTGGCCTTAATCCGCCAGCCATCTCGTAGATCAACTGTCCCATCGTCACTGCGCCGACCTCAATTTCGAAGTAGCCCGGTCGCTGGACGTCACCGCTCACGCAGACAACCCGTGTTCCGGTGTTGTTAGGCCGGCCAAGGCGCGCGTATTCCGTGCCGCCCATCGCAATGATGTGTTTCACGGCACAGAGCGTTTCGACGTTATTGACGATCGTCGGGCACATGTAAAGACCGAGCACTGCTGGGAAGTAAGGTGGTTTAATGCGCGGATACCCGCGCTTGCCTTCGAGAGATTCGATAAGCCCGGTTTCTTCTCCGCAGATGTAAGCGCCCGCGCCGCGATGAACATAAAACTCCACGTCGAATCCCGAACCGAGAACATTTTTGCCGAGAAAATTGTGCGTGCGCGCTTCTTCGATGGCGCGTTCGAGGATTTTCGCGCCTTCGTGAAATTCTCCGCGTACGTAGATGTATGCTGTCCGCGCGTTGAGCGCGTAGCACGCGATCAACATTCCTTCGAGCAGTTGGTGCGGATCTTCATGAATGATGTAGCGGTCCTTAAAAGTGCCCGGCTCGGATTCATCTGCGTTACAAATCAAATAAACCGGCCGTTTTTCGTCCGGCTTGATAAAGCTCCATTTCAACCCGCAGGAAAATCCGGCCCCGCCGCGCCCGCGCAGCCCGGAGTTTTTCACTTTGTTGACAATGTCCTCGCGCGACAGAATTAGCGCTTGCTTCAACTGTTCGTAACCACCATCGCGCAAATAACAATCGATATCAGTGGTCCAATCCGGGCGTCCGATGTTTTTGTAAATTAGACGGTGTTCGAGAGGGTGGGGGAATGATTTCCAAGGAGCGGCGATCTCCAATCCCCCGTTGCTGCGTGGGCGGTCTGGAGATCGTCCCTCCTTGAGAAGTTCAGCAATCGAGTTTGCATCGACATTTTCACGCAACTCCTCTCCAACCATGCACACCGGGGCGGTGTGGCAACTCGCCAGGCACTCCACAAACTCGACGCTGTAATTTCCGTCGGGACTCACCGAAATAGGATTGTGCGTCCCGGCGCCTTCGAGCGGGCGTTGAATACCAAAAGTCGTGCATAGATTTTCCATCAGTTCAAAGCTGCCGGCCATCGCGCAACTGAGGGTGCGGCAAAGGCGAATATGAATTTTGCCGGCAGGCTGCTCGCGAAACATCGGGTAAAAAGTGACCAGCTCGAGAATATTGATGGGTTGTAAGCCGAGCTTTTCTGCGATCCAGAGCACGGCGTTGTCGCTGATGAACCCGAAATGTTCCTGCCACAAGTGCAACAGAGGCATGGCCGCGCTTCTCCGGTGCTCGTGCGGATAGCGCGCGATTGCCTCGTCCATTTTTCGCTCCAACTCGTTGGGGACGGAGGCGTTTGTCGAGTTTGCCATCCAAGAACGTAATCCAGTAGAGCTAAGAGGGGCAAATGTTGCAGAGTGCTGTAGTGTCCGCTGTCCTCAGCGGAGAATCACGGTGGGGTGTTGCACGCGAACCAGTGCGCTCAAGACAGCGCACACTACAGCAGTTAATCAGACAGGGTGCTGTCTTTCGACTGCACTTTATCGTCTTTGAAAACGATTGTGACGGTGTCTTTCCCCTGACGGTAAACGTATGTCGTTTTTTTTGTGATCACCAAATCCTCGGTCTTAAGCGACGTTGGCGGGCCCAGAATTGATTCCACCTGCTTTTTGGACATTCCCTCTGTTACCTGATCGACGTTTGCTTTGGCGATGCGTTTGCTGGAACA
>WNFO01000921.1_pt1 | contig 27306 bp, 26 predicted proteins | sample 5400251 | NCBI WGS metagenome assembly WNFO01 (sample SAMN13153354, study PRJNA577476) | soil metagenome | isolation source: 100 cm saprolite under Madrone tree | place: USA:California | collected 2016-06-14
CGAGCCGGAAGAAATTATAGGCGAGATAGACCGATAGATGCGGCCGCGGATCGAGCCCGGTGCGCGCCACATAGGCGTCCACATAGACCGCGCGCTCGGGAATGCCGAGGCGAGCAAGATCATGGCCAAGAAGCGTGCCGACGCCGGCGCCGGTCTCCGATGGCGGCATATTCCACTGCATGAGATGGTAGGCGAGATCGGCAAGCGGGTCGCCCAGGGTCGAGAGCTCCCAATCGAGCACGGCGCGGATTTCCGGCCGCGCGGGTGCAAGAATAATGTTGTCGAGGCGGTAATCGCCGTGCACGAGGCGGACCGGCGCGGGCGGCGGCAGATGCGCGGGGAGCCAGGCGATCAGCCGCTCCGTCTCTTCGATGCGCTCGGTTTCCGAGGCGCGATATTGCTTGGACCAGCGCTCGACTTGGCGCGCGACATAGTTGTCGCCGCGGCCAAAGTCGGAAAGCCCGAGCGCGGCCGGATCGAATGAATGGAGCCGCGCCAGCGTCGCGTTCATGGCGTCGTAGATCGCCGCCCGCTCGGTGGCTTCGGCACCCGGCATGTGCGGCTCCCAGACGACGCGGCCCTCGACATGCGCCATGACATAGAACGGCGTGCCGGCGACGCTCGCGTCATCGCAGTAGAGCACCGGTTCGGCGACTGGAAATTTTTGCGCATGGAGCGCGCTGATCACGCGGAACTCGCGGTCCACCGCGTGCGCGGATGGGAGCAGCTTGCCCGGCGGCTTGCGCCGCAACACGTAGCGGCGCGCAGGTGTTTCGAGAAGATAGGTGGGATTGGATTGCCCGCCCTTGAATTGGTGCACGGTGAGCGGAGGCGCGAAATCCCGCAGGCGCGACGCGAGAAAGGCTTCGAGCCGCGCGGCATCGAGCGCGAGCACGGTGCTAACTTCTTTGGTGCCGGAAAACGCGGCTTGGCGATCGATCGGCGGCATGGCGATACGTCTGCGGCGCGGCCTTCATGAGTTAGGGCAGCTTTGGTTCATAGCGAACCACAAACGAACCGTCATGCCTGCCAGCTGCGGCTTCGCCGATTTGCGCTCCCGGGAGGTACTGCGGAAATAGGCCGGCACCGGGCCGCTTTATCTCGGACGGGAGTGGTCGCAATGGTCGACCGCGGCCGAGGTCTCAATGGTCGGATGTCAGCTTGAGGCCGACCATTCCGGCAATGATCAGACTGAGACAGGTCACGCGCAAGACGCTCGCCGATTCGCCGAACGCCAGCATGCCGATGATCACGGTTCCGGCGGCACCGATCCCCGTCCACAAGGCATAGGCGGTTTCAAAGGAAACCGACTTCAGGGCAAATCCGAGCAGCGCGAAACTCAGCGCAATAGCGATCAGCATTGCGACGCTCGGCCACAGCCGGGTCAGGCCATCCGAATATTTCAGGCCGATCGCCCAGGCGATCTCCAACAATCCAGCGAGCAAAAGGGCAAACCATCCGGTCAATTCATGACCTCTACGGCTGCACGGTTGACCGAGCCTGTCCCAGCGACCCCTCGGCCACCGCATCTGGAGCGGCAGTGCGGGCGGCCGCTCGATCGTGCGTCTGACGCGCTTGCACCGGCGATCGATCTCGCTCGGCGAATCGGGGGTACCTTACGGGCAGGAGTGTAAAGCCCCGATGACGAAGACCCGCTGACCCGGACACGACGCAAGAGAGGAGCGGCAAATTTTGCGGGTCAACGCGCTCCCTGCACGACTCGCTCAGAGCGGGAGCAAAGTGATGTCGTCGCTCTAAGCACTGCGCTCAGGGGCTCGCAATCCGCAGCCTGCGCGACCTACGAAATCTCCCCGCATGCAGCATGCGGGCCCTCGCTTCGCTCAACCGGGCTGCGCGCGCTGGGTCTGCAGATCAAGCCAGAATTGCGCGCAATTTGGCAGGTCGCGCCCGCAGATGCGCTGTCGCGCTACACGAGGTCAGCAGGGGCCTACCAACTGGCTGGGGTGGAGACCGCGCCGCTGCCAGAGCGTTGGGCCTCCTCGGGGCGCGCGTCAGCGGTGGCAACGGCGGCATATTCGCGCCCGCGATCCGCCGTCTTCCACAGGTCTTTGACTGGCTGCGGCAATTGTCCTGCAGCGAGCCTGCCCGGCGGGCTGTCAAGCCGCTCGACCACGGCGAGGCGAGTAACCTCGCCTTTGAGGAAGGCGTTGAGGAACTCGGGATAGTTGCTGAAGGACACGCAGCCGTTCGACTGGCCATTCGGGCCGAGCATGTAGGTGTGGGCGAGGATGCCGGCGCGACCATACATCCTGCTGCCATCGACGGGGTTGAGGCGGATGGCGCGAACGCCGTGAAACATTCGCTCGCGCAAAGTGAGGTTGTAGAGATTCGGCGGCGTTGCCCCGTGCATCCTCACGTGCACGTGGCGCGGATTGTCCATGAAGCCGCCGAGGCCGGAATGGGCCTCGAGGCGGCGGCCGCTCGGCAGGTACACGGTACGCGCCGTGATGTCGTAGATCGCGGTGCGGCCGTCATCCTCGACCGCGACGTCATTGCGCGTTGGGCCTAGCCGAAGCTGCGGCTTGGCGAGAGCTCCTTGCGGCGCATCGGCTCGCTTCTTGGGCACCTCCCGCGCTGCCGGCAATCGCAGAGTGCTCGCGAGCACCTCCATCGCGGAGGCGAGACTCTCGTCGAAGGACGCGGGACAATCACCGGTCGAGGCGAAGCGTTTGTCGAACGGCGCGGCGTGATCCTCCAGCGCAGCGAAGCGATCCTCGAACGGCGCGTTGCGACACGCCGGCGCGGAGGCCTCCGCCAGCATGCCGCGGCCGTTGGTCAAAACATCGAATCCGACCAGCGGTTCGACGCTTGCCAAGCGTACGCGCTCGGCCGGCGAGCCTGATCCCAACGGCGCGCTGAGCCGGAAAATCTCGGGATGGATGGTGCCGAAAACCGACATACGCGGCGCGGGCACGTCCGTTTCTGCCGGCCCGGCCTGCGTCCCTGCCGATTTAAGGGCGAACCCCAGAAGCATTGCCGCGATTCCAAACGGAATCGCGCGCATCCCCCATTGAACCAATACGCCCCCCACTCCCTACGCCCCGCCGCCTCTGGCAGGAGCCGCCAAGCGCGACGTACGTCCCCCGACGCGCCTGCAAGCAAGCATCTTGATTGCGGCAACAATGGTTCAGCGATTGCGGCAAGAACGGTTCGGGAATTGCGGCAAGAATCGTTCAAACCGCGGGCTCGATGAGGCCCGGCGACTGCTGACCGCTAGGCGTTTTTACGAGCGCTTAACCCTGTTCTCGAATCCGTTGTGGGGCCGGCGGCCAAGCAAGAAAGTCGAGCAGCGCCTTGGCCGTCGCCTCCGGCGCCTCCTCGGCGAGATAGTGCCCGCAGTCGATGGCAAAGCCGCGCACGTTGGTGGCCCACTCGCGCCAGGTCGCGAGGGGATCATCGGTGTCGGCCGGGATGCCGCCCGCCGCGCCCCAGATCGCAAGTAAGGGGCAGGCGATTTTCTCCCCGGTCGCGCGGGTCTCCTCATCGTGCGCGAGATCGGTGGTGCGGCCGGCGCGGTAGTCCTCGCAGGTCGCGCGGATGCGCACGGGATCGTTGAAGAAGGCGTGGTAGTGGGCGAGCGCGCGCGGATCGAAGGCCGTGAGATCCCTGATCTTGGTTCCGGCCGCCGCGCGCGTGTCGAAAAAATACAGCGGATCCTTGCCGATCATCCGCTCCGGGAACGGCGCGGGAAGCGCGAGGAACATCCAGTGCCAGGCGCGATTGGCGAGCCGCGCATCCATGCGGTGCCACATCGCCCAGGTCGGCACGATGTCGAGCACGGCGAGCTGTTCGAGCCGGCCGGGGTGGTCGAGAGCGAGCCGGTAAGCGACGCGGCCGCCGCGGTCGTGTCCGGCAAGGCGAAAGCGCGCATGGCCGAGCGCCTCCATCACCTGGATCATCACCGCCGCCATGGCGCGCTTGGTGTAGGGCGCGTGCGAAGCATCGGCGGCCGGCGCGTCGGACCAGCCATAGCCGGGCAAATCGGGAATGATCAGGCGAAAACGCGCCGCGAGCGCTCCCGCCACGCGGTGCCACATCACGTTGGTCTGGGGATAACCATGCAGCAAAAGGAGCGGCGGGCCGTCGCCGCCGCTGCGCGCGAAGATGCGCCCGGCCGACGTGTCAATCCAGTGCGAGGCGAAGCCGGGATAAAGATCAGCGAGGTCAGGCACGAGAACTCCTTGCGCGGTATCCGCTCAGTCTCGCCCGAGGAGGACGCCAGAGTTCTACTGCCGCGCCGTCTCCCGCTCCACAGCCCGAAACCCGATGTCGCGGCGGCAGAAGCCATCGGGCCAGCGAATCCGATCGACCGCCCGGTAGGCGCGCGTTTGCGCCTCGCCGACGGTCTTGCCGAGCGCGCAGACGTCGAGCACCCGCCCGCCATTGGCGAGGATCTTTCCGCCTTCCGATTTGGTGCCGGCGTGGAAGATTTGGACGCCCTCGACCTTGGCCGCGGCCTCGAGCCCTTCGATCGGCGATCCCTTGGCGGTGGCGCCAGGATAGCCCTTGGCCGCCATCACCACCGTCAAGGCCGCGTCCGGGTACCAGCGCAGATCGAAATTTTTGAGCATTCCGTCGCAACTCGCGAGCAGCGCGGGCAGCAAATCCGACATCAGGCGCAGCATCAGCACCTGACATTCCGGATCGCCGAACCGCACGTTGTATTCGATGAGCTTCGGCCCCTCGGCGGTGATCATGAGGCCGGCATAGAGCACGCCCTTGTAGGGCGACCCGCGCGCCTGCATCGCCCGCACGGTGGGAAGCACGATCTCGTCCATCGCGCGGCGCGACATCTCGGGCGTCATCACCGGCGCCGGCGAATAGGCCCCCATGCCGCCGGTGTTCGGGCCCTCGTCGCCGTCGAAAGCGCGCTTGTGGTCCTGCGCCGAGGCGAGCGCGATTGCGGTCTCGCCGTCGCACAGCGCGAAGAAAGAGGCTTCCTCCCCTTGCAAGAACTCCTCGATCACCACCTCGGCGCCGGCTGCGCCCAGTCCACCGCCGAACATCATGTCGATCGCGGCATCCGCTTCGGCAAGGGAGCCGGCGATGACGACGCCCTTGCCGGCGGCAAGCCCGTCCGCCTTCACGACGATCGGCGTGCCTTGCGCGCGCAGGTAGGCCTTGGCCGGCGCGGCCGCACTGAAGCGTGCATACGCCGGCTCGGACCAAAGGCCTTGATGCCGGCAGCGGTGAGATCGTCGACCATTCCCGCGCAGAGCGGCGCCTCCGGCCCGACGACGACGAGGTCGATCTTTTGCGCCTTGCAGAACGCAATCACCGCCGCGTGGTCGCAGATGTCGAGCGCGACCACTTCGCACTCGTGCGCGATGCCGGCGTTGCCGGGCGCGCAATAGAGCTTCCCGAGGAGCGGGCTCGCCGCGAGTTTCCACGCCAGCGCGTGCTCGCGTCCGCCCGAGCCGAGAAGCAGGATGTTCATGCGAGGGAGCCGCTCGACCGCCGGAAGAATTTTCGCCGGCTGGTGTAGCACGGTCCTTTTGCATCGCAAGCGAGCCGTGCCGCCCTAGGCCACCGCGTGGACAACCGGGTCTGCGCCATTGGCGAAACGCGGTCTTCTGCCGTGCGCCTATCGGTGCTACGACGACGAAGGAAGAACGTGCAGAGAGGAACCCCAGCCATGGACATCAAACCGTTGGGCTCCGTGCCTTCGCGTCGTGGCCCGGCCGACTCGTTCACCGGCACGGTGTGGCAGGACCCGATCATCGAAGCGCCGGCGCCGGCGCGCATCCGCGGTGCCTTCGTGCGCTTCGAGCCGCGCGCGCACACCGCATGGCACACCCATCCGCTCGGCCAGACCTTGCACGTCATCTCCGGCGTCGGGCGGGTGGCCCTGTGGGGCGGCCCGGTGCGGGAAATCCGCCCCGGCGACACCGTGTGGATCGCGCCCGGAGAAAAGCACTGGCACGGCGCCGGTCCCGACACCGCGATGATGCACATCGCGCTGCAAGAACATCTCGACGGCAAGCACGTCACCTGGCTCGAGCATGTTACCGATGACCAATATGACGCCAAAACCGCCTAGCAGGCGGTCTTGTAATCGAGGGTCGACACGCCGGACGGTTGACGCCGCGCCGATAAGTTGATTCACCTGCCCCCGCAAATGAGCGAGCCAGCGCGCCTCAATATCCCGGAATGGACGGTCTCCGAGCTCTCGGCGGCCCTGAAAAGGACGGTCGAGGATGCCTTCGGCTACGTGCGCGTGCGCGGGGAAATTTCCGGCTTTCGCGGACCGCATTCCTCCGGCCACTGCTATTTCGCGCTCAAGGATGAAGGCGCAAAAATCGATGCGGTGGTCTGGAGGAGCGCACTCGCGCGCATGCGCATCAAGCCCGAGGAAGGGCTGGAAGTCCTCGTCACCGGCCGGTTGACGACTTATCCCGGCAAGTCGACATACCAAATCGTCATCGAGACGCTCGAGCCGGCGGGGATCGGCGCGCTGATGGCGCTCGTCGAGGAGCGCAAGAAGAAACTCGCCGCCGAAGGCCTGTTCGATGCCGCGCGCAAGCAGCTCCTGCCGTTTTTACCGGAGCGCATCGGCGTGGTGACGTCGCCGACGGGCGCAGTGATCCGCGATATTTTGCATCGGCTCGCCGACCGCTTCCCGCGCCAGGTGATCGTATGGCCGGTGCGCGTACAGGGCGATGGCTGCGCCGAGGAGGTCGCCGCCGCAATCCACGGCTTCAACGCGCTTCCCCTCGAAGGACCGATGCGAAGGCCCGATCTCCTCATCGTCGCCCGCGGCGGCGGTTCGCTCGAGGATTTGTGGTCGTTCAACGAGGAGATCGTGGTACGCGCGGCGGCCGCGAGCATGATCCCGCTGATCGCCGCGGTCGGCCACGAGACCGACGTAACCCTCATCGACTTCGCCGCCGACGTGCGCGCGCCGACGCCGAGCGCGGCGGCCGAACTCGCGGTCCCCGTGCGTATCGAGCTTGTCGCGCGCGTCGAGAGCCTGGCGCGGCGCTCGCTCGCCTGCTGGCAACGCGGACAGGAGGCACGCCGCAGCGAGTTGCGCGCCGCCATGCGGGCCTTGCCTACGGCCGAGGAGTTGTTGGCACTGCCGCGGCAACGGCTCGATCAGGCAAGCACGCGCCTGCCCCGCGCGCTCACCGCCAACACGCAAATCCATCACGCGCGATTCGCGCGCGTTGCCGGCCGGCTCGGCCCGCAAGTCCTGCGCGGTCGGGTGAGCCGTTGCACCGAGCTCGTCATTGCGCTCAGCGAGCGGGGAAAACGCGCGGAGACGGTCGCGCGGTTGCGCCGCCGGGAGCGGCTGGCGAATGCAACGGCACGGCTCGCCGCGGGCTTGCGCGCGAATGCCGATGCGCATCGCGGCCGCATCGGAGCGCAATGCGAACGCGTCGCCAGCCTCTGCGCGCGGGCGCGCCGGGCGCTTGATTCCTCGCTGCGCCAGCGCGCGGCCTCGGTCGAGCGTTGCGGGCAACTGCTCGACGCGCTTTCGCATCGCGGCGTGCTCGCGCGCGGCTTCGCGCTGGTGCGCGACGGCGCGGGGCGCCCGCTGCGGCAGGCGAGCACCGTCAGCGCGGGCATGCAGCTCGATATCGAATTTTCTGATGGGCGCGTGCCGGCCCTGGCGCAAGGCTCATCCGCCGCGGGGGAGAAACCGCGATCCGTACCGGCGACGGAGGGAACGGTTTCGCCGGCCAAGCCGCGCGGCCGCCGCGGCAGCGACGACTCGAACCAGGGCAGCCTGTTCGGCGCGTAAGTTCGTTCGGGATCGCACAATCCCCCATCGGGCGGGTTACATGGGCCGCCCCGAGCCACTATGTTGGTGGCTGCCGCCGGCAAAGGGGAGACGCATCCCGGGCAAACCGTCGGCTGGAGGCATGAGTGCTCAACCGATCCGATCGCCCTTCCCCCATGACGGGCGAGGCCGAAGTGAAATATCTCGACGGCGACTTTCGCGTGGTGCGGCCGGGCGCCTTCGTGCGCTGCGCCGTGACCGGCGTGGCGATCCCGCTCGAGGAATTGAAATACTGGAGCGTCGACCTGCAGGAGGCTTACGTCAATCCTGACGCGGTGCTCAAGCGGCACTTCCCGAATGCACGACGCCCCGCGAGCGCGGGCGGGGGACGCTAATCGCGTTGCCTGCGCGCTCGCGCCAATCTCTCCAGCAGCAGCGATTTCATTGTCTCCTCGTCCTCGAAGGCGAGCGTGACCGGCAGCGCCTTCGCGCGAGCGGCAAGTTCTTTCACCTGATCCTCGCCGAAAAGCCGCGCCAGATCCTTTTCCGTCGTCATCAACACGAGGTCGCCCCGCTCCGCATCATCGCACAGCGCGACGGCCTCGGCGCGCGTGTAGCGGTGATGGTCGGGAAAGATTCGCGTGGCGGCAAGCACGACGCCGGCTTCGCCAAGAGTTGCGAAGAATTTCTCCGGGTCACCGATACCGGCAAACGCAAGCACCCGGCGCCCGCGTAAGGAGGCGATGACGTCCTGATCCGCCTGCAAGCGCGCCTGCAAGACTGGAATGCCGGCCGCGCGCGCTCTCTCGGCGATGGCGGCGGCGCGCCCCAAACCTCCCACGACGATGAGCGCGTGGGCGCGCGCGAGTTGCGCATCGACCGGCGCGCGCAGCGGCCCGGCCGGGATGAGTCGCCCGTTGCCGATGCCGCGCCTTCCGTCGACCACCAGCACCGCAAAGTCCTTGACCAGCGAGGGATTGTGAAAGCCGTCGTCCATGACGATGACGCTCGCATCTTGCGCAATGCCGGCGCCCTTGACGCGATCGCGCGCCACGATGGTGGGCGCCGTGCGCGCGAGCAGCAGCGGCTCGTCGCCGACGTCGCGCGCGCGATGCCGCGCCGGATCGACCAGGAGAGGACCGGCAAGCGTTCCGCCATAGCCGCGGCTGAGAAAGACCGGCCGCTCGCCCGCCGCCGCGAGCACCCGCGCAATGGCGAGCGCGGTCGGCGTTTTGCCGGCGCCCCCGACGGTCAAATTGCCGATGCAAACGACGGGGGCACCGGCACGCTCGCCATCTCGGCCAAGTCGCCACTGCGCCACAGCCCCGTAAATCGCTGCCAATGGCGCGAGCAGGGCGGAAGCAAACGAGCCCTCGCTCCACCAGAACGAAGGCTCACGCATGGCGCTCGCGTTGTTTAAGGCGAACCCGCATGAGGTGCGGCTCGAGCGCGTCAAGCGTGCGTTCAAGCGAGCCGCCGAGCGCGGCAACCGTGTTTCGCGCGGCGGCGATGACCGCGGCGCGCCCGGCCGCATCCTTAAGCCAGGCGCCGGCGCGCAGCACGAATCCCTCGAGGTCGGTCACCTCTTCGGCGGCGCGCGATTGGTCGAGGGCCGCATAGATTTCGGCGAAATTCCAAACATTCGGACCGTGCAGAATCGCAGCGCCCAACTTGACCGGCTCGATCGGATTCTGGCCGCCATGGCTCACGAGCGATCCGCCGACGAACACAACCGGCGCCACTCGATAGATCAGACCGAGCTCGCCCAGCGTGTCGGCGACATACACGTCCGTGTCCGGGCCCGGCAGCTCCCCGCGCGAACGCAGCGCGGCCTTGAGATCGGCAGCCGCGGCGAGTTCGAAGATGCCGAAACCGCGCTCGGGATGGCGTGGCGCGATGATCGTGAGCAGGCGAGGGAAAGCGCGGCGCAGCCGCCGGTGCGCCTCGACCAAGATCGCCTCCTCGCCGGCATGGGTCGAGGCCCCGGCGAGGAGCGTGCGTCCATCGAGGGCCGCGCGCAGGGCGGCCAGGCTTTCCGGATCGGCCGGCGGCTCCGGCACGTCGAACTTGAGATTGCCCGTCGTCACGATGCGCGGCGCCCCGAGCTCGCGGTAGCGCTCGGCATGGGCGGGTGATTGCGCGAGGCAGAGATCGAAGCAGCGCAGCAGCGCGGCGATCGTGCCGGGCACACGGCGCCAGCGATTGAACGAGCGCTCGGAGAGGCGCGCGTTGACGAGGATCAAGGGAATGCCGCGCTCGGCGGTCGCCACGATCAAGTTCGGCCAGAGATCCGACTCGACGAAGAGCGCGAGGTCGGGCTGCCAATGATCGAAGAAGCGTTTGGCGAACCGCGGCGTGTCGAGGATCACGAACTGGTGGATCACGCCCTTGGGCAGGCGCTGCTCGGCGAGATTGGCCGAGGTCACGGTGCCCGAGGTGCACAACACGACGAATCCTTTTTCGCTGATGCGCTCGATCAGCGGGATCACCGAGACGAGCTCGCCGACGCTGGCGCCGTGCAGCCACACCAGCGGGCCGGGCGGACGCGGGAGCTCGCTTTGGCCGTAGCGTTCGTTGAGTCGAGCGGCAAGCTCCTTTCCGCGTTTCAATCGATGCGACATGAGCGCCGGCGCAAGCGGCGTCGCAGCCGCCGTCAGCAGGCGGTAGGCGTGCAACGTAAGCGGCAACCCCTCAGCCACGTGCGTCCTGCTCCCGCGGCCGATCCGCGAGCGCGTAGGCGCGCGCAGTCGCCGCATTGAGCGAGGCTTCGAGCGCGCGCCGCGCCGTTTCGAGCACCGCGGCGTCGGCGTCGGCCGGAACGCGAATCGGCTCGCCGGCGACGCCGCCGCCACGGCCGAATGGAAGATTGATGGCGGTACGGTCCCAGTTGTTGAGCTCAAGCCGCCGCCGCGTCGCAATCGCAATCGGATAGATCGGCCGGCCGGATGCGCTCGCGAGCTTGACGATACCAAGTCCTGCGACCCGCGCCACCTTGGGAATGTCGGCAGTGAGCGCGACGTTACAGCCCGCCTCGAGCGCGCTCAGCATCTCCTTGAACGAGCTCACGCCGCCCTTGCCGAGGAATCCGCCGCCGTGATTGCCGGAGCCGCGAATGGCCTCGATGCCGAGCCACTCCACAGCAAGCGCATTGATCTCGCCGTCACGATGACGCGACACCAGCACCTTGGCGCGATGGTGCGCGCGCCGGATGAAAGGCGCGAGAAAATGCTGGCCATGCCACATGGCGATGATGACCGGCGCGTCGCGGTCGACCAGGTCGTAGACGCCTTGCGGCTCGATCGCGAGCCGGGTCGTTTTCCAAACGAGACGAAGGTATTCCGCTGCCACGACGCCGGTGGTCTTCTGGAACGGGCGCGAGCCCACAAGGCGCTTGAGGAACGACACCGGGGACTCCGCCGAGCGTCAGCGCTTAGCGGCCCGATCCGTTTGCGGATCGAGCAAGCGGTGCAAATGCACGATGAAGTAGCGCATATGGGCGTTGTCGACCGTCTGCTGAGCTTTCGCCTTCCAGGCAGCATAAGCGGCGGCGTAGTTGGGATAAATACCGGCGATATCCAGCTTGCCGAGATCGCGGAACTCCACGCTTTCCAAATCCGTGAGTTCACCACCGAACACGAGGTGCAGCAACTGTCGCGGCTGGGTCTGCTCCGGCATAAGCTTGCGCCCCTTGCTGTCGCGATCTGCAACGATGGCGAAACGGCTTTCGCCCGCCGGCGAGAACGCGCCACATCCGCAGCGTTTCGGATGCGACGCAGACTGCTGCGCCCGATCACGCGAACTCGGAAAGCCGATCGCGAATGAGACCGAGCAACCGCGCGTGACGGGCGCGGCCTGCGGCGACCAGCGCGCCATGGACGGGATCCGGACGGTTGTAGATCAACGATTGCCCCGTCAGCGTCGTAATCCGCCCGCCGGCTTCGTGCACCAAAAGATCGGCCGCCGCAAGGTCCCAATCCCGGCTGTTCGGAGCCGTAAAGGTGCCGTCAATCGCGCCGGTCGCGACGCGCGCCAGGCGCAACGCCAGCGATGGAATTCTCGGCACGGTGGCGATGCGCGGCTCGATGGCCGCAAGACTGTCGAGCCGGCGCTTGGCGCCGGAAAACGTCGCGCCTGCCAACTGATCGCCGCTACTCGCGGCGATCGGTGCCCCATTCACCGTCGCGCCGCCGCCGGCGATCGAGAGGAACAACTCGTCGCTCACCGGCGCGTAAAGCGCCGCAACTTCGGGCCGGCCCCCGCGCACCAAAGCCGCGGCAATCACCCACTCCGGGGAACCGGCGAGATAGGCGCGCGTGCCGTCGATTGGATCGACGACCCACACTTCGTCGCGCCGCAAGCGGGCCGGGTCGTCCTCCGTCTCCTCCGACAGCCAGCCGGCATCGCGGATGCTCAGAAGCCGCTCGCGCAGCAGGGCGTCAACGGCAATATCGGCTTCGCTCACGGGCGAGGAGGCGCCTTTCGTCCAGCTGACGAGCTGACCGCGAAACGTTTGCAGCGCCAGCGCGCCGGCTTCACGCACGGCGCAGGCAAGGCGATCGCGCAGCAGGACGCAGTCATCGACCGCCAACGGTGAGCCCCTCCACGCGCACGGTCGGCGCATTGGTGCCGAACCGAAACTCCAGATCATTTGCGGGAACGAGGGCCTGGAACATATCGAGAAGACTTCCGGCAATCGTCACTTCGCTGACGGGGTAGCTGCGTTTGCCGTTTTCGATCCAAAAGCCGTTCGCGCCGCGACTGTAATCGCCGGTCACGTAATTCACCCCTACGCCGATGAGGTCGGTGACGTAAAATCCCTCGGCGATGTCGGCCATGAGCGCTTCCGCCGTATCGCTGCCGGCCGCGAGATGCAAATTGCTCGGCCCGGGCGCCGGCGTGGACGATACGGCGCGCTGGGCATGGCCGGTGGTGACAAGACCGAGCTCGCGGGCGGTCGCGCAATCGAGCAACCAAGATGCGAGCACGCCGTCCTCCACCACGGCGAGGGGCTTGCTGGCGACGCCCTCGGCATCGAATGGACGCGAACGCAAGCCGCGCAACCGCCGCGGGTCGTCGAGCACGCGGATGCCCGGCCTGAACAGCCGTCGGCCGAGTCTATCTTTGAGGAAACTGCTTTTGCGCGCCACCGAAGCGCCATTGATTGCACCGGCGAGATGGCCGATGAGGGAGCCCGCCGCCCGCCGGTCGAACACGACCGGCACGCGTTTGCTCTTCACCTTGCGTGGATTGAGCCGCTCGACCGCGCGCTCGCCCGCCGTGCGTCCGATCTTCTCCGGGGGGTCGAGATCGCCGCCGTGGACCGTGGCGCAATAGTCGTAATCGCGCTCCATTGCCGTGCCCGCGCCAGCAATCGCCGTCATCGATATGCTCTGGCCCGAGTTGAGATAGGCGCCGCGGAAGCCGTGGCTCGTCACCAGCACGATGCCGCCGATGCCGGCGGAGGCCGACGCCCCCGCCGATTTGGTGACGCCTTCAACGGCAAGGGCCGCGCTCTCGGCGCGTCGCGCACGCTCTTCCAACGCGCCCACAGTCGGCAGATCCGGATCGAGCAAATCGAGATCGGGAAGCTCGCGGGCAAGCTGCTCGCGATCGGCAAGTCCCGCGAACGGATCTTCCGGTGCCGCCTTGGCCATGGCGACCGCACGTTCGGCGAGCTCGGTCGCGTCGGTCTTGATGTCGTTCGTCGACACGACCGCTTGACGGCGTCCGACGAAAGCGCGAAGCCCCACATCGTCGCCTTCGGAGCGCTCGGATTCCTCAACCGCGCCCTCGCGCACCTCGATCGCAAGTGAGACCGAGCGCAGGGCGAGCGCATCGGCGGCGTCTGCGCCGGCCCGGCGCGCGGCCGCGACCAGCCGTTCGGCAAGGTCGGTCAGCGCGGATTGGTCGAGGAGCGAGGACATCGAGAGGATGAGTCTCGTTTTGCACGATGGAGGAGCGTGTTACCGAGCTTGCGCGGGGACGGCAACGACTCGTCAAGCATGAGTCACATGGGAGGCGGTGAAACCGCAGATTAACCAGGAACGTTAAGCGGATCCCGACGGGTTTGCGGCATGTTTGCGGCAACGAGCGGGGGGAACCGCCGCAGCGCCGGGCATTCCCGGCAGGAAGCAGCTAGGCTTTGGGGCGTCAAGCGTGGGGTCGAGCCGTGGGGACGGCTCGACCCCCTTATCTTCAGGCTCCCGTAAGCGGCGTCACCGCCGCCGCTCGGGGATTTGGATCAGCTCGGCGAGATCGCCGTGGGTCAGCGGCGCCGTGATGAATTTGAAGTTGACGGCGTCGGCCATCACCTCCTCGATTCCGGAAATGCGATCCGGATCGACTGCGGTAAGCGGGAGGAATTCCTGCAATGCGCGCTTGGCCGTGCTCTCCGACAGCTTGGCGAAGTTTGCGTAGGCACTGAGCCCCTCCGGCGTCGAATAGACCCAGCGCAGCGAATCGCGGTAGCCGCGCATGAAGCGCACGAACACGTCAGGACGCGCTTTGAGCTCCGTCGCGTTGGCAACGATGACGCGGCTCGTCTGCTTATCGAAATCGGGCGCATCCGACGATTTCATGATCAGCCGGGTCTTGCCGGCTTCGAGCTCGGCGACACCGAACGGCGCGCCTGCCCAGCCCACGTCAACCTGTCCGGTCATGGTCGCGGTCATGGTCGCGGCCGCATTCCCGGTCGGTGTCGGCTTGAAGTCCACGTTGTAGTGCTTCTGCAGCGCGAGCACGCCGGCATGGGTGGAGGAGCCGTTGTTGGAATAGGCAACCGTCTTGCCCGAGAGGTCGCGCGGGCTCTTGATCGGTGAGGCCGCCGGCACATACCAAAAGACCTGCGCGCCCCCCGTATAGGAGCCGCCGATGATGCGCACCGGCGCTCCTTTGGCAAACACACCGATCGCGCCGAGAAAACCTGAAGCGATGCCGACCTGTGCGCTATTCGAGATCACGGCCTGCTGGGTCTCGCCGCCGCCGTCAGTATAGAAAATGTCGAGCGCGAGATTATGCGGCTTGAACAGGCCGGCCTTGTAACCGACCTCGGTAACGAAGGTTTCGCCAATGCCGCGCCCGCCGACGGCGACCTTAAGCTCCTCGTCCGCGCGACCAGGCTCGGCCAGCCCGACCAACGTTGCGATTGCCGCAAGCGACGCGATAACGAACCTGCAAGAGCACATGCTTTCTCCGGCCTCCTCTCCCGTTCGTTCCGCGCATAGCGCGTCAAAGACGCGCGTAAACGGGCTTATGTTGGAAACCCGGGGACACGGGCTGTGGCTCCGCCCGGACGAACGGAGCAACGTCCTCACGATCGTATTCTATAGCCGCGCCGGGAAAACCGCATCGAGCGCGAGTCCGGCAAAAAGGATGAGGCCGGCATCGCGGTTGGACTTGAACACCGTCAGGCAATTGAGCGGATCCTCCACGTTGAGCCGCGCAATCTGCCAAACGAGATGGGCGGCAAAGGCGATGATCCCGAGCGCGAAGATCAGCCTTGCACCAGCACTCCATCCAGCGACTGCAATCAGCATCACGGCAAGGCCGTAGAACAGCGCCAGCATCGGCTTGGTGCGCTCGCGGAAGAGCAGCGCCGTGGACTTGATGCCGATGAGCGCATCGTCGTCGCGATCCTGGTGCGCGTAGATGGTGTCATAGCCGATCACCCAGCATATAGCGCCGGCGTAGAGCAGCACCGCGGGCGCGTCGAGCCGCCCAAAGGTCGCCGGCCATCCCATCAGCGCGCCCCAGGAGAAGGCGAGTCCGAGCACAATCTGCGGCCAGTAGGTGATCCGCTTCATAAACGGATAGATCGCGACGACCGCGAGGGAGGCGAGGCCGACAAGGACCGTGAACCCATTGAACTGCAGCAGAACCGCAAGCCCGAGCAGTGCCTGCAAGACGAGAAAGGCGGCGGCGGCCGCGACCGTCACCTGTCCCGAAGGGATGGGGCGCGAGCGCGTGCGCTCGACTCGCGCATCGAGGTCGCGATCGACGATATCGTTCCAGGTGCAGCCCGCCCCGCGCATGGCAAACGCGCCGACGAAGAATAGGAGGAGATGCCACGTGTTGACCCGCGTCCCGGCGTGAACCGCGGCAAGGGCAACCGACCACCAGCACGGCAGCAGCAGCAGCCAGGAGCCGATCGGCCGGTCGAGGCGCGCCAAACGTAGATAAGGACGCGCCCAGGCAGGGGCCCAGCCGTCGACCCAGTTGCCGGTCGAATCGGCGACGCGGCCCGCGCCGCGCGTCATCGCGTCAGCGGACTGCCGGTGAGCGTGTCGAAGGTCGACTGGCCCTTTTTCGTCGCGGTGGAAGCATCCGGAACCATGGGCCCGGCACCCAGCGCATCACTCAGGCTGGGAGCGGCCGGGCGCGGCGCTTGCGCTGCATCGCAAATCTTCTTGCCCACCTCGGATGCCTTGCCGTGCCCGTCCTGCACTTGTTTGAGGACTTCGGAGGGAACACCGCAGGTTGCGCTGTGCTCTTGCAAGCCCTTGATCATCTTGCTCTCGGCCGCAAGGAAGGCCTTGAAGAGCTTACAAATCTCGTCGGGGGGCGCCTTCCGCTGGCCGGCTGCCTGGAGCGCCTGGCCATTCTTGGCAACGTCATCGCGGCTGGTCAGGAGCTGCTGACAGCCTGGCGGCGGTTGCTGCGGCGCAGCGAATGAGGCTCCCGGCGCAGCGGGGGACATGCCTGGGACAGGTGACATGGCGGGCGCCCCGGACATGCCCGGACCCCCTCCAAACTGCGCCGCCGCCTGCCACAGCGGCATCACCGCCAGCGCCAGCGCCAATGGGAGAGCCCGGCTGACCCTCATGAGCTGTATCTCTCCCTCGGCCGCCCGATTCGTCCCCACCACCCCGCGGCCCTGACATCAAAAGCCTTTCAAATCCGGCGATAACACGGCAAAGCGGCAGCCCTAAGGCCGCTCCGGTCCCGAGTGCCGGCGCGATCGCCCTTCAGAACCGTGATTTGCCCGTCTTTCGGTTTGTGATTTTCCTCAAAAGCGGGCAGCAATGTCGCCCGTGGCATCCATCCCCCGCGGTCAGTGCCGCGCCCCCCGCCTCTACGTCGACGCCGCGCTCCACGAGGGCGCGAGCGTTCTGCTCAACGTCTCACAAGCCCACTATCTCGGCACCGTGTTGCGCTTGAAAGCCGGCGACAGCGTGCTGGTCTTCAACTGCCGCGACGGCGAATGGCGCAGCACGCTCCGGCGCGAGAAACGCTCCTTCGCGCTTGCCATCGTCGAACGCACGAGGCCGCAGCCCAGGGCGCTCAACCTGCATTACCTGTTCGCACCACTCAAACATGCTCGCCTCGACTACATGACACAGAAGGCGGTGGAGATGGGCGCCTCGCGATTGCAGCCGGTGCTCATGCGCCACTCTCAAGTCGCGCGCGTCAACCTCGAGCGCATGCGCGCAAATACCATCGAGGCCGCGGAGCAGTGCGGCATCCTGACGCTTCCAGACATCCGCGCGCCGTTGAGCCTCGAGCAGATGATCGCCGAGCTCGAGCCCAAGCGTTTGCTCGTGTTCTGCGACGAGACGGCGGATGTGAACGACCCGATCGCCGCGCTCGCGCAAACGCGAAATACGCGCCACGGGCATGCCCTGTCTCTCGCCGTGCTCGTTGGCCCCGAGGGGGGCTTCGCCCAAGACGAGCGTGCGGCGCTCCTCAAATTGCCCAATGCGGTGCGGCTTGCGCTCGGGCCGCGGCTGCTGCGCGCCGATACCGCCGCGGTCGCCGCCCTCGCGCTGGTCGGGGCGGTGCTCGGGGATTGGCGATAGGCGCGCTGCGGCCCCGCAAAAGCGGCCCGCCGACCGCGTTAAGCCCGTCGACGGCGTTAAGCCCGCCCTCCCTTTGGCATCGAATAAAGCCCCCAAGCGTGCTAAAGCGCCGCCCGCCATAGGCTCAGAACGTTGCGATCCGCGCCATGACGCGTGCAGGAATCATCTCGTCGAAGACCGCGCCCGAGGCACGCGCCGACGCGCTCGTCGCCGCGTTCGAGCGCGCCGGCTATGCGCGGGTGACGCCGGCGATTCTGCAGCCCGCAGAACCGTTCCTCGATCTTTCCGGCGAGGACATCCGCAAGCGCATGTATCTGGCGAGCGACCCCCAAGGGCGCGAGCTGTGCCTGCGCCCCGACCTCACCATTCCGGTGTCGCGTGACTATCTCGCCTCGCCCGAGGCCGGCGCGCCACGCGGGTTTTGCTATCTCGGGCCGGTGTTTCGCCATCGCGGCGAAGACGGCGGGGAATTCCTGCAGGCCGGCATCGAGTCCTTCGGACGCGAGGATATCGCGGCGGCGGATGCCGAAATGCTGGCGCTCGGGCTTCAAGCGACGGCGCATTACGGCTTGGCCGCGCCCGGCATCCGCATGGGCGATGTCGGCCTGTTTTGCGCGCTCGTTGCGGCGCTCGATCTCGCGCCCGCGTGGAAGCGCCGGCTGATCAAGGACTTCAATCACAAGACGTCGCTGGCGCAGGATCTCGATCGGCTCACCGTGGCGGCGGCGAATGCTCGGCCGGAATATCAAGGCGTGCTCGCCGCGCTGGTCGGCGCGGACCCCAAAGGCGCGCACGCGCTCGTCACCGATTTGCTGTCGATTGCGGGCATCACCGCGGTCGGCGGACGTTCGGTGAGCGAAATCGCCGACCATTTTCTGGAACAGGCGGCGCTCGGCGCGCAGCCGTCACTGCCGCGGCATACCCGCGCGCTGATCGAAACATTCCTCGCCGTTGCCGGGGATCCGCATGCGGCGGCGGCCAAGCTCAAGGCGTTTGCGCGCCAAGCCAAGATCGGCCTCGATGCTGCGATCGAGCTGTTCGAGACCCGCACGCGCTCGCTCGCGGAACGCGGCGTCGACGTTTCGGCCATCCAGTTCTCGACCGCCTTCGGCCGCGGCCTCGACTATTACACCGGCTTTGTATTCGAGCTCCATGCTCCACGCGCGCAGGCGAGCGAGCCGCTGGTGGCCGGCGGGCGCTATGATGGATTGCTCTCGCGGCTCGGCAGCACGCAGGCCATACCCGCGGTCGGGTTTGCGGCATGGATCGAGCGGCTGGCGGCGGTGCGAGGCGGCCCGTGAGCGCGCCGTTCGTCATCGCGGTGCCGGCGAAAGGACGCCTGCAGGCGAACGCGGAAGCATTCTTTGCGCGCGCCGGGCTCGAGCTCGTCAAGCCGCGCGGGGCGCGCGACTACCGCGGCACCATCGCCGAGCTTCCCGGCATCGAGGTGGCGTATCTCTCGGCGGACGAGATTGTCGATCTCCTTGCGCAGGGGGCGGTGCATCTTGGCATCACGGGCGAGGATTTGGTGCGCGAGAAAATTCCCGACGCGGAGCGCCGTGTTGTCCTCGTCGACGGATTGGGCTTCGGCCACGCCAATGTGGCGGTCGCGGTGCCGCAGGCGTGGATCGACGTACACAGCATGGCCGATCTCGACGATGTCGCAATCGCGTTTCGTCTCAAGCACGAGCGCAAGATGCGGGTTGCGACCAAATACGTGAATCTCACGCGCGACTTCTTTTCCCGGCATGGCGTGACGGACTATCGGATCGTGGAAAGCTCGGGCGCCACAGAAGCCGCACCGGCGGCCGGCACCGCCGAGCTCATCGTCGACATTACCACTACGGGAGCAACGCTCGCCGCCAACGGGCTCAAGGTGATCGACGACGGCGTGATCCTGCGTTCGCAGGCCAATCTGGTCGCGGCGCGCGCGGCGAACTGGGGCGCCGCCGAGCGCGCCATCGCGCGCGGCATGCTCGACCGTATCGCCGCGCAGGCGCGGGCGCGCGCGTTTCGCGAGGTGCGCACTCGGGTGGCTGGCTGCGACGATGCGTTCATGGGCGAGGCCAAGCGGCGTTTCGGAGTCGAGGCCCCCTTCGGCGGACCTACCTCCTCGGGCATGCTCACGCTGCACTGCCCGCCCAAGCACGTCCATGAGCTGACCATGTTGCTCAGGGAGAAGGGCGCCGAGAACGTCGTGGTCGCAGACCTCGATTACGTCTTCGCCAGCGCCGATCCGCTTTACGCCAAGCTCGAGGCAGGCCTGGGAGCGCCGCGGTAAGACTTGCGCGCTTACTCCCCCTTGATGTTCGCAGCCTTGATAATCGGCCACCACTTCTCAATCTCGGCTTGTTGATAGGCGAACAGCGCCTGCGGGGTCTGCTGCTCGCGGTCCGGGATCTCCTGGCCGAGCTGTGCGAGCCGCTGGCGCACGCCGGCATCGGCCAAGGTCTCGAGGACCGCCGCATTGAGCTTGGTAATGATGTCTTTCGGCGTTGCTTTCGGCATCCAGAACGCATGCCAGATGGCGATATGCAGGCCCGGCACGCCGGCCTCATCCACCGTCGGAATGTCGGGTGCCGCCGGCAGCCGAATCTTGTCGGTCACGGCGTAGGCCTTGATCGTGCCGGCGCGCACCTGCGGCAGCGAATTGGCCGCCTGATCGATCATCAAATCGACCTGGCCGGCCACCAGGTCCTGCATCGCGGGGCCTGCGCCGCGATACGGAACGAACTGAAATCGCGCGCCGGTGATGTTCTGGAAATAGACGCCGCTGATATGGGACGCGCTGCCGTGGCCGGCCGTGCCCTGCGTCGCGGTCGCGGAATTCGCTTTCAACCAGGCGATCAGACCCTGCAGATCCTGCGCCGGCACCGATTTCTTCGCGACGATGAGTTGCGGATTGGTGGCGATCATTGCCACCGGCTCGAAGTCTCGCAGCACGTCGTAGGCCAGCGCGTAGATCGCCCCGTTGACGACGTGCGTGCCCCAATGGCCGATGCCGATGGTGTAGCCGTCGGCTGCGGCACGCGCGACCTTGCCGACGCCGATGGTGCCGGCAGCCCCGGTCACGTTCTCAACGATGATGGTTTGACCGAGCGGAACTCGCATGCGCTCGGCCATGATGCGCGCAATCGTATCAGTCGGGCCGCCCGCGGAATACGGCACCACCATCGTAATCGGGCGCGACGGGTAGACCTGCGCATCGGCCGCCGCGGTGCTTGCAACCACGGCAATGAGTAAGACGGCTGAGCGCAGCTTGCGCATCGGGTTTCTCCCTTGTTGCGGCTTGCATGAGTTGGTGGACAATTTAGCACAGCGCGGCGAAGTCGATGGGCCGCGTGCGGTCGAGCGTGCGCTCGCTCGGCGGCAGCGGATATTTGAGGCCGGTTGCGCAATTGAAAAGCACGGCCTGTTCGCCCCGACCAATGCGCCCGTCGGCGAGACCCTGTTTGAGCGCGGCATAAGTGGCGGCCCCTTCCGGGCACAGTAACAGGCCTTCCGCGCGCGCGACCTCCTCGATCGCGGCGGAGATTGCTTCGTCGCCGACCGCGACGGCGAACCCACCGCTCTCGCGCACGGCGCGCAAGATGAGAAAGTCGCCGATCGCCTGCGGCACGCGGATGCCCGCAGCGATGGTATGGGCGTCCTCCCAGCGCGGCGCATGGTCCTCGCCCGCGTCATAGGCGCGCACAATCGGGGCGCAGCCTGCCGCCTGCACCGCCACCATCCGCGGCCGCTTGCTGCCGATGAAGCCGATCGCTTCGAGCTCGGCGAACGCCTTCCACATGCCGATCAGGCCGGTGCCGCCGCCGGTCGGATACAGAATCACATCGGGCAGCCGCCAGCCGAGCTGCTCGGCAAGCTCGATGCCCATCGTCTTCTTGCCCTCGATCCGGTACGGCTCTTTCAATGTCGAGGTGTCGAACCAGCCCGCCTTGGCCGCGCCCTCGGCGACGATCTTGCCGCAATCGTCGATGAGGCCGTTGACACGGTAGACGCTTGCGCCTTGCAGGGCGATTTCGCGAACGTTTACTTCCGGCGTGTCCGCGGGGCAGAACACGGTGGTCCTGATGCCGGCGCGGCTGGCGTAGGCGGACAGCGCCGCGCCGGCATTGCCGTTGGTTGGCATGGCCATGTGCTTAACGCCGAGCGCCTTCGCCATCGACACGGCGAGAGCGAGCCCGCGCGCCTTGAACGAGCCGGTCGGCAGGCGGCCTTCGTCCTTGACCAAAATGTCGCCGGCCGCGAGCGTCTTGGCGAGCCTCGGCAAGGTCAGGATCGGCGTGACCGGCTCACCGAGGCTGACGATATCGCGCGCTCGACGCACGGGCAGGAGTTCGCGGTAGCGCCACAGATCGCGCGGCCGCCGCGCCAGCGCCTCCTTGCGCAACGCCTTTTTGATTGCCTCGACATCGTAGCGCACCAAGAGCGGCTTGCGCTCGCGCGAGAGGTTATGAAGCTCGTCCGCCGGGTAGCGCGCACCCGTCGCCGAGCATTCGAGATGCGTGACGAATGTCGGGCGCTCCGCGGTCAAGTTGTCGTCGTCGCGCATATGCGCCCTCCGATGCAGCTCTCTTGCGCGGCGCCGCAGACACGGCGCGGCAGCGGCTCTGTTTTCGTCATTCGGTCGACCGTTTCGCCTGCCCCGCGCGCGATCCGAATACGACGAAATGCGAGAGCGAAAAATTGACCCCGAAGCTCGCCGCGATCGCGCAGAGCTTGGCCGCCGGGACGGGAAGCCAAAGCGATACCACCACCAGCACCGTCGTGTTGGTGACGAACCCCGCGATGCCGGACGCAACGAATGCGGCGTAGGCGCGCCAGCGCAACTGCCTGCCGGATTCGACGGCAAAGGTCACGTAAGAGTTCATCACGTAGGAGCCGGAGACAGCTACGAGCCAGGAGAGCACATTGGCCGGGACCAGCGGCAGGCCGACAAGGTAATAACCGGCGAGGAAGACGCAGTAGTCGACGACCGTATTGACGACGCCGACCATCGCGAAGCTCGCCGCCTTGAGCACCACAGCGCGGTCCCGCCAGGCCCGTGTGAGGCGGCGTTGGATATGATCGAACTGCGCGGAGAGCCCCATGGTTCCTCCCGCTTAGCACGTCCCGACCGGGACGCCGAGGCCGCGCATCGCACACCCGCGCGACAGCGGCGCATGGTTGGGCTATAACCGCTGCGCAGCAGGGTACGATTTCAAAAGGCGCGGGCGATGGCTCCACATGCGGTGACACTCGGCAGCGCTGCCGCGCGCCCGCGCGGCTTTCCGGAGGTTGGGCTTTCGATCGTCGTGCCGTTGTTCAACGAGGCAAACAGTCTTGCGACGCTTCACGCCCGCATTGTCGAGATCGCCCGCGCGCTCAAGAGGGGACGCGGCCTCGCCACCGAGGTGGTCTATGTCGACGACGGCAGCCGCGACGCGACGCTCGCGGCCGCGCGCGCGCTTCCAGCCGACAATCTCGATATCCAGGTCATCTCGTTGTCGCGCAATTTCGGCAAAGAGGCCGCGCTGCTCGCCGGCCTCGATCATGCGCGCCTGGGAGCCGTGTTGTTCATGGACGGTGACGGGCAGCATCCACCGACACTCGTTGAAAAGCTCGTCGCGCATTGGCTCGACGAAGCCTATGACGTGGTCTATACGGCCAAGGCACACCGGGACAACGAGCCGTGGCTGCGCCGGGCCGGCGTCAAAGTCTTTTACGCGCTGATCAATTGGGGAGCGCGGCAAAAAATCCCTGCGGATGCGGGCGACTTCCGCCTGTTGTCGCCGCGCGCAGCCGCGGCGCTCAAGCAGCTTCCAGAGCGCAACAGGTTCTTCAAGGGGCTCGCAAGCTGGATCGGATTCCGCCAAATCCGCGTCGACTACGAGCCGGCTGAGCGCATCCATGGCCGCACGAGCTGGAACCTCTATTCGCTGATCGGACTTTCGATCGAAGGCCTTACCTCGTTTTCGGTCGCGCCGCTGCGGCTGGCGAGCCTACTCGGGCTCCTGCTCGCGGGCGCGGCCTTCATCTTCGGCGTGCAGATCCTGATCGAGACCTTCGTGTTCGGAGAGTCCGTTCCGGGCTATCCGTCGGTGATCGTCGGCCTGATGGTGCTCGGCGGCGTGCAACTCATCATGATCGGGATCATGGGTGAGTATATCGGCAAGATCCTCTCCGAGCTCAAAGCACGGCCGGTCTACTTCGTGGCCGAGCACACGCTCAAGACGGCGGAGAGCGCAGGCGCCTCCAACCAAGCGCCGGCGCGCTCGGCCGCGGAATGAGGCAAGCCGAGCGGCGCATCTGGCTCTGCGCGGACGACTACGGAATCTCCCCCGCGGTCAGCACCGCAATCCGCGACCTCGTGGTGCGCGGACGCCTCAACGCCACCTCTGCGTTGGTGGCGGCACCGAGCTTTCATCGCGCGGAGGCAATCGCTCTTGATGTGCTCAATTCCACAGCGCCGCGGGTGGCGATCGGGCTTCACGTCGCGCTGACCGCGCCGTTTCGTCCGTTGAGCAAGGCCTTCGAGCCGGTGAGCGGGGGAGCCTTCGCACCGCTCGCGACGACCGCGCGGCGCGCGATCATGCACCAGTTCGATCGCGCCGCGCTGAGAGCGGAAGTTGGGAGTCAGATGCAGCAATTTCTCGAGACGTTCGACCGCGCCCCCGATTTTGTGGACGGGCATCATCATATCCATCTCTTTCCCCAAATCAGCGACGCCGTGCTCGAGGTTGTTGCGAGCACCGCCCCCGAGGCATGGGTGCGCCAGTGCGGGCGAGCGCTACCGCTCGTGGAAAGACTTGCCGACCGCAAGGGACTTGTACTCGATCTATTGAGCCACCGGTTCCGGCGCAAAGCCTCGGCGCGGGGCTTGCGTACAAATCCGGGCTTCGCCGGCACCTACGAGTTCGAGGAGGATACGGATTTCGCCGCGCTGTTCCCCCGCTTCCTCGATCGGCTGCCCGATGGCAGCGTGGTCATGTGCCATCCCGGCTTCGTGGACCGCGAATTACAAGGCCTCGATTCACTCACGACGCTGAGGGAAAAAGAATATGCGTTTTTCGCCAGCGACTCTTTTCCGATGGTCCTGGCGCGGCATGGCGTCGCGCTGGCGTGATCGCGCCGATTGGGCCGGCGCGACGAACGTTTTTTCTGCCCGCCGGTCATTTTCGGTTGCGCGAGCATTGCCTACATTCAAGGGGTCGTCAGGGTGGAAGGAGACGGACCAATGACCCCAGAGGAACGCAATCTCGTCATCGACCTATTCGACCGCCTGTCGACGCTGGAGGACGCGCAACGCGATCCCGAGGCCGAGCGCCTGATCAGGGATGGCTTACGCCAGGCCCCCAATGCGCCCTATGCGCTGGTACAGACGGTGCTGGTGCAGGACGAAGCGCTCAAACGTGCGGACGCGCGCATCCGCGAACTTGAGGGCGCAACGCCAGCCGAGACGCCGCCGCGCGACACGAGCTTTCTCGGTGGGGTACGCGAGAGCGTCTTCGGAAAGCGCGAGGCTCGCGGTTCTGTCCCTTCGGTGCGACCAGCCGAGGGCATGTCGCCCGCTTGGCACACCGGAACGCAGCCGCCCCAGCCACCGCAGCCGATGCCGACCGGCCCGGCAGGCGCGGCTGCCGCCCCGGGCGGCTCTTTTCTCGGCAACGCGGCCGCCGCCGCGGCCGGCGTGATCGGCGGCTCGCTGCTGCTCAGCGGCATCCGCTCCATGATGGGCCACCCGCAAGGCGCGCAGGCCGCCCTCGATCCGGCCGCCGGAGCGAGTGGATCATCCCCTTCGGGCGGCGGGGAGCTCGCCCGCGAGGCAGGCGTCCAAGACATCGGACGGGGCCCGTCCTCTGGCGAGGACAGCGCCGGCCGCAGCTATGGCGCGCTCGAGGACGACGGCGGCGGCGAGCAGGATGACCAGGACGACCCCGACGACGGCGACTTGGGCTTCGACGACGGCGGCGGCAGCGAGGACGTGTGAGCGCTCGGGCAGCGCGCAAGGCGGTGAGACCCCCGCATGCGGCTCCGCGATCTCGTTATCGGTCTTTTGTCTAGGGCGCGCGCGATTTGGGCTTCTCGCCCAACGACTTCGGCCCCCGCACGGCGGCAAACGCGATAAACGATATGGCCGCGAAACTCGCGACGACGGCAAGCACCGCCGGGTCCGAGCTGCGCTCCGCGACGAACGCGAGGACCAGCGGCGCGATCGCCTGCATCACCAAATAAGGCCCGCCGATGCGGCCCATGAGATGCCCGTAGCCGGCGGCGCCGAATAGCGCGAGCGGTAGCGCGCCGCGCGCGATGGTGAGGAGCCCATTGGCCATTCCGAACATCACCGCGAAAGCCGCGGCGGCCGGAACGTTGAGCCCGAACAGCGCGAGCAAGGCGAAAGCCGTGAGCAGCATGGCCACCGCGAAGCGTGCGACATAGAGCGGATGAATGCGGCGCGCGAACATGAGCTCGCAGATGCGCGAGGCGACCTGTGCCGGCCCGAACAGCGCGCCGATCGCGACCACGGTGCCCGCGTCGATGCCTGCGCGGCCGAAGATTGCGAGCAGATGCGCAGAGAGACCGGAGGGCACGAAGGCGTAAGCGGCAAACGCTGCCGCCACCAGCAGGAAAGGCCAACCGCGCGGCGGCAGAACGGGACTCGGCGCGGGCGCCGCGTGGTTGGGCTGCGCCGCGGCATCCGCACGCGTGCGCGGCAAGGCGAAAGCGTGTAGCGGGGCCGCGACAAGAGCGAGCACGGCGGCAAAGATGAGATAGGTGCCCTGCCATCCGACGGCGTCGAGCAGAACATGGGTCACGGGCCAGCTCACGGTCGAAGCGAATCCCCCGGCCAATGTGAGTGTGGTGATCGGGCGCCGGGCCCGAAGGCCGAAGATGCGGCCGAGCGTGGCAAAGGCCGGATCGTAGAGGGTCGCGGCCGTCGCAACGCCAAGCAGGACCCAGGTCGCGAGATAGGCGGCGGGATGGGCGGCATAGACGATCAGGGCGAGACCGACCGCGCCGAGGAGCGAGCCGATCGGCATGACGCGATGTCCGCCGTAGCGATCGATCAAGCGACCGACGCGCGGCGAAACGAGACCCGCCGTGAGCAGCGCCAGCGAAAACCCGCCCATGGCAAAGCTCATCGACCAGCCGCGCTCATCAGCGATCAGCGGCACGGTCAAGACCGGCGGATAGAAGATCGCACCCCAGGACAAGATTTCAGTGACGCCGAGCACGAGGACGGCGCGCCAGGGGCCGGCGATCACGTCGCGCAGGGTCGGCATGAGGGGCACGGCGGGCGAGAAAAGCTCGACCCTAGCACGACGCACAGGTGCGTCGAGCTAACCGAGGCGTTTGACCATCGCCAGCGCGGTCGCCGGACAGAGCTCCGCGAACTGCCGGCTGCCGCGGACAGCGTCCGGCATGTCGCTCCGCGCGCAGATCGCATAGCCAAGTCGCGCGAAGAAATCGGTGCCGGATGCGGTCAGCAGATAGATCGCATGACACTTGAGGGTGCGCGCCTCGATCTCGAGCATTGCCACCATTGCCGCTCCCATGCCCACCTGGCGCAGCGGGGGCAACGTCATCAGCGAGCGCAACAGCGCATCGCTGCCGAAGATTTCGAGGCCGCCGAAGCCGACCGGAGTGCCCTCGATCGTCTCAAAGCGCCAGACCAATACGCGTGCATCGCCCACATCATCGGCCGGCAGCTTCGTCCTGACGAGCGCAGCCTTGACGCCGTCGCGTTCCCACGGCGCCAGCGGTATCGCGACGAGGCGGCGGCGC
>WNFO01000547.1_pt1 | contig 27291 bp, 26 predicted proteins | sample 5400251 | NCBI WGS metagenome assembly WNFO01 (sample SAMN13153354, study PRJNA577476) | soil metagenome | isolation source: 100 cm saprolite under Madrone tree | place: USA:California | collected 2016-06-14
CAGTGTGGCGAGAACGATGTTGAAGAGCAGCGAGTCGAGGGGTGTGAGAGATTGGGTCAATGGCGCCTCCAAATGCAGGCTTCTGGAGGCAGGATACAGCAGCGCGGTGGTGATGACAAACGAATCGACCTCGGGGCAAGCGGTGAGACATTCACGGTTGTTCTTCGACTGGCTCGATCAAACCTTCCGCCACCTCCGAGTGTTTATCGTGGCCTCATTTCAAGCCGAGGCCCAATGCTGTCCGATGCTTGGGCTGATAAAGGCCAACATTGCCTCCACTGGGAAGCTGCATCTGCGTAGTTGAACCCCATCGTGCTTCTTGAACTTTGGAGAACCTAACACCCTTCTTCGCGAGCGAAGCCATTTCGGCTTCCAGGCCATCGCACATGAAATAGAGTTCATGCGGACCATTATCCGCGGATGGGTGGAATGCGGCTTCTCCCGGCGGTAGAGCGAAGATCAGCCAACCATGCCCCGCATCCACGGATTTGAATCCGAGAACGTCGCGGAAAAATACGCGGTCCGCTTCGGCGTCCTTACTGTAGACAATGACGTGAGCACCAGAAATCATTTGTCCCTCCTAAGAAAGGCACAGAACTCCTTAGAGGCTGCTGGTTCCGTGGAATTTCGAAAACCCAGATCAAATCAACATCCTGCGCAATTTTACGTTGCAGTGCTAATCACGAGCGTTCACCAGAAGTTGGGCTCTTGCGACTCGGATCGGCCTTTGCCATCGCCGTGGCGAGCTTATTCATTCCGTCAGGGAGGTTTTTCGTGAACGCAGCCTTCACCTGCAAAACGTAAATATCGGCCTTTTCACCCTGCAAGACAATTCGCTGTGTGAGCCGGGTTCTTCCATCGGCGAGTCCTACAAATCGCCACTCAAAGGACAGTGCTGCCCCATCCAAACACATCTCGATGGTGGCTGCGTTGGGCGGAGTGACCTCTCGGATGAACCAGTGTAGCGGCTCCTGTCCCGGCAACCGCGTGATCCCGCGCGACTCGGTAGCGAACGGCCCTTCTAGCTCAAACTCTGCTGGCGGGTCGTCCCAATTGGCGATATTGGTCCAGTAGTGCCAAGCGAAGGCAGGACTTGCGTTCGTCTCGACCGAATAGGTTATCTCCCAAGGAACGGTCGCCATGAATTGCACCTCAGGTTTTAACTTTTCGCTGCCCACAACCCAGCGCTGATGGGTCGCGTCGAACCAAATCCCGATCTCCGCAGTATCGTCCACTAGGCTTTAAGCCTATACGCGTTCATCGTCCAGTGACTGATTCGCCTGGCTTACACGGGACTGCTAGGCCACCCTCGCCTAGGCTTGCGATATCAAATATAGGCGTCTTCTAACGGTGTTGCTACTGCCTCTGGCAAACCGGCTTTGGCAAAGTGCCTAATAATCTCGTAGAGGTACATGGTAAGGTTCAGTGCACTCTCAAGCCTGAGGCTAGAATTCGTGCCTTTCGTAGACTTGGCCGAAGATGGATAGCGATTCGCGTTCCGATAACTGAAAGATTCGCTACCGTAAGGACGGGAGCAGTAGAAAAAATCATGATGGCGAAAAAAGCGCGACCTAAGAACATCGCTGAGTATATCGGCGCCGCACCGCAAGAGGCGCAGAAGAAACTGCGCGAAATGCAAGCGTGTATTCGCAAAGCGGCGCCTGGGGCGACGGAAGGCTTGAAGTGGGGAATGCCCGCGTTTTCTTACAAGAGGATATTGGTGACGTTCGCGGCGTTCAAAAATCACATCGGTTTTTATCCTACGCCGTCGGCGGTGAGCGCCTTCGCGGAGGATCTTGCAAAATTCGTCACGGCCAAAGGTTCCGTCCAGTTTCCGCTGCAGAAGGCGTTGCCTTTGCCACTGATTCGCAAGATCACTGCGTTCCGTGTTCGAGAAAGCATCGAGCAAGACAAGAAATGGAAAACGTGACGTGAGCATGCCTGCGGCAGCTGTAGCTGTAAGACAAGCAGTGGGATGAAGGAATTTTTGGGTTGGATTTTTTGGCCGGAACGAGCGCAGGCTCGCACACAGAAAAAATGGGCCGCGGAAGATGCGGCCCATCGGAAGTTAGCATGTGCGGGAGCTATTGTTTGTCGTAGACCGCGGTGGCGCTGACTTTTTTGCCGCTGGCGTCGGTGCCGCTGGTGGTGACAGTGCGGGTCTTGCCGTCGGCCGAAACGGTGATCTTTCCGCTGACGACGACCTTACCGCCCTTTTTGTTGGTCAGTTCGAGGGTGTGAGCGTCAACCCTGTTGTAGGAACGAGTGTCAGCCGTCGGATCGCCGGTTAGAGGGTAGTCTTTGCCGTCGAATTTGCCGGTCCATTCGTTGTGCGAAGGTTTGCCGTCAGCACCGACACCGTCCACGGTGACTTTCACGCTGTCGCCGGCCGCTTCGTAGACTACGGAAGTATTTTTTGGAGCTCCGGAGCTGAATTTCGACTTGGCCTCGTTGAGCTTCCAGGTACCCAGGGTCGCGTCGTCCGCGGCAACGCATGCCGAGGCGGCGGCGAACAATATAGCGAACGTAAACAAGCAAATCATTCTTTTCATGGAATCTCCTATTGCGATTTTTTTGCGTTTAAGACAAGAGAACTTTGAGATAAATGGCCTGTTTGGCCCTAGTGAGGCGAACGATAGCACCGTGGCACAAGAGTAGCAAATGATTTTGGAAGGCACGGCAGCTGCGTGCAACACGGTGTTCGCGCCGGGCCTGCACTGAGGGCTGGGCACGAAGGGCGCAGCGATGCTGCGCGCCCCTACATGAAAAGGTCGCGAGAGTGGTGTTAATTGCGAGGCGCGTTAACGGCGGAGGAGCAAGTCGAGGGTGATTTCACTTTTTGCGCATTCGGCTACGGTGATGGGCTGTAGATCGAGGTCGTAAAAACGGTAGATGCGGGAGAAGTAGGCGGCGAGAGTTTGGAAGACGGCGGCGGGTTCGATATTTGCTTTTTTCCAATAAGCTGGCGCGAATTCGAGGGCGAGAGATTCGGTGCGGGCCAGAGTTTCCGCGCCGCCTGCAAACACGAACGGTTCGAAACCTTCTACATCCATTTTCATTAGCGTCCAGGATTTGACTCCCGAGTCTTTTACAAGGTCGTCGAGCCTGCGTACCGGAACATCTATAAATTTCTTGCAGCTTTCGAGATCGACCAAAGAGTGGCGGCCGCGATTGGCCGGTTTGTAAATGCCCATTCTTGCGATGCCTTCTTCCGCGCCTACAGCGCACGCGTGGATGGTTACGTTGGTCAAATTATTGTTGCGGAGATTGGCTTCGAGGAGACGGCGATTGTGAGGCTCTGGTTCGACAGCTACAACTTGTCCGGTTGGACCGGCGAGTTTGCCGAGGAGGCAGGAAAAATAGCCGATGTTAGCGCCGACGTCGAGGAAATTGCCGCCCAGAGAATTTGCATAAGTTTCCAGAAGATATTTTGTCAGGCCGGGCTCGTGTTCGCCGCGGCGGTAAAGGCCGCGACCGACACAGTCGCGCTTGTAGCCTTGCATGCGCAGGCCGAGCGGCAAATGGCGCGCGGTGACAGTGCTGCGGAAGGGATTGGCGCACTCGGCCCAGTAGGCCAGGCCACGGATTTCGTAACGCAAGCGGTGATTCATGGAGAGATTATAACATTTGAGATTTGTGGCGAAGAACGGCCAGAGAACGACCTTAAAATGATGGCGCAGAGACGCTGAATACGCAGAGGAACCCGGAGGAAAAAAGAGAGATTCCTCGCTTCGCTCGAAAAAGAGCAGCCAGGGGCGGCGTGGGTGGAAACACATTGGCGGGAAGGGTTACTTGCGTGGGAGAGGTAGGTATGAATAGAGTGGATATTCGTTGAATGCGCGCAAGAGCGACGGATAAAGAGCGGAGGCACGGGTGGCTACGGTGCGATTGAGCGGCCGGGAAAAACGAGCGTTGATTTTGTGGATGCTGGCTGGGGTTATCGGGCTGTGGTACGCGCACGCGCATTTTTTTGAGGCGTTCCCGGAAGCATCGGTGGATTTTAAAGTGACGCGAGGGGAAGCGCTGGCGCGCGCAAAGAGTTTTGTGGAGTTGCTCGGACAGAACGTGGATGACTATCGGCCGGTGATTGTTTTTGGAGTGGACGACGACGCGAAGACGTATCTGGAGCGGCAAGTTGGGCTGAAAGAAGCCAACCGGCTGATGGCTTCTGAAGTAAACGTGTGGAACTGGAATGTGCGGTTTTTTAAACCGCAGCAGGAAGAGGAATATCAGGTCAGCGTAAGCCCCGACGGCAATGTTACCGGCTACACGCACAAAATTCCCGAAGCGCAGGCGGGGGCACAGCCGGATCGTGACGCGGCGGAAAAAACGGCGCGGGATTTTCTGCTCGCGAAACTGCACAAGCCCGCGGCGGATTGGGATTTTCTTGCGGAAGAAGCCAATTCACAAAAAAAACCGAAACGCACGGACTGGAGTTTTACCTGGGAGAAGCATGGATTTCGCGCGAAGGACGCGCCGGAGCGGCTGAAGATTGAATTGCATGGCAGCGAAATCGGTGCAGCCGGGGAGGGCTTGAAGGTTCCGGAGCAATGGGAGCGGGATTACAAGCACCTGCGTTCGACCAATGAGTTTTACAACACAGTGGCAGTCGTGCCGTATCTGCTGTTGTTCGGCGCTGTGCTGTGGGTCGGAATTCGACTCACGCGCAGAGGGGAAACGAGTTGGCGGCTGGCGCTGCAGCTGGGCGTAGTGGTGGCGATACTTCTGACTGCGATGCAACTCAATCGCTGGCCGCTGGAAGCGAGCGGGTACAAAACCACGGACGCGTACGGCAGCTTCGTCATCAGTCAAATCGTGGGGGCGATTGTATTCGGAGTTTTTTCCGCGCTGACGGTCGCGTTGGTACTGCCGGGTGGCGAGCCTTTGTATCGCGCAGCAAAGCCGCAATTTCTGCGTTTGCGCAATGTGTTCACGTGGCGAGGAGTGCGCACGAGGGAGTTTTTTTCCTCGACCATCGTGGGACTGTCACTGGCCGCGGCGCAGATGGGCTTTCTGGTGGCGTTTTATTTGATTGCAAACCACTTTGGAGCGTGGTCTCCGCAGGAAATCAAGTACGACGACTCGCTGAATACGGCGATACCGTGGATCGGCGGCCTGGCCATCGGGTTGCTCGCAGCCACCAGCGAAGAGTTTTTGTTTCGAATGTTTGCGCTTCCCTTTCTGGAAAAAGTGACGAAGTCGCGCGTGGTTGCGGTGATTTTGCCGGCGTTCGCGTGGGGATTTCTGCACACGGCTTATCCGAACGAACCGCCGTACATTCGCGGACTTGAGGTCGGACTGATCGGCGTGGCAGTCGGAATGGTGATGCTGTACTGGGGAATTGTGGCGACGCTGATCTGGCACTACACGGTGGACGCTTCGCTGGTGGGATTGCTGCTGATCCGTTCGAGCAGCCCATACCTGCGGATTTTCGGCGTGGTGATAGGACTTGCGGTGCTGATTCCGTTCGCGGCGGCGGTTTATTGGCGCGTGCGGTGGGGTACTTTCGAAGACGATTCAGATTTGATTAACGCGGCGCCTGATCCTATCGCGGCTCCACGCGCAGCAGAAGGTGCGCGTGAGATCCTGGTGGCTCCGACAGGACCGCTTACTGCGAGTATGGTCGGCTGGTTGGTGGTGTGTCTGCTGCTGGGAGGGCTGGCGGCCTGGAAGCTTAAGCCGGTGCATCTGGGCGATTATCTGAAACTTTCCGTGAATGGCAGGGAAGCGACTCGGCGGGCGCGCGAGACTTTGCAGCAGCAAGGAATCGATCCGCAAAAGTATCACTCGACGACAATTTTTGCGGACAATACGGATTCGGTCGCGAACGAGTTTTTGCGGGAAAAGGTGGGCATTCGCGCGTTGAATGAAATTTACGAAAAACGCGTACCCGGCGCATTGTGGGCTATAAGATTCTTTCGCGATGGCGAGGCCGAGGAATACGGGGTGTTGCTGCGACCGGACGGTTCGCTGGAGAACGTAAATCACAAGCTGGCGGAGAAGACGCCGGGACCTTCGCTTTCGAAGGATGAGGCGGTCGGCCGAGCCAGGGCGTTTCTACAAGACGTGAAGAATGTGGACCTCTCGCACTGGACACTGGTCGATTCCTCATCCGACAAAAAGCCGCAGCGGCTGGACCATAAATTAACCTGGCAGGAAAACGAACCGCTGGATGGGGCCGGGTCAGCGGACTCGTCCGATGCCGCGAAACATGCGTACGAGCGAGTGCAAGTCGCGGTGTTGGGAGATGAAGTAACGAACTTTCGCAGGTTGATCAAGATTCCCGATGAATGGCGGCGCGAGCAGGAAGAGCAGTCCGTGCCGCGCACGCTGCAGACCGTGGTTTTGTTGTGTTTTATCGCTGGCCTTGCCGGATCCGCGCTGTACTTCTTTCTGCGCGAAATCAAGTCGGAGCTTATGCGGCAGGTACCATGGCGAAGGCTTACGGCGTGGGGACTATTCGGATTGCTGGTTTACGTTTGCATTATCCTGTTCGGAGACCGGTTCCCGCAGACGTTGAGTCAATACAACACTGCGATGCCCTTGAGATTCATGTATGGATTTTTGGGAATCGGAGCGCTGATCGGCGGCTTTTTCTATGTTGGAGCGATCGTTTTAGTTTTTGCCATGGGCTGGTTCTTCCTGCGACAAGCTTTTGGCGATGAGGAACTGCCCGGTTGGCGTGGCATGCCGAATTATTATTATCGAGACGCGCTGATGATTGGTGTCGGAGGAACGGGCGCTCTACTGGCACTGCGCCGCGTCACGGAATGGGCTTCCGCATACTGGCCGACGCAACACCGTGCGGTAGCGCCGGCATTCGGAATGGATTTCGACTCGTTCGTACCTGGTATCTCAATTCCCGCAGCGGCGGTTTTGCGCGGCTTATTGATTTCCGGACTCGTCGCGGCTGTTAGCGGGTTTGTTCTTGCGCATTGCAAATCGCCGATAATTCGCGGAATGCTGTTTATCCTGGGATCGTTGGCGATGGTGGGCGATTGGGGAAGCCCCTCTGACTTTGCGGAACAGTGGATCGCAAAGTCAGTGTTTCTGGCGATGGTGGTTTTTGGAGTTATGAAGGTGGTGCGGCTGAATTTGCTGGGATATTTCCTGGTTCTGACGATTCCGACGCTGATCCTAGGATCTGTCGAACTTCTATCGCAGCCGGATAGTTTTTACCAGCATCAAGGAATCGTATGCCTGGTGGTGCTGGCGGCGCTGCTGGCGATTCCGTTGCTGGCGTGGATGACCTCGAAGCATGGTCCGCCTGTCGAGCACGCACAATAGAGACAGCGTCTTGCGCGCGCTCACGCGCAGCGGTCGAATCGGCCAGACTTCGACTGATGAGGGCGCAATGAATTATGGAGTGAAGCGGACCCGTCAGTCTTACATTTGGGCAAGCTGGGGGCAGCATGCTGCGCTTTTACCCGGAACTTGCTTGAACTGTAGCCAAACCTCAGTGTCGCGAGAGAGAAGTCGACGTAAGCGGGCCAAGCAGACAAATGGATACACCTGTAGCGCTTCGGAAACAAATAGCGGCGCACATTCGTTGTATATGATAAGAGGTGGCTGCTTACCTGAAGTGCGGCGGTGCGTCCAAATTGGATGACACCGCAGCGCTGCGTGTCTGGCCGACGGTTCCGTTTGTTTGCAAGGATAAGAGAATAAACGGATAGCGCGGCTTGATACGAATAGAAAGCGAATATGCCACTTCCCCATTGGACGTTGGCTTTGGCTGACAACGCAGGCAGGTCCGGCGGAACAGATGCCGTACTGGCCACGGTGACCTCTTTGTCGGAACTTGACGAACGGTCCCTCGTCATCGAGGCACAGGCCGGGAATCGCGCGGCTTTCGAGGAATTGGTGCGGCGGTTCGACCGCGACGTGCTGCGGCTGGCATTGAACCTGATGAAGCGTCCAGAAGACGCTCGGGACGTTTATCAGGAAGCCTTCCTGAAGGTGTATCGCAATCTGCACCGCTTCCGCTTCGAATGCAGTTTTTATACCTGGCTGTACCGCATCGTGACCAACGTGTGCCTGGATCATCTGCGGCGGCGGCAGGCACGACCTGAAGATCAAGCTCCCGAAGTACACTTAAACCGTCAGGATGAAGGATCGCGCGATTTTTTTGAATTTCAGCGCGAGCTACGGCCGGGGCTGGACCCGGAGCGGCGGTTGATGGGAAACGAGATTCGAACGCGTATTGCAAAAGCGATGGAACGGCTATCTCCGCGCGAACGAGTTGTATTTGAGATGAAGCACTATCAGGGACTAAAATTACGCGCGATTGGCGATGTGCTGGGCACTACCGAAGAAACCGTGAAGAATTCGCTGTTCCGGGCGACGCGAAAGCTGCGGCAGGAACTGGGAGAGCTGCGATGAGCGCAGCCGAACGCAAGATGAGCTGTTCGGAAGTTGGGCCCCTGCTGGTTTTTCTAGCGTGCGACGAGTTGACCGTAAACGAACGAGCGGCAATCGAAACGCACCTGGAAAGTTGCGCGGATTGCCGGACGCTGCTCGCGGAAGAGGATGCGTTCCAAGAATGTATTTTGACAATTCCGCAGACAGCGGATGAATCGGATCGTAGCGGAACCATGCTGGCGCAATGCCGCAGCGAGCTTGCGGAATCATTGGACGAGATGGCGGTTCCGGCGGCACCCCAACGATGGCAGCCGTTTGGGCTGCTGCGGCGGTGGATGGCGCTGCGGCCGGGATGGAGCGCTGCTGGGCTTCTGGCAGCAGGTGCGATTCTTGGGGTGCAATTGTTGCAATGGCTACCGACTGACAACTCGCACCTGACTGGCAAAGCCGTGACGGTTTCGGCGGCACCGAAAGTTTCGGACGACCAACTGGCGAAAATGGCGGTGTTTGGAATCAATTTTGCGCCCAGCGCGGATGCTGCGCCGGGAACGCTGCAGGTGCAGCTTCGCGCGGAGCAACCGCTGGTACTCTCCGGCAGCCTCGATGATGCGGACATGCGGCGCGTTTTGACTTACGTGGTAAGGAACAGCGACCGGTTTGATGCGGGAGTTCGGCTGGATTGCCTGGACGCGCTGAAATCGCGAATCCACGATGCAGAAATTCGCAGCGCACTGCTGGATGCGGTTCGCCACGACCAGAATCCGGCAGTTCGAATGAAGGCGCTCGAAGCATTGCGCGACGTAGCCGGGGACGAACATGTTCGCGACGTATTGCTGCAATCGCTGGACCGCGACTCTAACCCCGGTGTTCGGGTGGAAGCCGTGAATTTGCTGGTGCGGTCACTGGAACTTGAATCCAGCGCAAAAATGGCTGTGACGAATGAAGCGCCAGAACCCCCTGATTCCGACATGCCGATGGTTCCGAACACGCCTGCGGTGGCCCTTCCCGGCGCAGAGCCGTCGGTGCAACGCGTGGTGCGGGCTTTGGAAGACCTGCAGCGGCGCGATCCGAACCGCTATGTCCGCCTGAGAAGCGCAGCAGCGTTGCGCCAGATCGGCCCGCCGGATGTGCAATAAAAGATTTCCAGGACCAGATTCGGGAATCGAAGCATGTGACGAAGGAAAACGCGGCGAGCTTCGCCCGCGGATGAACCGACTTTGCCAGGAATACGAATGAAGGCTTTCTCCATGTTGGGAGTCGCGCGAACCGCTGGAATGGCATGTGTTTTTGCAGGACTGGTGATGCCATCTGCTTTTGCGGCAAAAGATCCGGCGGCGATCATCGTAGAGCCGGCGAGAGGCAATGAACCCGGTGCCGGCGGGGTGCGCTTTTCAAAGGACCTCAGCGGAGTTCTGGAGACCGGGGAAAATCTGACGCTGCGATTGAACACCGACTTGGGTTCGGTGCACGTTGTTCCGCTGCAAAAAGGCGCCACGCCGGTGGTTCGCTATTCCGTACATATAGAAACCGACGCGCGTGAGCCGCTGGCCACGCAACTGCTGGAACACTACATTTTGAACGCGAGGAATTCGGCGTCGGGAATCGAAATCACCGGCAATTTGCCGCAGCAGGTTTCGCATGGCGCGAATAGCGCACAATTCTGGGTGCATTTCGAAGTATCGGTGCCGGCGAGCTATGGCCTTGATATCAGCACGGGAGCGGGCGACATTCTAACAGCCGACGTGGGCGGAGTGGCGACGCTGGCGACCGAGGGCGGGAATATTGTTACCGGGCAGCTTTCGACCAATCTTTCGGAAGCCTCTCACCGGCATGCGCACTCTAGCATGCGGGCTGCGGCGAAACTGCAGACACAGGGCGGACACATCCAGGTGGAAGGCGCCGAGGGCGATCTAAATGCGTTCACCGCAGGTGGCCATATCAACACCGGTTTCATTCACGGTGAAGCGAATTTGCATTCTGGCGGAGGCCACATTCGCGCGGCCGGAATTGGCGGCAAAGCCGAGCTTACGACGGAAGGCGGAAACATCACAGTTGGCAAAGCCGGGAGTTTCGTAGCAGTGAAGACTGGCGGCGGACAAATTGATTTCGGCGAAGTGCGCGGTTCGGTGCATGCACAAACGGGCGGTGGCGGAATTCGCGTGATGTACGTTTCCGGGCCAATGGATGTGGAATCGAGCGGTGGCAGCATTTGTTTGACGCGAGTTTCGGGATCGGTGAGGGCAGAGACGGGGTCAGGAACCATTACTGCTTGGATAAATCCTGAGGCGTCGGGCGTTGGAACCAGCGCCGCACCTCGTGTTGCGAGCGCCGCGGTCAGCCTGAGCGGGGCTTCCCAGCTTATTTCCGGCGAAGGGGACATTGTCGTTTTTCTTCCGCGAAATCTGGCGGCAAATATCGAAGCAATTGTGGAGCACGGCGGAGAGCACCGCATCCAAGCCGATCCGGCGCTGGCGCTGCAAATCGCGAAGTCCGCGCAATCGAACGGACCGCTGAAAGCGGTTGCAACGCTGAACGGTGGCGGCCCGGTGCTGAAGCTGAAGACTACGGGCGGAAAAATCAAGCTGCAGTACCTGGAATCGGAAACCGCGCTGTGGGACTCAATGATGCGCGACCAGAAGGCGCGGATGGAGCGCGATCTGGCGATGACGCCGGTTGCTGCTCGAGCCATGCACTGGCCAGATGACTTTGCGACGCCACGTATGGCGCCGCAGGCGGAGCAGTACAGCGTCTGGCAGGGTACCTGGGTGGATCGAATCGAGATTCGAATTCTGGGTGGCGTGCGCGAAGATGGAGACGACTTCCTGAAACGCGTGGTATCGGCGCCGCCGCCAGGATATCCGGAAATCGCGCGTAAAGCGGGCATCGAAGGCGTGGTGCGGCTGCAAGTCCGGCTCAAGCAGGATGGGCGAATTGAGGTGGAGAAGCTTCTGGACGGCGACACGGTACTAGCAGATGCCGCGATCGCCGCGGTGAAACAATGGCACGGCAGGCCGGTGGCGATGGATGGGAAGCCTGTCGACGTCATCTCAACGGTAAAGTTTGAATTTCGCTTACGTTAGTCTTGGAGCTGTAAAGAATTGTGGAGTAAGTGGGGTCCGGGTTCAGGTTGTTGTTCAGGAAAGGGCGGAAACAGCGCGCGATTGGACGAAGTGAATCGCGTTATGAATCCTCGAAGGGGAACATTTATGAAACTTCGCAAGATGATCGTTCCGGCGATGGTGTTGGCATGGGCGCTGGCGGTTGCGGCCGTTCCTGGCTTTGCCATCAGCAAGGAGTTCAATCAGTCCTATCCGCTGCAGCCAGGCGGCACGTTTGATTTGCAGAATGTGAATGGAACCGTGGAAGTGCAGGGCTGGGACCAGGATGTGGTTGAGGTTCACGCAGTGAAGACCGCGAAGCTTCGGGAGTCCGACCTGGAGCGGGTTTCAATTGATGTGAATGCAAACGCGGCTGGAGTTTCCATCGCCACGCATTATCCGCAAAACGAAGGCGTGGAAGTAGCGGTGGAATACACGATCCATGTGCCGCACAGCGCAAAACTTGAGCATTTGGGGACGGTGAATGGGACACTGCGAGTCGCGGGCGTAGATGAGGTGGACGAACTGCGCACGGTGAACGGCAATATTGAAGTGTACGGCGCGGACAGCACGGTACACGCGCGTACCACGAACGGAAACGTCCGGCTGGAACTCTACCGCGTGCACGGCGTCGCCGGAACTCTGGCAGAGACGACAAATGGCTCGGTGCTTCTGGCGCTGCCGGCAGATTCGCAGGCAGATCTTGAAGCGCGCTGCTTAAACGGAAATTTTCTTTCCGAGCTGCCGGTTGAAATGCAGAGCACACTGAAGCCGCGCGAAATGCGCGGAAAACTGGGACAGGGCGGAGCACCGATCAAGCTGCACACGGTGAACGGCGGCATCCGTGTGGTGGCGCTGCGAACGACTGTTTGAAACGGCGAGTCTACAAGAGAGTTTGGAATCGCGCGCGTCTAAAAACCCAAGGAGGACTTCCATGAACATAAAGAATCTTTTGCTGGCTGGCGGAGTCGCGGCGCTGGGGGTCGGACTGATCGCTTTGCCGAGCGTTTCAAAATCCATGCAGGACGCGCCGCAGACTGGACCGGGGGCGGCTCCCCAATCTGCGCCGGCTCCGCCGAACGTGGTTACTCACATGAGGATCATGCACACTCCACAAGGTGTGGCGATTGCCGGTGGGCCGGAAATGGAGGGCGATGAAAATCTGGCCTTCGCATTCGATGATGAAGGCGGCAGCTGGCTAGGAGTTGGGGCGCAAGAAGTGACCGCAGAAAAAGCGAAAGAATTGAAGCTCTCCGCAGAGCGCGGAGTAGTGGTTGGGAAAGTTTTAGAAGATAGTCCCGCGGCAAAAGCCGGATTGAAGGACGGTGACGTGATTACGGAAATAAACGGCCAGCGCGTGGAAGGCACCGTTCAGTTCCGGCGAATGATTCATGAAACCCCTGCCGGGCGCGCGCTACAGCTAACGATATCCCGAGACGGGCACTCGCAGACAATCCACGCGACGCTCGGAAAAATGCAAGAGAGCCGCAAACAGTGGATGAGCGCGATGCCGCAGGCGTTTCAATTCCAGATGCCGGAAGTCACGCCGATGCCGGGAATGCCAAATCTTGAGTGGGACAATGGCAATTTCTTGGCGGGCGGTCCGCGGCTGGGCATCGACGCGGAAGACATCAGCGGCCAGCTGGGTTCCTATTTCGGAGCGCCAGACGGCGAAGGGATTCTGGTACGCGACGTCAATCCCGGCTCGGCAGCGGAGAATGCTGGCGTGAAGGCGGGAGACGTGATTACGTCGCTCAACGGCGAACGGATCCATGGCGTCGCGGAATTGCGCTCTAAATTGTCCGCAGCGGGTGAAGGAAAGACCGCAAAGCTCGGAATTCTGCGGAACAAGAACTCGTTGACGTTGGACGTTGAAGTTCCGGCGACGAAGAACAAAAAGGTTCGCAAGATGGAAATGCGCACCAAGATCTGACCCACAATTTATCGTATTCAAAGGATTGAACGGAAAGGCTTCTCTGAAGATCAGGGAAGCCTTTTTGTTTTGCAGTGCGGCATTAACTGGTAGGCCGTGGGCGGAAGCAAGGTACCCGCGCGATGCTGCAGTCCTTGGTCACATTGCGGAACAATTCGAGACCTTTTCTCGTTCCTACCACCGGGCTGTTACATGCTGCAGTGAAAGTGTGTTCGTTCGCGTAGCCTGAGAAAGAAGGGTATTCGGGAGGGCACACAATGAAAAAACAGGTCGGGATTCTTGGCGCGGGCTGTCTCGCGGGGGTTGCGCTTATCGCGCTGGCTGCCGCGACTGCACAATTATTTGGACAAAACAGGACGAACTTCGAACATTTCATCGGCCAAGGTCAACTCAAAGTCAGCGGACGCCACGGAATTGCGAATTGAACGAATCGGCAACGGGATTGAACCGGTTGATCTTAAGAAGGACGAAGCGCCCGTCCAGCTAGATATCGAAAAACTGATGAAACTGTATAGCGTGCCGGGGCTGAGCGTGGCAGTGATCGAAGACTACAAAATCGCATGGGTGAAATCCTATGGAGTTACCGAACCGGGCGGCGCGGTGCCTGTAACTCCTAAAACGCTCTTTCAAGCCGGCTCGATCAGCAAACCAGTAGCTGCTACTGGGATGTTAGCGCTTGTTCAAGAGGGAAAGCTCTCGCTGGACGAAGACGTAAATCAAAAACTTAAAAGCTGGAAAGTGCCGGAGAGCGAATTTACAAAGGAACAGAAAGTGACGCTGCGGCGTTTGGCCAGCCATAGCGCCGGGCTTACGGTGCACGGATTTCCCGGTTACGACGTGGACGAGAGAGTCCCGACGCTGGTGCAGATTTTCAACGGAGAAAAACCGGCGACCGCGTGGATTTTGTGCCCGGCAGCGATGAGCGGTACTCGGGCCGGGGCGTCACGATCGAGCAGCAACTGATGATGGATGTGAGCGGGAAACGGTTCCCTGCCCTGATGAAAGAAACCGTTCTGGACAAAATCGGGATGAGCGACAGCAGTTATGAACAGCCGCTTCCCGGAGCGCGCGCAGCGCTGACCGCAGGTGGCGCCCGCGGGGACGGCAAACCGGTGCATGGGAAGTGGCACGTGTACCCGGAAATTGCGGCGGCGGGATTGTGGACCACGCCGACGGACCTGGCAAAATTTGCGATTGAAATCGCACTTTCGAAGCAAGGCAAATCGAACAAAGTTCTTACCCAAAAGACCACGCAAGAAATGCTGACGCCGCAATCGAAAAATTTTGGGATCGGATTCGGGTTGACGCCAAGCCAACCGGGCGAATTCGGCCACAGTGGGGCGGACGAAGGATTCCAGGCGCCGCTGGTGATGAACGCCGACACCGGACAGGGTGCGGCACTGATGGCTAATTCGGACAATGGAAACCTTGTGGCATCGGACTTTTTGCGCAGCATCGCGAAAGAGTACGGATGGAAGCACGTGGAGAAACGCGGGCCATTCGAGGAGCTGATGCTGACGGCGAAGCTCGGAGGGGTGGACGCGGTGCTGTGGAAATATGATGTATTGCAGGGTTCGGGAGACGCGAAAAGTCGTCCGCCTGAGTTTGTGCTGAACGCTCTGGGATATGAGTCTTTGCGGAACGGCAAGACTGAGGACGCGATCCGGCTGTTTGAGAGGAATGTGCTGGAATACCCCGAGTCGTCGAATGTGTATGACAGTTTGGGAGAAGCGTACGCGCGAAGGGGAAGAGGGAGGTGGCGATTGAGAATTACGAGAAATCGGTGAAACTCAATCCTAAAAATCAAAACGGGATTGACCGGCTGAAGATACTGAAATATCAAAAATAGAAAGCGTGTACGCGTTGCAAATTCAAGAAGCGCTCACGAATCGGGATTACGGCGATACTTACGAGCGAGACGGAAAGGACGACGTAGTACTTCTGCGAAGCGCGTTGGCGATCCGGCGTCGGGCGCCCAGTCATCCTCGGTGGTGGAAAAAGAGAGCCGGGCAAGATAGGCAGCGCCTGATAAGACGTTTCCACGTATGCGAAAGCGGAACCAGGCGCGCTGGGTGATCGATGGAGCGGCGCTGCCTGCGTAGGGCAGCCACTTTTCAATCTTATCGACCAGTTGTGAGCATTCAGGATCGCGCGCGACATCGTTTTTCATTTCGGCGGGAACCCGCACACCCAGCAGCCGCTCCGACAGCAGCAACGCAATGCGGACCATGCGTTCGGCGCCAACCTCAGCCACAGACTGCCTAATGTAATTCCAATTAAGTTCCGGGTGGTTGTGTACCATCGCAGCGACATCGGAGATCCACATCAGGCGCTCCCAGAAATGAGTGGCTCCATGAACGGAGATAAGAATGAATTCGTGCTCAGCCGAGAGAGCGGGAACGGGACGCCCGTCGAGCGACACTGAAGTCTTGCTATGAAAATATTTCTCGATCGGCAAGGGCAAAGGAAAGTAGCGCAAGGTGCGTTCAGTGTGTAGTTCCAGAATAATTTTGGTGCCTAGTCCGCGGAAGCGATATTCACCCGGAATTTTGCCGCCTCGAATGGCTTCGGCGGGAATTCGAGAATCGTAGCCTGCGGCTACAAGAATCTCGGCTGCGCGTGGGATATCTTTCTGGCGAAGTAGCAGATCGAGATCCGCGTACTGGCGTACTGCGGGTTCGCCATAAGCGCGCAGCGAGAGTACCGGCCCTTTTACAACAACACATTCGATTTCGGATTGCCGGAATAGTGCAAGAATGCGAAAAAGTTCCGCGGTCATAGCCAGATTAGAGAGGAGATGAGCGCGTTGATGAACGCGGAGCGAATCCAGGAACGAAGACGGAATCTGGAAGCCGGGAAGACCGCCAAGCACGGCCGCGAAATGACCGAGAACACCGTGCGCCTCCGCGAGGCAAATAAAGGAATCGGCGTCTCGTACCACATCCACCATCGCTGAGATTTTGGCCGGGTCTCGCGGCAGCCAGCAGGAATCGAGCAGCAGAGGCCACTCGCGGTGCAGAAAATCATTTCCAAATGGAGAAGCTGGCGGCAAGAGTCGGCTCCCAACTGCCTTAAGTGTACGCGAGAAAACGGGGTAGAAATTCTAGCGCGAATATTTTTCAGCGATTTCGGCAGCCTGATTGAAGGCGTCTTCGGTGCGCCGAAACACGTGCGGATAGAGCCGCGCCGCTTCCGAGGCGATATCTTCGAGCGGACGATTTCCATCCATGGCTTGTAGAATCCAACGCTCTGCCTGTCCATGTTCGGTGAGAACCGGCACAAAGTCCATCGTGCGCTTGTGGAGGACGGATGGCGGAAAGAGACTGCCGTAAAACGTGGATTGCACGAATCGAACTTCTCCGTGGCACTGCGTGGCGGGAAGATTGGTCTCCCATTGCCAAACATAATCGTTGCCCACGAGGTGAGCGCGCAAATCTACAGAACAGATCTCGGCTGCGTGAAGCGAGATCGGCTCGAGCCACGGAAGGAAGAGATGACCATAGACGGTTTCGCCCGAACTAGGTGCGGTGGAATATCCAATATCTTTCAAAAGTTGCGTCTCAAACCAGATGCCTAAGCCGTGACCCACGCCGTTTCGCGTCACCGCTAGGTCAAGACGGGCCTGCGCAGGAGCTTTAGCGCCTTTGACGTAATCGAGCGTATGCCAAGGTAGAGAACCCGAGAGCACCTGCTCTGCTTTTATGTGGTGGCGAAAAATGGTGTTCAATACGAGCGGAAGCCCGGAAGAAAGATCAAGCTGCGGAACGGAATTCCAGGCCTGCGTGAGTTGCCCGTGGTGCTCTGGAAGTTCAACGACCGCGGCATAAAGAGTGTCGCGCGAGGGAAGCAAGCAGCCATCTTCCACAAGAAACCGATCGCGGGCATCCTCCAGCGTATCAATCGCGTTTGAATAAAGCGGCACGACGCCACGAACGTCCGAAACAATTACATTGACGCGCTCAGGCAAATGAATCTGACGCGAGTCGCCGCGCAGAAAAATAATTCGATCCGCGAAACCATTGGCGGCGGCAAGCTGGCGGCCGAAGTCCACCACGCCGTTCATGTCGATTGCATATACGCGGCGCGCACCCGCTTTGCACGCCAGCAGAGCAAAGACTCCGGGACCGCAGCCAAGATCGACCACCGCGTCGCCGGGCCGCACGCAGCGTGTGATCGCTGCCGAATAGGCATCCATGCGAAGCTTGTCTTCGATCATGCGGCCGAACTGATCCAGCGAGTACTCGGGTTGGGTCATTGGGGCAGGCCTGCATCCGCACGAATCATTCTTTCGGCAATATCCGCGGAATCCGTTTGTAGCAACTTGCACATCGCCCCTATTTTCCCAGTATCGCTGTGCGGTATGAGCCGCCGCACTGTGATTCCGGAAACTAAGCGCGCTACGGCATCGAACTCCGAAGCGCGCTGCTCCTTATCCAACAGGTAATTCATGTAGGTATTTCGCACCAGGAGAAGCGCCGCTTCTCGCGGAGAGACATCCTCGACGCGAGGCGCATCTCCATTACTGCTTCGCGGCTCCAACAGGTACACTGCGGCAAGTTGGCGCTCCTGGTTTTCGAATTCGGCCATCGCTCCGTCAAGGGGCAAGTAGCGCTTTTCCCAGTTGGGAGTAATCTCCGGTAGTGCTTTCGCCGATCCAAACAGGTTGGACGTTGATTCTGGCCATAAATTAACGCGAGGGTATCCAGAAGCGGCACGGTAAAAGCCGTCCCGCTCGCGAAGCGCCGTGATGTCTTCAGACTGAATGGGACAACCCTGCAGCGCCAGCGCCGCTGCGGTGGTTGACTTACCTGCTCCCGCGCCGCCGCAGAGCGCAAAGGCGAATCCGCCTTTGGAGAATGAACTCGCATGCAGCGCCAGCACGCCACGTCGCCGCAACACAAAACCCAGCACCGGCCCGACGAGATAGGTGACAAGGTCTTCCTGCGTCAGCGGCGGCTGACATGCGCCCCAAATTCTGCGTGTTTCGGCATCAACTACGAAACGTGACCCGTCGGAGTAAGAGAGCCGGAAAAACTGGCGGCCGCCCAGCCTCGATAGTTGAAAAGTAGCGCTAGGATGTCCGTTCGCCACCGGCGAAGCATATACAAGCTCGGCTGGCAACTGCAGCGCGGCAATAGCCCAAGCCGGGCATTCGCCAATCGCGACTCTAATTCGATCGGCACCCGAGGCTTGGCAGTTTAGCTTGGCCAGACTAAGTCCTTCGATCGCTGTTTGCGATTCCAAGCACAAGCCATAAGCGCTATAACAATAAGTCACGAAGAGAGGGGCATGACATTAACGCAAAAAAAGCCAAAATGAATGCTGCCGTCAATTTGTCTTGAGGTGGGCGCCGCCCGTATCGCTCTTCCTACCCGAAGGTTTGCTCCTTGTCATTTGCGCTAAGTCGCCATAAACATGCAATTTGGGCGGGCGATACTCTTGTTTCGGCATCACGCGTGAGACCATCATCGCCATTTCTCCTGTCTTCAATCTACTGAATTCCTTTGTTGCTTTCAATATCTTTCAGCCATAGATTGAGTCCTATGGGAGGAAGGTCAGTCCAAAGCAAGCCGTCGGGTCGGCGTTGTCCGCGCTTCAGGAATTCCCGCCAATTTACGAACTCATGAACCGCCGCCGAGGGACTCGCTGTCTGATCCAGACGCCAGCCTTTCTTCTGGGCGTAAAGGACCAGCGGGTCTGCCGCGAGCGGACACTTCGCCCGGGTTAAAACTGTCTCCGGCAGCGCACCCCGCATCGCTCGCCGGACTATCTCCTTATCCACGCACCACGGGAGCGGAGGCAGCCTGAGAATGAAGCGCAGGAGCGCATTGTCGAACAGAGGCAAGCCCACCCGCACAGGCAGGCCGGCATAGGCGGCGTCCTCTCGATCAAGAGCCTGGGGCCAGAAAGTTCCTGCAAGCCCGCGATAGCCCAGCGGATGGACGGGATGAACCGCCGGTCCTGCGTGCCGCAGCTCTAGCCATCGATTCCTCAAGCCTAATTCCCGCTCGAACGACGTTGCAAGCCACGTTGGAAATCGAGGTTCAGGTTCCAGGCCAAGCCATCGGCGGAACCAGTTTTGGATCCCTACTCGGAGTGGAGGCGCCCTGCGCTTCGCGATCACGTAACCTCCAAAATCCATGAGGGCCTTTCGGAGCAATCCTTGCCTGGCTAGATAGAGGAAATACGGTCCGGTCTGTCCAGCCAAGATATCGTCACCTCCATAACCTATGAAGATCACACGGGACTTAGCCGCGACTCGACGATGCGAATGGACATAGGAGCTCCAGAAAGGATTGGCCATGGGCTCCGGAAAACGAAAACCCAAATTGCGAAGTCCCGAGAAAGGTGCGTGATTGCCGTTATGGATCACCTCGATTCCGATGCCCAAATGCTCCGCGACCTTTGCGGCCCATTGCGCTTCTTCGTCGTCGAACAGCGGTCGCAGGTCGGCGCTAACAGCATGCAGGTCGTTTTCCGCTCCGGCTTTCCTGCGGAGCGCGCATGCTGTCGCCGCGATCGTGCTGGAATCCATGCCGCCGCTGAGAAAGATAGCAGCGGGGCCGTGCGGCAAACGGTCCGCGACAGCTCTTTCGAGCAACTCGCTATAAATTTCGACGTATTCTTCTTCCCGTTTTAAGAAGAGTGGTTCTTCGATAGGCAAGCCCTGGAATTTCTTCAGTTGTACACTTTCGGGCGAGAAGGCCAGCCAGTGCCCCGCAGGTAACCGGCGAATTGATTTGAACACCGTGTGTTCCGGCCGCGGACACCAGGAATGCAGCAGGAAATCGCCGATATACTCGCGATCGAGTTCGGCCGAGAAGCCTGGCGCATTATGGAGAGCCTCCAACGTATTGCTGAACGAAAGAACGCCGTCCTTAACGCAATAGTAGAAAGGCCGCACACCCATGACGTCTCGAAAGCAGTGGAGTTCCTGTGGCCTGGGCTCCCAGAGAACAAAACTGAAATCTCCGCAGATCTGTTCAAAGATCCGGCGGACTCCGTTCTGGCGCCGCAGTCTCCAGGCCGTTAAGACAATCTCTTCGTCTGTGACGCCAGGTCTAACGTCCTGCCCACACTGGGCAAGGCCGTCGATCAGATCGTTCCGCTGATCCAGTCGAACATCGCCGGCTAGCCAAACCGCTCCATCAATGGTGACCGGTTGCGAATGGGACTGCGGGGCAGGGCCAGTCGTCAGAAGCGAAAACGCAAACGACGCTCCGAGTTGGCTGGTCGTCTGCAAGAAATCAGGCCCACGAAACGCGATGGCCTGCGCCATGCGTTCAATCGCGGAACGGTCCGCTTGCTCCGAATCCGCGCACGGCTCAAGGCGAATGATTCCGGCGAAGCCGCTCACGAAGGCTCTCCGGACATTTCTTCCGCAAAGGCCGCGTAATGCAAATGAGACGATTCGGGCTCGCCGATTGCGACGCCGTCGCGTTCCACCCAGGCGTGCGCTGCAAACTTTTCGCCATCTTTACGAACGCCGATGCGGAACTGCGTCGCTATGCCCTGCCGGGCCAGCAGCCACCACAGCGAAAGTGACCGCTCGAGACAAGTGCAAGGAACGGGAGAGTTTCGAGCTGCGGCAAGCACCATTCGAGACGTCAATGCTGTGCGCGAGTCGACAGCCATGGCTGGCAAGCTGTTTTTCTTGGGAGTGATGAATTTCTGCAGGAAGCGCTGCGTGGCGCCGAAGCCGCGCGCTCGCAAACTTACGGTAAGCAAAGGAAGCAGCACCACGGCCCGCAGGAAAAGTCCTTTTGCGGGTCGCGGCAGCGCGCTAAACCGCCGAAGTCGTGCCCACATCGGCAGGTTGCGTAGCGATCAAGCCGTTTTCGACAAGATGATTCAGAAGGTCGTGTAGGTTGGATCGCAGCGTTTCAGGATCGACGTCAAATTCATCGAGTAGCTGGAAATAAGCGGCATCAATCGTCGGCGCGCAAGTCACCAGTTGCCACATGCGGGTGCCAACCGAATCCAGGCCGAAATATCTTTCGGTATTCAGATTGAGCAGCACCGATTCCTGATCCAGAAAGCGGATCAATACATTTGCGGGAATGATTGCGCGATCAGCAAATGAAATCATGCGCCGAGTTAACACCCTTCTTTCGATTTTCCGATTGCCGAGCCCGTCAGGCTAGACGGGTCCCGTCAGGATTGCCACTCCGCCGCAGACACTATTGCAATTGTAGCGTTTCCCAGTCCTGATTGACTACGGTCTCGGGGACGCATGCAGCGCCTGCTTACGGCTTGTACTCGAGCGCTGGAAACGCTATAAAAACCCGATGCAGGAAGCCACGCCACCCGCAGCCATCATCCTGAAAAATTTGGAAAAGTTTTACGCGCCACCTCGCAGCGGTATACGCGCGTTTCTTCAGCCCTTCGAACGCGCGACGCGTCCGGCGCTGAAGGGCGTGTCTTTCGAAGTCACGGAAGGCGAAGCTGTCGCGCTTCTGGGCGCGAATGGCGCCGGAAAATCGACGATTCTGAGAATTCTGGCAACGCTTCTTTTGCCCACACGCGGGCAGGCGTTTGTCTCCGGCCACGACACGGCAAAAGATGCGCGCGCGGTCCGGCGCAGACTCGGCTATCACGCTGGAAGCGATCCGGGTTTCTATCCCCGGCTGACCGGGCGGCAAAATCTTCTCTTCTTCGGTCAGCTCAACCATTTAACGGAGGATCGAGGCAGAGAAGCGCATCGCGGAATTAGGCGAGAATTTTCATCTTGCAGAAGCGCTGGGCGGAATGCTTTTTCCGGTGACCATACTTCCCGATTGGCTGCAAGTCGTAGCAAAGTTGAATCCCATGACTCACGCGCTGAACGCCATGCGCGCGGCACTTCTTGGCGGCGCTCGCCTGCCGCGGCTGCTTCCGGCCATCGAGCTGTTGCTGCTCTTCGCGATTGTGCTGCTTCCGGCCTCGATGCTCGTCTTTTATTGGACCCTCGAGCGCACAAAAACCACCGGCACGCTTTCTCACCGCTGACTCGCGCATCCCTAAATATCCACGGCCAATCCACGCGGAAAAAAAAGACCGGCGATATGTTTCGCCGGCCATCTCCTTTTCTTTGCGTCAGGTTTCAAGACTTCTTTTTCTTGGTGGTCACGCTAGTCGCAATCCCCGGAGCAATCTGGTTGAGCATTTCCAACCCCTGCTTCGCTTGCTGGCCCCATGGACCGTTGGGATCAAGATCAATGGCATGCTGGTAGGCTTCGATCGTTCCAGGCTGCACTTCAGGGACATCCTTATCGCCGACTTTCTTGAAACCCATTGAGCCAACCAGTACCGTGCCAAGCAGATACCACGACTGTGCGCTTTTCGGATCCAGTTCTGTGGCTTTTTTCAGCGGCTCGACAGCGTCTTTATATTTATTCGCGTTGTACATGGTAATCCCGAAGTTACGCCAGGCTTGCGAAGCCTGCGCCGGGTCCAGTTCCGCCGCTTTCTGATACGCCGCAGATGCCTCGTCAATTTTCCCCGCCCGTCCATAGATTCCGCCCAGATTGTTGTAATACGCAAAGGACGGCTTTAGCTCGATCGCGCGCTTGTAAGCCGCGATGGCATCATCCGTGCGGCCTTCAGTGTCATACGCATCACCAAGTCGGGCCATGATCAGTTGCAGGTTGGAATCCTTTTCAGGAGCAGTAGCTTTCGCCGCTTCTAGTTCCGTCACGGCCTTCTCATTCAACGCGGTGACATTTGGTTTCAGTGCTTCACGCTGATCGGCGGGTGCCTTCATCATGGCATCTTTCGCTTGCCGGGCTTGATCGAGAGCCGCAATCCCTGCTTCGAAGTGTTGCTTCATGCCTTGAAATTTTTGGTTATTCTGTTCCTGCTTTTGCTTGGCTTCCTCGTACTCCTTGCCCTGTTTGCCGACGATGTCCTTGAAATTCAAGTCCACGGGAACGGTCTGGCCGGCTCCTACTTTTACCTTCCCTGCGGTATAGGGCTCCTTTTGCCCGGGTAAATTAAGGCTAATCGTATATTCCCCGGAGCGCAGATTATTGAAAGAGTACTTTCCGTTCTTGTCCGTCTTGGTATCCAATTTGACGCCCTGATCGCTTACAACTTGCACTGGAATATCTGCCCAGGGCTTTGCGACCACGTCCAGAATCTGTCCGGCGATTCCCCCATCTTGTGCCGCAGCGCGAGGCGCCAACGCCGCAAACAGTATGGCGAACGCCAGACCTGCGAATGCCCACGAGTACGCGAATCTCTTCATGCCTGATTCTCCTTTGCCTGACTGGCACTGCCTTAGCCCCATCTTGCCATGACCAGATGCCTGGCCGTCACCGTGTGAATTCTCTTGAGGGCTCGAAGAAAGCTTTACCCAAGCTTTCCGGGATGTGCGCGCCCTATTATCACCTATCCTGCGATAATTCCAAGCGCCAGTGCCAACTCTAACGCCGGGCCCCGGCCGCTCGGCGGTGGTACGGGATGGGGTCTGCGACTCCCGCTTCCGAAAACGCCCGCAAGCGCAATAAACAGCTATCGCAAACGCCGCACGCCTGTTCTTCATTTTGATAGCAGGACCACGTCAATTGCAACGGCGCGCCTAGTTCGCTGCCCTTGCGGATAATTTCGCTTTTCTTCAACTGGATCACCGGCGTCACAATTTCGATTTGCGTTTCTGGTCGCGTGCCCACGCGAATCAATTCCTGAAACACGCGATAGTATTCCGGACGGCAATCGGGATAGCCGGAACTGTCTTCCGCAACCGCTCCGATATAAATCGCCCTCGCGCCAATTGCCTCCGCCCAGCTCACTCCCACGGAAAGGAAATGCGCGTTGCGAAATGGAACGTACGTCACTGGAATTTCGCTGCCATACGATTCCGGCGCGCCCAGTTCGTTTTCTGGTACCGCGATGCTGGCATCCGTTAACGCCGAGCCGCCAATCGCTCGAAAGTGATCGAGCCGCACCATCAGTCGCCGCGTGACCGCGTAAAAGTCTGCGATTTCACGGAACGCGCGCGCTTCGCGCGATTCCGTGCGCTGCCCATAGCTTGCGTGCAGCAGCGCGATGTTCGAAGCGCCATGTTTTTCGCGCGCAATTGCTGCGCAAACGCACGAATCCATTCCACCGCTAAGCAGCACCACCGCTTTCTGCGGGTCGGCCATCGCTTATACTCCCTGCGTCGCCGGGTGCCAGATGAATTTGTGCAATTGCAGTCCCAGCCGCACCGGCAAACCGTCCGCAAGAATCCATTCGACCAACTCGCGCGGCTCCAGGCCCGGCCACTTGCCATTTGGATCCGCAAACACCGGCGAAAAAAGTACCTGCTTCACTCGCGTCGCTAGCGCATGGTCACGCGTGAAGTCGCGCGCGAATTCGTAGTCCCGCCGTGTCGATAGTACAAATTTGATTTCGTCTTTCGTATCCACTTCTCCCAGATTTCGCGCATCAAAGCTATCCGCTTCTCCGGAGTCCGGACACTTCACATCCACGATCTTGATCACTTCTTTCGCCAGCCGGCCCACGAAGCGCTCGCCGCTGGTTTCGATCATCACGGTATAGCCGCGAGCGACCAGCGTCTCCGCCAGCGGATAGATTTCTTCCTGCAGCAGCGGCTCGCCGCCGGTCAGCTCCACCAGCGGCACTATCGCTGCAGCTCCAGATTGCTCCTCCGCGCGCCCGCACAGTTCGTCAACACGCGCCAGCACATCATCCACGCTCATTTTCTTTCCGCCGTGGAACGCGTAGGAAGTGTCACACCACGTGCAACGCAGATTGCAGCCCGTGAGCCGCACGAATACGCACGGCAAACCCGCGCGCGTGCCTTCGCCCTGCACTGACTTGAATATTTCCGTGATAAACATCAGATTCGCTTCAGCCTGTTTTCTAGTTGTTGCCTGCGGAAATGGCGTTCTTCTTGTTGCGGCGGCCCAACCACCACACGCCGCCAAAGAAAACGACCATCGCTCCCGCCAGTCGTCCATATCCCGGTGTGACGCCCATGTACCGGAAAATCAGAATGTAGCCAAGCGCAACCAGGAATGCCGGAACCAGAATGATCAAAAATCCGCGATTCATTTCGGCCCTTTCTCCGGGCGAAACTGCGCGCTCGCCGTATCGGTCTCCCACACCGTCACTTCCGTGACGGCGGCGCCGGCGGGCAATGTTGTCAACTGCCGCTGCGTCTCATCATAAAAATATTTCGCCAAATTTTCCGCCGACGGATTCACGGTCTTGAACGCATCCAGGTCATTCAAAAATTGGTGATCGAGCAGCGCGATAATTCCCCGCAGCACCCTCTTCAGCTCCGTAAAATCCACCAGCAGGCCGATGCCATCCAGTTGCGGCCCCGCCAGTGTGACCTGCACGCGATAGTTATGGCCATGCACATTCTCGCACTTCCCGCGATATCCGCGGAGTGCGTGGCCCGACGAAAAAGTCTCTTCCACACTGACTTGAAACATTCTCAGCTCTATCTTTCCTCTGCCACGCCCACGAACTCAAAGGTTCGCATGCGTTTTGTAGCGACGGGACTGACCCGCGGCTACATGCGGAGTGCGGCACTCTGCCGCCGTTTTTTCAACAATGTCACGCAATTCAGAACCCTCAGGTCACCGGCTCCTTGTCCCGCCTACCCGCGTCACGCGGTTTTTGCTGCCGCCAGAAACCGCACGACATCATTTAGTTCATTCGTGGTCGCGTACTTGGGAAGCGATTCCATAAAAATTTTACCATACGCCATCCGCTGGATGCGGTTATCCAGCAGAGATAGCACGCCGCGGTCAGTTTTCGCGCGAATCAAGCGCCCGAATCCCTGCTTTAGCGCCAGCACCGCTTGTGGCACCTGGTACTCCGCAAATGCATTTCTTCCCTCTTCATTCAATGCGTTTACCCGCGCCGCCACAATCGGGTCACTCGGAACCGCAAACGGCAACCGGTCCACGATCACGCAGGAAAGCTGATCGCCCGGCACGTCCACCCCTTGCCAAAAGCTCGCAGTTGCAAACAACACCGCGTTCGGTGTGCTCTTAAATCGCTCCAGCAGCACCGATCGGGGCGCCGTCCCTTGCAGCATCAGCGGGTACGGCGAACGCACGCTCACCCGCTCGTACAAATCCTTCATCTGCGCGTAGCTGGTGAACAGACAGAACGCGCGCCCTTCGCTCAACTCCAACAATCGCAATATTTCGTCGGCTGCGCGTGAAGCAAATCCGGCGTCGCGCACATCCGGCATGCGCAGCGGCAAGTAAAACAAGGCCTGTTCGCCGTACTGAAATTCCGGCGGCAACGTGCGCTCCTTGGCGTTGTCCAGCCCAAGCCGTTGCCGAATGTAATCGAAGCGATTGCCGACAGTCAGTGTCGCGGAAGTCAGCACCACCGTGTCGAACTGTTCAAAGAGCCGTTCGCGCAAAATCTGGCTCACATCAATTGGAGTCGCCGCAAGAAACACCCCCTTGTTTCGCCGCTCGTACCAATAGACGAAATTCCGCTCGTTCGATTCGAACAAGAAATTCAATTCTTGCCGCAATTCGAAGCTGCGCCTTCCCAGGCGCGTCAACTCTTCCGGCTTTTGCGTCAGCGCGGCAAATTCCGTTTCGATGCTCTTCAGCGCATCCGCGAGGCCCGTGTACGCCTCATGATGCTGCTCGATAAACGCTCCGCGCTCGGCGCGCGAAAACGGAAACCGGCCATCGCGCGGCGGAAACGACTCGAAAAAAGTGCGGCTGCGTTCGCGAAGGCGCTGTGTGCGTCGCAACAATGTAGGCGAACCGAGTTTCAAAATCCGCAATGTTTGATCCGCGTCACGCGCCAGCTCTTCGAACCGATAATTCGAAATCTGTCGCCCGAAATAATCGCTCGCCACATCCTCGATCTCGTGCGCTTCGTCAAACACCACCGCGGAATATTCCGGCAGGATGCTCCCAAAATCGTCGTGCTTCA
>WNFO01000608.1_pt1 | contig 27258 bp, 25 predicted proteins | sample 5400251 | NCBI WGS metagenome assembly WNFO01 (sample SAMN13153354, study PRJNA577476) | soil metagenome | isolation source: 100 cm saprolite under Madrone tree | place: USA:California | collected 2016-06-14
GCCTGTTGACGGAGCCGGCCAAGACCGGGCCGGCCAAGGGCCTGGTCAACGGCCTGCCCAAGATGCTGCCCGAGTACTACAAGGCGCGAGGCTGGGACAGCGACGGACGGCCCACCGCGCAGACGAAGGCGCGGCTGGGACTGTAGCGGCCTGCAGCACGAATGAGGCATGTCATCCTGGGCAACGGGCCCGCCGGCGTGATCGCCGCGGAGGCGATCCGCAGACACAAGCCGGACGACGAAATCGTTTTGATCGGCGATGAACCGGAACCGCCTTATTCGAGAATGGCGATTCCTTACCTGCTCAGCGGCAAGATCGACGAGGCAGGAACGTATCTGCGCAAGGGCGTGGATCATTACCCGGGGCACCGCATCGCGCTGCGCTGCGACCGCGCGCGCGCGGTCGACGCCGCGGCGCGCACGGTGACGCTTCAAAAAGGCGGGCAGCTGCCCTTCGACCGGCTGTTGATCGCGACCGGGTCGCAGCCGGCGAAGCTTCCGATCCCGGGCGCCGACCTGGCCGGGGTTCATCCGTGCTGGACCCTGGCCGACGCGCGCCGGATTGCGCAGCGGGCGGTCCGGTCGGCCCGCGTGCTGCAGATCGGAGCCGGGTTCATCGGATGCATCATCCTGGAGGCCCTGGCCAACCGCGGCGTATCGCTGACGGTGGTCGAAATGGGCGACCGGATGGTGCCGCGGATGATGGGGCAGGGCGCCGGCGGGATGATCAAGCGTTGGGTCGAATCCAAGGGGATCAAGGTCCACACCTCGACGCGCGTTGAGGCCATCGAGCCGGGTCCATCGGGCGCACTGACGGTGCGCTTGAGCAACGGCGAACGGGTCGTGTCCGACCTGGTGATATCCGCCACCGGTGTGACGCCAAATATCGCCTTTCTGGCAGGTTCCGGCGTCGCCTGCAAGCAGGGTGTGCTGACCGATGCACGGTTGCAGACAAACGTGGCCGGAATCTACGCGGCCGGTGACTGCGCCGAGGCGTTCGATGCGATGCTGGGGCGGCACGTGATCAGTGCGATTCAGCCCAATGCCGCCGACCAGGCGCTGTGCGCGGCGATGAACATGATCGACCGGCCTTCGACGCTGAAATGCGTGACGCAGATCAACGTGCTGGACACGCTCGGGCTGATTTCCTCGTCGTTCGGAAACTGGGAGGGCGTTGCGGGCGGCGACCATGCCGAACGCCAGGATGAGCGCAATTTTCGATTCATACGACTCGAATTCGACGGCGACGCCCTGGTCGGCGCCAACACGATCGGACTGACCGAGCACGTGGGCGTGATCCGCGGGCTGATCCAGTCGCGTGTTCCGCTGGGCCACTGGAAGAACCAGTTGATGGCCGATCCGTTGGCACTGAGCGAGGCGTATTTGTCCACCGCACAGGCGCAGGCCTCATGGGGCCTGAAGGCGGCCTGAGCGCGGGGCCGGGGCGTTTGAACACCATGCAGATCACGTTCAAGCTGCACGCGACGCTGACCGACTTCCTGCCGCGCGACGCGGACGGTCGCAAGCCGCACTACAACCAGCTTCAGGTCGAGGTGCCCGAAGGGGCCGATGTGCAGTCGGTGATCGATCGTTTCAATCTGCCGGCCAGGCAGGTGCACCTGGTGCTCGTTAATGGCGTGTACGTGGCACCGTCCACGCGGTCGAGCCGCCGGCTGAGCGAAGGCGACGCGCTCGCGATCTGGCCGCCGATCGCGGGCGGCTAAAGCCTCGAGGGCGAGGCGCGTTGCCGGCCGACCGTGTGCCAGGAAGCGCCCCTGTATCGAGAAATGGGTTGCACGCGCGACGAGTTCCTGGCGTGGCTGCCCGGGGCCGTGCGGGGTGCTCGGTACGAGGCGGCTGAGGCGAAGACCCCGATGGCTGCCTCGTTCAATGCGACGGCGATGGAATAAATTGCTTCCGATGCCGATCATGCAGCAATCTGCGCAACTCGAACGCACTAAGAGGGATTCCAAGCCGATGCACCAGCGACCGCTTGCACTGACGCTGCTCGCTCTGGCCGGCGTGGCGGGTCTGGTCGCCGCGAACCAGGCGTTGATCGCCAATCAGAGCGAGCTGATGTACGTCGCCACGCAGATGGGCTCTGAGGTCGAAGGAAACTTCGGCCGGTTCGAGGCGCAGATCAACCTGGACCCCGACAAGCCGCAGACCAGTTCGGTGTGGTTCGCGGTCGACACCTCCAGCGTGATCTTTCCGTCCCCTGACGTACTGAAAGAGCTCGCCAAGCCGGACTGGTTCGATACTGCCCACTATCCCAGGGCCGAATTCCGGTCCAGCCGGATTCAAAGACTGGCCGACGGCCGTTACGAGATCGCCGGTGTGCTGACGATCAAGGGGCGTGGCCACGATGTGGTCTTTCCGGTGAGCATGAGCCGCTCCGGCGCGACGACGTTCGCCACGGGGTCCTTGACGATCAAGCGGCTCGATTACGGAGTCGGGCAGGGCGAGTGGGGCGATACCTCACTGGTCGCTAACGAAGTCCAGATCAAGTTCAAGATCGCGCTAAGCGGGGTCACCTCCGGCTGAGCGGCTTTTTTCGACAGCCGGCCGCGCGGAGGATTCGCGTTGCCCGCGGTGGCCGCATGCTGGTATCGTGGCGGCCTCCTCTTCGAAGCCCTGAACCGAACGTCCGGAGCCGGCCTCCGGACGAGTGCCCAATGCGCCGCCTGCTTTTCGCCCTGCTGTTTCCGCTGCTGCTGATCGCCCAGCAGGGGGCCTTCGTCCACAGCCTGCAGCACCTTCCCGGCAGCGCTGGAACGTCCAAGAGCTGGGACGATCGCCACGCGCCCACCGATCCGTATTGCGAAGAGTGCTTCGAGTTCGCGCAAGTCGGTGCCGCCGCCGATCTTCCGCTGGCTCTGGCCGCCCTGGATCATGTCGAGTTCGACCTGATCGGCTTTCGGTTGCCGATCACTCTGCCGTGCCAGCTTCAATCCCCGCGCAGCCGCGGGCCGCCCTCTCTCCTCTGATCGCAAGCCGTCCGTCAGTGTTCCGGCGCGCCGTCTTCGACGGCAACCGCCGGTCCGCGGTTTTCGCCAGCAGGGGAGTTCAATATGCTTCGATTCGCAGCACCCGCTGCATCAGGTGCCATGGCCGCTGCCGTGGCGATGTCCGTTGGGCTGTTGCCGCTCGAGGCCCGCTCGGCCGATTCGGCCCCGGCGTCCGATGCGGCGGACGCCGGGGCCGGGCCCTCTCCGGTTGCCGCGGCGGAGGCCCCGATCCAGCAAATAGAGATCGTCGAAAAAGTGAAGCGCCTGAACGAGGCGCGCACCGGAATCCAGACCCAGACCGGCGCGTCGGTCTACACGGTGGATCAGGACGCCATCAACGCGGTCCCGGGCGGCGACAACACGCTGCTGAACCAGGTGATCCTGCAGGCTCCGGAGGTGGCGCAGGACTCGTTCGGGCAGTTTCACGTCCGAGGCGAGCACAACGGCCTGCAGTACCGGGTGAACGGGATCATCCTGCCCGAGGGAATCAGCGTGTTCGGCCAGTCGCTCGATCCGCGCCTGATCTCATCGATGAGCCTGATCACCGGAGCGTTGCCGGCCGAATACGGCTTGCGCACGGCCGGCATCATCGATATCACGACCAAGAACGGCGCACTTGCGCCAGGCGGATCGGTTTCGATCTACGGCGGCAGCCACGGTACCGTGCAGCCGAGCTTCAACTACGCGGGCTCGTCCGGCTCCTTCAACTATTTCGTGGCCGGCGACTATCTTCGCAGCGGCCTGGGCATCGAATCGCCGGACGGAAGTTCCAATCCGATCCACGACGACACCCGGCAACATCACGGGTTTGCATACCTGGAAGACGTGCTGGACGCCGACAACCGACTCGCGCTGACATTCGGCATGTCGTCCGGATCGTTCCAGATTCCGCAGCAAAGCGGGCTGCAACCGACACTCGGATCGAACGTGAACGGGCAGACGACCTTTCCCAGTGAGAACCTGAACGAGAACCAGCGGGAAATCACCCAGTTCGCGATCCTGGGCTGGCAGCATTCGGACGGTCCGCTGGACACGCACACGGCCCTGATCAGCCGCTACTCCAGCCTTAACTTCCAGCCCGATCCGATCGGCGACCTGCTGTACAACGGCGTGTCGCAGCAGGCTTACAAGCGCAACGTCGCGTTCGGGCTGCAGTCGGACGCCGCGTACAAGCTGAACGACGCACACACGGTGCGAGCGGGCATCTATCTGCAGAATGACCGCTCGACCAGCCTGACCAGCTCGCTGGTACTGCCGGTCGATTCTAGCGGCATGCAGACCAGCAACACGCCGTTCACGGTCGTCGACGACGGCGACAAAACAGAGCGGATCGAAAGCGTGTATGTACAGGACGAATACCGGCTGCTGCAGACCCTGACGATCAATTTCGGCGGCCGGTTCGACCACTTCACCGCCTTCGCCAGCGGCAGCCAGTTCAGCCCGCGCGTGAACGTGGTGTGGCAGGCGCTGGCCGACACGACGGTGCACGGGGGCTACTCGCGTTACTTCTCGCCGCCCCCGTTCGAGCTGGTCGGCAGCGAGACCGTCTCGAAGTTCAACGGAACGTCTAACGCGCCGGCGGTGACCCAGGCGGACACTCCAAAGGCGGAGCGCGCGAACTACGTGGACCTCGGAGTCGAGCAGAAAATCACCGGCGCGCTGAACGCTGCGATCGACAGCTACTACAAGTGGTCGAAGGACCTGATCGACGAAGGCCAGTTCGGGGCGCCCATCATTCTGACGCCGTTCAACTATCGCGACGGGCGGCAGTACGGGATCATCCTGTCGGCCAATTACGCCGGCCGGGACCTGTCGGCGTACGCGAACCTCGCATTTCAGAGCGACAAGGGGCGAGGCATCGAATCTGCGCAGTTCAACTTTTCTCCGGACGATTTGAACTACATCGCCACGCATTACATCGACCTGGATCACGAGCAGCGGGTGACGGGCTCGGCCGGCGCGTCCTACCTGTGGCAGGAAACCCGCTTCAGCGCCGACCTGCTGTTCGGATCGGGGCTGCGCGCCAGCACGAACACTCCGAACGACACCCATCTGCCTTACTACACGCAGGTCAACACCGGCGTCAGCCACGTGTTTCACATCGCCGGCGCCGGCACGCTCACGGCCCGCGCCGATGTGATCAACGTGTTCGACCGGGAATACCAGATCCGCAACGGCACGGGCGTGGGCGTCGGCGCGCCGCAGTTCGGCCCGCGCCGCGGCTATTTCTTCGGGCTGTCGAAGTCGCTTTAGACTGCCGCATTCGAAAAGTCCAAGGACGGAGGAGCGCGATGAAGCATGGCGCAATTCGGTGGGCGATCCTGCCGCTGATGCTGTTTCCGCTGGCCGCCGTCCGCGCGGCCGGCCAGCCCACCGAAGAGGCGGCCAGCGTGAACTGGGACCTGGGCGATCTGTATGCCAGTGTCGAGGCATGGAGCGCTGCCTACGCCAAGACGCGGGCGCAGGCCGAGCAGCTGGACCACTTCAAGGGTTCGCTGGGCAAAGACGCGTCCGACATGCTGAAGGCGCTGTCGGCGATCAGCGACGCGCAGCTGCAGGCGGCGCGCCTGGCGGTGTATGCCAGCCTGCAGGGCGACGAGGACACGCGGGTGGCGGCGGCGCAGGAGCGCCGCCAGCAGGCTCAGGCACTGCAGACGATGATCGCCGAGAAGACGGCCTGGGTCGCGCCCGAGATCGTCGCGCTCGGTCAGGCCAAAGTGGATTCCTTCCTCGAAAGCAACGCGGAGCTGAGGCGGCGCTTCGATTTCTTTCTGAAGAACACGCTGCGCAGCGCGTCACACACCTTGGGATCGGAGGCGGAAGCGGTCCTTGCCGCCACCGGCAACGTGCTGTCCCAGCCGAACAGCGTTTACCAGCAACTGGCCGATGCCGAGTTGCCGTATCCGACCATCGTGTTGTCCGATGGCCAGAAGGTGCGTCTGGATCAGGCGGCCTACACGAAGCATCGCGCGGCACCCTCGCGAAACGATCGCAAGGCCGTGTTCGACGCGTTCTGGGGCGCGTGGAAGGGCTACGAAGGAACGATGGGCGCGAACCTGGCGACGCAGGACATGGGCGACGTGTTCACGGCCAGGTCGCGACGCTTCGAGGGCGCACTGGACGCGGCCCTGTTCTCGGACAACATGCCGCCGCAGGTCTACAAAACGCTGGTGGCGCAGACCAACGCCGCGCTGCCGACGCTGCACCGCTACCTGCGGCTGCGCAAGCGTCTGCTCGGGATCGGCGATGAGCTGGGCTACTACGACAACTATCCGGCGCTGTTTCCGGCCGAGTCGGTGCCGAAGTTCAGCGTGGCCGAGTCCGAGCGCATCACGCTGGCCGCGCTTGCGCCGATGGGCGAGGAGTACCTGGCCCTGCTGCGCCGTGGGTTCGCGGGCCGCTGGATGAGCGCGCTGCCGCACCAGGGCAAGCACGCCGGGGCTTACATGAACGGCAGCGCGTACGGGGTGCATCCGTTTCTGCTGCTGAATCACAACGACGACTACAACTCGCTGTCGACGCTGGCCCACGAATGGGGGCACGCAGTTCACACGATGCTGGCCGATGCGAATCAGCCGTATGAAAAGGCCGAGTACTCGACGTTCATCGCTGAATCGGCCTCGATCGGCAACGAGATGCTGTTGAACGACTACATGGTGGATCACGCGAAAACGCGCGAGGAAAAACTCTATTACCTGGGGCAGGGCCTGGAGTCCATCCGGCAAACGTTCTTCCGCCAGGTGATGTTCGCCGAATTCCAGCTGCAGATGCACCAGGAGCTCGAGCAAGGCGCAGCGTTGTCGGGCGAGCACCTGACCGACATCTATTGCAAGCTGCTGCGGCGCTATTACGGCGAGGCCGAGGGCGTGATGAAAATCGACCCCCTGTACTGCACCGAGTGGGAATACATTCCGCACTTCTACTACGGCTTCTACGTTTATCAATACGCGACCTCGATGGCCGGGGCGGCCGAGTTCACCGACGCGATCCTGAAAGAGGGCGCACCGGCACGGGATCGCTTCATCAACATGCTGAAGGCCGGCGGATCCGACTACGCCTATCCGCTGTACCTGCGGGCCGGCATCGACATGGCGACGGCCGCGCCGTACCAGGCCCTGGTCGCCCGGATGAACCGGGTGATAGATCAGATCGAGGCGCTGCAGGCAGCGAAGTGATCCTCCTGCGCGCTACGCGCTACGGAGGACAGGCCAGCCTGCGAGATGTGAAGGGTAGATTCCCGCCTGCGCGCTGCAGAGGGCCTGTCCTCCGTAGCGCGCAGCGCGTAGGAGGATCAGTGCTGCAGATCGCCCTTGTGCAGCGACTCGCCGTCCTCGGTGTGCACGACCGCACCGAGCGTGAGCAGCCAGTCGAGCTCGTCTGCACCATCGATGCGCATCACCTTGACGCTGTGCGCGTCGTCGGTCACGAGCTCCCCGGTCTTGAAGCCGTAGTAGTCGGCCAGCCCATAGGTCATGTCCGTCCGCTGCTGGCCCGATTCGGCCGTGATGTAGCGCGTATCGCCCTGGCGCGAAACCTCGTTGAACGCGAACCGCTTCAGGTCCGCGCCGCTGAACTCGGCCTTGTACTGGGCGATGTCGTCGTAGATTTTCAAGACGGCCGCGATCTTCTGAAGGCCCAACTCGTAGATAAGTTGTGGCGGCGAATCGACCGGGTACGGCGATCCTTGTTCGTCGTTCGCGATGCTGCCGACCGTGTAGTACGCGGTCGATATCGCGCATTGCACGGCGTCCTCATCGCTGCGGTTGCGCGGACAGAGCGCAAGCGCTTCCGAAATGTAGTGGCCGGTCGCATGCGCGTTGTCGCGATACATCGAGGAACTCAGCATCCGGGCGATGATCACCGCCTGCCGCACGGGCGCCTTGTCGCCCAGTTTGCGCTCGACCGACAGGATTCCATACGCATCGGCCGCCGCTTCTTGTGCCAGCCAAGGAAACACGCTGGCGTCGGCGACGTGCCCATCCGCCCGGTTCAGGAACGCGTCCCTGAGCTTGCAGTGCCCGATCTCGTGACCCAAGGCCCACATCGCCTGGGCGCCGCGCTCGAGACGCCCGTTCAGGAAGCGGCCCAGCGGCTTCAAGGCCTCACCGGTCTCGGGCGAGACGCGCACGATGCATTTGATACGGTTGCCCTCGACGCGGGACACGGACAGCGAGCCGCTTTGCGCATCCCGGAAGGAGATTTCGGCGTCGGGATCGAGCTCGTTGGCGAACGTGGCGCCGGCCTGCATCGTCTCGTCCGGCGATCCGGACGGCACCGAAAACTCGGTCGCTTCATGGCTGCCGGCGATCGCATCGGCCGCCAAGATCGCCAGCCCGAGGGCTGAAATCTTAAGGACCAGCGATACCGCCGCCGGCCAGAGGGGCGGGGTGGAGCGTGAAGTTGAGAGGCTGCTCATTGCATCGGCTCTCCAAGAAGCTCCCCCTGTTGGGTCCTTCCAGTGCTCTCCTAAAAGTGCATTACGGACCAGGACGCATACACACTAACCACTAACGTGAAAGCGTGATTGACTGAATACGGCAACCAGTCCACGCCTTCTACCATCGTGTGCGACTTACCCGACGACGCTCGTGAGCGAAGCAGGCGGCGTCGCACCGCCTTAACGATCTGCTACGACCTCAGAACGCACCGCTTTGAAACGGACGTGAGGCTCAAACTAGTACCAAGCAAGATACGGGCCAGCTCAGTCGGTCCAAGCACCAAGACCCCGACCGCGCTCTTGGCCCCCGCCGCGCGGGGTTTCCCTATTTGTACAGACGCAATCGAGACGCTGAAAGTTCCGGAAGTCATATCGGGCTCAAAGGACTACCCGATGCCGGGGTAGGATTCCCCCGCATACGAGTTCAAGCCATGCAAACCCTTCGGATCAACCCATCGCTGAGCGTCGCGGACCAGGTCGAGGAGCGCGACGTGGAGTCGCTCGCTGCCGCTGGCTTCAAGTGCCTCATCTGCAATCGCCCCGATTCCGAGGGTGGAACACCATCGGAGCGGATTCGCGCCGCTTGCGAGCGGCACGGAATCGAATTCTTCCTGCTCCCCGTCGTGTACAGCGGGCTCGATGTGGCCGACGGCGATGCGTTCGGCAAGATCCTGCAGCAGTGCGAGCAACCGGCGCTCGCCTACTGCCGCAGCGGACGCAGATCGGCGGCTCTGTGGGCCATCGCGGCAGCTCCGCTGGCGGGTGCGCAGGCGGTAGCCCAGCGCGCTGCGCGAATCGGGATCGGGCTGGACGAACTGGGCCCGGTGCTGGCTCGCAGCGCCGCGCGCGCCGATCCGCCCTATGCGTCGAACTCGGATCCCGGCGCTCGCGAGCGCTTCAGCCGGCTTTGGGTGCAGGAGCGCTGAGGCGGCAGCGTCGCGGCGCGAGCTGTGGGTGCGGCCGGATCACAGTGCTGCTCGCATCAGCCCGTCGGCCTCGCGCAGCAGGTATTGCAGGAATTCGTCGGCGGCCGGGGTCAGGCGGCGTTGACGCGAATGCACCACATACCACTGGCGGCGCAGCGGCAGCCCAAAGACATCCAGCACCGCGACCCGGCCTGCCGCCAGCTCCGGGCGCACCGTGTGAAGCGACAGAAACCCCAGGCCAATGCCCGCCATCACGGCCTGCTTGATCGTCTCGTTGCTGTCGGCTTCCATCACCTGACGCACTTTCACGTCGTGTTCGGCAAAGTAGCGGTCCATCGCGCTGCGGGTTCCCGAGCCTGGTTCGCGCACGATGAACGGCTGATCAGCCAGGTCCGGCGGATGCAAGCCGCGGCGCAGCGAGAGCGGATGCGACGGAGCCGCAATCGCGACCAGCGGATTAGGAGCAAACGCCGTTCCTTCGAAATGCAGCCCCTCCGGGGGCTGCCCCATGATTCCCAGGTCGATCGCATAGGACTGAAGCTGCTCGATGATCTCGGCCCGGTTGTGAATCGTCAGCTTGAACTCCAGGCCGCTGTGCATCTTGACGAACTGGGCCAGCAGGCGCGGCGCAAAGTACTTTGCAGTGCTGACGACGCCGAGCCGTATGCGTCCGTGCCCGATCCCTCGGAGCGACCGGGCCGTCTGCTCCAGGTCATCCAGCCGCGCCAGCAGCTCGACGGCCAGTTGAACCAGCTCCTTGCCCGGCTCCGTGATCTGCAGGCGCCTGCCGACCGTCTCGAACAGCGTCAAATCCAGCTGCTCCTCGAACTGGCGCAGCTGCATCGATACGGCTGGCTGGGTGAGGTGCAGCGCCTCGGCCGCCGCCGTCACGCTGCCCGTACGTCCTACCGCAGCCAGCACTTCGAGCTGGCGGATTGTCAGGTGGCGTCTCAAGAGTAGAAAACTGATAAGGAATGCTGATACATGCTGTCAGTAACATTGAATGGATCTGATGATATGCCGTTTTATAACATCGGTCCCGTTCCCAGAAACCGAATTGACTCTGGAGAAATCCCGATGGGCGGACTCGGCCACTCGAACCTGACAGATGCCCGGAAGCGATACGCCGCGGGGGTGCTGAAGTACGCACAGATGGGCTACTGGCGGCCCGACTACGTGCCGCAGGATTCCGACGTGCTGGCCCTGTTCCGGATCACCCCGCAGGAGGGCGTCGACGCCGAAGAGGCGGCAGCCGCGGTGGCAGGAGAATCGTCGACCGCGACCTGGACCGTCGTGTGGACCGACCGGCTCACGGCCTGCGACAGCTACCGGGCCAAGGCCTACAAGGTCGAGCCGGTGCCCGGCAATCCGTCGCAGTTTTTTGCCTGGATCGCATACGAGCTGGACCTGTTCGAGGAAGGTTCGATCGCCAATCTTGCGGCATCGATCATCGGCAACGTGTTCAGCTTCAAGCCGCTGAAGGCGGTGCGGCTGGAGGACATGCGGTTGCCGCTGGCCTATGTGAAGACGTTTCGCGGACCTCCGACCGGAATCGTGGTCGAGCGTGAGCGGCTGGACAAGTTCGGCCGCCCGCTGCTGGGCGCCACGACCAAGCCGAAGCTCGGCCTGTCGGGCAAGAACTACGGGCGCGTGGTGTACGAGGCGCTCAAGGGCGGTCTGGATTTCGTCAAGGACGACGAGAACATCAACTCGCAGCCGTTCATGCACTGGCGCGATCGTTTCCTGTACTGCATGGAGGCGGTCAATCGCGCCAGCGCCGCAAGCGGTGAAGTCAAGGGCCACTACCTGAACGTGACCGCCGGCACGATGGAAGAGATGTACAAGCGCGCCGAGTTTGCGAAGGAGCTCGGCTCCGTGATCGTGATGGTCGATCTGATCGTCGGCTGGACCGCGATCCAGTCGCTGTCCAACTGGTGCCGCGACAACGACATGATTCTGCATATGCACCGCGCCGGCCATGGCACTTATACGCGGCAGAAATCGCACGGCGTGTCGTTTCGCGTGATCGCGAAATGGCTCAGACTGGCGGGAGTCGATCACCTGCATGCCGGTACCGCCGTCGGCAAGCTGGAAGGCGACCCACCGACGGTGCAGGGCTACTACAACGTCTGTCGAGAGACGGTCAACGAAGTCGATCTGCAGCGGGGGCTGTTCTATCGACAGGACTGGGGAGGACTGCGCAAAGTGATGCCGGTCGCCTCCGGCGGCATCCACGCGGGCCAGATGCATCAGTTGATCGACCTGTTCGGCGACGATGTGGTGCTGCAGTTCGGCGGCGGCACCATCGGCCATCCGATGGGAATCCAGGCCGGGGCGACCGCGAACCGGGTCGCGCTGGAGGCGATCGTGCTGGCGCGCAACGAAGGCCGCGACATCAAGCACGAGGGCCTGGATATCCTGACGTCGGCGGCCAGAGCCTGCAAGCCGTTGCGGGCCGCGCTGGACACTTGGGGCGAGGTGAGTTTCGACTACGCCAGCACGGATACGTCCGACTTCGTCCCGACCCCCTCGGTCGCGTAACCGGAGAACTTGATGAGAGTCACTCAGGGAGCGTTCTCGTTTCTGCCGGATCTGACCGATCAGCAGATCCAGGCGCAGGTCGAGTACTGCCTTCGCAACAACTGGGCCGTGTCGGTCGAGTACACGGACGACATTCACCCGCGCAACACGTACTGGGAGATGTTCGGCATGCCGATGTTCGACCTGCGCGATGCGGCCGGCGTGATGTCCGAAATCAACGCCTGCAGAAAGACGTATCCGAAGCACTACATCCGTGTCAATGCATTCGATTCGACCCGGGGGTGGGAGACGATCCGACTGTCATTCCTGGTGAACCGGCCCGCTGAGGAGCCGGGGTTCCGGCTGCGTCGCGTCGAGTCTCGGGGCCGGGTACAACGCTACGCGATCGAGCCCTACGCAACCGACAAGCCGGCCGGGCGCCGGTATTGAGCTGAAGGCACGCGGGAATGAACGATCCATCGGGGCGGCCCGACGGCGGTGTAGGCGAGCAGGATGTGTTGGCCCTGCTCGCCGATCTGGACAGCGAGCTGATCGGACTGGCGCCGGTGAAGCGGCGCATCCGCGACGTTGCGGCCCTTCTGGTGGTCGATTCGGCCCGAACGGCGCAAGGACTGCCGGTGGCCGCACCCGGCCTGCACATGTCCTTCACGGGCAACCCGGGCACCGGCAAGACGACCGTCGCGATGAAGATGGCGTCGCTGTTGCACCGGCTCGGATACGTGCGCAAAGGGCACCTGGTGGCGGTTACCCGCGACGACCTGGTCGGGCAGTACATCGGGCACACCGCGCCAAAGACGCGCGAAGTACTCAAGCGCGCAATGGGAGGGGTCCTGTTCATCGACGAGGCGTACTACCTGGTTCGGCCTGAAAACGAACGCGATTACGGCCAGGAAGCGGTCGAGATACTGCTGCAGGTGATGGAGAATCAGCGTGAGGATCTGGTCGTGATCCTGGCCGGTTACAAGGACCGGATGGCGACGTTCTTCGAATGCAATCCGGGCTTTTCCTCGCGCATCGCGCACCACATCGATTTTCCGGATTACAGCGGCGACGAATTGATGCAGATCGCCGACCTGATGCTCGCGCGGATGGGCTACCGGTTCGATGACGGGGCCCGCGCAGCATTCGTCCAGTATCTGCGGGCACGGATGGAGCAGCCGCATTTCGCCAACGCCCGCAGCGTGCGCAACGCGCTGGATCGGGCCCGGCTGCGGCACGCAAGCCGTCTGTTCGGTCGGATCGCCGGGGCCGACCGCGAGACGCTTTCGACGATCTCGGCGCAGGACATTCTGGCCAGCCGGGTGCTGCAAGCGGCTCACAGGGGAGAGAGCGGACCATGTTGAACCAGCCGATCACGTTGACGCAGTACCTGATCGAGGAGCGGCGCCGCTTTCCGCTGGCGTCGGGATCGTTCAACAGCGTGGTGCTGGCGGTTGCGCTGGCCTGCAAGGCGTTGTCGCGCAAGGTGGCGTACGGAGTTCTGGCCGGGTTGCACGGTCAGGCCGGTTCGGTCAACGTGCAAGGCGAGTCCCAGTACAAGCTCGACGTGCTGGCCAACGAGCAATTTCTTCAAGGCCTGCAGTGGGGCGGCAATGTGCGAGGCATGCTGTCGGAGGAAATGGAGGATCCGTGGCTCGCCAAGGACACGGATGTCGCGGCGGGCGATTACCTGCTCGCATTCGATCCGCTGGACGGCTCCTCCAACATCGACGTGAACCTCTCGGTCGGAAGCATCTTCTCGGTGCTGCGTGCACCAGAGGGGGGCCGCTCGATCCGGGTCGAGGATTTTCTGCAGCCCGGCGCCAGGCAGGTCGCGGCCGGTTACGCACTGTACGGTCCATCGACGATGTTCGTACTGACGGTCGGACGCGGCACGCACGGCTTCACGCTGAACCCGGAGCTCGGCGAATTCCTGCTGACGCACCCGGATCTGAGGGTTCCCGAGGAAAGCCAGGAATTCGCGATCAACGCCTCCAACAGCCGCTTCTGGGAGCCGCCGATCCGGCGCTACGTCGAGGAATGCCTGGCCGGCAAGAACGGCGTGCGCGAGAAGGACTTCAACATGCGCTGGATCGCCTCGATGGTGGCCGATGCGCACCGGATCCTGACCCGCGGCGGCGTGTTCATGTACCCGCGCGATACCAAGGATCCAGCTCAATCGGGCCGGCTGCGCCTACTGTACGAATGCAATCCGATCGGCCTGCTGATCGAGCAGGCCGGGGGGCGCGCCAGTAGCGGAGAAGCACCGATCCTGCAGATCGCGCCGTCCGGACCGCACCAGCGGATCGGATTCGTGTTCGGCTCCAAACAGGAGGTCGAGCGGATCGAGCGCTATCACCGCGAACGCGTCGACGAAGTCGAACCGGATACTCCGCTTTTCAACCGGCGTGGTCTGTTTCGAAGCATGGGCTAGGGAGCCGCAACATGTCGGAAAAGCATCCGATCATCGCGGTTACCGGCTCGTCGGGAGCCGGCACGACCTCGGTGACGCGCACCTTTCAGAAGATTTTCCGGCGCGAGGCCGTGCGCGCGGCAGTGGTCGAGGGCGACAGCTTCCATCGCTACGACCGCAAGGACATGCGCCGCGTGTTGGCCGAGCACGAAAAGGCGGGCGGCCGCAATTTCAGCCACTTCGGTCCGGATGCGAACCTGTTCGGCGAGCTCGAGACGCTGTTTCGCTCGTACAGCGAAGCGGGCAACGGTCGCTACCGCAAGTACCTGCATGACGCCGAGGAGGCGGCGCCGTACGGACAGGAGCCGGGCACCTTCACGGCCTGGGAGTCGTTCGAGCCGGACACCGATCTGCTGTTTTACGAGGGGCTGCACGGCGGGGTGGTCACCGAATCGGTCAACGTGGCCCGCTACCCGGACCTTCTGATCGGCGTGGTGCCGGTCATCAACCTGGAGTGGATCCAGAAGATTCATCGCGACAAAGCGACCCGGGGTTACTCGACCGAGGCCGTGACCGACGTGATCTTGCGGCGTATGCCGGATTACGTGAACTACATCTGCCCGCAGTTCACTCGCACGCACGTGAACTTCCAGAGGGTTCCCGCGGTCGATACCTCCAACCCGTTCGTGACCCGCGAAATTCCCACCGCCGACGAAAGCTTTCTGGTGATCCGGTTCGCCAACCCGAAAGGCATCGATTTCCAGTACCTGCTCGCGATGTTGCACGATTCATTCATGTCGCGCCCGAACACGATCGTCGCTCCGGGCGGAAAAATGGAACTGGCGATGCAATTGATCTTCACGCCGTTCATCTGGCGCATGATGGACCGTCGCAAAAAGGCGCTCGGCGCGCGATAGGGTCCCGGCGCGTACGCCGGCCCGCGCGAGCGCAGCGGGGAATGCTAAGGTAGCAATCCGAATTCCTGCCGGGGCGGGGTGAGGGTCGTAGCTGATGGACGATTCACGACGCAACCTGATAACAGCCGGTGGCCTGCTCGCCGCGCTGCTCGCCGCGGGATCGAGGGCGGCCGAGCTCGCGCAGCCGGCGGCCCCGGCGTGGAACCAGGCCGCGTTCGCGGCCAAGACCGTGGCCGATTGCTTGAAGACGCTCGGCGTCACTGCCACGCAGGAAGGCGCAGAATTGGACCTGACCGCGCCCGAAATCGCAGAGGACGGTGCGGTGGTGCCGGTGGTGGTGCAATGCCGCCTCGCCGACGTGCGGGAGATTCACATCCTGGTCGACAAGAACCCTTTCTCGCTGGCGGCCAGCTTCTTCTTTTCGGACGGAACGGACCCGTTCGTTTCCACGCGTATCAAGATGAACGAGACTTCGAGCGTGGTGGCGCTGGCGATCACGGACCGGCAGGCTTACCTGGCGCGCCGGCCGATCAAGGTGACGATTGGAGGCTGCGGTGGCTGACCCGATGAAGCTGCGCGCGTCGATGCACGTCGATCGGGTCGAAGTCAAGATTCTGATGGCGCATCCGGAGGAAAGCGGTTTTCGCAAGGGCCCCGACGGATCGACCGTGCCGGCGCATTTCATTTCGAATGTGACGGTGCAGCACGCCGGCCGGGAGGTGCTTCGTGCTCAATGGGGTCCGGCGATCTCGAAGAACCCTTTCCTGCAATTCGCGTTCCGCGGCGCGGCCCGGGGCGACGAGTTGACGGTGACCTGGATCGACAACCTGGGTGAGACCCGGACCGACCGCGTCACGGTCGCTTGAATGCAAACCCGCCCATCGTCGCACGCGTTGCCCCGGGCCTGGCTCAGGAAGGCGTTCGCGATCGCCGCGCTGGCGTGTACCGAAGCGATCGCGACCGATCCGCTGTCGGAGTATCGGAGCATGCTGGCCGATGACAATCCGGCCGAACTGGCCGTGGCGCGCGGCGAGGAACTCTGGAAGATGCCGCGCGGCCCGAGGAACGCGTCGCTGGCCGGCTGCGATCTCGGAAAGGGGCCCGGTGTGCTCAGCGGCGCATACGCTGCCTTGCCGCGCCATTTCGCCGATACCGGCTCGGTGATGGACCTGGAGTCGCGGCTGGTCCACTGCATGGTGACGATCCAGGGTTTGGCCCGGGCCGAAGTGACCGCAGCGCCGTTTTCGGAACGCGGTGCGGCGCAGACCGACCTGGAGGTTCTGACCGCGTATGTGGCGGCCCAGTCGCGCGGAGCAACGATCCGGGTGCCGCAGCAGTCGCAGGACGAGCTGGACTCGTACGCGCGTGGCCGCGACCTGTTCTTCCGGCGCGCCGGTCCATACGACTTCTCGTGCGCGAGCTGCCACGGCGCCGACGGCCAGCGGATTCGATTGCAGGAGCTTCCGAATCTGACCCGGCCGGAGGGCGCGCGCAGCGCTTTTGCGCACTGGCCCGCGTACCGCGTTTCGCACGGTGCGGTACGCACGATGCAGTGGCGACTGTCGGACTGCGTGCGTCAGGAACGCCTGCCGGAGCTGCTGTTCGGCTCGCCGGCGTCCATCGATCTGACGATGTATCTCGGGGTGCTGGCCAGCGGCGCAACGATGGACGCGCCGTCGCTGCGCAGGTAAGGACCAGGGCATGCGCGCCAACCGGGTTGCGCAATCGATGGCTCTGGTGATGGTCGCTTGCAGCGCGGAACGCGGTGGGGTGGCCGGCGACGGGACGGGTCAGGCGGCCCTTGAGAAGGTCGTGGCCTCGTCGTTCCGCGCGCGCGGGCAGGCGGGCCTTGACCGCCTGCAACAAAGCGAGATGCAGCGCATCTGCAGTCGCGCGCCGACCGATCAGCTGCCGGCCGATTTGCAGCAGCGGCTGCAGCGCGAGGCGCTTCAGTCGGTGCGCTTTCCCGAAGACGGGCGCTGGCTCGGCAAGTGGCAACAGGGCGAGAAAATCGCGCAGTCCGGCACCGGCATGCAGTACAGCGACGCGGCCGATGCGCCTCGCGGCGGCGGCTGCTACGGATGCCACCAGCTGTCCGGCACCGAGATCGCATACGGCACGATCGGGCCTTCGCTGTATCGCTACCTGGAGCGCAAGGGCGCAGGATCGGACGCGATGCAGCGGGCATGGACCCAGATCTGGAATGCTCACGCGTACAACGCCTGCTCGGTGATGCCGCGGTTCGGCGACGCCGGCATCCTGACACCGGAGCAGATTCGCGACGTGATGGCACTGCTGTTCGATCCTCAGTCGCCGGTGAACCGCTGAGCGATCGACCTGCCAGCGCGCCGCTGCAATCGTGGATCGACGCGAATTCGTACAGGTTCTGGCGGTGGCCGCGGCGGCCGGCGTACCGTTGCGCGCGGATGCTGGCCTCTCGGACGCCGAGACGGCCAAGCGGCTGTACGACGTGCCGCGATTCGGCAATGTGCATCTGCTGCACTTCACCGATTGCCACGCGCAACTGCGACCGATCTTCTTTCGGGAGCCGAGCGTCAATCTGGGAGCCGGCCCGGCACGGGGGCGGCCGCCGCATCGGGTCGGGCGAGCGCTGCTCGAGCAGTACGGGATCGCTCCGACCGGCCTGGAAGCCTATGCGCTGACCAGCATCGATTTCGAGGCGTCCGCGCGGCGCTACGGCGCGGTGGGCGGTTTCGCCCACCTGGCCACGCTCGTGAAGCACCTGCGTGCACAGCGCCCCGGCGCGCTGTTGCTCGATGGCGGCGACACCTGGCAGGGATCAGCCACGTCATTGTGGACGCGCGGACAGGACATGGTCGACGCGGCGAAGCTGCTGGGCGTGGACATGATGACCGCGCATTGGGAAATGACCTTCGGCACCGAGCGCGTGATGCAGATCGTGCACACGGACCTGAAGGACCGGATCGAGTTGCTGGCGCAGAACGTCAGAACGTCCGATTTCGGCGACCCGGTATTTGCGGCGACGTCGCACCGGGTGGTCAATTCGATCCCGGTCGCGGTGATCGGGCAGGCTTTTCCGTATACGCCGGTCGCTCACCCCCGATCGCAGGTCGCCGGATGGACCTTCGGAATCCGGGAGCGTGAACTGCAGGCTGAGGTGGACGCGGCGCGCGCCTCAGGTGCGCAGGTCGTGATCCTGCTGTCGCACAACGGCATGGACGTCGATCTGAAGCTCGCCGGGCGCGTGCGCGGCATCGACGCGATTCTGGGCGGGCACACGCACGATGCGGTGCCTCGTCCGGTCATCGTCCGCAACCCAGGCGGCGCGACCGTGGTGACAAACGCCGGAAGCCACGGCAAGTTCCTGGCGGTGCTGGATCTGGACATTGGCGGGGGCCGGGTCCGCGACTATCGCTATCGATTGCTTCCGGTCATCTCGAATCTGCTGCCGGCCGACCCCGACATGCAGCGACTGATCGACCGTGTCCGTGCGCCGTTCGATTCGCGGCTGGCGCAGCCGCTGGCGGTGACCGAGCAGACGCTGTATCGACGGGGCAATTTCAACGGCACCTTCGATCAAGTGATACTGGAGGCCCTGCTGCGCACCCGCGGCGCGCAGGTGGCGTTCTCGCCGGGTTTTCGCTGGGGCACGACGCTGCTGCCCGGCGACACGATCACGATGGAGGATCTGATGGCGCAAACGGCGATCACGTACCCATGGACCACGCTCACCGAGCCGAGCGGGGAGGCCATCAAGGCGGTGTTGGAAGACGTAGCCGATAACCTCTTCAACCCGGACCCGTACTTGCAGCAGGGCGGCGACATGGTGCGGGTGGCGGGCCTCACCTACTCGATCGCCCCCGATGCGCCGATCGGGCGGCGCATCGACGACCTTCGGATCGATGGCGTTCCGCTGTCGGCCGACCGCCGCTACAAGGTGGCCGGCTGGGCGCCGGTGAACGAGGCCGAACACGGTCCTCCGGTGTGGGAGGTGGTTGCCGAATATCTGCGCGACCTCAAGGTGGTGAAGCCGCGCGCCGCGTGGATGCCCCGGTTGCGCGGTGTCTTGCCGGACGACCCTGGCCTCGGTTGATATAGTTCCCGGCGAAGGCCGACATCGGCGCCAGCCGGGAGCGAGAATGAGACTTGCGACCTTGTTTTTAGCGGCGGCAGCACTGTGGAGCGTTTCGTTCGCGGGGCGCGCTCAGGTGTGCTCGAGCATCAATAACGAAGTCGTCTCAGTCGATGTCCGGAACGATGAATGGACGGCCGCCAAGATCAAAGCCAATCCGGGGGACCTGATCATTGTTCGGGCCAGCGGCCTGGTGAAAATCGCGCACACGCTGCTCGGCGAGGTTGGCCCCAGAGGGGCGCCGAACGGCTCCGGCCGACTGGACATGAAAATCGGGGCGAAAACAGTCGTCCCGATCGCGGATCGCTGGGTCGGCGCCCTGCGCGAGCCCGGCGCCTTCCAGTTCCGCGTCAACGCCGAGCGATACAGGGACAACTCCGGCGCCTATCGGGTCAACGTGATCGTGATTCCGGCGGGTGCGCTGCCTGCTGCCGTGAAAGTCGACGAGGAATAGGGGAGCGGATATGCCATCCTGCCGACGTGCCGTTGGATCGTCGATCGCCGCGTTGATGATCGGCATCGCCGCCGCCCCGCCTGCCGTCGCGGTCACCGCCGAAGAGATTGTCGCGAAGAATGTGGAGGCGCGCGGCGGCGCCGCGGCTCTGGCGGCCCTTCAAAGTCTGCGGCGGTCGGGGCGCCTGGTGCTGCCTGGGCGTTCCATGCTGATCACGGTTTCGGATCTGCGTGAGCGGCCAGGCCGCGTCCGCGAAGAGGTGACCTTCCAGGGCTTGACCCAGATCCGTGCCTTCGACGGATCGAAAGCCTGGCAGGTCGAGCCGTTTCAGGGGCGCAAAGACCCCGCGATGATGACCGACGACGACGCAAAGCCCATGCGCCTTAGCGCCGACCTGGACGGCGCGTGGGTCGACGCGAAGGCCAAGGGTCACACGCTCGAGTATCTGGGAACCGAAGAAGTCGATGGCACCGTCGCGCACAAGCTGCGGGTGCGCCTGAAGTGGGGGGACCAAGTGACCGTGTGGATCGACCCGGACACCTGGATGATCATGCGCGAGTTGCGCAAGACCGTAGTGCGTGGCGCGGAGAAGGAGACCGAGACGGACTACGGCGATTACGAGAAGGTGGGTGGCGTCTATGTCCCTATGAGCGAGGAAAGTGGCCCGCGCAACTCGCCCTCGTCATCGAAGACGAAGGCTGTCTGGGACGAGGCCGAGGCCAACGTTGCCGTCGCAGCGGACGTCTTCGCCTTTCCGGACAAGGCGGCGGCTCCGGCAGGAGCGGCCCGATGAAGGCCGCCGTCGGGCTCCTGGGTGCGTGTGTGCTCAGCGTTGCTGCGGCCTCGCCCGCGCTGGACTCGGCGACCGTCTCGGGCATCGGCGCGCGAAACATCGGCTCGGCCGCGATGAGCGGTCGCATCGCTGCGGTTGCGGGGCGGGTCGAGGCGGACGGCAAGGTCACGTTGTTCGTCGGCGCCGCCTCGGGCGGCGTCTGGAAGTCGGTCGACGGCGGCACCACGTTCAAGTCCGTCTTCGACAAGCAGGGCGTCCAGTCGATTGGCGCGGTCGCGTTCGACCCCTCGGACCCCAAGGTCGTCTGGGTCGGCACCGGCGAGAGCTGGACGCGCAACTCGGTCTCGGTCGGGAACGGCATCTGGCGCTCGGGCGACGGCGGCGAGACTTGGACGCACATGGGGCTGCCGGAATCGGAGCGTGTGAATCGGATCGTCGTACATCCTTCGAGGAGCGACGTCGTGTACGCGTGCGTCCCCGGCAAGCTATGGTCCGACTCGCCGGACCGGGGTCTATACAAGACGGTGGATGGCGGCCACAACTGGACTCTGGTGCTGCCGGGTCCGAACCTTTCCACGGGGTGTTCCGGTCTGGCGATGGACCCGCGCAACCCGGACCGACTGTTCGCGGGCCTGTGGGACTTCCGGCGCAAGGGTTGGACGTTCCGCTCGGGCAGCGACGGCCCGAATGGCGTCTCGGGCTCGGGCCTGTACCTCACCGAGGACGGTGGTGCGACCTGGAAGCGGCTCGACGAGAAAACCGCACCGGGTCTGCCGCCGGGCCCGTGGGGCCGGCTCGACGTGGCGATCGCGCCGTCGAACCCGGAGCGCGTGTACGCGGTGATCGAGAACGTCAAGTCGGCGCTATACCGCTCCGACGATGGCGGAAAGACCTGGACGCGCAAGGACGACAGCCAGCGGATGGTCTGGCGGCCGTTCTATTTTTCCCGGCTGGTGGTCGACCCGACGAACCCGGACCGCGTCTACAAGCCGGACTACACGCTGATCGCGTCGGAAGATGGAGGGGGAAGCTTCAGCGAGGTCGGCGGCGGCACGCACGGCGACCACCACGACCTCTGGATCAACCCGAAGAATCCGAAACACGTGGTGACCGCGGACGATGGCGGCCTGTGGATCTCGTACGACGGCGCCAACCGTTGGTGGAAGTGCAACAACCTGCCGGTCTCGCAGTTCTACCATGCGTCGGTGGACGACAGGGACCCGTACCAGGTCTACGGTGGCCTGCAGGACAACAGCTCGTGGGTCGGTGACTCCGAGTATCCGGACGGGATCACCAACAGCCGCTGGGAGAACCTGTATGGAGGCGACGGCTTCTGGGTGTTCACGGATCAATCCGATCCGAACTTCGTATACGCGGAAGCGCAGGGCGGCTTTATCGGCCGTATCGACCGGCACACGCTCACCGCGCGCGACATTCAGCCGAAAGCGGGGTACCGGGAGAAGCTGCGCTGGAACTGGAACACGCCGATCCACGTTTCCCGCCTCGAAAAGGGCAAGGTCTACGTCGGGGCTCAATTCCTTTTCGTGACGAAGGACGCAGGGCAGTCGTGGCAGCGGATCTCGCCGGACCTCACGACGAATGACCCGCAGAAGCAGAAGCAGGAGCAGTCGGGCGGCATCACGGTCGACAACTCGGCCGCGGAGATGCACACGACGATCTACTCGATCTCGGAGAGCCCGCGCGACGCGAAGACGATCTGGGTCGGGACCGACGACGGCAACCTTCAGCTCACGCGCGACGGCGGAACGACGTGGGCCAATCTGGCAGGCAACGTCCCCGGGTTGCCGCCCGCCAGCTGGGTCTCGTGGGTCGAGGCCGGGCCGCATGCGGATGCAAGCGCGTACGCCGCATTCGACCGGCATACGTTCGGCGACATGACCCCATGGGTCTACGTGACGCAAGACTTCGGAAAGACCTGGACGCGCATCGTGGATGCGGCGTCGGGCGTCCGCGGATATGCCCACGTGATCAAGGAAGACCCGGTGCGGCCGGGCCTGCTCTTCCTCGGTACCGAGTTCGGACTGTGGATCTCCCTGGACGCCGGCAAGACGTGGGCCGAATTCAAAGGGGGCAATTTCCCGCCTGTCGCGGTGCGTGACCTCGCGTTTCAGGCGCGCCAGCAGGACCTGACCGTCGCCACGCACGGGCGGGGAATCTGGATCCTGGACGATCTGACGCCGCTGCGGGCGCTCACCGCTGACGTCCTCGAAAAGGAGGTCGCGCTTTTGCCGGGGCGGCCGGTGCGGCAGAAGCCGCTTGGCTCGGGCGGGTGGCCGGAGGGCGACGCGAGCTACGCGGGACCGAACCCGCCGACCGGCGCCACCCTCGCGTATTACCTGAAGACGCGGCACACGTTTGGACGCATGAAGCTCGAGATTCTCGACACGTCGGGACGCGTCATCGACACGCCGCCGCCCGGCAAGCGCAAGGGGATCAACCGGGTCATCTGGTCGATGCGGGAAGCGCCGCCGCGGGTGCCGACGGCCGCTGCCGCAGCGGGCGCGTCGGCGGGTCCGCGAGTGCTTCCCGCGACGTACACGGTGCGCCTCACGACGGGCTCGCAGGTGCTGGAGATGCCGCTCATCGTTTCGCTCGATCCTCATGCACCGTTCACGCTGAAGGACCGCAAGGCCCAGTACGAGGCGGCGATGAGGGCGCACGCCCTGTTCGCGCGAATGAGCGAACTCGTCGACCGGCTGAACGGCTACCGCGTAGTCGCGGCCTCTCGGGCCAAGGATCTGGCGCAGGACGATGCGCTTCGCAAGGACCTGAACGCGCTTGCGCAGAAGGCCGACACCGTTCGCAAGGACATCGTCGCGACATCCGAGGGAGGCGCGATCACCGGCGAGGAGCGTCTTCGTGAGCACCTCGCTCACGTCTACGATGGCCTCTTGTCGTACGAAGGGCGGCCTGGCGTCTACCAGGTCGAGCGCGTGAGCGTTCTGGAGCGGGAACTCGCGGACGTCGAGAAACGCGCTCAAGCTCTAGGAGCCGAGGAGCTGCCGCCTCTGAACCAGAAGCTCAAGGCCGCCGGGCTGCGCGAGATTGCGCAGGCCGATGCAGTGGAGGCGGGCCAGGAGCTCTTCGCGGCCCGCACGCTCGAGGAAGCCCTCGAGGGCGCGCAGGAGCAGGAGGCCACGACGCGTCGTCGCGAGCACGACTGAAACTGCACTTCCTCAGGTCGAACCGGATCACTCGACGACCTGCACCCCGTGCCAGAAGGCGCAGCGCCCCTCGATCTGTATCGCGGCGGCGCTTGGCGTGGCGTAATACCAGGCCGCATCTCGAATGACGCTGTCGCCGACGACGATGTCGTAGTAGTTCGCCGTTCCCTTCCAGGGGCAAACGGTCGTGGTCGCGCTGCTGCGAAGATATTCCCGCTTCACGGATGCGAGCGGGAAGTAGTGGTTGCTCTCGACCACAACGGTGTCCGGGCTCTCGGCGATCACGACGCCGTTCCAGATCGCTTTCATGACGTTCGACCTCCTTCTCGTACGATGACGATGGTCGTCCGCGACTCCTTGCACCCGCACTCGACGCACCGCATCGGCTTGATCAGTCGCAGAGCGCCAGAGAACCTCGAGTCTCGGTGTGTATTGTTCCAGATCTGCCGGGGTGCTTTCGGCGGCTTGCGCCGACAGGCGCGAGCCGCAGACCTGGTGACGGAGGTGTGGCCGAGTGGTTTAAGGCACCGGTCTTGAAAACCGGCAACGGGCAACCGTTCGTGAGTTCGAATCTCACCGCCTCCGCCATGATGTTTCTTTCCGTAACTGCACTTGACTGCGAGTGCGTGCACTAAGCCCATCCGATGAAGGCTCGACTTGTGGGTTAGACCCGATCAGGGCAGGTAATCACCTGATCGACTTGCCGGACATGCAAACTTAGATTTCCCCTCGCCAAGAAACTTGTGGGTTAGACCGGATCAGGGCAGGTAATCACCTGATCGACTTGCCGGACATGCAAACTTAGAATGAGTTTCGGTTCTGGAGAACCGGTTCTGGAGAACCAATTCCACCTAACAGTTGATGTTGTGTCTCGGCAATTGTTGCGATGGAGCGGGAAGCGCCGAGGTTCGGGCTTTGCGTTTGCTGGGCTTGCGCTGATCCTCTTGGCGGCAGCCCCGGCTGCCGTCGTCATGGACGCCGCCGCCCAGACGGGCGCGGGCGAGCATGTGGGCGGCGCGAAGCCAGCGGAAATGCGCCGTGTGGCGCTGGTCATCGGCAATGCGAATTACGTGAAAGGCAATGCGCTCGCGAATCCCATCAACGATGCGACCGACATCTGCAACGCGCTCCAACGCCTGAAATTTGAGGTTCTCTGCTACTACGACGTGCCGAACCGCAGGGCGTTCAAGCAGCACATACATGACTTCCAGGTCCGCCTGGGGCGCGGCGTGGCCGGCGTCTTCTACTACGCGGGACATGGTGTCCAGGTCGGCAGGGAAAACTACTTGATCCCGACCCAGGCGAACATCGTCAACAAGCAGGGTATCGAGGACGAGACGGTCAGCTTCGGATACATCATGGGCGCGCTCGAGGAAGGGCAGAGCGATTTCAACCTCGTGGTACTCGACGCCTGCCGCGACAACCCATTTCGCGGTTTCACGCGCGCGATGACGCGCGGCTTGGCGCCCTTGACGGAGGCGCCGGCGGGCTCGATCGTGCTGTACGCGACGGCGGCCAACGAACGCGCGTTCGACGGCAGCGGTCGCAACAGCCCGTTCGCCAAGCACATGCTCGCCAATATCGGGCGCCCCGGGATTCCCATCGAGCAGCTCATCAAGGACGTCAGCCGCGGCGTGCAGGACGAGACCTTCCGGGAGGAGGGGCACCGGCAGACGCCATTCAGCTATGGATCGTTCACGGGCGAGTTCTGCTTTGCGGGGTGTGCCGTTCCGGTGTCGGCCGCTACGGCGGCGCAGCTCAAATCCCGGGAAGAGGAAATGGAGCGACTGAGGCGGGAGAAGGCGCAACTGGAAGCGCAGATCGCCAGTCGCAATGAGCAGTCGAACTCCGGCAAGGAGAAGTCGCGCAAGGAACCTCCGCCGGCCACTCCCGGGACACCGAAGGCGGATATCCCGGCTGCATTTTGACGAAGCACGATCCTGAGGGGCAGGAATGAACAGCAAGGGTCTGTGGCGGGTGGCGGCGGCCGTGTTGTCTGGCCTGTTCCAGGTGCCCGCTCTCGCAGCCGAGGGCACGGGCGAAGGGTTCTCGGTCACGGTCGGAACCAAGGTGTGGGTGAACGAGTGGTCGAGCTGGTCCACCCCCACGATCGGCGGCCAAGCCGCAGTCGTGCCGATCGACAGCTCCACCAAGGTGTCGCTGATCCCGGTCGTGAGTCTGCGCTTTCGTGACTTCTATGCATCCTTCAGCACGCTGCTGAACACGTCCTACACGCTGTCCGGGCAAGCCCAGAATTCGATCGATGCCTCCCGCAAGGAGTTCGATGCCAATGTGGGCTACTACGTCCTGCCCGGTGTTGGCGTGTCGCTCGGGTTCAAGTCTCTTTCACAGACGCTCGGGGTAGGGTTCTTCACGATGGACCTGCCGGCGGGCGACCCGAACTCCCCGGTGAACAGCGGCCTGAACGCCAATTACGCGATCGGCGAGATAGGGCTCGCCTACGCCACTGCCGGCATTGCGACGATTGCGGTGACGTCGACCGCGTTCACGCTCGGCTACCGCTTCCAGAGCGTTGCGACCAAGGACTACAAGGTTCGCGCGGCCACGGGCACGAGCGTGATCGGGTCCACGGACGTGCACGACGTGACGCAAGGCCCGGCGCTAGGGGTGCTGCTCCGATTCTGACGCGGTCGAGCAGCGATGGGCGCAATTCGGAAAGATCACCCGCGATGATGATTTGCAGGAAGCTCGGTCGCCGCCCTTTTCCGAACTTGCGGACCGGCATCCTCTTGTTCTTGTTCCTGTCGATCGGCATGGCCCTCGCGGGCTGCGGCGGTGGCGGCGGTGGCAGCAGTGGCAGCGGCTCGGTGACAGCGCAAGGTTGCAGGCCATCGGTTACCTCCGGCTATGCGGCGGTCGCGACGAGCGGCTATGTCGATGGTTCGGGGGACGGCGCGGGCGGGGGCGGCCGCGGGGGCAGCAGCGATGGCGCAGGCGCAGGCGGCGGCCTGGGCGTCTATTTCAACGCGCTCATCACGGTGCAGCGAGCCGACGGCAGCGGGGTCGGCTCGGCGCTGACCGACAGCTACGGCATGGTCACGGTCAGCAACTGCGGCAATATGCAGCCGCTCCTGTTCACCGTGCAGGGCACGCAGACGGGAACTTATTGGGACGAATCGCTGCGCACCCCGGTGGCCTTCGGTGCCAGCCAGGTGCTGCATGCCGTTGTCGTGCCGGACGCGCCGAACCAGCAGACCTTGTATCGCAACGTGGGCATCACGCCGCTGACCGAGGCCGTGTACCAGTACCTGAACGCCAGCGCCGGGGCGTTCGGTTGGACGGTAGTGGCCAATGTCACGGCGGCCAACGCCGCGATTGCGAGTCAGATCAACCAGGTGCTGCCGCCGAACCTGCAACTGCACGGCACCGACATCACGCGACTTGCGGCGGTGGCGCGCGATTCCACGTCGCAGGTGTTCAGCGGCAGCACGCCCAACTCGACCTACGGTCTGGTGATCGGCGGCATGGCCC
>WNFO01000742.1_pt1 | contig 27253 bp, 20 predicted proteins | sample 5400251 | NCBI WGS metagenome assembly WNFO01 (sample SAMN13153354, study PRJNA577476) | soil metagenome | isolation source: 100 cm saprolite under Madrone tree | place: USA:California | collected 2016-06-14
CGGCAACGTTGCCGGAGGTAGTCGCGGGGCTGCGGATCGGGTTCACCTTGACGCTGCTCGGGGTGCTGCTCGCCGAGATGTTCGCCGCCAAGCATGGATTGGGGTTTTTGATCATCAATGCCATGCAGCTCTTGCAGGCTGAGGAGATGATCGCGGTCGCGGTGGTGTTGTTTGCCTTTGCGGCGCTCGCCAACGCGCTGCTGCTGTGGATCGAGCATCGGCTGCACCGCCGAGTCTAGGCAGCAGCGAGCGATCATGCATGCGACCGTTCAACACACGGTCGCGCGATCAGCCAGGCTGGACCGACATACCCTGACGGACCTCTGGGGTAGGCGGCATCGGAGATTGAGCGGAGCTGGCGCTCATTTGAGCATTCGCGACTCGAGCACGCCTCACGAGCCAGACAGGCGGGGTAAGCCGGTTGCCCGAATCAGTGCTCTTGCGTAGACGGTGATTCGGCGGAGGGAGGGAACCGACCCTTGGTCGGTCGGCACGACGTCCGCGAGGCCGTCCGGCCCTGCAAAGATCCCGGACGGCCTCTCAATATCGAACACCGCATATTCACTTTGCGGCGACGCTAACCCTGGCCTTGGGTCGCTCGCGCCGCGCGGGCGTGTACTGGGCTTGTACCACCGCCATCGGCAGAACGTCGAACAGGTCCGCAGCTGCCAGTCTTGGTCCGGCCATCGCTTCCCCGGGGGCCAGCATGTTGCGCATCTGCGAAAAGCCCTCGACCAAGACCCATGCATTCCAGGCTTGAGCGGGCGGCCAACGCGTCCCGTTCTGCGTCGCGCGGCCAAACAGCCGCCCCGTCACGACGATGACGGCGTCTCGCTCACCGAGCCGAGCGAACGCGACGATCTCGCGGCGATTGGGGCCGACCACCTCGAGCGCACGATAGCCGCCGTGGGTGAAGAGATCGGGAAGGTCATGTCGTAGCGCGAGAAGCTCGCGCAACAGCGCGAACTTGACGCGGCCGTCCGGCCATGTGCTCGCCAGCGCAGACCAATCCGGCTCCTCGCCGATCGATGCGAGCGCAGATGCGCGTGCCGCGAAGTCAACGGCTCGCCTGTTATCGGGATCGACCAGCGACAGATCCCAGAATTCCGTGCCCTGATAGAAATCGGGAATGCCTGGCAACGTCGCCTTCAAGAGCAGCTGGGCGAGGCTGTTGAGCGCCCCGATCAGCGCTGCGCGCCGCGCGAATGCGTCAAAGCTGTCGATGAAGCTCGTGGATCGCTCGCGATCGAGAAGGCGCTGGACAAAGTCCGTGAGGCCGGACTCGTAACGTTCATTGGGGGCGAGCCAGCTCGTCTGCAGCTTTCCCTCGCGCGCGGCTTTGACAGCATAGGCCTGCATCCGCTCGACGAAATCCGCCTCGATGCCGGTGAGCGGCCACGCGCCGAGCAGTGCTTGATAGAGCATGTACTCGTGCGCCGGCGAGGGAATGCGCGAGGCACCGGAAGGGACGATGAGCTTGGCGTTGAGCTGCCGCCACTGGTGCACGCTTCGCGTCCATTCGTCGGCGAGCTCCGACAGGGTGAGCAGGCGTGCCCGTGCGTCCTCGCCGCGTTTGGTATCGTGAGTTGCAGTCGCAGTCAGGCCATGCGGCCATTTGGCGGCGCGTTCCTGCATACGCTCGTGGAAGCTGTCGACCGACATGCCGCCCACGGCAGGATTGCCGCCAACCTCGTTGAGGGCCAACAGCCGGTGAAATCGATAGAGCGCGGTGTCCTCCAGAGACTTCGCCATCATCGGGCCGGTGAATTGCTGAACCTTGAACGCGAAGCGGCGGGCGCGTGCGATGCTGTGGCCTAAGCGACCGGGAGCAACCAGATCCAGAGTGAGCGCATCGCGCAGGAAATCGAAAATGCCGACATCGGAGCCGAACCAATCGTCGCGCGCCTTGGCTATGGCGCCTTCGATGACCGCACGATCCTCGCGGCTTGGGCCCGACGCGGTGACATAGGTGCGGTAGATCGGGAAATGCACGATGAACAGCTCGAACGCAGCGCGTAGACGCTCGGCACTATGGTCCCGCGTCGTATAGTGGCCGCGAGCAATGCGCGCGAGCAAGCGCGTCAGCACGGTGAATTCACTCGCCAAAATGTTTGCGATGACGCGCCGCTTGGCGTCGATGAGTACGGCATCAAAGCTCAGCTCATCGCCGCTCACGTCGCGCCAGGTACGCTCCAGCGTGGCAAGGCCGCGATGGTCGAGCAGAAGCCGCGAGAGCACATTGAGCCATTCGTATCCTGTGGTTCCGGCGATCCCGGCAAAGCGCGGCAATTGCTCCCCATCGGCGAGAATCTTCTCGGCCACCACATAGAACGGTGCGCTTTTTTCCGGCCGGCTCCGCTCGATCAGCCGTTGTAGCCGTCGAAAATATTGATGCGGATCACGCAGGCCATCGATGTGATCGAGGCGCAATCCATGCAACGACCCATCCGCGATGAGCCGCCGGACGAGCGCATGGATTGCGTCGAATGTGCCGCGGTCTTCGACGCACAATCCGGCCAACGTGTTGATGTCGAAAAATCGGCGGTAGTTAATCTCGTCGCCGGCAAGCCGCCAATGCGCAAGCCGATAATGCTGGCGCTCGAGCAAGTGGTGCAAGGCAAGGACAGCATCCGGTCGGCTGGGCGCTGGGCGGTAGGCCCGCAGCCCGCGTTCGATCACCTCGTTTGCGCCCGCAATCGAAGCCAGATCCGCCTTGAAGACGCGTGCCGTCTGACGCGGAGGATTATGCGGCCCACGATAGCGCTCCACCCATTCCAGGAGCTTGCGGCCTGCAAGCTCCTCGCTCGCGCCTGCCTCTGCCACGATTTTCTGCAAGATCTCGCTATAGCGGTTGGGCGCAATGGGCAGCCGATGCTCGAAGTACCAGGCGGAGAAGCTGCCTTCGGCTGCGTCGTAGCGAAGCTCGATCTCACCGCGCTCCAACACCTCGCCGTAGGAGCTTCCGAGAACAGGGATCAGCACTCCACCGCGCGGACGCGCGGGCAGCGTGTGCCAATCGATGTCGAACGAGGCGGCCCACGGGGATTTCGGTCCCCATTCCAGGACGTCGAGCCACCAGGGGTTGTCGGCGTAATGAACGCCCATGTGGTTGGGCACGAAGTCGAGAATGAGACCCATATCGGCCCGCCGGAGCGCAGCGCACAAGCGACGAAACGCATCCTCGCCGCCCAGTTCGGGATTGAACGAATTGTGGTCGACCACGTCATAGCCGTGCGGGCTGCCCGATCGTGCTTTGAGAAATGGCGAGGCATAAAGGTGGCTTATGCCGAGCGCCTTGAGATACGGCACCAGCGGAGCCGCTTGGTCGAAGCCGAACTGCGGCGTGAGCTGGAGCCGGTAGGTGGCGAGCGGGATGGAAGGCGGCATCATCCCCCTCCGATGCTCCAAAACACCGACCACGGCGGCAGTGTCGCCCTCAGCTCTCCACCCCAAATGGATCGTAGCGGCCGAAAGTTGCTGGGTGCCGTGGCGTCGGCGTCGGACAGATTGGCAAGCAATCGGAGTGTCTGACCGTCAGCGAGCAACCAATCGGACGTCAGGAGATGTTGGTCGGACCGTGCAGCGGCGAACTTTGCGCCGGCAAGGCGCGGCACGATCTCCCGCCACCGAGTTGCCAGAAGATCGCGGATGAGCGCGAGCCGTTTCCGGCCGCTCTGGGTTGCTGGCGCGCGCCAATCGAGCACGGCCATACGGAAGGTTGCCTCTTCGAGCGGGTCCGGGATTGCATGGCCCAGCTCCGCATAGGCGCTCTCGAACTCCCTTCGCCGGCCTTTGCGTACCGCGTCCCCGAGTGGTCCTTGGAAATCGCAAAAGAAAGGGAACGGCTGGGTTGATCCCCATTCCTCGCCCATGAACAAGAGCGGCGGCATGGGAGCAAGCAAGGTGACGGCGAGCGCCGCCGTGAGCGCAGGGTCGCCCGCATGGATTGCGAGACGATCACCAAGCGGGCGGTTGCCGACCTGGTCGTGGTTCTGCAGAAAATTGACGAACGCCAGGGGCGACAGGCTGCCCGATGCCTCGCCGCGATTTCGATCGTGCCGGTGCGGGGAGGGCTCGCCCTGGTAGGCGAAGCCGGAAGAGAGCACCCGCGCGATGTGACGCCGCGGATCCGGCGCGTAATCCTGATAATAGCCCTGCTCCTCTGCGGTCAGCAGGCGGTGCCAAGCGTGGTGATAGTCGTCGTTCCATTGTGCGCGGTATTTGCCTTGCGCTGGATTGCTGAGCGGATCGAGCAGGCCCGCACGGTTGTCGTCATTCTCCAGGACGAGGTGGATCAACCGTCCAGTCGTGGCAGCGAAGTGCCCGACCGCGCGGCTGAGGTCATGCAGGATCGATGGCTGCCCTGCTTCCACGATGGCGTGAACCGCGTCGAGGCGAAGGCCGTCGAATCGATAGCGTCCGAGCCAATGCAGCGCATTGCCGATCGCAAAGGCGCGAACCTCCGGGACGCGATAATCGATAGCGTGTCCCCACGGCGTGTGAGCGCAGGCGAAGAATGCAGGCGCGTAGCGATGGAGGTAGTTGCCTTCGGGGCCGAAATGGTTGTAGACGACGTCGAGAAAAACCATGAGCCCGCGCGCATGCGCTTCGTCCACTAGCATGCGCAGATCGTCGGGCCGCCCATAGGCGCTGTCGGGTGCATAAAGCAGGACGCCGTCGTAACCCCAATTTCGTCGTCCCGCGAAATCGGCAACGGGCATCAGTTCGATTGCAGTCAGCCCGGTCTCCACTATGTGGTCGAGCTTGTCGATCGCTGCGCGAAATGTACCGGCGGTCGTGAACGTGCCGACGTGAAGCTCCAAAATCGCAGCATCCTGCCAGGGCCGCCCGCGCCAATCATTCATCCGCCACTCGAATTGGTCGTGATCGATCACCTTGCTCGGCCCGAACACATCCTGCGGCTGGAAGTGCGAGGCCGGATCGGGAACCTCCAGTTCTCCGTCAATTCGATACTTGTAGAGCGTGCCGGCACGCGCGTGCGGTATCGTCGCTTGGTACCAGCCTTGCGCCTGTCGCTGCATCGGGTAGGCGCGATCGAGCATCACCTCCACGCGTTTGGCGGCCGGAGCCCAGAGGCGGAAGGTAACCCCGCTTCGGTCGAGCGCGGCGCCAAACCGCGCGCTGCTCGTCATGGGGAGCCCGAGAGGACCAGAATTGACCGAGGCGGCGCCTGCGCCTTGGCGCCGGCGCGCAACTGCGCCCCGAGCCGCGGCTCCGGCGCCGTGTCAAAGCAAGCAGTCCAGCGGCTGTATTGGGAAAGCATCGGAAGCGTGAACTCGATCGTCTCCGGCGCGGCGTTGAGCACCACGTAGAGTGGCGCGTCTGCTTCCTCCAGCGGACCGACGATATAAGAGAGGAAACGGCCTTCCGGGAAATTCCAGTCCTGCTCCGTCATCTCGCTCGCTTGTGGCGTGAGCCATAACACGCCGAATGACCCGTCGGGACGGCGGCCTTGGACCCAGTGTCGTTCGCGTAACTGCGGAAACCTGCGGCGCAGCTCCGTAAGGTCGCTCACGAACGAGGTCATGTCCTCGTTGCCGCCAAGCGCCGACCAGTCCACCCATCCAATCGCATTGTCCTGACAGTAGGCATTGTTATTGCCGGCCTGACTGTTGCCGACTTCGTCGCCGGCGAGCAGCAACGGCACGCCACGCGCCAACATGAGACTTGCAATGAGATTACGCCGCGTTTGCCGCCTCAGCTGCAGGATGTTCGGATCGTCGGTCGGGCCTTCGGCGCCATGGTTGGTACTGTCATTTTCGTCGGAGCCGTCGCGGTTGTGTTCAGCATTTGCGTCGTTGTGCTTGCGCTCGTAGCTGACCAGATCGGCGAGCGTGAACCCATCGTGTACCGTGACGTAGTTCACGCTGGAGCGAGGCCCACGATTATCATGATCGAACAGATCGGCCGAGCCGGTCATGCGACGCCCGAGCTCGCCGATGAGATTGCCTTCGCCGGACCAGTAGCGTCGCAGCGTGCGACGGAAGCGGTCGTTCCATTCCGACCACCCCGAAGGGAAGCCGCCGACCCGATAGCCATCGGGACCGAGGTCCCAAGGTTCGGCGATCAGTTTGGCACCCCCCAAAACGGGGTCCTGCCGGATGGCCGCAAAGAACGCGACGCCGCCGTCGAAGCCATTGGGGCCGCGGCCGAGCGTGGTTGCGAGATCGAAGCGGAACCCGTCGACGTGACAAACCTCCACCCAGTAACGCAGCGAATCCATCACCATCTGCAGCACGCGCGGATGCGTGAGGTTGAGCGCATTTCCGCAGCCCGTGAAGTCCGCGTAATAGCGTGGCTGGTCCGGCAGCAGCCAATAATATGAGGCGTTGTCGATCCCGCGGAAGCTCAGGGTCGGGCCGAGGTGGTTGCCTTCGGCGGTATGGTTGTAAACGACATCGAGGATGACTTCGATACCGGCGTCGTGCAATCGCGATACCGTCGATCGAAATGCATCGAGCGGCCCGTCCATGGCGTAGCGCGCCTCCGGGGCGAAGAAAGCCAGCGTGTTGTAGCCCCAATAGTTACTCAGGCCGCGCTCGATCAGATGCCGATCATCGATAAATGCGTGGATCGGCAGCAGTTCGACTGCAGTCACGCCGAGGCGCTTGAGATGTTCGACCACCGCGGGGGCGGCCAGGCCGCGATACGACCCGCGCCACAGAGGCGGCACGTCCTCGCGAAGTTGGGTGAGTCCCTTGACGTGCGCCTCGTAGATGACTGTGTCCCGCCATGGAATCGAGGGCCGGCGTTCTTCGCCCCAGGTAAAGGCTTCGTCGACGACCATACTCTTGGGCATACCACGCGCATTGTCGCGCCGGTCGAACGACAGATCGCCGCGCGCGCTGCCGGCCCGGTAGCCGAAATGCGCGTCGCTCCATACGAGCCGTCCGGCGAGCTGCTTCGCATAAGGATCGATGAGGAGCTTGTGCGCATTGAAGCGCAGCCCGCGCTCGGGTTGATAGGGGCCATGAACGCGATAGCCGTAGAGCTGCCCCGGGGCTACATCGCTCAGGTAACCGTGCCAGACATCCTCGGTGCGTTCCGGCAACGCGATCCTCTCGATCTCGCGCCGACCATGGCTATCGAAGAGGCAGAGTTCGACCTTTTCGGCGTTCGCCGAAAACAGCGCGAAATTTGTTCCGCGTCCGTCCCAAGTCGCTCCCAACGGATGCGGCGCGCCGGCCGAAATCCGCACGCTACCGCTCCGGAACGAGAAAAACTGCAGCGAGGGGCGGAACAACAAGGCTGACCTCGGGAATTGCGCCCTCGTCCAACGTCCTGACCGTTCCCGCGTTCCCGACGTTGGTGCCGCCGTAGAGCGCAGAATCTGTGTTGAGGACCTCGCGCCAGACGCCTGAAAACGGAACTTTGATCCGGTAATCGCGGTAAACCTCGGGTGTGAAGTTCACCACGACGAGGCAGCGTTCCTGCATCTGGCGTCCTTTGCGCAGCCACGCGAACACGCTGCGTTCGGCATCATGCATGACGAGCCATTCGAAGCCGGCATCCTCGCAATCGAGCTCATGCAGCGCCGGCACTGTCCGGTAAAGCCGGTTGAGATCACGCACGAGAGCTTGAATACCGGCATGGCGTGGGTACTCAAGAAGATGCCAATCGAGCGAATGCTCATGCCGCCACTCGCTTTCCTGACCGAACTCGCTGCCCATGAACAGGAGCTTCTTGCCAGGATGACCGAACATGAACCCGTAATAGGCGCGCAGATTGGCAAAGCGCTGCCATTGATCGCCAGGCATGCGGCCGAGAATCGAACGCTTACCGTGCACGACTTCGTCGTGGGACAGCGGCAGGATGAAGTTTTCGAAGAAGGCGTAATGCAAACCGAAAAGGATCTGGCCGTGATGATGCTTGCGGTAGATCGGATCCTTGCTGATGTATTCGAGCGTGTCGTGCATCCATCCCATGTTCCACTTGTAGCCGAATCCGAGACCGCCCCACTCGACCGGCCTCGACACCATGGGCCAGGCGGTCGACTCCTCCGCTGCCGTCGTCGCGTTGGGAAATCGTGAGAACACCTCGGTATTGAAGCGGCGCAGAAGGTTGATGGCGTCGATGTTTTCGCGGCCGCCATATTTGTTGGGAACCCACCCGCCTTCAGGCCGGCTGTAATCGAGATAGAGCATGGAAGCGACGGCATCCACGCGCAAGCCGTCGATGCTGTACCGGTCGAGCCAGAACATCCCATTGGCCAGCAAGAAGTTTGCGATCTCGGTGCGCCCGTAATTGTAGATGAGCGTGTTCCAATCGAGATGGCGGCCTTGCTTGGAATTTTCATGCTCATAGAGGGCCGTCCCATCGAAGCGGCCCAGAGCGTGCGGATCGTCGGGAAAGTGTCCTGGCACCCAATCGAGAATGACGGCCAGTCCCGTTCGGTGGCATCCGTCGATCAAGGCAGCAAAATCGGCTGGGCTGCCGAAGCGACTGGTCGGCGCGAAGAGCCCGGTCGGCTGATAGCCCCAGGATCCATCGAAGGGATGCTCGCTGACCGGGAGAAATTCGACGTGGGTGAAGCCCATCTCGTGCGCGTAAGCCGGCAATTCCTCCGCCAACTCGCGGTAGCTCAACCAACGGCCGCCCTGTTGATGCCGCCGCCACGATCCGAGATGGACCTCATAGATCGATATCGGCGCGCTCAACGCGTTGACCCCGGACGGAGAGGGTTGCGGCCGTCGGATCGCGTTTTGATCGACCACGATCGAGGCCGTTCGCGGCCGCAACTCCGCGGCGAATGCCAGCGGATCGGACTTGAGCGGCAACAGGTGGCCGTCCGGCCCGATAATCTCGTATTTATATTTGGCGCCGGCTTTGGCGTCGGGCACAAAGATCTCCCAAAACCCGTTGCCACGCACGCGCATGGCATGACGCCGCCCATCCCAAAAATTGAAATCGCCGACCACGCTGACCCGCTTCGCCGAAGGCGCAAAGACGGCAAAGGCCACGCCTTCCACGCCGTCGAGCACCATGGGATGCGCGCCGAGCTTGTCGTAGAGATGCACATGCGTCCCTTCGCCGAGCAGATAGAGATCGAAATCGGACAAGATCGGCGGGAAGCGGTACGGATCCTCAAGCTCGACCTCGCGTTCGCCGTAGCGTGCGCGCAGACGATAGTGGCGCTCTCCATTGCCCAAACGACCCTCGAACAAGCCGGCATCGTGAATGCGTTCGAGATCGCTTTCGTGACCGTGCTCGTCAATGACGGCGACCCCCTCGGCATCGGGAAGAAAGACGCGCAGCAGGGATGAGCCGTTTTCGACGTGGGGGCCGAGATAGTGGAATGGATCGGAGTGGCGACCCTCGATCACGGCATAGGCTTCCGGCGTGAGCGATCTCATCGCGTAAGTCCTTCCGAGCGCGAGAGAATGCGCCAGGTGCCCGCCAGTGGGACCTGCAGCCAATCCGGCCGATGCGCGAGCTCGTATTCGATTTCGTAAAACGCCTTCTCCAGCAGGAAAAAATCGAGAAGACGATCTGCGGCTTCGAGCGATTGCGGCCAAAGCCTCGCGTCCGTCAAAGACGATCGATACGCCGACATGAAGGCGGCGGCGGAATGTTCGCGCCAGCCTTCGAGGGCGCGGGTGAGCTTGCCGTGCTCGTCGGGCGCGGACTTGAGCGCACGCTCGAGCGCAGCAGTGACGGAGTAGTCGATCGATCGGATGAGGCCAGCCACGTCGCGGGCGGCCGGAGCCTTGCGCCGGCGATCCTCGATGCTGCGGCGCGGTTCCCCTTCGAAGTCGATGATGGAAACATCGTCCTTGGCGATCAGCATCTGCCCGAGGTGGAAATCGCCGTGATGGCGAATCTTCAATGCATCGATGCTTTCCGGAAGCAATTCGCGTAGTCGCGCGGGAAGCCCATCTCGGTAAGATTGCAGCGCGTCAGCCAGTGGGCGATCATTGTCCGTCAAGTCAGACCGACGCTGCGCCAGCTGATCGAGCGCGCGGCCGGCACGCCGCAGGAGCGCTTCCGTCCAGGAGCGTACATCCTCGGCCGCAATCGGCTCGGGGGCGAAGTCGACGATGTCGTCACGGCTGGCAAGCGCGAGTTGCAACTCGGCCACGCGCCGCCCGACCTGGTCCATCCGCCGCAGATAGGTGGCCTGCTCATCGCTATGTCCGGCAGCTTCGGCGGTCAGCAGGCGCTGCTCCTCGACGAAACGGTCCAGGTAGGCGCTCGTCACGGTCCAGGCGTCGCCTTGGTTCTGGACGAAGCCGTGTACGACCGCGACCGCGCTGCGCCTGCCGTCCTCCTCAAGCTCGATACTTCCCAGCAAGGGCGGGGTGTGCGGGAACGGAACGGTTTCCGTCAAAAAACGACCGACTTCGATTTCCGGATTGAGGCCGGGCTCGAGGCGACGGAAAAGCTTGATGACGCAGTCGGCTCCCACCAGGACGGTGGTGTTGGACTGCTCGGTATCCACGGCTCGAACGTCGTCGATGGCTACCGGGCCATCGTCCGGGAATCTCGCCGTCGGCACAAACTCGATACGGCGTTGGTCGGATTCGATGACCCGCGCGGCGCGCACGTTTTCCAGGAGCAACGCGATAAAGCCCGGATCGGCCGTGGCGTCGAGGAGACTGCCCTCGCGCGGTCCCCGGCGCACGGCCGCCAGCGCGTTCGGATTTTTGCCCTCGCGATCGAAGCGGGTCCATCTGATGGTCATCGGCAGCACATAGTTCGCGGTCTCGCGCCCGCCGCTGGCCTCGACCAACAAGACTCCAACATCGGCATCGGCGGTACCAAGTGGCAGGGCGCCGATGATATGGGTCGTCGGCAAATTGCCTCGTTCCGCGTACCAGCGCCGGTTCGCAAAAAATGCGGGAAGAACATCGCGCTCGAGCACGGACTTGGAGCGGCCGCGCAACAGCGATGTCCAGCCGTCCGTGACCACGAGCGTCTCGAATTCCGCCCAGGTCCGCGGCACCTCAATCGTGGATGCGTCCGGTTCGCGGAGCAGGAACCAGAGGAACCCGTAGGGTCCGAGCGTCACAATATACGGAGCTTCGCCGATTGGCGGAAAGTTCGTGCGCCCGAGTAATTCGAAGGGCACGCGGCCCCGGCAAGGCGCAAGATCGATCTCGGCGGCTTGCGCCGAGCGCGACAGATTGGCGACGCAGAGCACGACTTCGCTCTCGTACTGCCGGATGTAGACGAGTACGGAGCGATTTGCCGGCCGGATGAAGCTCAAGGAACCGCGACCAAACACCTTGCTCGACTTGCGCACCGAAATCAGGCGCTTGGTCCAGCTCAGGAGCGAAGCCAGGCTGCGCGACTGCGCCTCGACATTGACGGCCTCGTAACCGTAGACCGGATCCATGATCATCGGTAGGTAGAGCCTTGCCGGATCGCAGCGGGAGAAGCCGCCGTTGCGATCCGGCGTCCACTGCATTGGCGTACGGACACCATTTCGATCACCAAGATAGATGTTGTCCCCCATCCCAATCTCGTCGCCGTAATAGATGATGGGCGTGCCCGGAAACGACAGCAGCAGGGAGTTCATGAGTTCGATCTTGCGCCGGTCGTTGTCCATCAACGACGCCAAGCGCCGTCTGATGCCGAGGTTGATGCGGGCGCGCGGGTCGGTCGCGTAGGTCGACCACAGATAGTCGCGTTCGACGTCGGTCACCATTTCAAGCGTGAGCTCGTCATGGTTGCGAAGAAACAGCGCCCATTGACAGTTGACGGGAATGTCGGGGGTCTGCCGGAGAATGTCCGTGATGGGAAAGCGATCTTCCTGGGCGATCGCCATGTAAATCCGCGGCATCAGCGGAAAATGGTAGGCCATGTGGCACTCGTCTCCATCGCCGAAATAGGCGCTGACGTCTTCCGGCCACTGATTGGCCTCGGCAAGCAGGAGTTTCCCGGGCGAGTAGGAATCGAGTTCGGCTCTGATCTTCTTGATGATCGCGTGGGTCTCGGGGAGATTCTCGTTGTTGGTTCCTTCGCGCTCGCACAGATACGGAATAGCGTCCAAGCGGAACCCGTCGATCCCCAGAGCGACCCACCGCCGCATGATCTGAATCATGGCGGCAAGCACGCGCGGATTGTCGTAATTGAGATCGGGCTGATGTGAAAAGAAACGATGCCAATAGTAGGACCCTGCGACGGGGTCCCAGGCCCAATTGGATTTTTCGGTATCGTTAAAGATGATGCGGGTTCCCGCATAGGTCTGATCGGTATCGCTCCACACATACCAATTGCGTGCATCGGAACCCGGTTTGCTTCGGCGCGCGCGCAGAAACCATGGATGCTGGTCGGAAGTGTGATTGATGACGAGCTCGGTGAGCACGCGTAGCTTGCGCCGCTTTGCTTCCTGCATGAAACGCCGGAAATCGGCCATAGTGCCGAAATCGGCATTGATGGTGCGGTAATCGGAAATGTCATACCCATCGTCACGGCCGGGGGACGGATAGAACGGCAGCAGCCAGAGCGCCGTGATGCCGAGATCCTCGAGGTAATCGAGTTTTTCCGTCAGTCCTGCGAAATCCCCGATGCCGTCATTATTGCTGTCGGCAAATGCCTTGACGTGGAGCTGATAGATAATGGCGTCCTTGAACCACAGCTCGTCGCTTTCGAGCTTCGACTCCGCCTTAATGTCAGCCACCACATCCACGGCACGGCCTTTACGTGAAGCAGCGGAATAACAGCGCAGGATCCTGCTGCTGATCGATGCGCAAACGGACCCCGCCCCATTCGAGGACGTGCCGCTCGCCCGTGACTAGATTTTCAATAAATTTCACCCGCCGGCGCCCGGTCGACGGGCCGATCTCGATATCGCCAAAATGAAACCAGAACTCGCGTGGTCCCGCCCGCGTCAACGCTACGGCAACCGCGACCGCGTTGTCGCGGGCGACCGACTCCTTCACGAAGCCAATTACCTCGCTGTCGTCGACCTGGACAAAACGCAAGTTGTTGGTTTGCAGCATCGCGGCGTTGTTCCTGCGTATCCGATTGAGCCGTTCGATATAGCCTTTGATATTCCCGGGCCGATTCCAGTCCCGCACTTTCAGCTCGTATTTCTCGGAGTTGAGGTATTCCTCCTTTCCCGGGATCGGCTCGTGCTCCAGGAGCTCGAAGCCATTGTAGATGCCGTAATTGCCGGACAACGTGGCAGCTAGCGTCACCCGTGCCTTGAAGATCCAGGGCTCGCCGCTCTGAAGATGAAACGGCAGAATGTCCGGCGTATTGACGAAAAAATTGGGACGGAAATATTCGCGTTCGGGATAGCGGGTAATCTCGCTCGCGTAGGCCTGCAGCTCATTCTTGCTCGTGCGCCAGGTAAAGTAGGTGTAGGACTGGTTGAAACCGAGCTTGGCGAGCGCCTTCATCACTTTGGGTCGGGTAAAAGCTTCAGACAGAAAGAGCACGTCGGGATCGACGGACTGGACCTCTCGAATCAACCATTCCCAGAACGGAAACGGCTTGGTGTGCGGGTTGTCGACTCGGAAAATACGCACGCCTTGGGCCACCCAGAACAACACCACGTCGCGCAATGCTTTCCAAAGCCCTTCGTTGTCGGGTCCGTAAAGGTCCGGATTGACGATGTCCTCATACTTTTTAGGCGGGTTCTCCGCGTACTGAATCGAGCCGTCCGGCCTGCGTTTGAACCATTGCGGATGCTGCGCAAGCCAAGGGTGGTCGGGCGAGCACTGGATGGCAAAGTCGAGCGCCACCTCCAATCCCAGATCCGCGCAGGCTCGCACCAAGCGCCGAAAATCCTCAAGCGTGCCGAGCTCGGGATGCACGGCATCATGGCCGCCCTCAGCGGACCCGATGGCATACGGGCTGCCCGGGTCGCCAGCTTCGCAGCGCAACGCATTGTTACGGCCCTTGCGGTTCACGCGACCGATCGGATGGATAGGCGTGAGGTAAAGCACATCAAAACCGAGCGCGGCGATGTCCGGCAAGCGGCTGATGCAGTCGTCGAAGGTGCCGTGCTTGCCGGGAACGGAGGATTGGCTGCGCGGCATCATCTCGTACCAGGCGCCTGCGCGCGCGATCGGCCGATCGCCCAGCAGCGGAAAGTTGGCGCTCCGGGTGATATCCGACTGCTGGGCTTTGCGGGCCGCCGCGGCTAGCTCGTCGGACAAGAGCGGCGCGGGATTTTCGGCAAGATCTGCTCTGCTGCAGATATCCCGGATCAGCTGCGCCTGTTCAATGCTCTTGAGCCGCAGATCCGCCAAGAGGTTACGCCCCTCCTCGACTTCGAGGCGGATATCCATGCCCGCTGCGCGCTTCGTCAGGAAATCGCGACGCCAAGTGGCAAATACGTCCGTCCAAGCCTCGATCGCGTAGACATAGCGGCCGGATTTGTGAGGCGTGAAGCTCCCCCTCCACCGATCGTTGTCGGGCAAGGCCATGGGAACGCGGGACCATTTCTCGGCTCCTTCGCGCCGCCACAACAGCTCAGCCGCGAGCACGACGTGGCCATCGCGAAAGATGTCCGCCCACACCTCCACCTCCTCGCCGATGGTTCGCTTGACGGGGAAACGGCCGCCATCCACGAGGGGATAGACGTCCTCGATGTAGATGCGATGCCTGGAGAGGTCACCGACGGAGCGGATGCTGGCATTCGCTGTCACGGCTCGATCGTGGTTTGCTGCCCGCCCGGACGGCACAAGCCGCATTGATGGAACCGATCACCGGCCGGTTTGGTTCCGGAGGGCGGGTTTGGGTCGCATTGCGCCGAAAAACATGAAATCGTGTGACGCAACGGCGCGAGTGTCAACGGAACAAACCCGGATCAAGTCGCTCGCTGGACGCAGGACCGAATGGCTTCTGCGAGGGGCCAGGAATGGGTCTATCGCTATAGCGTGGCATGGCCAGCATCTTCGAACGCGCGGCTCGTTGCGGTGTGGAGACCGAGTACCGGGACGGTTTCGGAAACCTGCGCACCGTCGAACCGGAGGTTCTTGCTCGAATCCTCGACGCGCTTGCTGCTGGCGACGCCGCCGATCGCATGCTGCCGCGCACGATCGTCGTGCGTGGGAACGTCGATCAGTCCCTGCGTTTGGCCGGCGTCGACGGACAGCCGCTGCACTGGCAAATCATCGCCGACGGAAAGATTGGCGAGGGCGAGGGCACATCGCCGCTGCTGACGCTGCCAGTCCTGCAAAATGGCGTATTCCAGCTGCGTGTCACAGTCGCCTGCCCAGGCGGTGATCGCAGCGAGGATGTCTGCTTGATCGTTTGCCGCGATCGCGCCTATCAGGGTGGGCAAACTGCGCTGGCGCGGATGTGGGCGCTCGCGGTGCAGCTTTACGGGGTCAGGTCTCTGCGGAATTGGGGACACGGCGACTTTACCGATCTCGCCGCGCTCGTCGACCTTGCTGCCGATCTCGGCGCCGCGGGGGTCGGGCTCAACCCGCTGCACGCGCTGTTCGAGGACCGGGCAGCTGATGCCAGCCCCTACGCACCGAACAGCCGACTCTTTCTCAATCCCCTCTATATCGACGTGGAGGCGGTTCCGGAATTTCCCGGCCTGAAAACGGCCCAGTTGCAAGAGGAGATCGACCGCCTGCGTCGACTGGAGATCATTGATTACGAGGGCGTCGCAGCCGCCAAGATGCGGGCGCTCAAGCTCGCATACGAAGCATTTCTCCGGCACGGCACGAAAGAAAGGCATGACGCATTAGCTCGTTTTCGCGATGCGGGAGGATCGACGCTCACCCGTTTTGCATGTTTCGAATGGCTTCGGCGGAAATTAGGCCATCCCTGGTGGGAGTGGCCCAACGCGTGGCGAAGAGTGGATGACGGAAATCTCGCTCAGATCGCTCAGACGGAGGCGCAAGCGATCGGGTTATTTGAATTCGTCCAATGGCTGGCCCATGAGCAACTCGACCGCTGTCGTGCGAAAGCCCACGAACGGAAGCTGCCGCTCGGGCTCTACCTCGACATCGCCGTCGGCGTTCGCACCGACGGCTTCGATGCTTGGTGCGACCAGGATGCGGTCCTGTCGGGAATGGCCGTGGGCGCCCCGCCGGACGCGCTCAACACTGCGGGACAGAACTGGGGCTTGGCCGGCTTCAATCCCGCGGGGCTTGAAGAGCGGCGGTTTGAACCGTTTCGCCGCATGCTGGGGGCATCCATGCGTTACGCAGGGGCGATGCGGCTCGATCACGTCTTGGGCTTGAAGCGCCTCTATCTCATTCCTCACGGGGTGCGCGCGAGCCAGGGGGCTTACGTTCGTTTTCCTTTCGAGGCGATGCTGGCCGTCACCGCGCTATCCAGCATGGAATACAAGTGCATCGTGGTGGGCGAGGACCTCGGCACCGTTCCCGAGAATTTCCGCGAGACGTTGGCGGAATGGGGCATCTGGACGTATCAGGTCATGCTCTTCGAGCGCTCGGGTAGCGGCGCTTTTTTCCCGCCCGAAAGCTATCGAGAAAACGCGCTGGTCTCCTTCGGAACCCATGACGTGGCAACCTTCGCGGGCTGGCGGGATCACCATGATCTCGACGTCAAACGGGCGCTCGGGATGGATGCCGGGGAAACGGGTGAGCAGCGTCACAGTGCCCTCGATGCATTGCGGCGCGCCTTGCAGCAGCACGGCCTCCAAAACGCGGATTTCACGTCGGTGGCGCGTTACCTCGCCGATACGCGATCGCGGCTATTGGTCATATCCATGGAGGATGTGCTGGGCCTAAAGGATCAGGTCAATCTGCCCGGGACGACCCACGAACATCCCAATTGGCGCCGGCGCTTGCCAGTGGGCTTGGAGGACTTGAAGAGCCAGCCGGCTCTGAGCGCAACGGCGGACATCATGAGGTCGGCAGGTCGACGCTTTCCTGCTTAGGGCGTCGGCCCCCCAGACCCCAGCGTCTCGACCGGCAAGACTGGGCGTCACACGAAACGCCGCGCCGCTTTGCCTTGCTAACGCCCATCACTCCGTGTGCAGGCCCGGAGAACGACTCGTCTCAATGCTGGCGAAATCCGCCCGGCGCGTTTTGCCAGTGGCCGTCGCCTGGATGAGATCGTCCACGACCTGGGAGGGACTGTGGCGTGCCTCTATTTCACGGTTCATATCCGGGATTTTTTCCCACCATTGCGCGGAGTATTTGCCGCCCATGCTTGCCTCCCGCTGACGTCACCGGACCTTGTTATGCGCACGACCGCGGCGAGATTATGTACGCCGGGGCTTGGAGGTTGAGTCGCATACCCGACAGGAAAGATCGCCCGAGCCGGCAGCACGATTCCGACATTTTGCCACGATTGCGGGCTGTAATGGCCCCAGCCATATGAGCAACGGGGGATTGGCTGATGGGAAGAATCGATTTGTGGCGGAGGAAGGCGGAAGACTGCTTAGAGAAGGCACATGCGATCAGCGACCGGCAACGTGCCAGGCTCCTCCTCGTGCAAGCCCACAACTATCTCAAGAAGGCCGAGGAAACGGAGGCGCAACAATTGAGCGCCCGACGTCCCGCCGAAACGCGATTAACCGTCTAAGGTCTCGTTGACTATCGTTGCCGGGCTTGACCCGGCAATTCCATCCCAACGAAGATGGATGCGCGGGGCTAAAACGCGTCCACGCGCGTGTTCGAGCCAGTGCAGCCGAGCCTTGGCAACCACGTGAATATCGCGGAGCGGATTGCCTTGAATGGTGAACACTGCCTGTTGATCCGCCATGCGCTTGCTGATGGCGGGCGGGGCAAACCGCCCGATCTCGCCCTCATATTCGAAAGGAGAGCCGGGCTGGGAGGACGGCTCGATCAAGCCGGCATTCGCGCCCACTGGTCCCCACTCGCAACCATAGAGCGGCATGCTAAGCGATGCGGTCGAATTGTATGCCCGCGCCAGCATTCATCAAGGCCCGTATGCAGAGGCCTGCGAACCCGTATTACCTATTCCGGGAGCGTTTTTCCATGAACGCACGCACGCCCTCCCGAGCGTCAGGGGTTGCAGCCGCGTCGCAGAAATTCTTCACCGCGTCAGCAATGCCGCGCCGGTAATCCTGAGCATGCAGGAAAGCAGCGCGCCCGAGCCGCATGGCCGTGCGCGACTTCCTCGCAAAGACCTGCGCCATGGCGCGCGCTTCCTCCCGCAGCTTCTCGTCCGGCACGATCCGGCTGACGAGGCCGAGCGAAGCGGCCTCTTCGGCGCCGAAGGTGCGGCCGCTGAACAAGAGCTCGAACGCGCGATGACGGCCGACGATGCGCGGCAGATGCAGAAAATGAATTGCTGGGATGAGGCCGAGATCGATTTCGGGATAGCCAAATGTCGCGCTTTGCCCGGCAACGAGCACGTCGCAGGAAATGGCGAGCGTCATGCCGCCACCACGCGCGGCGCCGCCGACGGCGGCAATCGACGGCTTGCCGAGGTCGTGTTGGACGCCGGCCAATTCGACGTAGAGCTTCTCCAGCAAGCGTCGCACCTCGACGGGCGACGCGAGCGTCGCGAGGTCCAAGCCGGCGCTGAACCGGTGCGGCAGCGAACTCGCCAGCACGACGGCGCGAACCTCGTCATCGGCCGCAGCCCGCCGCAGCGCCGCTATAAGTTGCTCGAGCAAGGACAGGCTCAACGCATTCACCGGCGGGCGGCAGAGATTGATTTCCGCAATCCGGTCGCAAACCTCATACCGCAGGTCCCCTGTCATTCCGGCCTCCTGAGCGTTGGGGCATGTCCCGTCGTGCCCGCGCGTGCCGCGCCCATCCACGGCCTTTGTGGATGGCTGGGACGAGCCGGGACAAGCCCCGGCCATCACGCCGATGGTGGTTGGAGGCGGGCCTTATTCCGCCTGGATGCCGGCGTCCTTGATCATCTTGCCCCATTTGCCGAGCTGGTCCTTGACCAGCTCCGCGAGCTCCTCGGGCGAGCTCGAGAATGCCTCGAAACCCGCATTGCCGAGAGTCGATTTCACCTCGGGGCTGTCGATGATCTTGCGCAGCTCGGCGTTGAGCAGCGCGATGATATCCGCAGGCGTGCCGGCCGGCGCGAAGATGCCGGCCCAGGAATCCATGTCGAAGCCTCTCACTCCCGCCTCGTCGAGCGTGGGTAGCTCGGGAATGAGCGTCGAGCGCTTGATCCTCGTGACGGCCAGCGCCCGCAGCGTGCCCGCCTTGACATGCGGCAATCCGGTCGTGAGATCGGCGAACATCATCGACACCCGCCCGGCCAGAACATCGTTTAGGGCGACCGGCACGCTCTTATACGGGACATGTAGCATGTCGAGTTCGGCCCAGTGCTTGAGCGTCTCGCCGGCCACGACGCCGGACGTGTTGCCGCTGGCAAACGACAGCTTGCCGGGATTGGCCTTGGCGTACTCGATCAGCTCCTTGACCGAGTTCGCCGGAATGCTCGGGTGCACGCACAGCATGAGCGTAAAGCTTCCCGTTCGCGTGATCGCTGTAAAATCTTTCACCGGATCGTAGCCGACGTGCTTCATCAGGAAGGGCGCGGCCGAGTGCGGGCTATTGGTGCTCAGGAACAGGGTGTAGCCGTCGGGCGTCGCGCGCGCGACGTAGAGCGCGGCAAGGGCACCGTTCGCGCCCGGGCGGTCTTCGACGACGACGCTTTGTTTGAGCGCGGCGCCGAGGTGCTGAGCGACGACCCGCGCGACCGTGTCGCTGGCGCTTCCCGGTCCGAACGGCGCAATGATCGTGATCGGCTTGCTCGGATAGCCCTGTGCGCGTGCGCTGCGCGCAAGCGCCTGCAGGGCGGCGGCACCCGCGGCCAGATGCAGGAGTCGTCGACGCGGAAGGTTCATGGCGTTTCCTCGGTCACATGATGAGGGGGCGTTCAGCTTGTTGGTTCGAGGCCCGCACCGCTTCTTTGGCGGTTGGTCTCGGGGCATTAGCCTTTCCGCCTAGTGCGGACATGAGCCGTTTAGCACAACTGAAGAGCGACGTGCAGGACTTGCGGCTCGCGCCTTATGGTAAGAGGGAATCCACTTTTCCCAAAAACCTTCAGCATCGGAGCATTATCCGGCAGGACTTCAGCAATCAGCTCCCTGACCCCGGATGATGCATGAGGGCCGCGCCGATACCTTGCCCCTGGTACTGGTCGACCACACCGAAAGCCACCTCGGCCGTTTCACGCTGCACGACGACGTAACGCCCACCGCCCGCGATCACGGCCCGGCCGCTTTCTTCCACGACCGCAGCCAACGCGACGTGTTTGACGAAGTCGACATTCAAGAAAAAATCGATTTCCGACTCCGTGAAGCTGCGTCATACCGCAAAGAAACGACGGTAAAGCGACTGCCCGCTGCTGCGATTGACGGCCGCGATGACGTCAGCCCGGTCGTCAGGTGAGGGCGCGGATTTCGACCCGCCGTCCATCGCGCAGCGTCCCGAATACCGAATAGTTGGCTGGTTCCAACATGACCGCCACGTCTTCAACGAAGCCATGTCGATGGCTTCGAGCTCAATGGCGTCGTGTGAGGGCGCGCGCCGCCACTGCGAGCTCACTCGATGCCAGCTTGATCGTGGCGGAATGCCAATAAGCAGCGTTCGATCCCAGGAGCGGAGTGGAGCGAGGAGCGTTCTCCAAACCGTTCGACGTCCCTCTAACGGGATTCGCTGTAATGCCGGCGCATCTCGCGGAAAGAGACAAGGCGCTTTTGGCCTTCGTCCCATAGCACCAGTCGCACACACCTGAAGCTCTGCAGTAGGGTTAGTCGGCCGATGCCGTCGAGAGCTGGGTAGTCGCGGAGCACGAGCGGCAGTCGATAGTAGGGAATTCGGCTGCACAAATGATGGATGTGGTGAATGCCGATATTAGCGGTGAACCAGCGCAAAAGGCTCGGCAGGGCGTAGTGAGAGCTGCCGTAAAGCGCCACCTCTTGGAGATTCCACGCTTCGTCGTGAGCCCATACGGTATTTTCAAATTGGTGCTGAATATAGAACAGCCAGACACCGGCGGAGGCCGCCAGCAGCATAATTGGCAGATGCACAAGCAGGAACGGACCGATGCCGACAAGCCATATCATCGTGGCGACAAGCGCCGCGATGGCGACGTTGGTCCCGCTGGTGCTAAGCCAGGGCCGCCAACCGCTGCTCATCAGCCCGACTGGCAGCCGATGCTGGACAATGAACAAATAGGCCGGGCTCAAGCCGAACATGATGACTGGGTGCCGGTATGCCCGGTAACACAGCCGACCCCACCGGGACCGCGCGAGGTACTCGTGCACGGTTAGGGTGTCGACGTCGCCGATTCCGCGGCGCTCGAGATTGCCTGACGTGGCGTGGTGAACGGCGTGAGTGCGTCGCCAAAAATCGTATGGCGTGAGCGTCACAACCCCGATTACGCGTCCGACCCAGTCGTTGGCCAAACGGCGATGGAAGAAGGCACCATGACCGCAATCGTGTTGGATCATGAAAAGCCGCACGAGAAAACCTGCCGCCGGCACCGCGAGCAACAAGCAGAGCCAGTAGCCCAGATCAAGCGTTGCCCACATAAGAAGCCAGAGCAGAATCAGCGGCCCGGCCGTGATAACGAGCTCGACTATGCTGCGAGCAGGGCTCGGCGTGCGATAGCGGGCGAGGACTTGTATCAAGTCGCGGGCGTCAAGCGCGACAGGCGTAAAAAGGGGACTTTTCCTGTGCTTCAAGACAAGATTTGTGTCGGTATGGCCGATCGTACAAACGAGTGGCTCGGCGTCATTGACGAGCAACGCTTCTGCGTGCTCCGGCTGTATCGAAGCTTACTGCACAGTGGTAAGTAGGGTGGCGCACGCTTGGGCGACGCCGCGGTCGGGCGAGCTCATTCCGGGGAATGTCGCCCAGCCGCCCTTCTCGATGTAGGAGTCCTGCATCCACGAGCTGACCTTTTTAAGCTCGACCATGTTTACAGTTGCGTTGAGCTGGCGCCTCGGTCAAGCCAAGCATACGCCCGTTTGCAAATGGAATCTGTTCAAAATTGACCACCTTCTGATCATCCCCACCCTCATACGCCGACGCGCCATTTGACCCACATTGGTTCCGGCACCTTGTCGGGCTTTCGTGTCCGAGCAGAACAAGCGCGCGCCCCGAGTCAACCTTGGCCGCGCGCTCATGAGTTCAGTCAGAGCAATAGAGCTGCTGGAAAAATTATTGTGGGGGAGTAGGCTCTCCATGCCGGCAGCGGCGGTCGATCCGGCCGCGCTATCGGGGTGCTCCAAGCACTTTGAGTAGACGAGGTGCGATGCTCCTGGCGAGAGATCTCCTGCTATGGCGGCCAAACGAAGACCCCAGTTCGATCCGAAATCCTTCCTCGCCAAAATTGGCGACGGCAGAACCATATCCAAATATCGCAAGGGCCAAATCGTCTTCTCACAAGGCGATCCAGCGGACGCCGTATTCTACGTCCAGAAAGGCAAGGTCAAGGTCACCGTCGTTTCCGATCAAGGGAAAGAAGCGGTCGTCGCAATTCTTGGTGCGGACGAGTTCTGCGGCGAGGGGTGCCTGGCCGGACAGCCACGGCGCATATCGACGGTCACGGCGATGACAGAATGCACGGTCATGCGGCTGGAGAAAACGAGCATCATCCGCGTGCTCCGTGACGAGCCCGGGTTTTCCGAGCTTTTTATCTCGCACCTTTTGGCCCGGACTATCCGAGTTGAAGAGGACCTGGTGGATCAACTCTTCAATTCCAGCGAGAAACGCCTCGCGCGACTGCTGCTGCTGTTGGCAAATTTTGGCAAAGAGGCGAGGCCCGAACCGATGATCGCAAAGATCAGCCAGGAGACGCTTGCGGAGATGATCGGCACGACACGGTCTCGCGTCAGCTTCTTCATGAACAAATTTCGACGGTTGGGGTTCGTCGACTACAACGGCGGCGGCCTGGAAGTTCACAGCTCATTGTTGAACGTGGTTCTGCACGATTGAGCGCAGTGGTCCGCCCTAAGATCGAACTGCTAATTTCGCGAGTCGGCGCGATCCACTTCCGCCCAGTCGCATCGCTGATGTAGCCTATCGAGCTGTCAGCGGGACGTGCCGCAAGCCCCCTTTCAGCGGCAGCCCTCATGCCGTCGGCAGGTATCGGTCTTCATCAATGATATCAGCACGTAGGCGTGTGCCTCGGCCCTGGGGGCAATTGATGGAACTTCCACGTCGGCAATTTCTGCGTCTAGCCAGCGGTGCGGCCGTGCTGCCAGCCGTGTCGCGTTTCGCTTGGGGGCAGGCCTATCCGACGCGGCCGGTGCACGTCGTCGTCGGATTCACTGCGGGCAACAACATCGACATCGTTGCACGGCTAATCGGCCAATGGCTGTCGGAACGGCTCGGCCAGCCGTTCATTATCGACAACCGGCCGGGTGCCAGCGGCAACATCGCCGCCGAGGCGGTCGTGCGCGCGCCCGCGGACGGCCATACACTTCTGATGACGGGCACCTTCAACGCGATCAACGCAACGCTCTACGACAACCTCAGCTTCAATTTCATCAGAGACATCGTCCCCGTCGCGAGCCTGTCGCGCACCGCCGGCGTGATGGAAGTCAACCCTTCGTTCCCGGCCAAGACCGTCCCTGAGTTCATCGCCTACGCGAAGGCCAATCCCCGTAACGTCATGATGGCGTCGGCTGGACCGGGGAGCGCGCCGGGTCTGTACGGCGAGCTGTTCAAATCCATGGCTGGCGTTGACTTGGCGGCAGTGAACTATCGCGGCTCGCCAGCTGCGCTGTCCGATCTCATTGCCGGCCACGTTCACGTGATGTTCGACCCGATTGCATCATCGGTCGGCTATATCAAGGCAGGTCAGCTGCGAGCCTTGGGAGTGACGACAGCCAAACGCATCGAGGTATTGCCGGACGTCCCAACGATTGGCGAATTTGTGCCGGGCTACGAGGCGAGCGGTTGGCAGGGGATCGGCGCGCCGGCGAACACGCCGCCGCAGATCATCGCCATCCTCAATAAGCTCGTGAATGAGGCGCTTGCCAGCGCGGAGTTCAAGGCGCGGTTCGTCGATTTGGGCTTGGAGCCTTATGCAACCTCGCCCGCCGAGTTCGGCCAGTTCATTGTCGACTACACCGAGAAGTGGGGCAAGGTGATCCGGGATGCCAACATCAAGCCGAATTGAGCTTCTAGGCTTACCAGCTGAATTCGGCCGGCTGATCCCCGAAGAGAGCGACAATTTGGGGTCGGGTGAATAGATTCGCGGGCGTCAAAGCGGACTGACCGCGGCAATCCTGATCGGCTGTTCTGCACGTCCTGTTGCGCGAATCCGAAAGCGCGCTTTGCTTAGGGTCATGTATGGACGGCGCCCGCGGTGCAAGAGGAATCTGACTATCAGCGAAGCGTTCGGGTGCGGTCATGTATTCGGCCTTTGAATGCGGCCGTTTGGCCGCTGGCCCTGATGTGATCCGCTGATCGGTCCCAAACACCAGAACTCCTTACGCCGCTGCCGCAAGCACAGGCGCCCGATAGGTGCCGCCATGGGCCAGCAGCGCCCAGGCCATGCGAGCCATCTTGTTGGCAAGTGCCACCGCCACGACCTTGAAGGGCCGCCGCGCAAGGAGTTGCGTGAGCCAGAGATATTTCTCAGGGTTCTGCTTGGCGCGCCGCAAGACGGAATGCGCGCCGACGACAAGAATGCGCCGCAAGTAGCGGTCGCCTTGCTTGGAGATCGGCCCAAGCTTCTGCTTGCCCCCGGTTGAATCCTGTCGCGGCACCAGTCCGATCCAAGCCGCAAAATTGCGCCCCGACCGAAAAACCGTCGGGTCCGCTACCGTCGCCGCGATCGCGCTCGCCCCGATGACACCGATGCCCGGGATGGTCTCAAGCCGCTTGCTCGCCTCGTTCGAGCGGTGCTGCGTCTTGATTCGCTTCTCGATCGATCCGATCAGCGTCTGCACCGCCTGAAGCTGCGCCGCCAGCACAATGACGCTCGCACGTGCATCGATCGGCAAGCGCGCATCCTTTTCGTCCGCCACGATCGAGAGCAATTCCTTGACCCCTTTGTCGCCCTGCGCAGCCACAATGCCGAGTTCGGCCAGATGCGCGCGCAACGCGTTGATCGACTGGGTGCGCTGACGCATCAGCAGATCGCGCGTACGGTGCTGCATCAACTGCCCCTGCTGCTCGGCCGATTTGACCTGCACGAAACGCATCGTCGGGCGCCGAACCGCCTCGCAGATCGCCTCGGCGTCGGCGGCATCGTTCTTGTTACGCTTGACGTAGGCCTTCACGTCTTTTGCTGGCATCAGCCGCACCCGGTGGCCGAGCTTCGTGAGCTCGCGCGCCCAATAATGAGCCGTGGCGCAGGCCTCCATGCCGATGAGGCACGGCGGCAGCGCTTTGAAGAACGCCAGCACCTGGCTACGCCGGAGTCGCTTCCTGACAACGACCGTCTCGTTGGCGTCGATGCCGTGGACCTGAAACACGTTCTTGGCGATATCCAACCCGATCGTGGAAATTTGCATCTGGACGGCTCCCTCATGTGATTCGCTTCCGACGAAGCACCCTATGGCACATCGATGCCGGGAGCGGGCGCCGTCCACCACATCAAAAACGAAGCACCCTATGGCACATCGATGCCGGGAGCGGGCGCCGTCCACCACATCAAAATAAGATAAAGGCGATGACGCACTCCCTTGGTACAGGCGGGAGCCCGATCGTCTTTCAGCCACCGGCGCCTGGCTCAGTGCCGCTGCCGATGATGAATGAGCCAACGCCTGATTGAGCCGCCGCGTCTTCGGAAATCGGGCGGCCTATTCTTCTTTCTTCGGCTGGATTTGTTGCTGTTGCTGTATCGCCGGCTGCGGCGTCGGACGCTGCGGGAGCATCTGCTGCTGGTTGAATTCTCGCTGGGCCGCCTCGTAATGTCCGGGCCGGTTGCTCGCCATGTCGTACAATTTCTGCGCCATGGTGAGCAGGGCCGCCCGCGCCTGGGGATCAGTGGTCGCCTGCGCCAATGCCAAGCATTGCGCCGCCGTGTTCTTTAGCTCGTCGGCGCGATTGGCCATCGGTATCCCTGCTTGCTCCTAACTCAACCCAGGACGACTGTCGTCGCAGCTTCCATGCCAAGAGCGACAGCGATTTAGCTATAGCTCTTCGTCCTTATGCCTTTGGTCGCTATCAGCATGCCGTCTTCGCCGTACACAAAGACCGTGACCGGCCCGCCGCCGTTGCGGCCAAGTTCGCTGGCGACGATCGCCGCATGATTTTCGGCTTCTGCAACCGTCGAGAACTCTTCGGGCACATCATCGGAGACCATGGTTCCACGGTAACGGGCGTGAAAATAATAGAGAGCCATCAAGACCTCACGGGTACGCGCTGGCACCAGCCCGCGTGCATGCGGGCGAGATCGCCGCGTGTTGGACGGACGATCCTCGGGTCGGCAGGGTTATGTCGTCTGGACCTGGATGAGCAAACCGTTGCTCAATGTCCCTCGGCCATGTGGCGCGAGGTCGGGTAACGGACGCCGTTTGATCCCGGCTCCTTAGGTCCTCATCAACGAAACGGTGCAAGGCTCCGTTAAGTTCCCGACATGAGACCAGATTTAGCCAACGAAAGCAATCAACCTTGGGATCGCGGATCGAGGAGGCGCTCGCCGTGCGCCTTGATGGTCGCGTAGCATTCACAGGCACTCTCTCGCAGGCCCTCGATGTTGAGCAACCGGATATGTCCGCGCCGGTAGCGGATGAGGCCGGCCGTCTGCAACGTATTGGCCACCAGCGAGACGCTGGTCCGCCGAACCCCGAGCATTTCGGCAAGAAACTCCTGAGTCAGTCCGATATCATCGCTGCCGAGCAAATCATTGCAGCGCAGTAGCCAGCGCGCGAGCCGCGCCTCGAGTGTGTGGGTTGCATTGCACGCCGCGGCCTGCTGGGCTTGCGCCAGGATGAACTGCTCGTGGCGCATGAGTTTGGCTCGGAATGTGTCGCTCTGTTGTGCAAGCTCGCGAAGCCGGTCTGCGTCGAGAACCGAAGCAGTGCCGCCAACCTGAGCGATAGCCCGATTTAGCGATATCGGATTGTTGAAAGCGGATGACCCTCCGGTCAGGCTGTCCCGTCCGATCATGGCGGCCTCGATCATTTCCCCGGACGCGAGATCGACGACCAGGGAGATGATTCCGCTGTGCGGGAAGTAGACGGCCTTGATCGTGTCGCCGCTTTCGTACAGCACCGTCTCCTGCGGAAGTTCCACGAACTTCAGGTATGGCAGGAGCCCCGCCAGCTTCTCCGGACGGAGCGAAGCCAAAAGACCATTCGCCGAATGGAGGGATTGTGTCATGCCGCTCTCCTGCCCTTGGGACGGGAGCGCGGTCGCGTCTCTCAGCCACCGGCGTCCGATGCAGTGCT
>WNFO01000591.1_pt1 | contig 27252 bp, 21 predicted proteins | sample 5400251 | NCBI WGS metagenome assembly WNFO01 (sample SAMN13153354, study PRJNA577476) | soil metagenome | isolation source: 100 cm saprolite under Madrone tree | place: USA:California | collected 2016-06-14
ACCGGGGAACCCAACTCCCATGAGCTGACAGTTTCTCTGCTTCTCGCCCGGCTCTTTCCAGGCCATGTCCCCCGGATCCTTGGAGTCCACACATCTTGGAATGGCTGGCTGTCGACGGAAGCTTCGGGCACCGCGCTGGACGAAATCTCAGACTCTTCTGCCTGGGAGCGAGTAGCAGAGGCGCTCGCTGAACTCCAAATTGCATCCATCGGTAAGAGCAGGGAACTGCTGGAAGGGAAGTGCAGAGATTTGCGGCTCCCTGAGATCGTGAACTTCATCGATCCCTTCCTTGCTCGCATGGCGGAATTCATGGGCGCTCAGGAAAAACGGTCTCCGGCGCCACTCGCGAACTCGGAACTTGCCTCTCTCGGTGAAGGGCTCAAGGAAGCGTGTTCACTGCTTCAGAGTTTTGCCCTCCCTGACACCATCGGCCACATCGACTTCAATCCCGGAAATATCTTGGTGTCTTCCGATCACTGCGTGTTTCTCGACTGGGCGGAAGGCTGCGTCACCAATCCGGTGATCACGTTCGAGTATCTCCGCCGGCACTTCGGACGCAGCGCTCCTCCGCAACCGTCAGCTATTGCGCATCTCACTGCCGCTTACGTGCGACATTGGGCGTCTTTCTATCCTCCGGAAGATCTGAGGCGGGCACTGGAAATTTCGCCTCTGATCGCCGTCTTTGTCTACGCCATTGCAAGCGATTCGTGGCGCTCGCCGGCTTCCCAATGTCCTCCCGCGCATGCGGGCTACCTTCGCAGTCTCACGCGGCGGATGTACCGCGAGGCCGTCCGCGCGGCGGAAGGGAGCGAGCTATGCTTGGACTAGCTTCGGCTCCTCCGTTTTCTCCGGTTGAACCGGTCACCGACGTTCTTCACGGGGTGTCCGTCACGGACCACTACCGCTGGCTCGAGGACCAGGACTCCCCGCGAACCCGCCAGTGGATCGCAGAACAAACACAGTACGCCCGCGGTTATCTGGACCATCCAAAAAACAGGGAGCCGTTACTTCTTTCGGAAGCGCCTTCCCGACCAGGAACAGCCGTGCATTTACATGCGCGACGGGGCCGATGGGAAAGACCAATTACTTACCGCGGCCCCGCCCATGAGAACGCCGGTCCAATGATCGTATCGAAGCCCGAACATCGTAGCCGATTCACCCCCACGGGCTATTCTCGCGAAGCTAGCTTGGCTGCTTCGACCTCCTCAATCGGCCTCTCGCCTGCTCGATCAATGACTCAAGGCGGCAGAAGCAGCGCGTTTTGTTCCTTGCGAAGATGGATGTCGCTTCGCATGTGGCAGGTCGGCTGAAGACTGACCCTGCAATCCGTATTGGCGTGGACGATGGAACCTCGGTCGAAATCTCGGGGATCAGATTTTCCGGCATCGCGTCGGCCCACGAAACAGTGGAACGAGATGAGCACAGCTGGGCGAAGTACTTGGGATATGTTCTCGAATTCGGCGGCTGGACGATTTACCACAGCGGTGACACCGCCCGGTACGAAGGAATGGCAGAAAAACTGCGGTCCTTCAGAACAGATGTCGCGCTCCGTCCCATTAACGGACGGGCACTGGAACGACGCTTTCCGGGCAATTTATTCGGACGCGAAGCGGCCCAGTTGGCAAAGACATGGACGCGAAACTGGTTATACCATTTCGAAATATTCGAATTCAATAGCGCTTCGCCGGAAGAATTTATCGACGAATGCCGCAAGCTGGGTCACCCCTTCAAGGTGCTGCGTCGCGGCGAACAATGGTGCAGCTAGTCTTAAGAGAAAGCCTGGTGTTCCTGCTGATGCGGCCAGCTGAGAATCTGGAAGACTCGTCCAGACCAAGTCACCGCTGCTTCGCGACGCCACCGGGATCGTCCGTGGGTGTCCCGAGTCTGGAACCACCTTGTGACCTCAGGCGGTCAGCTTCCGTGAGCTCACGGCGGGAATTTTCCTGTTGTCCTAATTCCGCGTAGACGTCGGCAAGGAAGCGGTGCGCGTCAATCGAATCGGGACGCAGCTTGGCCGCTTTACGCAAGTAAGGCAGGGCATCCGTCGCCCTTTCCTGTATTAGAAAGAGCCGACCCAGAAGCAGATTGGCCGGAAAGTTCTTAGGGTCCACGCGTAGCGCGCTCTGGAACTCTCTGGTTGCCTCATCCATGCGGGAAGTTCGTTGATACACCAGAGCCAAATAGAAGTGCATCATTGCCGAGCCGGTCATCTGAGAAACGGCGGCTTCGAAATGCGGCAGCGCCTCGTCCCAGTTGCCGGTTTTCACCAAAGCGCACCCCAATTCGTAGCGGGCGAAAGCATCATCCGGTTTCTTTTCAACCAAACTCCGCAATGGCGTTACTGCCTTCTGGTACTCTTTTAATGACATATAGGCGCGGCCCAGTTGCAGAAAGGCTATGGGAGTATTTGGTTCATGCTCTAAGACCTGTTCCAAGATTGGTACTGCCTCCTGATACTGCTCCTGTTCCATATCCACCAGCGCCTCATAGAGCAGGTTTGCACTGCCGATTTTCTCTTTCGGGTCCGACCCACCCTCGTGCTCCGCCTCGTTGGAGATTCCGGAATCAGAACTCAAATAGCCGAGGGCGTGCAAGCTTTCGCTTTGCTCCGGACTCAACTGTGTTTTTTCTGCGGGAGATCCTTTTGTCATCATCCGGTTGAATTCCGCAATCTGGGCTGCTGCGGTGTCTGCGACGGCCTTGGAATCCGGAGCCAGGTTGTGCGCCGCAAGCGGATCTGCGGATTGGTCATACAACTCGCGCTCCGGAGCTTCAATATAGAGGTATTTTCCTGTCCTCCACGCACGCAATGTGCTCCAACCGAAAGAAAGGTGGCCATAGCTGCTTTCTGCATAAACGGGACGCTGCAAATTCGAATCGCTTGGTTGGTTGGAGGCTCCGGCCTGTTCCAATTTCATGAAGCTCAAAAGAGACTCGCCCTGCATGGCGGGGGGAACCGGCAGATGCGCGGCCCGCAGGATAGTGGGCGCGACGTCCACCAGTCCAACCGCGGTTTCAACTTTCCTCGCGGAGTGCTGCCCAGGAAGCTTGAACAGTAATGGCACGTGAATCGTTTCATCGTACAGAAAGATGCCGTGATGGTTCTCGCCGTGTTCCCCGAACGCCTCCCCGTGGTCGGCCATGACGGCAATCAGAGCGCCATCGAAGAGGCGCTGCGCGCGCAACCCCGCGAGAAGTTTAGCCACCGCCGAGTCTGTGTATGCAATCTCGCCGTCGTATGGCTCCGCCTGGTAGCGCGTCTGATATGGTTCCGGAGGACTGTAGGGATCATGGGGATCGTAGAGATGAACCCAGAGAAAGAACGGCCCTGCAGGCTGCTTGCTCAGCCAGGCTAGGGCACGATTCACCACTTCCACGCCGCGCCGCTCCAGGCTGCGGTAGCGGTCCTCACTCCCGCGTCGCCGGTGAAATCCAGCGTCGTAAATACCGAAGCCGCGTTCGAAACCTGGAGCCAATTTTCTCGGGTCGAGCACCAGCGCTCCCACAAATGCAGCCGTCCTGTATCCATTTCTGTGAAGAATTTCGGGTAGAAATGGGAGAGCTTTGCCAAGTGGGTCTCCCATATAGTTCACATGGTTGAACCCCGGGTAGGTTCCGGTGAGGATTGTAGCGTGCGAGGGGGTCGTCAAGGGCACTTGGGCGTAGGCTCGAGAAAAGACCACGCCCCGCCGGGCCAATTCATCCAGATTCGGCGTAAGCCCACGTTCGGAGCCGAGGAAACCCATGCGATCAGCACGGGTGGTGTCCAGGGTGATCAGTACTATATTGGGACTCGGCGAGGCAGCCGTATTGGGAGGTGCCGAAGTCGCCGTACTGGCGCATGCTGCCAGCAACATCGCCCACAACCAGCACCACGGAACCCGCGATTTCGCAAAGTCCGCTCTCTGCCGCCCTGGAAATTCAGACATAACGTCTTCCTCGTAAACCACCACATGCAAGCACCAGCCGGGAATTGAACTCCCGGTAGTGATTGTCGCCGGATTCGTTCTCAGACAATGCGAAGGATATGCTCTCGGGCCGCAGCGGTGGATTTGCGAACTACCAACTCCGTTTCCAGATAGTAGTCGGCTCCTCTCCGGCGTTTCAGGCTCAACATCTTGTCGAGGGCCTCAAAGGCGATCGTCCCCAATTGTTCGCGAGGAACGCGGATGGTGGTCAGGGGAGGGCGTGTCAGGAAAGCGAAAGAGATATCATCAATGCCGATAACTGAGACGTCTTCTGGAATCTTGACCCCCGCTTCCTCCAGCGCACTCATAGCGCCCATCGCAATGAGGTCGCTTCCGCAGAAAACCACCGTGGGGATTTCCGGCTCTGACAGGATGGCACGCACCGACGAAGCTCCGGCATCGACGCGATAATTGCTATCGAGAACGGGGAAAGGATTCAACTTTCGTGCCTGCAGCCCAGCTACCAACGCTTCTTTAATGATAACGGCGGTGTGGTTATCCTGAGGCCCCGCAATGACGGCGGCGCGGCGGTGGCCGAGTTCGACCAAATGTTCGATAGCCTGGGAGATTCCCCGTTGGTAGTCGATCGAAATGTTGCTCACTAACTTTTCGGCCGGACCGAGGTTGCAGAAAACGACTCCGACTCCCGCTGCGATCAGGTCGGAAGTCACGCTTCTGTCAACGGAGGAAGTCATAATGGCGACCCCACGGACATCACTCTCGATCAGCTTCCGTATGACCGACTTGGTCCGCGCCTGGTTGTACTCGGTGTTACAGAGAAGGACGTCGAGGCCTCGGTCCCACGCAGCGGCCTGGAATCCGCGGATGATTTCAGGGAAAAATGGATTTGCGATCTCTGAAATCACCAGTCCGAACAAATCGCTCTGGCCGGTCGCGAGCCGGCGCGCGTGAACGTTCTTGTAGTAGTTAAGCTGGCGGACTACCTCGAGGACCCGCTGTTCCATCTCCGTCGAGATGTATTGGGTCTTGTTTAGTACGCGTGACACCGTGGCCGGGGAAACCCCCGCTCGTTTGGCCACCTCTCTCATGGTGTGGCCCATGGTCCCTCCTTTTCGTAAATGCGCGCCGCTCAGCGTGGCCAGTTAACCCAGCGCAGGTCAGGCTGTGGTCCACTGGCCAGTGACTCTGGAACTTGGAGGAAGAACCAGGCAAGAAAGCGCTTTCTGCAATGGCTGGTCACGCCCCCGTTGAAGCTATCACGACTGGAGGGCAAAAAGCCACGAGCAAGCTCCAGCAGCGGCGATCCAGAGAAAAAGAACTTGACAAGCTTGCCGCCAGGCATGTAATAAGGGGCCAAAAGAAACCGATTTCTGAAACCGCTTATCAACGGTCAGGAACCTGACGGAATAGCTGCGAAGAATTAGGAGACGAACCATGAGAGTCAGGCCTTTCGTCCTTGCGCTGAGCGTAGCCTTGAGTGCTGTGTGTCTTGCGGCGCCCGGACTGGGGCAGACCACCTTCGGAACAATTCTCGGCACGGTTACCGACCCCTCCGGTGCGGCGATACCCGACGTGGTGGTTACGGTCACCAACCAGGGCGAAAACATTTCGCGCGAGGTACACACTGACGCCCAGGGGAATTACCAGGCGGAAAACGTGAAGGCGGGTCTGTATACGGTTACAGTGCGAGCGACGGGCTTCCGCGAAGTGACCACGAAGGACATTGTTGTCGCCGCGCGTCAAACCGTGCGCGCCGATGTGAAACTCGTGATGGGAACTGCGGCGGAACAGGTCACGGTCGTGGCCAACCCTGAACTCATCAACACGGAGTCACAATCGATTTCTTCCAGCTTCGATAGCAACGAAGTGCTCAATCTTCCGGCCAATTACCGCGGAGCCGGCAGCACTAGCCCGTATAACCTGCTGGCTTATCTCCCCGGTGTCACAGGCGACACAGACGGCAACATCACGGTCCAAGGGGCAGGGACCAATCAGGTTGAGTATTCGATGGATGGTATTAGTACAACCAATCTCCGCTTTGCCGGCCCTCAAACAGAGATGTTTCCCTCTGCGGAGAGCATTGCAGAAATGAAGGTACAGGGGTCGGGCGGCGGAGCGGAATATGGCGACCCGGCGGACATTACGACGACCAGCAAGTCTGGCACAAATGTATTTCATGGATCCGCATTTGAGTATTTTCAGAACAAGGTCCTTGATGCTACACGAATGACTGTGCCCCAGGTGGCCAAACCTGCCAAAAGCGCTAACGATTTCGGTGGGTCCTTCGGCGGACCGCTATGGGGGAAGCGCACGTTTTTCTTTAGCGATTACGAAGCCATGAGGTTTAGGACCCAGACGGTCCAGCAAAACAAGGTGCCCAGCCAGGCAATGCGGAACGGCGATTTCTCGAGTCTTCTTCCCGGGACCATAGTCCATGATGTCGACGGAACACCCTTTCCGGGTAACAAGATCCCAACGAGTAGCTTCGATCCGAGAGCCACGGCGATTCTAAGCTTTTACCCGCTTCCAAATCAGAGCGGGGGCCTTTTTAATTACGCCGTCAACGTTCCCAATCCTATTCTTTCCGATCAGTTCGATATCCGCATCGACCATACGATTAACACGAAGCAGAGTGTTTTCGGACGCTGGACGTACAAGAATGGGAGGCGGGTCAACCCTGCTGGTCTGGCCCTTCCCGCGGAAACCGATTTCGAACATGACAACCAGATAGTGATCGCGCACAACTACACCATTACGCCGAGCCTGATCAATGAGCTGCGCGGAGGAATCAGCCGCAGGCAGAGTGGCGGGGCCTTTCCGCTCGATGGACCGGCCTTCATGCAGAAATTGGGGCTGAATTCCCAGCAACTGGGGCCTTTCCCTCCCGGCGGTTTCCCCGACTTTGTCTTCGAACCTAGGAGCACCATCGACAACATTGTTCACACCCGGCCTAATCCGGAGCTTGGCTACAATTTCCAGATCAATGAGAACCTGACCTGGATCAAGGGGAAGCACACGATGAAGTTTGGCTTCGATCTCCGCAAGCTTCACCTGGTCACTGCCTGGTACTCCGGTTCGTCGCAGGCGGACGACTACGGAGACTTCTTCTTTAATGGCCAGTACACCGGGAATAATTTCGCCGACTTCTTGCTTGGAGTTCCCTACTATACATACGTCACCCACACTCCACCGAGGAACATCGATGGCCGCACCACTCACTATTACGGTTACGCGGCGGACACGTTCAAAGCCACGCAAAAACTGACGTTGACCGTTGGTCTGAGGATTTCGAGAATACCGCCGTTCTACGACCCTATTAACCTGACCAACTTCGATCCCAGCGTTCCGGGCACGGGGCGCGTGATCTTTTCCTCAGACCCCAGGTCCCTGGCGGCAACGCAGCCTCTGTGGGCAGAGGCCGTCAACACCTGCAACTCACCAAACAATGTCAATCCCAATCCCGGCCCGGCTCCTTGCACCCCTTTCCTGACGTCTCAACAAGCGGGCTGGCCGAAAGCGTTGCGAAACGTTTACACGAACTTCACGCCTCGCCTCGGTTTTGCGTATCGGCCGTTTTCTGACAATAAGACGGTGATTCGCGCCGGTGCTGGTGTTTACGACGTTACGACCTTGGGGGCGATATTTTTCTCCGTGGCAGGTATCCACGACGGCTTCCAGGCTAATTATTCAAATGCTGGGTTTGGCCAGCCAGGGTTTTTCCGGTTTCCAAATGTCCAAGCTCCCAACGGACTCCTGTTGCATACACAATCATTTTTCACTGCGAATCAGAAGGACAAGAAGGACCCGTACAGTGTCGAGTGGAACCTTTCGGTCGAACGGGTAATTCATGGCAATACTTCCCTGCGGGTGTCGTATATTGGGAGCCGTGCGAATCAACTGACCTGGGCCCCGAATCTCAATCAGCCGCTTCCAACGACGGCCCCTTATAACCAGGGCAACGCCAATCCAATTCCGTTTCCAATTTGGAGCCATGTCAGGATTCGTGCAGCCGGCGCCATCAGCACGTATGAGTCTATGCAGACCGAAGTCATCCACAAGTATTCCCACGGGCTCACGTTACAATCTACGTGGACTTGGGCGCGTAACCTGTCGGACACCGAGTCGTGGCCCCGTTCCGGCTTTGACGGGGAAGCTACTGGCGATACGATGAATCGGTTTAACCTGCGGGGGGACTACGGCAATGTCGGCGGAACCCGCAAGCATCGCTGGATCACCACGCTGGTGGATGAGCTTCCTGTCGGCAAGGGGCGCCAGTTTCTCGGCAACGCCAATGGAGTGGTGGACGGAATCTTAGGAGGCTGGCAGCTAAGCACGATTTTCCTGGCTGAAACTGGCCCCTTCGATACTCCCTTCATACAATTTGATACCACAGGAAACTCCAATTTTGGTTTTAACCGGCCTGACCTGGCTGACAATCCCAACAACTTTAGCCATACGAGCACGCAATGGTGGAACCCGAACGTATTCGCGTGCCCCGGTCGCACTCCGGGACAGGACCTCCAAAATAACGCCCTTAATTGCCCAACCCAAGACGCGGCCGGAAACGCGTTAGCGCGAGCTGGCCGCTTTGGCAACGCCAGTGTAGGGTCTCTCGTGGGGCCTGGGACCGTTACTTGGAATCTCGGCCTTAGCAAGAGATTCCGGGTGACAGAGCGGATCGCACTTAAGTTCGAGTCTAGCTTTACCAACGTCCTGAACCATCCAAACTTCGATGATCCGCGCAACAATCTGACCGAAACTGAGACTCTTCCGAACAACCAGGTAGTCGGTACATTCGGACAGGTTCAGGCCACTCGCAAAGGTGACGCCGGCGGAAACCGTGTTGGGCAGCTGGCACTGAGGATTGAATTCTAACCCGAGTTCAGTCTTATCATGGATCCTTACGGGTACGCAGTAGGCTCTCAGATACTGAGGTTTCCCATGACGTTGCGTCGGCTTGTGGCATTCCTCTTTTTTCTTTCTCTGCTGGCATGGCCTTTGCTGGGACGAGCCCAAAGCACTGGCAAGAACCAGCCTCATGTGGTGGTGGTTGGCGTCAACGGCATGGAATTGGATGTGATTCGTCCACTTCTTCTGAAGGGTGACCTGCCGAACTTGGCCAAGGTAATCAAGAATGGCGCCTACGGCAAGTTGCGCACGCTGAATGCGCCCAATTGTCCCCGGGTCTACTCCACTATGTTCACGAGCACCCGTCCGGAGGAGCATGGCGTCACCGGTTTTCTTGTCGGCGGAATCACGGCGAACACGAATATGTTGAAGCAGGAACCGATCTGGTCCGTTCTCTCGAAGAATGGAATCACGGTAGGCATGGCCAATGTTCCGGCAACCTTCCCCGTGATGTCCGTGAATGGATACATGATCAGCGGCATGCTGACCCGGGGGAAAAATTGTGAGGACGGTGTTCTCTGCGCCCCGAAACTTTCGGAGGTGGAAGGCGGAGACGCAGTTTATCCGGCCGCCATGAAGGATGAACTGCTCAAGAAGGTAGGTGACTTTTATATTGATTGTGAGCGTATGCCCTCGGCCGAGCAGTTGAACGGCCGCGAGACCGAGGTCATTGACGCCTGGCTGAAGAAGGTTCAGCTGATCCGCGATCAGCAGACTCAACTGTTCGAGTATCTATTAGCCAATCATCCCGCAGACTTTACCTGGCTGGTGCAATCCTGTGAAGACCGCACTGGCCACTGGCTCTATCCGATCGCTCCGTACAATGTGGGCTACAATCCCAAGCTAAACAGTCTGCGCACCGATTCCTTCCCGAACCAGTACATCGCCTTCGACAAGGTGCTGGGTACCATCCTGAAACACGTGGACGAAAACACCTACGTCTTCATCATTTCCGATCACGGCATCAAACCGCTGCGTGAGTTCGAGGAGGCGAATCCGCATGCGCACATGGATCACGAGAAGACCACTCCCGTGATTGCCAAGCACGACTTCGCCGACGGCGATGATGTTCCCGGTTCGTTCTTTGCCATGGGGCCAGGAATCAAGCACGGCCTGCGGCTGATGGGTTTCGAAGCCTCCGTGTACGACATTGCGCCCACGATTCTGCACATCTATGGTGTCGAACCGCCAAAGCAGATGCGTGGTCACGTCCTGGACGAGATCTTTGGAACGCCTGGCGACCAAGCCGCACAAAGGTGAGGCGCATTTGGATTGGGGCGCCCTTTTGGATCGCGAGCGAGAAACAGACCCTCCGAGAAGAGCACGGAGAAGGAAACCGCTTGTTCAGGGTCGCTGATTGTTCCGCAGTGCTCTAGCTCGGCTCTCCGCCCGTTCCGCCTCCGCTTTCTTGCCCAACCCAGAATAGCCTTGCGCGAGCAATTCAAAGACCTCCGCATTGTCCGGTTGCGACTTGGTAAGCGGCTCCAACTGTCGCAACGCCTCAGCAAAAGTCCCGGACGCCATCTGCGTTCTCGCCAGCCAGAGTCGCGCTTCCTCGTTCTGCGGTTGCATCAGAAGGGCAGCCTCAAACTGGTCTTCGGCTGCCTTTGTATCTTTCAAACCTAGGTAAACCTGGCCGAGCAGGAGGCGAGCCGGAAACCGGGAGGGAGTAAGTTTCAAACTGGCTTCCAGCGACTCGCGGGCGCCGGCTAGATCACCCTCTCCGTTCAGGGCCTGGCCTTCGTAGAACGCAGCCATCGCGTCATCGGGACGAATCTCACGGGCGTGTTTCAGATGCTCGGCGGCCTTTGCGTAGTCGCCCGCATGCAACTCCAGCTCACCAAGTTGGCGCAACGCTGTTGGAGTTTTGGGATCAAGCTCCAGGACTTTCTCCAAAACAGCGCGCGCCTCGCTCGAGCGTCCATCCTCGGTCGCGATCATCGCCTTGTGCAGCAGGTTCTGTTCTTCGATCTTGTCCTTGGGATCAGGTAGCAACGACGGTTCTGGCACGTTGGTCGAGCTGCCGGCGTCCGCGCGGCTCAAGTACCCCAGTGCTTTTAGCTCGTCGATCGTGCTTGGGCTGACCGCTCCGGCGAAGGTCGGTCGAGGAGGCATCTTGCTCCTCAAGTCCGCGAGCAGCGCGCGAAACTTCTGCACGGTCGCCTCCCACGGCGCATAATTATTTGTTAGTTCTCGCGGGTCGGAGCGCAAGTCGTAGAACTCCGGGCGAGGCGCTTCGATAAACTTAAATCCTTCGCCACGTACCGACCGTAAAGGCGCCCAGCCAAAACGCATAGGGTAATCGGTCTCGCCGAAAACTGTGCGGCCGGTAGTTTCGGGTGTACCCGCAAGGGCGAGATACGGAATCAACGACTCCCCATCGAGCCGCTTCGGCGGGGAGATCTTTAGGAGCTCGATCACTGTTGGCAATATGTCCGTGGTACGGACTTGCGCCTCCACCACTCTGCCAGCCCGTCTCTGACCGCGGAACTTGATGATCAACGGGACGTGCATGGTTGAATCGTAGAGAAAAATCCCGTGCGTTTCCTCGTGATGCTCTCCCAGTCCCTCGCCGTGATCGCCTACTACGATCACGATTGAATTTTCATACCAGCCCTTTTTCTTCAGATAGGCCAAAAAATCTGCCAGCGCCGAATCCGCATAAACGATTTCACCGTCGTAGAGACGGTCCTTGTAGATTTGCGAGTACGGTGGAGGCGGGTCGTAGGGATCGTGTGGATCGTAAAAGTGGACCCAGACAAAATGCGGACCCGCGGGATGGCTGCTCAACCAGGTCTCCGCATGTTGCGCCACGTCTCTGCCACGACGCTCCAGGCGCCCCCATCGCGATTTATTCTGCGCAACTTTGGGAAAGTTGTCGTAGAAATCAAAGCCGCGATCCAGCCCGGGCGCAAAGTTCTGACTGTCGAGAATGACGGAGCCAATGAAGGCGCCGGTGTGGTAGCCCTGCTTCTTCAGCAAATCGGCCCAAACTGGGAATGTACTTGCCAGACGCACAGCGAAGTCAGTGACGCCATGCGTGCTGGGCAACAGGCCAGTGAGGATGGAAGTGTGAGAGGCGTTGGTAATCGGGCTGGGTGTGAACGCTTGCGCGAAAAGGACACCATCTTTCGCAAGGCTGTCCAGCGCCGGAGTTTGTATAGGTCCGTAGCCATAGCAGTGAACGTGGTCGGCGCGGATCGTGTCAATGGTCACCAGAAAAACATCGGGTTGCGATGTTGAAGGTTGAGCGCTTTGGGCGGAGAGGCTGGCGGCCCACATCACCCACAAGATGATCAGCCTCTTGGCAGCCTGCATGCCACTCAGACTAACACGGGAGCAAAGCATGGCAACCACACCGACCCTCCGCGACTTAACTGCGCTATTAGTCTGTGCGGCCCACTACATCTGGCAGCGGTTTAGCGGCTTGAGGCACGGAGCCTCGGTAGTCTTTTCCTAACAGCGCAGCCATGGTTGCCGCAATCTGGCTCTGTGTCACGGCCGACGCATGTTCCCGCTCGCCGAGGGGTTGCGTGTCCGGACCAAGCACTCCAATCCAGATATTTTCCGACCCCTTCTGTTCCGTGCCATGGTCCTTCCACGCCGTTAGCCCGCCGCCCCGCCCGTGGTCGGTGGTGATGATGAACGTCGTCTGATCGCGGTAAGACGGCATCGACTGCATGGTATTCCAGAGCTGCTCCACAAATTTATCAAACTGGTGCGCAGTCCTTAACACCAAATCGTAACGTCCACTGTGAGCCCACTCGTCGGTTTCACCATACCCTACGAAAAGCACTCTGGGCTGGCGCACCTGCACATAATCGAGCACAAGTGGTTGCAGGAACGCGTCGAAAACGTTATCGCCCCATAGCCGCGTGGTCGTGCTGTAAAAATCATCGAGCAGCGCCTGCTTGGCTTGGGATTCCGCGCGGGCAGTTGGATCCCATCCGGCGGAAATGAATAGGCTGCTGCGCTTCTGGTTGAAGATGTCCCTGAAGGCGTCCCAAGTGCCAAACACGGCAACTCGTCCATGCAGTTCAGGTATGCGGTTCAGCCACTCGAACACTGTCACGTTCGGATTAGGACCAAAATCGTTCTTGTCGACATGTGGATCCGGAAACCCTGCGAGCATCTCGTTGTAGCCGGGGTAGGAAAAAGCAAATTGGTTGGCCACCCTCGCAATGCTTGCCTTTTCCTGATTGCCAAATATCTGCCCTTGATGTGCGACCGTTTTCCAAATGAAGGGGAGCACTGTTTCTCGGCTTTGGGACGGAGTTGGCCGACAGAAATCACGGCACAGGGTCTCGATATTCTCCACGCCTCCATGTTCCTGGTTCATGAGCGAATTATCCGGCCCTTGGAAGACCTCTTGCCACCTCAACCCATCAGTTACGATTAGAACGACATTGCGCGTCTTGAGTTCAGGCTGAGATTTAGGATGGCTAGCAACGCTTATCCCTAGCCCAAAGGAAACGACTAGCCAGATCGTGCAAGCGATTTTCCCTCGGATCATTACAGCTTTTCTCTCATCATCGAGCACTTTGGCTCCCAACCTTGTCAAACCCACATGTCGGAACCTGACGCGATGAAGAAGAACCACTGTTTTTCTTAATCTGCCGGCCGTTCCAATCGGATCGGTGCAAAAAACCATTACGCGGGATGCGATGTTGCCACGTCGCGAAACAAATTACAACGCTTCGGTGGTGTGTCGAAGAAAAACGTCGAATCCGATTTGCAAATGCTCTAAGTCGCGCCATACGAACGGTTTTGATGAGTGCCCCCGGGTATCCCGAGTCTCGAAATTTTGGAACCGGTTGATTGAGAGTGATATCTGAATCGTTCACGATTTGAGGCTTTAGGCTGCCTGGAATGCACCAAGAAAGACGCTCTGCAGAAGAAAGGGGCCTTGACAAGCTAGGTGCAGGTGCGTAAAAGAAGAGCGAATGAAACCGGTTTCTGAACCCGATTGCCGCTTCTCAATTCAAACATTGGGTGAATCTCGCCGGTGTGCGCACAACGGGCACTGAAGCTGTAAACAGCGCCAAAGGAGAGCGCAGTATGACTAGGGCTGGTTACTCACGCCGTGAGTTTTTGCAGAGGAGTGCAGGAATAACTGGCGCTTCGTTTGTTGGCGGTTCCGTTCTGCTGGAGCCCGATCCGTTGGTCGCTTTGCCTCGCTTGACTAGCGCCAGTGACAGAGTTCGCTTTGGGATTGTAGGAGTTGGCATGGAGGGCACCGGACTGCTGACAACTGCGATTCAGCTTCCTGGCGTAGACTGCGCGGCGGCCTGCGATCTCTACGATGGCCGCCACGAACTGGCGCGAGAGATTGTCGGAAAGCCTATAAAGACAACGCGACGGTACAAAGAGCTGCTCGACGACAAAACAATCGATGCCATCATCGTTGCCGTTCCCGACCACTGGCATAAACAGGTCGTTGTTGACGCCGTAGGTGCAGGCAAGGATGTGTACTGCGAGAAGCCCATGTCCCACAGCGCTGCGGACGGCGTGGCGATGGTCGCAGACGCGAAGAAGACGGATCGGATTGTCCAGATCGGCGCACAGCGGACAAGTTCCGTCTTATGCGCTAAGGCGAGAGAGCTTTACACAAGCGGGGCCATCGGAGAACTAAGCCTTGTCGAAGGGAGCTTGGGCCGCAACGATCCCACGGGGGCTTGGGAATATCCACCTCCCGCAGACTTGTCTCCAGAGAATCTCGATTGGGATACCTGGCTCGGCACCGCACCGAAGAAGCCGTTTGACCCATTTCTATTTGCGCGCTGGCGTTGCTGGAAAGAATATGGAACAGGTCTAGCTGGCGACTTGCTTGTTCACTTGCTCAGCGGGATGCAGTTTGTTCTTGGAATTAATGAAGCTCCCAAACGAGCATCTGCTTTTGGCGGCATTTACCGGTGGAAAGACGGGCGCAACACCCCGGACGTGCATCCCGTCCTCTTTGAATATGCAAACGTCCCGGTGTACATGCGTTTGACTCTGGGGACGGAAACGGCGGAAGTTACCCGATTTATGGGGTCCAAGGGCATCCTCGAACTCACCGAGTTCAGTCTAAGCTACACACCCCAGGCCGGGATTGACCTGTCTCCCAGCTACTATTGCTATGGACTGCCAGCCCGCTTGCGAAATGCTTATTTCAAGCAGTGGCACGACGAGCACGATCCAAAACCTGGGCAAGAGCCCGCTCCGGAGACACAAACTTGGCGCGGAAATGACTACGATGATCTGCGGCCGCATCTCTGGAACTTCTTCCAGTCCGTCCGATCGAGGAAACCGGTCGTGCAGGACATCGTGTTCGGTCACCACGCGGCACTCGGCTGTCATATGGCCAATGAATCGTATTACCGCAAGAGTCCGGTGTATTGGGATGCCGGGTCGGAAACCATTAAGTCCTGAGCCCCAACGGGAAGAGGTCCGCAGTCTTATGAAAATTCAAAGAATCGCACTCACCCTGTTGGTGCCGAGTTTGCTTCTCTCAGCCAAGGCGTGTTCTCAGACCGCAAAACCCGAGAACACCTCGCCCTCTCCTTTAACAGCGGCCGTCGAAGGCTGGAACTCCGCATGGAGAGCGGCCAATTGAAGGCCCAATTGGTGAGTCGTTGGGGAAACGCCAGGCCACTTCCCAAAGCTGAGCTTTCGAACGGCCACCTCACCTTCGTTTCTCCCAAGGGGGAAGAAGAACGGCCTGAAGATATGGTCTTCGAAGGAACGCTCGTGGGAAAGATGCTCAAGGGGACGACGAACGGGCCTGACGGAGTCGCCTGGCAATGGACCGGCCAGAGAGCGCCAACCCTAAAAAGAACAAGCACTCCGAAGTGGGGAAAGCCAATTCCGCTGTTCAACGGAAAAGATTTGAAGGGATGGAAAATGTCGGGAACCGGTACTACAGTGTGGAAGGTCGAAGACGGCAACCTAGTCAGTCCTGGGAACGGACCCGAACTGATCAACAATTCCAAGTTCGAAGATTTCAAATTGCATGTGGAATTCAAGTGTGATGAGAATTCCAACAGTGGCGTCTATGTGCGCGGCCGGTATGAAGTTCAGGTCGAAACCGACTCCATCGAGGAACCGCCCAGTCACCACATGGGTGGCGTATACGGTTTCTTGGCGGCTTCGCCGGAACTGCCCCGCAAGCCGGGAGAATGGCAGAGCTTTGACATCGCACTCATCGGGCGATGGATCACCGTGGTTCAAAACGGCCAGACCATCATTGATAACAAGGAGATCCCCGGCATCACGGGCGGCGCCCTGGACAGCCACGAGGAATTACCTGGTCCCATCTATCTCCAAGGGAGTGAAAAAGGGCACGTAGCCTTTCGCAGTATCGTTATCACACCAGCGGAGAAGTAAGACCGATTAGCACGCTACACTAGGGTCAATGACTCACTTCTTGCGCGACATTCTTCGCCAGTCGAACGAGTTACAGCGGACGATCGATTTTCTTTTGGGAGCAGGCCGTCCCGCTTTGGACGCGGCGACGGCTGCAATCCGCAACGCTCGCCACGTCTACTTGACTGGGATTGGCAGCAGTTGGCACGCGGCATTATGTGCCGCAACTATGTTCAACCTCGGCGCCAGCCCGGTGTACCTGTATGACGCAGCTGAGTTGCTGGAGTTTGCAGCATTTCCAACGGATTCCGTAGTCATAGTGATTTCGCGCAGCGGGCGCAGCGTGGAAATCATCAAGCTGCTTGCGAAAGTGCGTGAGCGTGGAGCGACAGTCATCGCCATCACCAATTCCGCTGAAGGGCCCCTTGCGCTAGGTGCGCAGCTTCCCATCGCAATTCCCATCGAGCTGGACCATGCGATTTCGGTCAACACATATTCCACGCTGGCCGCGACTGCTGGAATTCTAGCGAGTGCCACCGTCGGAACGTGGAGTGCAAGTCTTGCCGCTACGCTATCAGCTTCCTTCGCGAAGACTCACTCCGCGATTTCGGGTTGGCAAGCGCAGGTTGCAGACACGACTTGGCTTGAACCAAAGGCCGTTCCTTATTTCTTGGCGCGCGGATGCAGCATTGGCAGTTGCCAAGAGACGAGGCTGCTGTGGGAAGAAGGCGTGAAATCGCCTGCGACGGCAATGAATACGGGCAGCTTTCGCCACGGTCCGCAGGAAATGGTTGGGGCGGGGGCGAGATTCGGGATATGGATTGACGCGGAGCGGATGCGCGGACAGGACCTGGCGGTGGCTCGAGATCTGCGGAAACTCGGAGCCGCTGTCATGCTGATCGGCCAGAATGTTCCGCAGGATGCCGGTGACCTTGTGTTTCAGTTACCGAGCGTGCCGCTCGGCTGGCAATTCTTGATCGACATAATTCCCGCGCAGCTCGCAGCGGAAAAGCTTGCGCGGCTCTCTGGAGTGGATAGCGACACGTTCCGATATTGTTCTTTTATTGTGGAAGACGAGTACGGTTTATTGCCGGAAGAGATGGGCTCGCCGAATGAAAAAAAGTAGCATGGCTTTGCCGTGTACATACGAACGCGTAGGAATCAGGTTCAACAGGCGAAATTGTGATTGGCGCCGTTGATATCGGGGGAACAAAGATAGCTGTCGGGATGGTCGACGACAGCGGGAAGGTGCTATCAAGGCTCGAGTCTCCAACTGACGCTCCGGGTGGATACGCAAACGGACTTGCGCGAATGATCGACATGCTGCGCCGGACCTCTCGGGATGCCGGCGTGGAAATTTCCGGCATTGGAATAGGCTCTACCGGAGTCGTGTATCCGGGCAGCGGCGCATTTGGGGATGTTGATTTATTGTCTGGATGGCAGGGAAATAATCCTGTGCAAGACCTGGCGCGCGAATTCAAGGTGACAGTCGCGCTTGAAAACGATGCCGACGCTTCTGCGTTGGGCGAAGCAGGTTGGGGCACGGGGAAACTGAAATCACGATTGATTTACGTTACCGTAGGCACGGGCATCGGCGGCGGAATTATTTTGGACGGACAACTCTATCGCGGGGTGGATATGGCGCATCCCGAAATCAGCCACCATGTGATTGACCCTTCGGGACCGGATTGTTCGTGCGGTTACCGAGGTTGTTGGGAATCGCTGGCGACGGGGCCCGCGATGGCCGCATGGTTCAACGCGAATGCGATGGGAGATCGAGGCTCTCCCGAAAACTTGACCGCCGCACAAATCTGCCAATTGGCAAGACGTGGAGAGAAGTTGGCCATACGAGCGGTAGACCGCGAAGCCTACTACCTGGGTCTCGGCGTGGCTAATCTGATCAATCTATTCGTGCCGGACATGATCGTCTTGGGTGGCAGCGTGATGAAGAGTGCGGCCCTCTTTCTTGAGGGTATCCGCAAGGTCATTCGCCAAGGTTGCCGGTTCGTTCCTTATGAAAAAACGGAGCTGGCACCAGCTTCCCTGGGAGAGGACGCCAATCTCATAGGTGCAGCGCGGGTCTGGCACCATCGCTTCAAGCAGGGAGTCGGTCGGCCTTCGTAACGTATCGCCGTGAGCGACGGCCCTTTGCCAGACCGATCCAGCCAATCCTCCGGCGTCGCTGGACACACAGCAATCAGTTGGGAGAGAGAGAAAGGCAACTCATGGTGAGAAGTCGTTATACGGTCAGCTTGGTGTTCCTTACTTTTTTCGTGATCTCCTTGCTGACCAATATTCTTGGTCCCATTGTGCCGGACATTATCAGCAGTTTTCACGTGAGTCTGACTGCGGCGGGATTTCTGGCTTTCGCTTTCTTCATCGCTTATGGAGTGATGTCCATACCTGCCGGTTTCTTGTTGGAACGATTCACCGAAAAACCTGTGATGGTGCTGGCCTTCTTGGCAGGGACGCTGGGATCGCTGAGTTTCGCACTGTTCCCCGGATATCGCGTAGCCATCATTTCCTACTTCACCATCGGCGCAGGGATGGCTGTTCTCCAAGTGGCGATCAATCCGTTGTTGCGGGTCGCCGGCGGTGAAGAGCATTACGCGTTTAATTCGACTGTGGCCCAATTGGTCTTCGGAAGCGCATCATTTGTCAGTCCGCGAATTTACTCTTATCTTGTGCTAAACCTCAGGTATCCTTCGCCCGATCAAAATATCGTTTTGCGAATCCTGCGATGGCTGACCCCCGCACAATTGCCATGGGCTTCGATCTACTGGATTTTCGCTGTTTCCGCGCTCGCGATGGTGGCCGTTTTATTCTTTGCCAGGTTCCCAAAAGTTCAGCGCACCGCCGAAGAACGTGCGGGGTCTTTGAACATGTACCGATCCCTGGCGCGCCAACGGGTTGTGTGGCTTTACTTTGCGGCGATGTTTGCTTACGTGGGTTGTGAACAAGGCACCGCCGATTGGATGTCGAGCTTTCTGAACCAGTATCACGGTTTTGATCCTCATACCACGGGTGCGGCAGCGGTTTCCTGGTTCTGGGGCTTACTCACGGCGGGTTGTCTGGTGGGGATGTTATTGCTCAAGATATTCGATAGCCGCAGGGTGCTCATAGGTACATCGATAGGGGCTTTGTTCTCTTTGTCTGCAGCCTTGTTTGGACCCGCAAGGGTTTCCGTAATTGCTTTTCCCGCAGTCGGTCTGTTTGCCTCGGTCATGTGGCCCATTGTTGTGTCGCTTGCGCTCAATTCCGTCGCAGAGTTCCACGGTTCTTTCTCGGGCATTTTGGGTACCGGAATCATAGGCGGAGCCGTAGTGCCGGTGATCATTGGGCGCATCGGAGACTCCGCTGGACTCCGCAGTGGCGTGGCATTTCTCTATCTCACGTTTGGGTTTGTCCTCAGCGTTGGCCTTTGGGCGCGACCAATGATCAACAATGCCACCATTCGTCTCAAGAAAGTGTCTGAAATCCAAACTGAATCTGCCGGGAACTGGTTGAAGTCGAAGTGACTACCTGGCTGTGAGCGACTGCTTTCCCGCGGCGGATGCGAACACCAGGGGATTCGGGATGTTGAGTTCGCGAGGTTGAACACGTGGATGAACTCGGAGCGGAACTGTAGGGGTAGGCGTTTCGTGAATGCGCATCGGCAGAAGCGGAGACGCGGGTCACCATGGAAATGTGACTAAGCCTCGAAGTTTGGTGTCTTTGGTGTCTGCTTGGGGCCGAAATTAGTGCTATTCATGCGGAACAGTTGCTTCCGTATCTTGGTTGAGCTGAGTTCCAGGCCCAAAGAGAAAATTCATGCCAGACATTTGGTTCACCGCAGATTTTCATCTCGGGCACAAGAACATCATTCGGTACTGCAACCGCCCCTTTGAAACTGTTGAGGAGATGAATCAGGCGATCCTCGAACGCCTGAACGCTCGTGTAAAGGCAAACGATATCCTGTACTTCCTTGGAGATTTCTGTATCGGCCCAAAGGCACGAGCGTCAGAACTCCGTCAGCAAATTCGGTGCAAGAAAATCTTTGCGGTTCCCGGAAATCATGACAAAGACACCCGGAAACTCACGCAGGAATTCTCCTGGCTAGACGCTCTCGCAGAAGTCTCGCTCAATGGACAACGAATCGTCTTGTGTCACTACGCGATGAGAGCCTGGAATCAGTCTTCCCATGGAGCATGGCATCTCTATGGGCATTCCCACGGACGGTTGCCGGACCAAGGTACATCGCTATCGATGGACGTGGGCGTGGACACTCATGACTATGGCCCTTGGCACTTCGACGAAATCCGAGATCGAATGAATGCAAAAGCCGCACCGACTGCGGGTTGAGATTCCAATATAGGTTCCTTCAATATTTGTTTACAATAACCTGAACCGGGGCATCTGCTTTTCGCTCAAAAGTTAACCCGAGCGATCCAATGAAAATGAAGTTTTGACACAGGGTGGAGCACCGGCCTTCGCAAAGTGTGCTCTACCCAAAACAAGATTTCAGATGTGAATGTCGGTGTCCTGAACGCACCGGAGTGTCCCTCATAATTCACGAAGCCAAGCCCGGAATGCGTCGGTTAGATGGAGGCCCGCTGTCCAGACGTACGGGAGCATGAATTGCTCACCTATCCCTTGCCTCCTTCGGTTTTCCAGTCTTCTCTTCGACAATTCTGACTAGCCTGTATGAAGTGCTTCTTCCCCCCGCTTCTTCTTGTTCAATGACCCCGACCGCGATCAGTTCTTCGATATCTCGAAGGGCGGTGCGGGAAGAAGCTTTCGTTAGTTTCATCCACTTGTCTCTCGTTAGCTTTCCTTCGAACCCGCTGAATAGTTTGTTCAAGACTTTTTTCTGCCGATCATTCAGAGAGACCTTCCTTTGCGTTAAGGTCTTCCAGAACGATTCCTTCTCCAGGGCGCTACTGGTGATTTGATTCGATTGTTCAATGGCTCTATCCAGGCATCCGAGAAACCACTCTAGCCATTCCGTGATGTCCAACGATCCAGCCTGCGTCTTCTCAAGAACTTCGTAATACCCCTTTCGCTCTTCCAGAATTTGCGACGACATGCCGTAGAAGCGCTGAGCACTGCCGTCTGATCTGGCCAAGCACATCTCAGCGATTGCTCTTCCAATTCTCCCGTTGCCATCTTCGAAAGGATGGATCGTAACGAACCACAAATGTGCGATTGCGGCCTTCAAGAGCGGATCTTCCTGCTCATCTCCGTCGAACCACTTGAGAAAGCGTCCCATCTCGCTCTCGACTCGGACAGCCGCCGGTGCAGCGTAGTGAACTTTGTGGCGACCGATTGGTCCTGACACGATTTGCATCGGACCTTGGCTGTCGTCACGCCATGCGCCTACTCGGAATTTATCGCTGGTCGTACGGACTCCGGGAAACAGATGAGCATGCCAGTCCAATAAACGGTCCCTTGTTAGTGGCTTGCTGAATTTCTGCGTCGCGTCCAACATCATTTCAACGACACCATCGACATTGCGATCTTTGTGGGCTTTTAGCCCTCCAACGTCGATTCCCAGCCTACGAGCGAGGGATGAACGGACATTCTCTGGATCAAGCGCGACTCCTTCGATTGCGCTGGATTTGATCGTTTCTTCCGTAAGGACTTTCAGTGTTGCGGTCCACTGCGAAGTAAGTCCATAGCTCCGCATCTTGCCCAGCAACAAGCCCTGCCGCAGCCTGACGCCAGAGAGCAATGGGGCAAGAGTCTTTGAATCCCAGGTAAATCTCGGCCAATCCGTAAGTTCGTGTATGTATTTCCTCGCCATAGTCCCGCCTCTAATCTCGCCAAAATCGAACTACATTCTCGTCACGAACTCGCCATAATCTCGCCTTATTCTCGCCAGTTTGCTCGCCACTGTCAAGCCCGATGTCCATATCGCAAGGACCTGCCGGCCAGGTTGACGAAAGGACTCCAAGCGTGCTCGCAGTTTTTTCTCCATCGCGCTCCTTAGGAAACCAAACGCCCGACAAATAAGCAAACGCTCGCACTCGCCTCGACACCGGAATAAGATTGTTCCAGATGACCGTGCGCAAAATCATTCACATCGATATGGACGCGTTTTATGCGTCAGTGGAACAGCGGGACGATCCGCAACTGCGCGGTTAACCCGTCGTTGTTGCATGGCGCGGCAGCCGCTCCGTTGTGTGCGCTGCTTCGTATGAAGCGCGAAAGTTCGGCGTGCGTTCCGCTATGCCGGCTGTTCGTAAATTCCGGTCTCATCTTCCAGACTCAAAAAGACGAAGCCCTTCGCCGTTCCCGGCCGTTGCCGTGCAATCACGCATCCCGCCACTTGACCATCCGGCAATCGAGACAGGTCACAAGCCCGCTTCACTTGCAGCTTCGAGCCGAGCCTCTTGGCATATGCGCTTACGGTTGGGTCTGCTGCTGGGCTCTACATCATCATTCGCTTGTCCTACAAACGATATCCATACCTGGCGTACAAACACATACACACAGTGTTTGAAGGAGAGGCCGCTATGAACATTGGAGTTCAGCGAGATTCACGTAGAGCATCGAGCCACTGCACAAAGGTCTCACTGGAGTTCGAATCGACCTCTAGAGCCTGAAGGCCCATTCCTAGTTTCGGCTTTAACACGCGAACTATGGCGAGCATCATCACATCTTGGTTTTTGTGCTTCAGTGTAAGGCGGACACGCGTTCCAATCTCCAGCGACTCCCGCGTACAGACAAAGCATCCATCGAGTGAGACATCCGAAGTCACGCCGGAAAGGCGAGTACCAGATTTTAAATCCACAATCTCGGCATCGGCTGCAAAGGAATACCGAGGGGTATACCCGCGGTCACGAAGGTCAGATTTTGTGGCGGGCTGATCGCTCACCTCTTCTCGTTTGCGCGACAGCTGACTCCCGATCCGCGCGAGAGCTACGGGAAAGTCAATCGGTTTCGTCAGATAATCGTTGGCACCTAGATTTAAGGCCCTGATAATGTCTTCCCTCTGGTTCCTCGCGGTCACCATTATGATGGGCAGCTGGCTGGGCGAATAATCCTTGCGCAGCGCCTTCAGGGCATCAAAGCCGCTGACTTCCGGCATCTCGATATCCAGGAGCACTAAGTCCAATCGGTTTTCCTTCACGCGTTGCATCAGCTGCCGCGCGTTTTCCGCAAGATCGACAACATAGCCGCTGCGTGACAGCCGGCGCGCAAGCATGTCCCGGTTCATTTCATTGTCATCCACAATCAGCAGGCGGTACTGCCGCGGATTCATGAAGGTTCCTCGCAATCAGGCTCAACGGCTTTCTCGCTATCACTGATTTAAGCAAGCTGCCTGACGACCTTTACTTATAAGGGTTCATTTCGTCTGACAAAATGGACCGTTCGTAGTCTTCCCCTCTGCCAATATGTTAACCGCATGAGAATATCGAATTATGGGAATACCCGTGACGTACGATGCTCCCATTGTAAGGCCTCCGCGTCTGCTTGTAACCACGTGACCCGGAAGCATTTACCGAACAGCGATCAAATGTAGAGTCATTACTCACGACGGCGGCAAGACTTGGCGGCTTGCTTCGATTAGTTCCGCGAAATGCCTTTTCTGTTCTGCTGCCTCGGGTGTGTCACCCGCCAGCCAATCCGGGTTTTTAGGTTGGATTCCGTGGTTGCGTCCGAGGACGTAGATCATAGTGCGACAGTACCGACGGCGCAGACCGAAAGCAAGGACGAGCGCCGTCGAGCCGCCCGTTGACTAGTCCTTTGCCCTTCCTACTGAAAATCTGCGCCTGGACCGCCAAAGCTACTTGCTTCCAAACCCTCTTACCTAAATCGGCCGTTTAATTTCTTAGGGTAAGAGATTTGGAAACCGCACGCCACAGTACTAATGCCAGCTCTGATGGTTCAGAGTGCTTCCAACATTCGACAATCGAGGCGTCCGTGCGCCACGGCGCCGGTCCAGTAGGCCCGAAATCACTCGGCCGTTCCTACTTCAATCTCTTTTTCGCTTCATTTCCAGATCCAGAGCGGCATAGCGATGCGCTTGAACGGGGTAGCAAGCACGCCTGTAACTGAAGTAGTAGGTGGAAATTTATATGGCGCTGCGATAGCCTGCGCCGTAGTCGGGAGGTATTCATGATCCCCAATCTCAAACACCGTCAGATGCTTGTCGCTCTCACATTCGCATTGATCGCTGGTGGCGCCCATGCCGTTCAGGGCCAGCAACAGACTCCTGTATCTACGATCCGAACGACTCTACCGTCGGTCGATCCACAGATACAAGCTGCGGTTGAGCCGCAACGGCCTCTTTATGAGACGCGAGCCATTCATGACCAAAATGGTACCGGGAAGTTCTACATGGGTCGAGAAATCGCTCAGGTGATGGGACCGGGAGGCATCCCCTGGTTAGACCGCCCCGAGCGCGATGACGAAGAGAAACCTTCAATCGTACTAGATGCTTTGAAACTCCGGGGCGGTGAGACCGTCGTGGACTTGGGTGCTGGATCTGGCTATTTTACATTCCGCATTGCTCCGAGAGTTGGCAGTGCCGGTAAGGTGTTGGCCGTCGAAATCCAGGACGAAATGCTTCAGACAATCCGTCAACGTGCGCAGGTGCTGAAAGTTACGAATGTGGAGGCGGTGAAGGGTAGCGAAACGGATCCAAATCTGCCTGCGAGAGCCGTGGATCTCGTGCTGATGGTGGACGTCTACCATGAGCTAGCCTACCCCTTTGAAGTCATGACCAAAATCCGCGAGGCCCTGAAGCCCGGCGGTCGCGTCGTCTTTGTCGAATACCGCAAGGAAGATCCCGATGTGCGCATTAAATTGGTGCACAAGATGTCCGTGGAGCAGGTCAAAAGAGAGATGAAAGCTGTCGGGCTTGCACACCTGCAGACGTTGGAGACGCTGCCATTGCAGCACATCCTGGTTTTCGAAAAAACCCACTGACCCCCAGTCGGGAGAACAAGTTCGCTCTCTCGACTCTGCTAAATAATTCAGATCGACATATTCACGTTGCAGTGGAGCACCAACGGATGAGCCTTTCAATTGGCCAACTCCCGATAGACGCTAGTGCAACATCTGCATTACTTCCGAGTTGCTCGCCCACAACCGGTAAAACGTGCAACAACGCGCTTCAGGGGATGGTTTCTGGCAGATCGCCCTCGTATTCGCTTATTCCGTTCGCAACGCCTGCATTGGATCGATTCGCGACGCCCTCCATGCCGGAACGAGGCAGGCCAGGGCCGCCACAACTAGCATGGACGCAGCCACAGACGCGAAGATTGCCGGATCGAGCGGCTGGGTTCCATAGAGCATCGACTGGATTAGGCGTACCGCCCAGATGCTGGCGGCTAGGCCAAGTGTCAGTCCATAGAGCGCTGGACGCAGGCCGTCGCCCAGCATCAGGCGCAGAATCTCCTCGCGTTGTGCACCGAGCGCCATGCGAACGCCGATCTCTCCAGTGCGCTGCGTCGCGAGGTAAGAAAGGACTCCGTACAACCCTATTGACGCCAATATCAAGGACAGCACTGCGAAGCCGAGCACGAGGCTGGCACTCAGGCTGGCGTTACCCAATGACCGTTCAATGATTTGCTGTATGGTGAGTACATCGGAGACCGGCAACTCCGGATCGAGTTGCGCAATCTGTTTCTGAATCGGAACGGAAAACACCATTGGATCCGATCCTGCCCGCACCACTAGCGTCAACCCCTCATATATCTCCCCGTTGAGAACGGGGAAGTACATGGTCGCCTTACCCGGCTGACCCACCTGATACAGTGTGTCGGCGACGACCCCGACGATTTCGCAATCAGAGTTACCGCGCGCAGCGACGTGGAGATGCCTGCCCAGCGGGTCTTCGCCCGGGAAATACTGCTGCGCCAGCAGGCGGTTGATGATGACAGTCTTTGGGCGGCCAGCGCGATCCCCACTGGTAAAAATCCGCCCTTTCAACAACGGTATCTGCAATGTGGTGAAGTATCCGGGGTCAGCCAGCCGGGACAGCGCGTCGGGCAGCGCAGTGCCGGGCACGATCGGTGGGTGCTCGGGAATCGTAAAGCGATCATCCCCTCCGGCTCCCGCACCGGGCACGATCGACCCCAGCGCCGCGGCGCGTACACCCGGCATAGCGCGTACCTGCTCCAGCAGGGTCTCGTTGAATGCGTTCATCTTCTCGGGACGGTCGTATTTCTTGGCAGATAGGCTGTAGCCCATCGTGAGCACGTTGTCCGTCGCACAACCCACATCCGTCGTCCGCAGTCGCCAGAAATTCTTGAGCAGAAGCCCGGCGGCCATTAACAAGACCACAGTCGTCGCTATCTCTACCGTAAGCAGCGTCTTGCGCAATGCTGTGCGCGCCGGGCTGCCTGCCGCGCCCCGCGACGAGGCCTGTAGCGCCACGATCCCTTGTTTGCCTGTCGATGAGATCGCTGCCAGTAAGCCCGCCGGCAGGGCCGCGGAAATGAAGAGCGCACAGGCAAACGCAAGTACTACGCCGTCAGCGTGGACACTCCGGGCGCTGGGGAGATCCGTCCATGTGGTAACCAGCCACTTCGTGGCCGCAAGCGATAACAGCACTCCCGTGATGCCGCCCGCAAGCGAGACCAGCAGGCTCTCCACCAACTGTTCCCGGATCAGAGTCATCTTCCGTGCCCCGAGTGCGCTCCGGAGGGCAATCTCCTTCTGTCGCGCCGCCGACCGCGCCACCATTAGGTTGGCCACGTTGAGACATCCGATCAGCAGCATGCACGTGACAGCGCACAGCAGGATGATCAATGGCTTCTTCACATCTTGTGCCAGGTCCTGGATGAGAGTCCGTGATGCCACGTCCTCGGCCACCGGCGCATTCAGGTTCTGCAAATGCAGCCAGGACTGCACCGCCTCCACCTGGCCCAGGGCGTTTGCCAGGCTGACGTCCGGCTTCAACCGCGCTACCACGCGGCTAAAGTGAAAGTCGTGATGCTGCAGAATTGCCGTTGGCAACCCCGACGCATACGGAACCCATACCTGGATCTTCGCATCAGGATAGGTGAACCACTCCGGAGCACGCCGATGACCGTGTATGGCTTCCCGTCGAGATGGATTTGCCTGCCGACGATCGATGGAT
>WNFO01000552.1_pt2 | contig 27250 bp, 22 predicted proteins | sample 5400251 | NCBI WGS metagenome assembly WNFO01 (sample SAMN13153354, study PRJNA577476) | soil metagenome | isolation source: 100 cm saprolite under Madrone tree | place: USA:California | collected 2016-06-14
ATTCCTGAATCTCGCGCCGGGTCAGCGGATCGTCCGGTCCCAGGCCCATGGCCATCAGCGCAAAAATCGAATTCATCATCGCCGGATAGATGGCAGCAAGACCCTCAGTGCGTTCGATGTGCTCCAGAACCCAGTGCTTGGCTTCGCGCAAAGCGCGCTGCCGGAACGGCTTCCAGGGAATCTTTTCGTAAATCTTGAAGACGCGGTCAAGTGCCAGAAAGAAATTTTTCCAGGAGACGAGCTTCTCGCTCCAATCAAACGCTGCCGCTTTGCGCATAGGATTCTTGAAAAGTTCATCCACGCGCGCGTGTTCGGGAAGACGCCAATCGGGACGTATCGCGCAAAGAATCGCCATGGGAATCACGATGCCGCGTGTCCAGGAAGACATTTCGTAAATGTTGATGAAGAACCAGTTGGGCAGAAGCATCAGCTCCGGGGGAATCGCGGGCACAAGCTCCCAGCCCACGGCGCCGACCAGCGCGAGATAAAAGCGGACATAAGAATTAGTGTGTTCCAGGCCCCCGAGGCGGTGAATCGTTTCGCGGGCAGCGGTCAGTTGCGGAGAATTCGGATCGTCGCCAGCAAGCTTTAGCGCGAAATAGGCTTTGCAAGTTGCGTTTAGCTCGGACGGGCCGCCGGGATAAATGTTCCAGCCGCCGTCTTCGAGCTGCTTGCTACGAACATAGTTAGCGAGCTTGGCGATGCGAACAGGATCGGCTTTGCCGAGAACAAATAGATAATAGATATAATCTGATTCGAGGGTCGAATCTGCTTCGAGTTCGCCCTGCCAATAGCCGTCGGCGAGCTGCAGAGAAAGCAGCTGCTCCGCGCCGCGCTCAATCGATTCTGGAAGTTCTTGCGCCCAATCCTGGCGGCGCGCTGGCACCGGCGCCGCAGTAGTCGAACGCTCATCACCCATTCTGACGAGTGAGGCCATCGATGCTCCCCCAGAGCAATGATTCGCAGTATTTTGTCGGCCGTAAATCCTGAATCGCCTCGAGCATCCGTTAACTCCTTGATTTACATATAGTTCCAGAGCCAAAACGGACAACTTGCAGGCGTTCCCCAAGTACTACCTAAGTATCGCCTTATTTGACTTCTTGGGTCAACGCCCAAGATGTCTCGTTTTTTTGATTCGTCATCACACTAAAACGCTGGCTGGCGATTCCAGGATTCGCTTCACCAACTGGAAAAGCGGATCGGGAAGCGGCTCGCCTTGGCGCTGCAGTAGCGACGGTTTTTGTCGCAACAATTGCGTCGGGACTTGCATCCACGGTGGCTGACCGATTGCGTCCGCTTCGAGACCGCGCCGAAGTAGGAAAACATCGGCACGGACCAGCATGTGGCGGGCAGAATCCTTGAAGTCGTCACGCGCGGTATCGAGCACTGTGACGTACAGCGACGGCTTTACAAACTGCAGGAGTGAATTACTTTCGACGATGACATTGAGGCCATCGCCGGCATTAGTTTGTGTGCCTTCGGCAAGAGCTTGCCTGAGGGGCGCCATGCCTTCGGCCAGATAGCCTTGTTTGGTGCGTAACCAAAACGAACGGGCGGCACCGGCCTGCAAGAAACGAGCGCTGTCGCTGCTACCTTGGGGGCTAGATTCCCAATCCAGGGCGACAATATGTTCGGTCGGGGCGCAATCGCAATCGTGTCCGTTTGTTGCGCAGACGCCGTGCCCGTATTGCGTGATTTTCCCGGCAAGCCACTTCCCCTGCGGTAGCGCTGCGATCAGCTCGCACACCAGTTGCGTTTTGCCGATGCTGCGCGTGTGGCCGCCCACGACGATCAGGCGGCACGGCGCGAATTTGCGCGATGGTTCAGGACTTGCCAAGCTGAGCCTCCAGTTCCCCTTCTAACTTTTTGATGCGCGCGCCGAGCTCCGGGAGACGCGCAAACCACGCGTATTGCTCTTTGAACTTATCGAGCGGCCGCGCCGGCGTGCCCCAAACGACTTGGCCGCTGCGGATCGTTTTTCCCGACGGGATGCCGGCTTGCGCGCCGGCGATGGAGTTTTCTTCGAGCGTACAGTGGTCCGCAATGCCAACTTGCCCGCCGACGATTACATGATGTCCTAGAACACTGGAGCCGGAGATGCCGGTCTGCGCTGCGATCACGGTGTGCGCGCCGATCTGTACGTTGTGGCCGATATGGACAAGATTATCCACCTTCACGCCGTCAGCGATGCGCGTATCGTCGAGCGAACCGCGATCAATTGTGGCGTTCGCGCCAATCTCCACGTCATCGGCAATCTCCACGATTCCCACCTGCGGAAATTTCCAGTGCCGGCCTTCGCCATACGCGTAGCCAAAGCCATCCGCGCCCACGACGGCTCCGGCGTGAATTTCAACACGATTGCCGATGCGCATATTCGCATAGAGCGTCACGCGAGGATGAATGCGACAGTTGTCGCCGACCCAGCTTGCAGCGCCGATGAAGCAATGCGCGCCGATTTGTGTGTGTTCGCCAACGTGCGCATCCTCGCCGATTACGGCGTAAGGGCCGATGCTCGCGCTTGGCGCAATTTTCGCGAGCGGGGCGATGACTGCTGTCGGATGGATCCCATTCGCAATGATGGATGGTTCACGCAAAAGCGCTGCGGCCTTTGCGAATGCGACCTTTGCGTTTTCGGCGCGAAGCACGGTCTTGCCAGCAACGGTCAGCCCGGGAGCAAGGACAACGCATTTCGCGGCGGACGCTTCCGCGCGGGCTGTATGTTTCGGCGAGTCCGCGAAAATCAAATCGCTAGACGAGGCCCGCTCAGGTGCGGCGACTGCCGTCACTGCGACCGAAGGGTCGCCTTCCAGAGTTGCATCGATCCGCACGGCCAAATCTTTCGCGGTGTGTTTCATGACCCCTCCCAAACTGCTCATCCATGAGGACCGGTACCAGTGTTGCATCACAAGAAATCGTAAATGGGCGGCTCGCCTGCCGGCCGGGTTTTCCAGCGCGCGTGCACCCAAACCCACTGTTGTGGATATTTTCGAATGATTTCTTCGGTGATCCTCGCAAATTGTTGGGTGTTTTCGAGAATGTCGCGCTCAGCGTCGCCGGTGCGAACCAACTCCAGCGGTGGCTCGAAGCGTAGCCGGTATTTCTGCAGCGATTCATCCCACACCGCGTAGCCCGGGACCACCGCAGCTCCGGTGTGGAGAGCGACGCGCGCGATGCCGGTAGTTGTGCAAGCCGGCACACCAAAAAAATCCACGAATACGCCTTCCTCGCGCATGGTGTTCTGGTCGGCAAGGATTCCGATCGTGCCGGCATCTTTTAAAATTTTGAGCATCCTGCGTGCCGACTCATTTTTAAAAATTGGAGCGTTGCCGGAAAGTCCTCGGTAACGATTCACCAGCGCATCGAGCCGCGCATTATCAAGCGGCCTGGCCATATAATGCAGAGAATAGCCGTACAGGGCATGCGCGAACGACGACAACTCCCACGCGCCCATGTGCGCCGTGAGAAAAAGCACCCCCTTACCACGACGCTGCCCTTCCAGAAAATTTTCCTGGCCATCGAGGACAATCACCTCCGCGATATTTTCTCGCCTGTAGCGAGGCATGCGCGCAAACTCTGCTGCCATCCAGCCGAGGCTGCGCACCATGCCGCGAGTCGCCGCCGCGCGCTGCGTATCGGTCCACTGAGGGAACGCCAGCTTCAGGTTAAATTCGGCGGTCTTACGCAGCTTGGGCGTGACTGCGAACAAGGTTCGCGCAACTGCCACAGCCAGCGCGCGCGCCAGCGGGCGCGGCAACGCGGCCGTAAATTTCACTACACTCCACACAACGGCGTACGCCAGCCATTCCTTCATCGCTGGACATTATGCTAGAACTTACCTTTCGCGGCTGCTAGAGATAACCGACTGTCTATGACTTCCCAACCGTCCGGCGCAACCACTGCGACATCCGCGCAGCGCATAGGCTGGGTCGTTCTGATCCTGGTCACGCTTTATGTCTGCTATTTCAGCCATCTCGGCGTCATTGGATTCGTCGGTCCCGACGAGCCGCGTTACGCGTGGATCGCACGCGACATGGCGGAAACTGGCGACTGGATCACGCCGCGGCTATACGGAAAGCCGTGGTTTGAAAAACCGCCGCTCTTCTACTGGGGCGCGGCGCTAAGCTTTAAATTATTTGGCGTCAGCGAAGCGGCAGCGCGATTGCCCAGCGGAATTTCTGCGCTGCTCGCGACACTTGCGCTCGCGTGGCTGGTCTGGCGCACTTACGGCGAAGAATGTGCGCGCTGGCTGCTGCTGCTCTTGCCGACAAGTGTGGGAATGATTGGCTTCTCGCACGCGGCCGCAACGGACATGCCTTTCGCCGGAATGCTGACGGTTGCGATGGTCTGCGCTGCCGTCTTGCTCGGGTTGACGCAAAGCGAAAACACGCCGATCCTCCCGCGTACGCCCTGGCTCGCGTTATTACTCTTCGGTTTCTTTCTGGGACTCGCAGTACTCGCAAAAGGTCCTGCTGCGATCATTTTGTCAGGAGGCGCAGTCTTTTTCTGGGCTGTTTTCACCAAGCGCTGGCGCGACGCTTTCCGGCTCCTTCACCCCGCCGTGCTGGCATCTTTCTCGATCACTGCTCTCCCCTGGTACATCCTATGCGCCCGCCGCAATCCAGATTTCTTCCGCATCTTCATCATCGAGCACAATTTTAAGCGCTACCTCACGCCGGAATTCCAGCACATTCAACCATTCTGGTTTTACCTACCGATTCTGCTCATTGCCCTCTTTCCTTGGGCGCTCTCCGCGCTTGTCGTCGCAAGAAATATTCTAGGAGACAAAAGCAATCCGGTCGCGCGATCGCAGGGCATACTGACGCTTTGCTGGTTTCTCTGGCCACTGCTCTTTTTCTCCCTATCTCAGTCGAAACTTCCGGGATATATACTGCCCGCGATTCCTCCAGGAATTTTGCTTTCTGTTCAAGCACTGTTTTGCAGGAGGCACAGATCGGCCACATACTTCCGAACATTCGCAATAACAGCCGGAGCGACGCTAGTAGCCGCAGCTGTGGCCTTCTGGAGTTTTGAGAAAAGGATTGCAAGCGGTCAAGACATCATTCCAGCGCCGTGGCACGAGTCCATTTGGGTCCCTCTTCTTCTCGGCGGGATCATCTCCATCTTGATCGTTTGGAAAAAGGGCGCTGACGCTGCTTTGGTTTGCTGCACAGCTACGCTCCTGCTGGCACTCGCGGGTTTGTATGGAGGGCTCCACTGGCTGGACAGACTGTATTCAGCGCGACAGAGTGCGCACGACGCTTCCGTGCTTTATCCGGTCTTCGATTCTTCCTACGCGGCTGTATACCAAGTGCCGAGAGGAATCCAATTCGGTCTAAATTATTACCTGCGTCGCGAAACGTGGGACTGGTCTCCGGGCGACGCAACAGCCAAATGGGTTTTTACGCCCTATCGAGGGACAGCACTAGTTGAGAGACAGGGATTTAGATGCCCGCACTACATTGTGTTTCCTGCCGCGTTTCCTTGCGAAAACGTGAAATTACTTGGCCGGCTTGGCGGAGGGCGGGAGCCGAAGTAAGAAGAACGAAACCACGTGGTTCTCGTACATGCGCTTCTCGTCTTCGTCGAGCGAAACGTAGTTGCCGTGCGGCAACATGGCGATTTCGCGCGGTTCTGGTGATTTTGTAAACAGTTGCCGGGTGCTGTCGCCAAGTTCGCGTTCGTCAGAGGGCTGTAGAAAAAGTTTAGGCACACCGGCCAGCGCATTCAGATTGGCCGAGAGCGGCGCATCCTGGCGGTGTTCGTAGTTCAGCCAATCAAAACTCAGTTCCGCGGCACGCGCCATGAACGGAAATCCGCCCAGCCCGGTTTTGCCGACTTCCACTTTCACCATCTGTTCCGGCTTGTCATACACCGAATCGAGAACCACCGCGCGAATGCGCTTATCGAATTCCGCATCGCGCAATGCCACATAAGCGCCCAGATTGTAGCCCCAGACTCCGAAACGTTCGGGATCCACGTCGTTACGTTGCGCAATCGCGTTCATGGCCGCTTTTAGCTCGGCGGTTTCGCGGTATCCAAAGGAAGTGATTCCGGCGTTCGCTCCGTGGCCCACGAAGTCAAATACGAAGACGTTGTACTGGTGATCCTGCAGCGCGGAAACCAGCGTCAACAGCTCGCCTTTGCTGGACTCGTAGCCGTGGCAGAGGATGATCGTCGGCACACCGCGAAAACCGGGGAAAAACCAGCCTTCGCGCGTCCCAGCTGGTCCCGGAACCTCAAATTGCACGGCATCCGGCCGGCCAGGAAAAGTCTGTAGATTTATGTCCGAGCTGGTGCGATTGGGCTTAACAATTCGATAGACCAGGAATCCGGCAATAGCCAGGGTGGCGAGCCCCGCGAAGAACAGCAGCGCGACCATCGCCGTAAAAAGCTTCGTATACCACTTGGTTGGGTAGCGGAGCTCGAAGAGAATTGACATACGTGGCCTGCGCGACCGAGCGTGCTGCGCGCGCCCTTGTCATTACCTCACATTGAAATGGCTTTCTTTCTTGACTCTAACACACGTCTTTCTTGGCCAAAGCAGAGACCCGCGCAGTTGTGTCGCATTTATATCGGGTCGGGCCCCATTCTTAAGAAATATCTTGCTTGGGCCATCGCTACACCCGCTTTTGCCGGGGCGGAGCGACGTAACGAAAAATTCCTCTTTCCCCTTCCATTTTAGGACCCTCCGCCCCGGCCGATTCCCGCACATTTTAGGAATGGGCTATGATAAGAACTCGCGGAAAGCCACAGTCCGCATTTTTCACCTTCATGAATATTGTCGACTTACGTCAAACCACTGTCCGCCAGATAGAGCCGTTACTTGAAGAGGAGTCACTGCACTGGCGTGATGAGTTGCATTGGGATTACCGCGGCGCGCTGGAGCTGATCAAGCGCTTCCTCGAAGCACGCGCGCTGTCGGGTTGCGTAGCCTACGAAAATGGCACAGCCGCCGGTTATACGTTTTACGTGATGGAAGAACAGAAAGGTTTGATCGGCGGTTTGTACGTCTCGCCGCAGTTCGACCAAAGCGCAATTGCGCGTCGCCTGCTGGAGGAAATGCTCTACGGCATGCGCACTCTGCCGAATCTGTCGCGCATCGAAGCGCAGTTGATGCCGTTCGGCGGCCCGGTTGATCATCCGTTGCGCGAACTCGGATTTACACTCTATACGCGGCAGTTCATGCTGCTGGATCTGAACAAGCCGCTCGAGATGCGCTCCGGCGCTACTACCGGCTTGCGCCTCTCGCGCTGGAACGACCGCTACTTCGATCCTTGCGCCAAGCTCATTTATCTAGCGTATGCGAATCACATCGACGGCGATATCAACGACCAATACCGCAGTAAAGCCGGAGCTTTGCGCTTCTTGAAAAATATTATTTTGCTTCCTGGCTGCGGACAGTTCGTGCCGGGCGCTTCGTTCGTCTTGCACATGCCCGGCAGCGATGATCTGCTCGGCGCAGTCTTAACCAGCGAAGTGTCGCCTGGCGTCGGTCACACCACTCAACTCTGCGTTCTACCGGGCCATCAGGGCCATGGGCTAGGTCGCGCGCTGATGATTACCGCCATAGATGCGCTGCGCGGCTTAAAATTTCACGAGCTCACTCTCACGGTCACTTCAGTCAATCACGGAGCAGTGCAGCTGTACGAAAAATTAGGCTTCCGCACCTTGAAATCTTTCACCGCCGGCGTCTGGCCTCGTTGAATTTGCATTCCCGCCAGAACGTTATAGTGAATTCGTTGCAACTATTTTTCCCCGGCAAAGGCTGAATAGTTCGTATCGATTATTGGAGGTGTCGACAGAACGCGATTTACTCCTGGCCAATCGCGCATAACTTGTTCTCGAGAGCCGCCCTTACGGCTGATTTGGGCCGAATGCCGCCGCAAAACTCGCCTTGCGCGCTGATTCAAATTCGTCTCCAGACTGCCATTCCACTAGCGTAAGCTGCGAAGCCGCCGCAAGTCCCAGCTCGTACCCAAACTGCGCGATCTTCGCGAGTCCCTTAAAATTCCAGTTCTTCTGGTATTCGTCGCTCGGCTGATGGTAGTGATTCTTTACGTAGTCCTGCGCCTGCGCTTGGCCCCATGCCGTGTCATGCCCCTTGAACGTCAGCCCTTCACTGACGGAAAACGCCGGAATCCCCGCGCGAGCCAAGCTGAAATGATCCGAACGGTAATAATGCCCGGCCTCGGGCTTGGAGTCGGGGCGAATCGTCAATCCGGAACTTTTCGCCACGCTCTCCACTGTGGTATAGAAAGTGGTGCGTTCCGCTCCCGAAACTTCCACTTCTTCCGGTATGCCAATCGGCGGCAATGCATCGAAATTCAGATCCAGCGAAATTTTCCCTGCAGGAATTGGCGGATGCCTGCCAAAAAATTCCGAGCCAAGCAATCCTTGCTCCTCCGCGGTAACGAACGAAAACAAGATCGATCGCTTCGGCACCTGCGCACCGCTGGCTGCGTTGGCCGCCGCTACTCGCGCTACCTCCATCACAATGCCGCAGCCCGTGGCGTTATCGACCGCGCCATTATAAATATTGTCGCCCTTCATCGCTGGATTGATTCCCAAGTGGTCGTAATGCGCCGCGTACAGCACCGCTTCGTCTTTCCGCGTGGCGTCGCGGCCCTCAATCTTGGCCATCACGTTCCGCGAGACAAACGGGTGCAATTCGCTGGCTACGTGGGCTTTCAGTTTTACTGGTAGCTCGATGGGCTTTAAATCCCGCGACTGCGCTTGCTGATACAACTTGTCCAGACTATGTCCGCCTGCCGCTACGATCTTCTCAGCAACTTCAAGTTGCACCCATGACGCCGCCTCAAGCTTCGGCGTTCCATCGCGCTTCAAGTACGAGCGCTCCGTGCCCATCGAATTGCGCAGCACTTCCCAGCCGTAACTGGCCAAATCGGTGCGATGAATAATCAGTGTGGCGATGGCACCGCGCCGCGCGGTTTCTTCGTACTTGTAAGTCCAGCGGCCGTAGTAGGTCAGCGCTTTGCCTCGGAAGAACTTCGGATCGTCCGAAGCCGGCTCGGCCACAAAAAGCAGCGCCACCTTGCCGTGCAAATCGTAATCCTTGTAGTCGTCCCAATTGTATTCCGGCGCCTTGATTCCAAAACCGACAAATACAACGGGAGCAGAAAAATCCGCAGTTTCTGTCTGGCTCTCGTTGTTCGTGACAAAATCATCCAGATTTCTTAATGCAAAACTCTCGCCGCCGTCGCGTTGCACTTCGAACGTCGTCTGCGGCAACGTCTTCACTCCTACCATTGGCACCTTCTGAAAATAAGTGCCGTCATCGCCCGCCCACTTCAGACCATAGGATTCCAACTGTTTCCCGATGTAGTCCGCCGCAGCGTCGCTTCCCTTCTGCCCCATTCCGCGGCCTTCAAGCGCATCACTCGATAAAAACTTTACGTGGGCCCGAATTCGCTCCCCATCCATTCGAACCGGCGTCTTCGCCTTTGTCGCCAGCAGCGGAACACTCGTTGCGATTGCAAAAACGTACGCGCCTATCAGCGCATACTTCCATTCTGTTCTTCCACTCATCCCGGTATGTGGTCTGCCCATTGCCCGTGCCCTCTGTGCTGCGACCTGTGCGTTAAATCTTATTTCTTCACCCGATCCTTCAGCAAATTCTTCAGCTCGGCCATGAACTCCTGCACGTCCTTAAAGTCCATATAAACACTGGCAAATCGCACATACGCTACTTTGTCCAGCTTTTTCAGGCGGTGCATGATCATCTCGCCGATTTCCGTGGTGGTCAGTTCACGCTCGGTGGCTTCGTGCACTACACCTTCAATTTCATCCACGATTGCTTCCAGCTTCGGCGTAGCCACCGGCCGCTTTTCGCACGCTTTCAACAATCCTTGCAAAATTTTCTGCCGTTCGAAGCGTTCGCGCCTGCCATCTTTCTTGATCACCATGTACGGAATTTCGTCAATCCGCTCGTAAGTGGTGAACCGCCGCTCGCATTTCAAGCATTCGCGCCGCCGCCGAATCGTGTCGCCGGTGCGCCCTTCGCGCGAATCGATTACCTTGTCGTCCAGATGCCCGCAGAAAGGACATTTCACTCCGGCTTTTCTCCCTTGCCGCTGGTGACCGCACTTCCGTGCGCGGCAATGTCATCGAGCTCTTCTTTTTCCTGTTCCGCGATTTCCCGCAAGTTGCCCAGAGAAACGCCTTCGCGGATCAGCAGCGGAATTCCCGCGATGCCGCACCCGGCAAATGTCACCAGCCACAGCACAATCGCCGCCGCCACTGCCGCTGAGCTTTCTACGCCAAACACTTTGGTATACGCGAAAATCGCCAAAGCCTGCGAACCACCGCCCACTGCCGGCAATTGCACCGCCGAGCCCACCAGCGTAAACGCCAGCACCAGCATGCAATCGCCAAAAGTCAATTCAGCCAGGCGTCCGCCGAAGCTCTGCGCCACCAAATAATAGACCACCAGCACCATGCCCCAGTGAACGGCGGAATATAACACGGCCAGGATCAGATCACCGGCGGACTTCACAGTCTGAATGCCGGTAATAAAGCCCAAAATTATTTTCGCGACTTTAGAGCGCCACCCCGCACTCGCAAGCCACCCTTCGAACCGCGCTTCAAGCAGCGCCGTTCCATGCACGCGCAAATAAATTAGAAACGCAATCGCGCCGCCAACTCCGACCGCCAGCACCGAGCCGGCAGTGCTCGCGGCCTTGGCAATCGTCACGGCCGCGTCGCCGCTGTGCTGCGCTCCGTTGAATACCAGCAAAGCGATGGCAGCAATCACCGCCATACTGGCAACGTCAAACAAACGTTCCAGCACCCAGATGCCGAAAATATCCGCCAGCGGAAGTTTGGCCCGCTTGGCCAGCAACACGGGCCTTATCGGTTCTCCCGCCCTACCCAGCAAGAACACTGAAGCAAACCCGGCAAGCGTCGAGGAATAGATTTCCCAGAATTTCGCGTGGCCCAGATTCTTTTGGAATACTTCCCAGCGCAGCGACCTCACCGCATAGCATCCATAGATCACCAGCATGGCAGCGACAAGCCAGGACGGGTTAGTTCCCTTAACGGCCAGCCACAATTTTGCTCCGCTGAAACCACTCAAGCCCAGCGACCCACCGGACCGGTACACCAGGTAGCCGAGCAACGCCACGGCTGCCGCCACTAGCAGCCATTTCTTTGACCTGGAGCGCATGAGTGAATGAGCCTACTGGCCGCCAGCCTCGCTCGTCAAGCCAACTGCTCACAAATGGTTCAGTTTATTGACCTTGTTTAGCGCAGTGGAGTCTTGTATTGGCAGGCTCGGGCCGAGTAAGATGCGCAGCAAATGGCTCGTCGGTGCCCAATTCCGTTCAGGGAACAATTCGGGAGCATTTTACGTTCCATACTATGGCAGGCCGAACTTAGTATTCAAAGGGCCGCTCGAAGGGCCCCGGACACCGGGTTTGCTGTTGTTTTTCCGGCCCGGCAACAATCTTTGCTGGTGTCGCGCCCAGAGAAGCTCTTGTGGATTCGAGGCTGATTTTACGTTGGAGCAGGATGCCCAACTGGTCCAGCAATGCCTCCAGGGAGATGGCTCTGCCTGGGAGGAGCTTGTGCGTCGGCACTCGCGCCGCATATTCAATATCTGTTACCGGTTCACCGGCAATCGCACCGAAGCCGAGGACCTGTCACAGGACGTGTTCCTTCGGGTTTACCGGACGATTGGCAGCTATCGTTCGGCGTATGGCGGATTTGCAACTTGGATGACCAGCGTGACTCGCAACCTTTTAATTGACCATTACCGGCGCAGCAAACGTGACCGCATCACCGACTCGCTCGACGATGCCATGCCGGTGGTAGAAAACAAACAATCATCGGCGCGCCGTCCCGACGAGCAAGCGCTTCTCGGCGAACTCAGCTCACAAGTACAATCAGCGCTGACGAAGCTTTCTCCTGAATTGCGCGAAGCGGTAATTCTTCGCGACTTGCAGCAATTGGAATACAGCGAAATTCAAACTGTGCTTTCCGTACCCGAGGGCACGGTAAAATCAAGAATCAACCGCGGGCGCATCGAGCTCGCGCGCATCCTGCAACAAATGGGGGTTCGCCCATCATGAACTGGACCTGCGAACAAACCGAGCTTTTTCTGACGGACTATCTAGACGGCCTGCTGCAGCCCGAGCAGCTGCACGCCTTCGATCTGCACGTCAATGGCTGCGAACGCTGCACGCCGCTGGTCGCCAGCGTCACGCACACCATCGGCAATCTTCGCGCATTGCCCGAGGTCGAACTTCCGCCGCGTTTCGTTTACAACGTTCTTGACGCCACACTCGGACCACGCGAATCCGTCAGCGGCTGGGCTGCTGTTCGCGCCTGGGCGCGCGGACTGGCTTCTCCGCGGTTCGCCTACGGCGCGCTTTCGCTAGCGGCAACTTACCTGATGATTGTCACTGTTTCCGGCGTCAATTGGAAAAAACCGAAGCTCGCTGACCTTTCTCCGGTCAATGTTTATCGCAACACGGATCGCCAGGCACATCTTGCTTATGCGCGCAGCACCAAGTATTTCAGTGACCTCCGCGTGGTTTACGAAATTCAATCCAAGCTTCGTCAGGACAATCAGCTTCCTACGGCACCCGAAGGCACGCTCCCGGAATCGACGCCGCAAAAAGATCCTGGCCGGACTGATGGCACTGCGCCGGCAACTCCACGGCAGCAGAACCGCGCGAACGATGTGAATTCGCAACTCCAGGTGCTAGCCGAGGATCTCCCCGTCCCCACCGGAAACTTTTGTCTTGTCTTGAGCGGCAAGCTCAGCGGTGCAATGTTCGAAGGGAGATCTCGATGAAGTGTGCTGTCCATACCGATGTGGACGCGACCGGGTACTGTCGTAACTGCGGGAAGCCTATGTGCGCAGCGTGCGCGCGGCCAGTGCACGGTGTGCTTTATTGCGAGGACTGCCTCGCCGCGATCACCGCGCAAGCTACGCCGCTTCCGCCGGCCTCGGCATATGCTCCGCCTCCTGCAGCGGCCCCGCCGCCATCTGCCTACGCCTACGCGCCGCCTCCTGCAAGCGTGGCGATGACCGTAGCGCAGCCCTCGGGACAAAGCAGCCCCGCCGCTGCTTTCATTCTCGCCTTCATTTTTCCCGGCCTCGGCGCCATCTACAATCGTCAGTACAACAAGGGCCTCATTCACATCGCCATTTTCGCATCCATCATTCTCGGCCTATCCAGCGACCTCGATGGCGGTTTCAAGGCCATGCTTGGCATTCTGCTCGCCGGCTTCATTTTCTACACTGCCTTCGAAGCCATGCAAACAGCCCAGGCCAAAAATCGTGGAGAAATTCCTCCCGACCCGCTGGAGTCCTGGAGCAAGGAGCGTCCTATTGGCCCGATCATCCTGATTGGTTTGGGTGTCTTGTTCCTGCTCGATAATTTTCGCGTTTTCGATTTCATTCGTCTGGGGCGGCTGTGGCCCTTGATTTTGATCGGTATCGGGCTTTACATGTTTCGAAACAAAATTGCCGGACGGTCTTGAGAATGGTGAGGAGCTTTCAACCATGAGCACTCAGCCCCGTTGTGCCTGTAGTCGTTGCGCCATTCGCGGACTCATGGGCCCCGCCGTGATCACCACGCTGGGGATTCTATTCCTGTTGAGTGAGCTGCAGCACGGAATGCTATCGTTCGGCCATACTTTTCCAATTATTCTGATCGTGATCGGCGCGATTCTTCTAGCTTCCGCTGTTGCGCCCATGGACGGCCACATCGACACGCCCGTCCCTCCATTCGTCCCTCCTGCGCCGCCAGCCGCTCCCCCGCCATCTTCGACCTATAACCCGCCCTATTCCGGGCAGGGACAATAGGCTCTTATGGCCAATGGCTCCCCCACCCGCCCACGCACCAGCGGTGTCTTCAGCGGCCTGTTACTGATCGTTTTCGGTTTCTTGATTTTGCTGCACAACTACGGCCACTTGCAGCTCGGAGGACTCTTTCGCCATTGGTGGCCGCTTATCTTCATCTTCTGGGGAGCCACCAAGCTCTACGAACGCACGCTGGCCCAACGGCAGGGCCGCACCGCGGGATGGATCACTCCCGGAGAAGTTTTTCTGGTCATTGGCTTGATGATCGTGGTTTTGGGCGTAATTGCGGTGGGAGAAGCTCCGCATATTCTCGATGAAATGGACATTAATATCGGCGGCGAGCCTTACTCGTTTCCCGTCGATGTTGATCCGCAGCCCATCGCTCCCAATGCCCGGATTTTAATCCGCGGCGGACGTGGCACGATCACCGTGCGCTCCTCCGACGAGCCCACTCTCCGCATCACGGGTCAAAAACAAATTCGCACCTTCAGCGAAGCTGATGCGCAGAAGCGTTCTACTTCGATTGACATTCAGACGGTAAAAGTTGGCGACGGCTACGAGATTCATCCCGGCGGCTTCGACCTCAGCGATTCACGTATTTCCGTGGATATGGACGTGGTGCTGCCGAAAAAATCCACGGTGATCGTTCATAACGAACGTGGCGACGTCAATATCTCGGACATGGCTACCGACGTGGCCGTCTCCACGCAGGAAGGCGATATCGAAATCAACGACACCACCGGCAACGTGGACGTGACCCTGCAAAAAGGCGACGTGAAAATTACCGATACCAAAGGCGACGTTAAGGTTGCCGGCCACGGCGGCTCTGTCGAAGTGGTAGATGCTTCCGGCAGCTTGACCGTCGACGGCGAATTCTACAGCTCGGTTCGGGCCGACAAAATTGCCAAAGGCGTGCGTTTTATTTCCCAGCGCTCCGATCTCACGCTTACCCAGCTCGGCGGTCACTTCGAGAAAACGACCGGCAACCTGGAAATCGCCGACGCTCCTGGCAATCTCACGTCGCGTACGAAAAACGTTTCTGTGTCTTTGGAAAACGTCACTGGAAGAATCGTTCTCGATAACTCCAACAGTTCCGTTGAACTGCAGTTTTCCGGCGCGCCCAAAGAAGACATTACCGTTAACAACGAACGCGCTTCCATCATCCTGAGCATTCCCTCTGCGTCGAGCTTTGACATTCAGGCCGATTGCCGTGCGTGCGACATCGATTCGGAATTCACGGGAAGTGGGCTCAAAGCCACGCGCACCGACAAGGGCGACTCGCACCTCGAAGGCAAGTATGGCTCCGCGCGCGGCCCCAAAATCATCCTCAAGACCAGCTACGACTCCATCCAAATCCGCAAAACTACCTAAGGCGCGCGCCTTTAGACGCGCGTTTTTAGTTTTGCTTTTGCTGGTTCGAGCTCGGTTTGCCAGCCTTCCTGTGCCGGCGGGCGTGCAGGGCCGGGCCTATTCCACCAACTCGACTCGCACTGGAAACCCTTCTGGCGCATTCTCCACAAACTCTTCTCGATTTCGCCATTCGGCCAGTGGCCGAACCTGTCTTCCATCCCATCCTGCCAGGCGGATCCGGTTCTCGTCCGCCATCTTTGTCAGTTCGCTCCGCACGGTTTTTTCCGGCACATTATAAAAAGCGGAAAGCCTTCGCACGCTGATAAACGCCGAGCGGGTCGTCGCTCCTGCCAATCGAAGAATCTCCCGCTTCATCATTTCTGTGGAATTCATTGCAGATCCTCTCAGCAAAAGGTTGTCGGGCGCTGGGAACCACATGGCCGGAATTCGGGGGGGCAAAACCAGCGCCAGGACTATACCGCTCCGCATTCAACCGGGCAATCCCCAGCTGAGGAAAAAAGAGCCTCGGCTCACGACAGGAAGTCCGACCCAGCGGACTTTTGCTCTCTAACTCGCCTTTTAGCCCGGTAGTCCCGCAGCAATTTGAGCAGAAGCGGCCCGATCGCATCCTGCAGGCCGTGCGCGAACATCCCTGGCCGTACTGTCCCGCGCCAGTGCGCCACCGCTGTAAAAAGTGTCGCCGAAATTCCCATCACTACGGCTCGGGACACTCGCTGCTACGCATGTACTCGTCCGAAAATGGCTGCTGAAATCAGCACTCCGGCCGCTACGCTCTCTCTCTGTGCCGTAAATTGCCGTTGCAGATATCCGCGGTAAATCGCCGCTTGGCTTATTCCTGCAACTACCGAAACTAGTACCCAGAGAAATCTAATCCATCGGCGTCTGCGCTGGCAGGAACGCAACGTCCCGTCCGGCGACCCACTTTGACCGCCGTCGTATCTCAGTCCAGAGCATTCCCACCGGTGTGCGGCTCCAGCGTTTTGCGAAGAATTGCCGAATCGCGTCACATAAGCACTACAGCAATTCACGATTCATGGCATATTGAATTTTTGTAGATGAGGCCGCATGACCCAGGACAAATTCAAACCAGACCAACGGTCCTTAGATCAATGGGCAGCCGTTGACCGCTATTTCTCCGAACAACTCTCTCTTTCCGATCCGGCTCTCGACGCAGCGATGGCCGCCAACAAATCCGCTGACTTGCCGGCCATCGACGTCGCACCCAATCAGGGCAAACTTCTGCAATTGTTGGCGCAACTAGCCGGCGCGCGAAGAATCCTCGAAATCGGCACTCTCGGCGGCTACAGCACCATCTGGCTCGCGCGTGCACTGCCCGCTGGCGGCCGCTTAATCACACTCGAATTCAATCCAAAACATGCCGAAATCGCCCGCGCCAATATTGAGCGCGCGGGCCTCACGCAGAGGGTCGAGGTTCGCGTCGGAGCCGCTCTCGACACGCTTCCCGAGCTGCAGAATGAAAGTAGTGAACCGTTCGACCTGATTTTCATCGACGCGGATAAACCCAACAACTCCGAATATCTGCGCTGGGCGCTCAAGCTTTCCCGTCGCGGAACCCTGATCATCATTGACAACGTTGTGCGCGACGGCGCCGTCATTGATGCTGGCAGCAGCGATAAAGACGTGATTGGCGCGCGTAACCTCTTCGAACTGCTGGCAAGCGAACCGCGCCTCAGTTCGACCGCGATTCAAACCGTCGGCAGCAAAGGCTATGATGGCTTCGCTTTTGCTCTCGTCGCTAGCGGTTGAAATCTGGAGTCTTCCTGCGGCTTCGCGTATCCGGGCTTTGGCCTCTCTCAGAATCCGCCGGCGGCAAATGCTCGTCTCTCTGCTACACCTTGGGCCAATTAACTACTTCGTGACACCTGTACCTACGGGTGACCGCGCCACGGTCACCTGCTCCTATCCTGACAGTAGCAAGTCGCATTTGGGTGTGGGAGGGGACTGTGTTTCTACCTCTGCGTCACGAAAACATGCAGGGCCGCCGCTGGCCGATCATTTCCATCGCCCTGATTCTCATTAACATTTTCGCTTTCCTGGGCACGCACTGGCAGATGGACCAGGAAAATCCGCAGCGCGGCGAGGTCCGTGCGCACATTCTGCTGCTCGCGGCCATGCACCCCGAACTGAGCACGCCCGCCGACGTTCAGGAAATGGTCTCCACTTTCAAGCGCGATCACGCTGATACCTGGCAGCAGGCGGAATCCCACACGCGCGAACTAGCCGACGCTTGGGACGCCAGGGTCCGCTTGATGGAAGATCCGGCGGCTCTGCAGGCCGAAATGGACTCGCTCACCGCGCAATATTCCTCTATGACCAGCGCTTCCCTTCTTGAGAAATACGCCTTTGTTCCCGCTCACCCTCACGCTCTTGCTTATCTCAGCGCGAATTTTCTGCATGGAGGCTGGCTGCATATTATCGGCAACCTGTGGTTTCTGTGGCTGGCTGGCGCCATTCTGGAAGACACTTGGGGACGCCTCATCTATCCGGCCTTCTATCTGATCGCCGGCGCAGCCGCTCTTCAATTCCATGCCTGGCTTAATCCAGGAAGTCTCACGCCGACGCTGGGCGCGTCGGGAGCGGTGGCAGCCTTAATGGGCGCTTTCCTGGTTCGTTTTCCAACCAGCAAAATCGAAGTGGCGCTGATCCTGGGTGTGCGCAGCCTGGTTAATCTGTCGCTGGGCAAAGGCATTCGGTTCAAGGCTGCGGCCTATTGGTTGCTTCCGTTCTGGCTGCTTTCGGAAATTTTCTCGGGCGCGCTTACCGGCAAGAACTCTGGCGTGGCTCACTGGGCGCACGTCGGCGGATTTGCCTTCGGTGCGCTGGCGGCTCTTGCGCTGCGCTATTCGGGCCTCGAGCAGCACGCCGACCAGGCCATCGAAGCGAAAGTGACCTGGACTGCGAACCCCGCGATTGTGCAGGCCACCGAACAGATGGAGCAAGGCAAGCTCGACAACGCCGTCGCAACACTTCAGGGCTTTTTGGCCGCGAAACCCGATTCCGAAGAGGGCTACACGCTTCTTCATCAGGTCTACTGGCGCAAGAACGACCTGAGATCTTACCGCGACACCGTCGCGAAATTGATTCAGCTCCACCTGAAGAATCAGAATCTGGACGCCGCGTCAGAGAACTACGAGGACTTCAAGAATACGGGGGTGGAATCGCTTCCCGCACCTATCTGGCTCGAACTCTGCCGGGCAATTGAGAGCCAGGGAAATTACGAGCGTGCCGCTGCCGAGTATGAGCGTCTGGCCACCGCTTTCCCGTCGGAACGTCCCGCGCTTCTCGCGTTGCTTGCCGCAGGCCGCCTCTCACTCAAGAATTTGAATCGCCCCTCGCTGGCGCTGCAGTTCTACGAAGCCGCGGCAAAATCTCCGGTTCCACATCTCGACTGGGAAACCAACATCCGCAAGGGCATCGAAAACGCCAAGAAGGCGCTGGCGTTGGCGCCGGCCTGAACTGATTTTTTTTCGCATGATAGAGGGCTTTCGGCCAATCTCGATTTTCCCAGGCAGCCTGCTGCTCTTTCCCCGGTGCATATCTGTAACTTCGCTTGATCAATTGGCGTAGGTATCCTCAAGCCAGCAGTTGAGCGCGATCGTCCTGCTGCGATGGAGCATACCAATGGCCGAGCACGTGGTTGGCAGAAACATGATTTCAACGCCAAATCCCAGTGCGTCATTCCCCGTCTGGGTGCAAATTGTGGTGGTTGTCGGCGCCGTCCTCTTGACTGCAGGTGCGTTCATTTCTCTCTTGCATCCGGTGCTGCTGGTTTCTCCTCACGACGAAATCAATCCCGCTGTGCGCGTCTATGCTGTCTACACTTTTTCGCGCGACCTGGCTCTTGCCTTCATGCTTATCGTGGCGTTGCTCCTACGAGCCCGAGCGACTCTAAACAGCGTCCTGCTGCTCACGGGCTTCATCCAATTGCTGGATGCTTTCGCCGACTGCATGGATCATCGCTGGGCCATCGTCCCGGCAGCTCTGGTGCTTGGCGCGATCTTCCTGCGCGCAGCCGCATCTCTGACTGGCGCCGCCTTCTGGAAAACCAGGCCTGGAAACAAACCATATAGCCGACCGCGAAGGAATCGCCTAGCTGCTATTTCCATTTGATCTTCGCCGCCAGACGCCCGAGCCAGACCAGGTAGACCTAAGTCCTTTACCATCTGCAGTTACAGCAAAACGTCCCTGCAACTCCTTTAGAATCTGCAGTTTCAAAAATGGGGGTGGGGTGGCTGCGGACTCGATTCAACCCTCCGGGCACTCCATCGACGATTAGCGCGTCCAATGACTACCCGAGGAGCTAGCCCAATGCCGTACTTCGTACTTGAATTCTTCAGTCGGCCCTTCCGCCGCCTCATCACTCTCGCTATATTCCTGCCGGTTTCTCTTCTCGGCCATTCGTTGTGGGTGCTCCCTTCTTCTCAGGACGGACTCCCCGGTCCCGCGCAACGCCTCCTTGACCGCCTCGTAGCCGCCGCCGTCGAACGAACTCATCACATCGTCCGCTACGATCCCGCGTACGTTCGCATCCCGTACCCAGGCGGAGACGTTCCGGCGTCCACCGGAGTCTGCACCGATGAAGTGATCCGGGCCTACCGCGCCGTTGGCATCGACCTGCAAAAAGAAGTCCATATGGATCTTTTGAATCATCGTTCCGCTTATCCTCGAACATGGGCCAGCACTTCGCATACCTCTGGCCCGCCGCCGACCGATACCAACATCGATCATCGTCGCGTTCCTAACCTGATGGTTTTTTTCCGCCGCCACGGGGAGATTCTGCCGTTGTCGGCAGAAGCCCGCGATTATCATCCGGGCGATCTCGTCGCTTGGAATTTGGGTGGAGGAATTACGCATATCGGAATCGTCGTGGACCAGGTTTCGCCGCAGTCCGGACGTTACCTCGTCGTCCACAATATCGGCCGGGGTCCTCAGATGGAGGATGTCCTTTTCGACTGGAAAATCATCGGTCACTACCGCTACTTGGGAGAAAGTACTAGACAGTAATCAGTAATCAGCTATATGACAATCCCAGCCGTGTCAAGCTTCGGTTACACGAGCAAGGTCTTCGTAAAATGTCGGATACGAAACGCCCGCGCATTCCGCGTCGCGAATCGTGGTCGGACCTTCGGCCCCCAGCGCGGCCACCGCAAATGCCATCGCGATGCGGTGATCGCCGTGCGGCTCGATGACCGCGCCGCGCAATTTCCCGGCGCGGCGTCCCGCCACTTTCAAGCCATCGGGAAATTCTTCTACCTTTGCGCCCATGCGTCGCAGATTTTCAGCAAGAGCCGAAATGCGGTCGCTCTCTTTTACGCGAAGTTCTGCGGCGTCACGAATCTCAATGCCCTCTTCGGTGAACGGACCCAGCGCCGCCAGCATCGGCAATTCATCAATGACCAGTGGAATTTCCGTGCCGGCGATGACGCCGCCTTTCAGTTCCGCGGCCTTCACTGCAATGTCGCCAATGATTTCGCCTTGCGCGCTGCGCAGCGAAAGTATCTGTAGCGAAGCTCCCATGCGCGCAAACACGTCCAGGATTGCAGTACGCGTCGGATTCAATCCAACCCCTTGAATGTGCAGACTGGATTCGGGAAACAGCGACGCAGCCGCGATGAAAAACACCGCTGAGGACAAATCGCCCGGCACCTCGATTTTTCTTCCCGTCAGCTTGATTTCGCCGTTCGCGTGAATCCGGATCGTGCGTCCATGCCGCTCGATGGGAACGCCAAATTCTTCCAGCGCCAGCTCGGTGTGGTCGCGCGTAGGCGACGGCTCGGCGACACTGGTGTCGCCCTCTGCGAACAGTCCCGCCAGCAGCACTGCAGACTTTACTTGCGCGCTGGCCATCGGCATTTCGTAATGAATGCCGCGCAACTTTCCGCCGAAGATCTCGAGCGGCGCAAAGTTTTCATTGTGCGCCAGAATTTGCGCGCCCATTTCACGCAACGGCGTCAGGATGCGTTTCATCGGCCGCTTGTTCAGCGAATCGTCGCCGGCAATTTTGCTGGTGAAATTCTGCCCGGCAAGAATCCCGGAAAGCAGCCGGATCGTCGTTCCAGAATTCCCCGCGTCCAGCACACGCTTACTGCTCCTCAATCCGTGCAACCCGTGGCCCGTCACGCGTACCAGATTCTTGTCTACTTTTACCTCCGCGCCCAACGCTTTCATGCAGCCCAGGGTGCTGTGGCAATCCGCGGCCAGCGCGAAATTTGTAAGTTCACTTTTGCCTTCGGCGATTCCCGCCAGCATCGCGTAGCGGTGCGAAATGGATTTGTCGCCGGGAGGCACCACGCCGCCCGCGACTACCTTTGCCGGATGAATTGTTTTTTTGCTCACGGGCTCGCTCGAAATCGCGCTCAGCAGTTTGCTTGCCGGAAAATTTTAGCACGCAGGGGCGGGAGTTTCCTTGCCACAACTGTCCGCCCGGACAGTTTAGAGAAATGCACGTCCTGGCCCACGCGGTGAAATCAACCGGCCCGCTGCTACGTATCATGGATTGGGAGCATCAATATGATGTACCGCGGGGAAGTTGGATAAGGACGCTGCAACAGTGCGTTCGCCCCGGGGACCTAGAAAAGAGCTGGAGGAGAAAGTTAATGTCCGTCCGTAGTTCTGCAGTCAGCCTGTTTGTCCACGCCGCAATGGTGGTGGGAGCGATTTTAGCCGTAACGATTTTGCTGGCCGCCATGCCCGGCCACAACGCGCCGTCCGTTTTAACGGTCAGCCTGCCTCAGCAGCAAAGCGCGGCTTCGCAGCCCGTGCCCAGCATCCCCCGGGCCTCGATCAGAACGGACGCGAGCGACGAAAGGGCTAATGAAACAGCGGCCGTCAGTGATATGAGCGCCATGCACGGCAGCAACGCGCACATGCACATGACGGGAATGCGTCCGCAGACGCCGGCCGACGTTGAGCGCGCCAATCGAATTGTGGCGCAACTGCGTGCTGGGATTGAAAAATACCAGGACTATCACGCCGCACTGAATGAAGGGTACCGGATTTTTCTTCTTGATCTGCCGCAGCCGGAATATCACTTCACGAAATACAAGAATGGATTTCTGGAAGCGTTGCGGTTCGATCCATCGCAGCCTACTTCCCTGCTGTACCGCAAGACTAACGACGGCTATGAACTGGTGGGCGCGATGTACACCATGCCCAAGAGCGCTACGGAAGAACAACTGAACGAGCGCGTTCCGTTAAGCGTCGCGATGTGGCACTTGCACACAAATCTGTGCATGCCACCAAGGGACGAGCTGAAGACTGCGGACTGGACCAAGTTCGGGTTGAAGGGGTCAATTTCTACACAAGAAGCCTGCGACGACGCGGGCGGCAAATTTCATCCATCTATTTTTGGATGGATGGTTCATGTGTATCCCTACGAAGATTCGCTCGACAAAATATTCGCGATGCGTCACCACGGTTAAGTTTCGGCTGACACGGAAAAGCGGCAGCGAGGCTGCCGCACTCCGAAGGCGCCCGCCTCAGCAGGGAGACTGCAAGAACAAGATGATCATTTGGTGGTGTCGCGGAGAAGGACGACGTCGGATTCGCGGTGACCACGCGGAACCTGGAGCTTTTTCTGGTCCGGCGACCAGGCAAGTCCAAAAATTGCGTCAGAGTGAAACTGCGTGATCTGCCGGCCTGGCTTCCCGTCCAAAGGCTGCAGCCAGATATTGTCCGCATTGTTGTCGCCGGTGATTGTATACGCCAGTGCCTGCCCATCAGGAGCAAACCGAATCGTGCCATCGCCGACTTTGATTCGTGGATTCGGATCAAGAGTCAGCGCAGGAGCGTCCACGGAGGCGCTTTTGAAGATGCCGAGTCGTTGGCTGTAGGTGTTTGTGGAGGCTTCCACGCGCGTGCCGAACGCGACGAATTGGTGATCGTCCCAGGAGACGCCGGCAATCGGGAAAACACCCCACTCCGATCCGCTTCGAGGCTTGATCTGCTCCGAACCTCCCTTTTCAAGGGCAACCCGCATCCAGGGCGATTCGGTGTTTCCGGAATAGTAGACCCATTTCCCAGTCGGCGCACAATTGGGAAAACTGTCGCTGTCGCCACTGGTGAGCCGTGTGAGGTTGGAGCCATCGGCATCCATTCGCCACAGACGCTGGGAATTGTCGTTCTCGTGTCCGCGCATGGTGATCACAATGGTGTGGCCGTTTTCGCAGATCGCAGCGGATCCAAGCGACGCATTGCTGTCACTGAAGATCTCGGTCTGCTGCGAACCGTCGAGACTGACCCGCAACAGCCTGGAAGGAAGCACCAGCAGGACTTCAGAGTTGCTGAGCCAACCACCGCTCCTGGTCTGTTGCAGCAACTTGGATATTCCGGGAATGGGAGAAGCGGTCCCGCCACCCGATGCGGGCAGAATGTCTATTTCCGCGACGCTCTGGGCCTGGATGGTACTAAGGGTGCGGCCATCGCCGGAAAGCGCAATTGAGTTGTAGTTGTTGGTGTCGTTGGTGACGGGCTCAAGTTTGCCAGCGGGATAAGAGAGGTAGCCGACCTGCCCTCGCGCGTAGTTCGTACTTTTGTCGCGATATAGAACCAGCAAGCCGCGGCCGTCGGGCATCCATTTCACATCCGTGAAGCGCTTGTCCGGGAGGGAAACCAGCAGGACTTCTTGATTCTTTGCCACGTCGAAAAGCAGGAGCTGGCTCTCCTCCTGATTGCTCCCGAGAGTCAGTACAAATGCGATGAACTTTCCGTCCGCGGACCAACTCAGCTGGGCCGGTATCGAGCCGCCCCTGACGAGAAGCAATTGTTCGCCCGAACCGTTGGCGTTCGCGGAAATCCAGCGACATTTATTCGGTTCGGGGTTGTTGCAGCGGACGAAGACCATCTTCTGACCGTCAGCAGATAAAGCAGGATGCGCGTCGATGTCACGAACCAGAAGTTTGGGAGTCCCACCCAGCACCGGAGCGCGGAATAACAGGTGGTACAGTCCGGTCTTGTCTCCGGCCTGGAGAAAATAGAGATAGTTGCCGTCCGGCGAGAAAGAAAGCGAGAAAAACGGGTTTTGAGAGGGCGCGACAACCTGGGTATCGCTGGAAGTCGGCACATTCCGCAGCCAGAGACTCTCGAGACCGTTTTCGCCTTTGGTGAAAAGCAGGTATTTTCCGTCGGGAGATATAGCGGAGAGGCTGGCGGCACCGGAATTCGTGGCCTGAGTAATGGAGTACTGTGCGAAGGGGCGGGGCGCGCTGCGCACAAAAAAGCTGCGCAGGCCAAAGCCTGTGCCCGCGATCAGAACGAGAACGATTGCGCCAATCGCTGCCGCTCCCCACTTGTGTTGTTTGGCGACCGCAGCGATGGCAGAGCTTCCTGAAGAATGCTGAACGACAAGCGAAGCAGTTGGAGACGCGCTGCTGGCAGGCACTGCGGTTGCTGCAACAATTCCCGAAGCGGAACTCGGAGCCGCAGCAGGGGGCTCTCGATCTGAGGCCCCGTCGGAATCAGAGTGGCGGTGTCTGCCGGAGCTGGTGTCGCGTTTCAGGCGTTTCAAGTCGGCGCGTATTTCCGCGGCACTCTGATAGCGCAGGTCGCGGTCCTTTTCCATGGCCTTCTTGATCAATTGTTCGAGTTCCAGAGGTATGGCTGGATTGAGGCGAACCGCTGCCGGCGGATCTTTGTGCAGGATTTCATTGAACACCGCGCCGGAGCTTTCGCCTTTGAACGGAAGAAATCCGCTGGCCATTTCGTAGATCACGACACCGAAAGAAAAGAGATCGGTGCGCGCATCCAGTTGCTTACCGAGAACTTGCTCCGGAGACATGTAAGAGACAGTACCGAGCGCGCTGCCGGGACTGGTCAGTTGTTCGGAGTCGGCGCCAATTGTGGCCTGCGCGGTATCGGCTCCGGCCGTTACCTTAGTGGAAGCGACTTTTGCGAGACCGAAATCGAGAACTTTGGCGTGGCCACGCTTAGTGACGAAAATATTTGCAGGTTTGATGTCGCGGTGCACGATGCCCTCGGCGTGCGCGGCATCGAGCGCATCGGCGACATCAATAGAAATATCGAGCACACGATCGAGTTCCAAGCTCTGGCCGCTGATGAAGTGTTTGAGCGTCTGGCCATCGAGAAATTCCAGAGCGATGAAGGCCTTGTCGTTCTGCTCGCCGATGTCGTGAATGGTGCAGATGTTGGGATGATTCAGAGCGGAAGCCGCTTGCGCTTCGCGCTGGAAACGCGCGAGGGCTTGCGAGTCTTTCGCGACCTCTTCCGGAAGAAATTTTAGGGCGACAAAACGGTGAAGGCGTATGTCTTCGGCTTTGTAGACGACGCCCATCCCGCCACCCCCCAATTTTTCCGTGATCCGGTAGTGAGAGACGGTCTGACCAATGAGTGATGGAGAACTCGCCATTTAAGATGGAACTCCAAGGTCGCCAGAGTAGTGGCCGACATCTTAGGTTGCGGGCGAGGGACAAGTCAACGAGAGGCGTCGTATGCACAGAAAACAAACACCCGCCTTGAGAAGGCAGCCGATACGACAGGCAAGAATGAATGACGGCGGGATTTCAGGTCTTGACCGGGAAACGGAGAACGGAAAAACCCGTCTCTGCATTTGTGAAACCACAGTTCTAGAACGCCTAGCGCGATAGGCCTAGGGTTTTGGCGCTTGGGGTTGGATTGCGCGGCGGTACTCTGACGCGTATCATCGTTTTTCATGCTTCCGGCCAACCGTTCGCTCCGTTTTTCCGTTCGAATCAACCGAATCCCGCTGCACGCCATCATGCTGGCTTTGGCGAGCCTGCTATTTGGTGGCAACTGCGTATTCGCGCAGGTTCCCGCTGGTTCAAATGAGACTATCTCAGTCGATCAAGTGCGGCCGGGAATGCAAGGCTACGCCTACACGATTTTTGCCGGCGATCAGGTGGAGAAATTCGATTTGGAAGTGATCGGCGTGATGCCGAATTTTCTGGGGCCGAAGCAATCGATCATTCTGGTGCAACTCAAAGGGCCGAAAGTGGAGCATACCGGCGTGGTCGCTGGCATGAGCGGAAGCCCAGTGTATATCGAAGGAAAACTGGCGGGCGCGCTTTCGCTGAAGCTAGGAATTTTTACCAAGGAGCCGATTGCCGGAGTGACGCCAATTGCGGACGTGCTTGCCGGTGGGGGAATTCCCGGTCCAATTTCGGGTAATGCAGGCGGAGGGGCTTTGGCGCAGGGCCCGGCATCGAACGGGTTGGCAAGTGAATTTTCTCAAAGGGCCGGGCTGCAGGGTGGCGCGGAATTACATTCGATTGAAACGCCGTTGGTGTTTTCCGGATTTCAGACCTCGGCAATCCAGAAGTTCTCCAGCCAATTGGACGGAATGGGATTCATAGCGGCGCAGGGCGGAACGACGCCTGCGCGGCCCGACGATGCAAAGCTGGCACCGGGTGATATGGCGGGAATGGTACTGGTGCAGGGCGACGTGTCGATTAATTCGGCATGCACGGTGACGGCGATTCGCGGCGACCGGGTATTTTTGTGTGGGCATCCGTTTCTGAATCTTGGTGATGTGCAACTGCCGATGGCGCGCAGCCGGGTGTTGACGACGCTTTCATCGGATATGGCGTCCACAAAAATCGTAAATGTGGGCGGCCCGATTGGCACGATTACCGGCGATCACTTGACGGCGGTTACGGGAAGGCTTGGCGCGGCGCCGGCGATGATTCCGCTGGAGTTGACGACAAAATCCGCGCTTGGGGAAAAAGTGATTCACGCCCAAGTTGTGGATCATCCGAAATTGACGCCACTGCTGGTGGCGCTGACGGCGTTTAACGGACTCACACAGAATGTGGTGTACGGCGAAGGCACCACTCTGAAGTTGAATGCGGAGATTCGAATGAAGGGGCACGCTCCGGTGGAAATCGAAAACACGTTTGCTCCCGGAGATTCGCTGAGCCCCGACGGGATGCCAGTGGCGCTTAGCATAATGAACGTGGTGATGCGGCTTTTCACCAATCAATTCGAGCCGGTAAAGATCGAAAACATTGCGGTGCACGTGGAAAGTGTGCCGGGGCGGCAATCGTATTCGATTGAAAG
>WNFO01000553.1_pt1 | contig 27211 bp, 20 predicted proteins | sample 5400251 | NCBI WGS metagenome assembly WNFO01 (sample SAMN13153354, study PRJNA577476) | soil metagenome | isolation source: 100 cm saprolite under Madrone tree | place: USA:California | collected 2016-06-14
GCCCGAGGGTGATGTTCTCGGCGATGGACCGCGAGAAGAGGAAGCCTTCCTGTGGTACGTACGCGATCCCCGCTCGGAGGGTGTCGAGCGAAAGCTCCGTCACGTCGCGTCCGCCGAGGAATACCGCTCCGGGTGGCGGCTCCCAGAGCCGCGCCAGCAGGAGCCCGAGCGTCGACTTGCCGCTTCCGGTCGCGCCGACCACGGCCACCGTCTCGCCGGAGGCCACCTCGAAGCTCACGTCGCGGAGCGCCGGCGCCCGATCGGTGTACGCGAACGTGAGATGCGAGAACCGGATTGTGGGTGCGGGGGTATTTGATGGCGCCGGCGCCACGGGTCGGTCGGGCGTGTCGGAGCCGGGTCGCGTCTTTCTCAGGCCACCCTCGGTCACCACCGGCCTCACGGGCCCCGCTACAAACAAGGCAGATTCTTCGACGATCTCGAGGATGCGGGTCATCGAGGTCAGGCCGCGGCGTACTGTGGAGAGCGTCCAGCCGAGTGCCAGGGTGGGCCACGTGAGATAGGCGAGATAGCCATTGAACGCGACGAGCGCGCCGAGGGTCAGCCGACCGTCGACGACGGCCCGGCCTCCCGCCCAGAGCACGATCAAGGTCCCAATCCCGGCGATCAAGCCCATCAGGGGCGAGAATCCAGCCTCGGTCCGCGCCAGCGCCAGACTCAGCCGGAGATATTCGCCGTTGGCGCGCCCGAAGTCGGCGCGGGCGCGCGGCTCGAGCGTGTACGCTCGCACCACGGACATGCCGGCCACGTACTCCTGGGCTCGCTCCGAGAGGACGCTGAGCTGGCTCTGGGCCGCCTCCGTGCGCTCATTGACCTTCAGATTGAAGCGTCGGGCCAGGACGACCAGAATCGGTGACGGCGCCAGCGACCACATTGTCAGCCAGGGATCGACCGCGAGCATGGCGGCCAGCGCGCCGACGAAGGCGAACGTCGTCGAGACCAGGCTGATCGTGCCGAAGCCGAGGAGCGATCGCACCGCCGTGATGTCGCTCGTCGAGCGCGCCATCAGATCGCCCGTCGAATGCTTGGTGTAGAAGCGCGGTGGGAACGTCTGCAGGGCCGCGTAGAGGTCGGCGCGAATCTCCGACTCGATGCGCTGACAGCCTCCGGTGATCGCGAACCGCGAGCCGAGTCGCGCGGCGCCGCTGACGAGGGCGGACAGCGCGATCAGCGCGACGAAGTGGGCCACCGGCGCCGAGGCCGCGTCGGCCTGAAGCGCGTCGATCGCGCGCTTGACCGTCCAGGGGATGGTGAGGGACGCGTAGGTCCCGGCCCCCAGGCACGCGATGCCGAATCCGTAGCGCGCTCGGTAGCGCCAGACGTAACGCCAGGCCGCCCGGGCGGGGGCGGTGCGCGCTGCAGGCCGTCGCGGGGCTGGGGCCCCGCCGGCCGAGGCGCGACCATGGACTGACGTCAGCCGCGCCTCCCCGCCGCGTGCGGCGAGAGCGCCGCATAGACGGCGAAGATCGCGGGCGTCGGCACACCGAGGCGCTCGCCGAGGCGCGCCGCGTGCCCGTGCAGGGCCTCGAGCTCGAGCCGACGGCCCTGCAGGAGGTCCTGGGCGAGCGAGGCCCGGTTGCCAGGCGGGATGGTCTCGGCGAACTTCACGATCTGCTCGACGGCGTCGTCCGCGAGGTCGACTCCGGCCGCGCGCGCGAGGGCCGCGACCTCCTCGACGATCGCCCTGAACAGCCTCCAGGTCGCCGGCGTGTCGCGGATCACCCCGATCGTCTCGCGCGTGACCGCGGTCGTCCCGGCGACCGCGCAGATCAGGAGGTACTTTTCCCACAGCGCGCGGCGGATGCCCTTGGACAGCTCGACCGGGACCTCGGCCCGCGCGAACGCGTCGCGCAGCCGCTCGGCCCGCTCGCTGACCTTGCCGTCCATCTCGCCGAAGATGATGCGGCCCGCGGCCTGGTGCCTGATCACGCCGGGCGACTCGATCGTCGCGAACACCTGCGCGACGCCACCCATCGCGCGCCCGGAGCCGAGCTTCTCGTCGATCTTGTCCTCGTTGTCGACGCCGTTCTGGAGCGACAGGATGGGCGTGTCGGGACCGAGGACCGACCAGAGGCGCGCCGCGGCGTCGTCCGTGTCGAACGATTTGACGCAGAAGAGGACGGCGTCCGCCCGGTCGACCCCTTCGAGACGCTCGACCGCCGCCGGGCGCACCACGGTGTCGCCCTCGACGGCCGACCGGATCGCGAGGCCCGACCGCTTGATCGCCGCCAGATGGGGGCCGCGCGCGACCATCGTCACCTGCTCCCCGGCGCGCTGGAGCTTCGCGCCGAAGTAGCCGCCGACACCGCCCGACCCCATCACCACGATGTGCACGACACGTATGATACATTGCGCGGAAGCATGGCATCGCTCGAACGACGCGTGGCGATCGACGCCGCGCGGGCCGCCGGGCAGCTCCTGAAAAGCGAGCTCTCCGGATCGCGCCGCATCGCCTACAAGGGCAGCCCGACGAACCTCGTGACCGAGATGGACGCGCGCGTCGAGGAGCTAATCGTGGGGCGCCTGGCGGCGGCGTTTCCCGACGACGCCGTCCTCGCCGAGGAGCGCGGCGCCACCGCGGGACGGTCCGGGCGGCGCTGGATCATCGACCCGCTGGATGGCACGACGAACTATGCCCACGGATTCCCGGCGTTCGGCGTCTCGATCGCGCTGGAGTCCGCCAGGCGCATCGAGCTCGGCGTGATCTATGACCCGAACCTCGACGAGCTGTTCGTGGCCGAGCGCGGCCACGGGTCAACCGTGAACGATCAGGCGCTTTCCGTGTCGACCACCGCGACTCTCGACGAGAGCCTGCTGGCGACGGGATTCCCCTACAACATCCGCGAGGGCGGCGACAACAACCTGAAGGAGTACGCCGCGTTCAGCGTGCGGGCCCGCGCGGTTCGCCGGATGGGCTCCGCCGTGCTCTATCTCGCGTGGCTGGCCAGCGGCCGGCTCGACGGCTATTGGGAGCTGCGCCTCGGGCCCTGGGACGTCGCGGCGGGGAGCCTCCTCGTCGAGGAAGCCGGAGGTCGGATCACCAGCCTGTCCGGCGGCGCCCTCGACCTCGACGCGCCCACCCTCGTCGCGACGAACGGCCGCATCCACGAGGCCGTGCTCGAGGTGCTGCGGGAGATTCGCGGCGATGAGCCGACTTGACGCCCTGCGCGGCGCGGCCCTCGGGCGCGCCGCTGGCCGTCGATCCGGACATCCTCCAGGCGACTCTACCGTCGGTCGGGTGCTAACGAACGTCGATCGTTCGATCAGTAGTTGCACTCGTTGGGTCGACCGTCCGGTCTGTTGTTAGATGATGCTGTCGATCCCGACGGACGTCGCGGTCACTGCCGAAGCTCGGCCAGGACTCTTTTCGCCTCGTCCTTCCCTGCGAAGCGTGTGGGTGAGTTCACCGCGACGATCAAAGCATTCCGAGCGCTTTGCTTGTCTCCCACCTTCAGGGCTGCGAGCGCGAAGTGATACTGAATGACCGGGTCATCGGGAAGCTTTGCGGCGCTCTCCCTCAACAGGCCGAACGACTGCTGGTATACCCCCCGGCTGTACAAGATCCAGCCTAGCGTGTCCGAGATCCGAGGATCGTCCGGCGCTGCCTCCCTGGCTCGCTGAGCAAGCTCCAACGCTCGTTCCTTGTCGCCGCCATGCTCCGAGTAGAGATAGGCCAGGTTGTTCGCCGCAGGAGCGAACCGCGAGTCGATCGCGAGCGTTGTTTCGTACGCCTGCTGGGCCTTGGGAATGTCCCCCTTGAGCTCGTAGATCGTTCCGGTAAGCATCTGTGCGCTCAAGCTCCGCGGGTCTACCTTGAGAGCTTGGTCGAGTCTCGCCAGCGCCTCGTCGTATCGCCCGGAGGCACGGTAGATGCGGCCGAGCCGGATGTAGGCGTCGACCAGGTTCGGTTCCAGATCGATCGCCTTCCGAAAGGCCCCTTCAGCGAGCGCAGGCTCGTTCCGCGCAAGGTAGACCGTGCCGAGCAGGTGCTGGAGCCCGCCGGACCTGGGCCGGAGCGCGGTCTGCTTGGTGACGAGACCGAGGGCGACATCCGGCTGTTTCTCGGCGAAGACAATGCTTGTCAGCTGGGCCAGAGGCTCGACATAGTCAGGCGCCATCGTTAACGCAGCTTCGAACTTTTGCTTCGCTTCCCTGGACTTCCCCTGCATTCGAAGAGCGATGCCCATCCAGAAAGGACCCCGAGGATCCTTCGGTGCGATCGTCGCGAGCTTTTGGAACACCTCCATTGCCTTGCCGGGATCAAGCTTCGCGAGATAGGCCGAGCCCAGGAGCACATAGGCCTGCACAACCCTTGGCTGGCGCACTATGAAGGCCTCGAGATCCTCGATGACCGGCTCGAAGGCCCCACTCGCAAGGTTCAGCTGGGCCAGCAACAGCACGGCCTCGGAGAAGCTGGGAACGATCGCAGTAGCTTCCTTTAGCTCCGCTCTCGCTTGTTGGACATTCCCGGCTTGGAGTTGAGCCAGCGCCAGGTGGTACCGCGCCGGCGCGTACCGAGGCTCGAGCTTCAGGATCTGCTGAAATTCCTGAATCGCTTCAAACGTCTCGCGCTTGGCCAGCCGCAAACGTCCAAGCAGGAATCGGCCCTCGAAATCTGACGGGCTCTTCTTGAGGACCGACTCGATGGCTTTCAGGCTCTCGTCATACTTGCCTTCCCCGAGCATGACTTCTGCCAGCCGGCGCCATGCCGGGAGAAAGTCGGGCGCCTTCTGGGTGATCTCCAAGAGAGTCCGCTTGGCCTCATCTGGTCTCTGATCGAGCAGGTAAAAGTCGGCCAGCTTCACTCTTGCGAGGGAACCGACCGGCTCCAGGTCGGCGGCCGCTTTGAACTCTCGCTCCGCCCGGCGACCATCGCGCATGCCCAGGTAGAGACTGCCGAGTGCCGAATGGGCCTCCACGGACCTGGGATCCTTGGTCAGGGCCGCCAAGAAGGCGCGCTCGGCGCCGGGCACGTCATTCCTTCGCAAGTAGAGGACGCCCAGCGTCAGCTCAAGCTTTGAAGAATCCCGTGTCTGACCCAGCACGGCCTCGATCCGCCGGATGGCGTCATCGATTTCCTGGGGAGTCGTGACCACGCTCCCAAGGAGCACGAGACCGCCCGTGTTGGCGGGCTCGCGGTCCAGAACAAACTCGGCCTCCTCGCGTGCCTCTGCGAGCTTGCGCGAAAGCGCGTGGATTGTCCCGAGCTTGAGCCGAACGTCGAGATCAGTGGGGACCAGCTCCTCGGCTTTGAGCAGATACTGATACGCCTGCGCCATCTCGCCGAGCTGGTAATGAGCAAGGCCGAGTTGCCGAATGGCGTGTCCGTTGCTCCGATCGAATCGCAACACGTTGCGGTACTCGATGACGGCCTCGCGGTACTGATGCTTTTCCATGTACCGATTTGCACTCTCGAGATGCCGGGCCTTCTGTGACTCGGGCGACCGGGCGCACGCAGCTACCAGCAGAAACGCCAGCAACGTCACCCATGATTTCTTGATCGGGAATATATACAAAAGTCGTCTCCCATTCGTCCGACTGACTGTGGCCGAGCTGATGCTCCACAGGTGGCCAAGATCGCCTTGTTAGCCGACGTGCCGATAGAACGCTTCGCCCGTGGCGATCAAAATACGGTCGGGCGCATGGGCGAAGAGCGGTTTCGCGATGCGCATCGCCAGAGAGGTGACTCGCCGCGGCCGCGAGGCCGGGTAGCGGAAGTAGCTAATCACAGATTGCGCGGCTCCCCACCTGTTCTTGAACGTGACAAGCCCCGCTGCGTCCAGGTCGGAGCGGCCCAGGTCGAATTCGTGCAATCCATGATGTTTGGCGTCCGTGATTGCATTCCAGAACAAAAGCTGTGTCCCGCCGAGGCTGGTCAGACTTGGATCGGAGCAGCCATACTTGTATACGAGGGTCTGTTTGAAGGTCAGCGTGAGGATGCTTGCGACGGGTCTCTCATTCTTAGAGACTACGTGAATCTTGGCCCCAGGTCCCACGCAGTCGATCAAGTGGCGAAACCAATCGATCGGTTGCGGGGGCAGTCGCCTCCGGCGGCAAGTAAGCAGGAGTAGCTGGTAGAATGTTCGCAACAGCGCGTCCGATCGGCCTGCCTCGTAACTCAGGCCCTCCCGCACAGCCCGTCTGATCTTAGCCTGGACGCAGCTCTTGTGTAACGAGCGCCGGAGAGCCTCGATAGGGAGACCAATATCCATTCGATGGAAATGAAAGGTCGCGCTCTTCCCGAACTCCGTCCGTTGCTCGAGCGAGGCGCGCAGAGGTCTGATCTCGATGTATCTCCACTTCTCCCCACGCTGATCCAGTGTCAGGAAGTCGAGAAGCGTGTGCAGCGAGTTGTCGCTTTCGACCAGGGGCTCGCAGTGATCGGAGAAGGGCAAGGACACCAATCGGCCTCCGGTGAGTCGGCTCTCGATGCGGCAGAAGACCAGGCCATTGGCCAGCTCTACGCTTGGAGACGACGTGGTGTACGCGATCGGCTCATAGGAGTAGGTGCGACGCAGGGCCTCCAACCAGCCCCGAGAGTGAAACACGCTGGCGTGGGGGTGTTTCTGCAAGAACTTCGGCCAGCGAACATCCCGCAGGGGATCGAGCGCGTAAACTGGAATCGTTACGGTCCCTCGAGAGTGAAGACAACGGTTTCGCCGGTGAGCGTCGCGACGGCCAGGCGAGCCCGCTCTTTGCCCTCCCCTTCAATGTGTGGAGTCCGATTGTCGGGGACAATCCTCATCTGACTACGTTGTCGCCACCAGCGATCGACCTCGCTCGGCATCGCGATCCGAAGTCGGCGGTCCTCTCGCATTCGGGCGAGGTGTTCCAGCCGCACGCGATAAGTTGTTCGCGCCCGTTTCTCGATGACGTGGTCGGGATGGACGAGGAAGGTGGCGCTGCTCGATTCGCCCGGTGCTCGGCACGGACATGTCGTAAGAAAACTCGAGCGCGTCATATCAGGCGTGATCCGATAGAGTACCACTAACAGAAGCGACGAAACCACGGCGATGCTAAAAGAGACCCAAACGAGCCGTGACGCTCACCGCTGCTCAGGCGCCTTGCGCGCTTCGTCGTCGGCCTGGGCCACCACAGCTTCCAGGGCCCGTCCTGGAGAAGGTCGGGCTGCTGGCCCTCGATATACGCGGATGCTGTCTCGCCGCTGTGTGTGCTACGAGTTCGGCCGGGCAGCGTGCACGACGGCGGCACGCCTCGGCGGACGTCCGGAAAGCACCCTGATTGGGAGCAAACATCCGGGTCTCGTTTCCGGAAGAGCTGCCTCGAAGCCATTGTGGCCGGCGTCGAGGTAATGTGCCGCGTCGGCCTGGCGGTTCCGGGCAAGCTGCGCGCGCGTCACTACCATCCCACTGCTCTTGCCGGGACGTTCGGGGCGGCGGCCGCCGCCGGCAAGCTTTATAGGCTGACCGAAGACCAGCTGATTCACACCTTCGGAATTTGCGGGAGCCACGCACCCGGAATCATCGAATATCTGGCGGATGGCAGCGCGTGCTGGGCCGTGATTCTTTGGGGGCGCGGGAGTGATGGGCGGGGGAACGATCAGTCGAAGTTGATCGGGTAGCCGAACTGTAGGCCGAACCTCACTCGGTTTTGGTCGGCGTCGAACTGCTGTTCCGACGAGCCGCCGGTGCGCTGGTGCAAGAACGTGTAGCCTGCAAATACGTTGGCATACTTGGCGATTTGATACATCGCCGAGAGAGTTAGCGTGAACGTCTGGACGTCGACCCGCTGGCCCTGCTGATTGCTCAAAGACTCCGAAGTGATATACGCGGGGCTGAATGCCACAATCAGCCCCGGGCGCAGCGTCGTCAGCGCGACGGTGCCAGATGCAGTCTGGGTTTCGTTCGTCCCTCCGAAGCCTCCCGCGACGCTCACGCCCCGGGTGTACTGCAGGCCCATTGAGCCCCATCGAAACTCCTGAATCAGGCCCGCGGTCCCTGCGGGGGTGATGAACGTTTCTCCTCCGATCTCCGTAATCGCGGGGCCACCGCTGGCTAACACTCTGAGGGTTTGCGTCAAGCGGTAGCTGAAGCCCACCGTCGGATTGTGAGTCGTCGAATTCTCCCCTTCTGATGACAGCTGATCGATGTATGTGAAGTTGTAGCCGACGGTGCCAGTGAAGCGCGGTGTGAACGCATGGCCCAGAACCGTCTGAAATGAATAAGTGTCCGAGTCGAGCCCGCCGCCACCGCCCAGGAAGCGCAACACTTGGTAGCCTGCCCCGAGACTCAAGAAGGTCTGTGGCGTCATCTGCCACGTCAGGCCCGGCGTGAAGTTGTTGCCCCACGATTCCTGCCGCCCCGTGGTCGGGCCTTGTGCCGTGATATTGGTGTTGCGATCGTATCTGAAGTTGTCCGAGACGCTCAACGTGAGCCGCGGCGTCGCTCGGTAGAGGGCGGTCGCCAGGAAAGACTGGCGGTTGAAGGGACCGCTCAAGTGGCTGTGCTCCGCGTAGATCTCTCCAGTGAACGAATACCCGGCGCTCAGCTCGAACGACGGTTGGTTGATGAGCAGCGTGAGCGCGGGACTGAAGCCTGTGATGAAATCCGACTGCCGGTTCCGATTATCGGAGAAAAGATTGTCGTCGTACTCCTCCGACACGGCGATCGACGGCACCAGCGTGACCGGGCCTCGCCCAGTCGGAGGCGCAAGAAGCCCCAACAACTCGAGCGGGTAGGCCGTGATGGGTGGTCCAGGGCTGACCAAAGGCGGAAGCTGCTCGGTATCACGCGCGGGCTCTCTGGCGCCGCGCGAAGGAGCCTCGCGGGGTGCGGGCTGTTGGCCCCATGCGTGGACGGCTGCGAGACCCGTCGCCAGCACCACGATCGCACCGAACAGCCGGCGTCGCCCGATCATCCCGTTGGATTATAGATCAGGAAGGAAGTTTCCCGGCCCATTAACGGAGGCCTGTCGGTCAGCGAACGTGAGCCGGGCTTTCATCGATGACGAGTCGGCGAACCGCTTCCTCGACCTCGCGGATGTTCCCTGGCCAAGGGCGCGCCTGGAGCGCCGCGATCACATCCGGGCAGCGTTGAGACGGCGCAGCCCTGGACCAGGGCGTCATCCGCTCGGCCGTACTTTGCTCGGTCGACGCGATGAACCGGACGTCGACGGAAATGCTACCTCACCGTGAGACCGCGAGCGCTGCCAGCTCCATTTCTACAAGCCCGGGAAGGAACACGTCACGGGCATGCACTGTGTGAGGCAACGCGGTTCGTAATTCCTGAAGAATCTTTTATTTTCGGAACCGTAAGACCTGGAAATAGGCGCTCCTTTCGTTGATCTCTTCATGGCACGCCGGTTGCCTGCTCTTCTCCGGCACGAGGTCATCGAGCGCTATTGGCGATGGTCAGAGGAGGGAATTGAGGGATGAATTTAGAGCGAGCTGGTAAAACGGGCCTATCAAGACTGATGCGGGGATTCCTGAGAGGTAACGGGGGACTGAGGGTCGCGGCGGCGTCGGCAGTATTAATTTTGCTGACAGGCGGATCAGCGGCCGCCATCACAACTGACCTCGACTTCGTTATCAGTCCGAATCACCCTGCGACGGCCTCGGTTTCGTACGCTGGGGGAATTAGTCCCCTGACCGGGTCGGGCATCAATGTGAGTAGCGTCGTCGGCATCGGTGGACCATCAATAGCCTGCACGGGGTGCGCCCTTTCGTTCTCGACCGGAAACGGCATCTCTGGCCTCTGGGCATGGGGCGTCGGCGGTGCGATTACGATAGCCGGCACCGCCGGCGGGGTGACCGGAACGCTGCTCAGCGGGACGATCGATACAGCGATCGTGAGCCATCTGGGCTCGTTCAAGGTCGACCTTTCGGCGTACGTCAATACCGTAAACGCCGACTTGGCCGCGCTGTTCGGCCTTGTAGGCGGACCTGGCGAACCGTGGTCTGGCAATCTCAATCTGAGCTTCCTCACTCCGGCGACCTACGGCAATTCCTTCGTCGTTACTGGCCCAAACATTCTGAGCGGCGATGCGGTCACCGGGCCGGTCTCGGTCCCCGAACCTGCCAGCCTGCTCCTCGTCGGGACGGGAGTAGTGGGAGCGCTGCTCCTCGCTCGGCGACGTCGAGAGCAGGAGAGTTAGCGGGACGAGCCCAACTTCTGCAGAAACAAGACGGCGCGGCCGCGTGGTCGCGCCGTCTTCCGAGCTCGTTGTCGCGCCGCTGACGAAGAGGCGGTGTCCACCCCTTGAAGCCTTCTTCGTCCCGCCCGTGGCGTTGACGTCCTCCAGTTTCCTGGAATCAGGAATCCACGCCCCAGCTAACTCGCCGCAGCAACGCTCCGACCGCGGCCATCCTCCTCCCGGACGATCTTCCGCTTGTACTCCACCGTGAACCGCCGCCGTGTCGCCTGTGTCGGCGAGCTCCTGCGTCCCCGAGAGATGACGGAGAGTGTGCTCAACGCGCCGAGATGGTAGTGAGCGAGGCCGAGCTGGCGAATCGTGCGCGTGTTGGTTGGCGAGACCTGAAGCACGTTCTGTATTCGATGACTGCTTCGCGATATCGCTGGTGATCGAAATAGCGGTCTTCGCGCTGGAGCGGACACCAGCCGCGATCGCGAGCCCCAGAGCTATCACTCCGAGCGAGCAGAAGACAAGCCGAGACCTTCGGGTGCGACATTTATGAATTCCTCAATGCTTCGACGGGAATGGTTCGGAGTCGGCTTTCGGATTTTTTCAGGAACCAAAGGAACAGCGCAAGAAATGCCAGGGCGAATATGAAAAACACGATGCCACCACGGTGATGGAGATTGCCGTCGAGAAATCTCGGATCGACATATATCGCGAGAATCGATAAGGTGGCGATCCGTATCCCATTCTTGATGATGAGGACGGGAAGTGTGGCTAGGATCAACGCGGCCTTCGCCCAGATCGAGCGAAGCGTCAGGTGTCCAATCAGGAGACTCGTAACTAATAGGGCCAAGCTCGAGCGAATTCCGCTGCACTCCTCGGCGACCTCGATGGTGACCCCGGGCATAGAAAAGGTGAACCCTGTTCGAAGCACGGGAACACCGGCGAGTTGGAATAGCACGTGCGAGACCTCCGCCGATCCCGCCTGAAGCCAGGTGATCGTTCGGTGCAAAAGGAAATCAGGAATGGGAACCATCAGAAAGAGGAAGAGGAGAGGAAACGAGGCCGCACGGGCAGCATGGAGACCGTAGCAGAGAACGAATCCACCCAAAACGATGAGCAGGAAGCTGACGACCGTGAGTGAGAGCTGGTCGTTGACGCTCATCGAAGCGGGTTGTCGCTGTCTGAGTGCATAGAGCAAAGCGCCGGCGGCGAGAAGTCCGGGTCCGGCCAACCAATCTGTCTTGACGCGGGAGAAGATCCGCCTTCTTTCCAAAATGAGGAGCGCGCCACTGACTAGCGGCACCAGGACAATGTGAGAGTAGTGTTGGTGACGGAAAGAAAACTGGAGTAGTGTCGTCAGCGGCGTCCAGAAAGCCGTCAACATGGTGGCGACAAGCAAGACAAAGTACGAGCTCCTCGCAGGAATGCCATGTGAGGAGAAGGGATCGATTGTTCTCGGTGTCAAATTCACTTCCCGTCTGATTGTAACAATTTCGGGCGGCGATCTTCGTGCAGTAACGCAATGGGGAGGTGTGGTTTCCGGAAAGTACGTCGAGGTATTCACCGAATTCACTTTGCAGCCTCGTGAAAAGCGAGCTCTCCGAATCCTGATCGTCGGGCGCCTGGCGGCGGCGTTTCGCGACGACGCCGTTCTCGCCGAGGAGCGCGGCGCCAGCGCGGGACGGTCCGGACGGCGCTGGATCATCGACCCGCTGGACGGTACGACGAACTATGCCCACGGGCTGCGGACCTTCACGGTCTCGATCGCGCTGGAATCGGCCAAGCGCGTCGAGCTCGGCGTGATCTACGACCCGAACCTCGACGAGCTATTCGTGGCCGAGCGAGGGTCCGGCACCACGGTGAAAACGACCAGCCGCTCGCCGTCTCGACCACGGCGACCCTCGACGAGAGCCTGCTGGCGACGGGGTTTCCCTTCAACATCCGTGAGGGCGGCGACAACAACTTGAAGGAGTACGCCGCGTTCAGCCTAGGCGGAGCCCATCCGCGGGACCGCCGGGGCGGGGTGCTCTATCTCGCCTGGCTGGCCAGCGGGAGGCTCGACGGCTACTGGGAGCGCGCTCGGCCTCGACGCTCCTTCGCTCGTGGCGAGCAATGGCCGCATCCACGACGCCGTGCCCACCGTGCTCTGGAGGGGTGTGAGCTGGTGGGGGGACGCGGAGCCGGTGAGGCGGGTTGAAGCCGCCCGCCGCACGTCCTCGCCCGCCTCGTCGTCGGGCCGCCCGGCCGACGTGTTATCGTCCGCGCGAGCCGGGCTCTCTATGCTCGGCACCTTGGCGACGGGTTCTGGGTGTCAACCGACGAACGCACCGTGCGGTCTAGGTGCCGTTCAGTCATGACGCTCTGACCTGCAACTGAAGCTAAACGCGTCTATATCCTGACCCGCATCGATTCTCGGGTCTGGCACCAACCCTGCAGATACGCGAGAATGCCGGCGCGTAACACGTTGGAGGGTGTCGCGGCGTTCTCGCGGGTGCGACTGTGATTCGGGCAGCCGTCAGAGGTTAAGGTGCTCGGTCGTTCAGGGTTCGCGGCAGCGGCACATTGGATTTCGCTCCGGAACGGTACTCAATATAGGCCTTGGGGAGACGAGAGATGGGAAAAGAGATGGTGCGGACGACATTGTGCGTAGGCCTGCTTGCCAGTTGCTTGGTACTCCTACCCGTTTTCTCGGGGTCTGCGTTCGCGTCTACCACGCCGGGATCCTTGACGCTGTCCTCAACGTTCGACTCGATCAGCGTGCGGGCATCCTTTACGGGTGATCCGAATGGAAACAACAGCGCTTCCATTCAATTCAGGAGGCAGGGAGAGACCACGTGGAGGAACGCGTTTACGCCCATCGTTGACCGACGGACGAGTATCTCCGGACACACAAACCCGTATGTCAACCAGGCGCGTGGCAGCATCGTGGGTCTGCAGGCCGGGACGACGTACGAAGTGGCGTTGACCTTTGCTGATCCCGACGGTATCGTCGGTTCCGCGACGCTCACGAAATCCGTCGCCACCATCTCTCCCGCGGCCCCTGTTTCCGGAGCCCAGCTCTTCGTCGACGCAGGGGCATCAAGCGGAGGCAATGGCTCGTCCGCAAGTCCGTTCAACTCTATTCCAGCCGCCGTTAGCGCGGCGACGGCCGGTACGACCATCCAGGTGAGGCCGGGCACATATCCACCCTTCACGATCTCCAAAGCGGGCACGGCTTCTGGCTACATTGCCATCGTCGGCGACGCGCGAGATCAGGTGTTGATCAGCGGCGGCGGTGGCAACAACATCAATGTCAGCGGCAGTTTCATCCAGCTCAAGAATCTCCGCTTGAGGCAGTCGAACAACAGCTCGATCAATGTCCAGAGTAACAGCCACCACATCTGGATCGAGAACATCTACCATGAGAACATCTCGGCGAGTCGCAGCTATGGCGACGCCGGCGTCCTGATTGGCGACAACACGCATAACGTCTACGTGCTCTCCAACGAGTTCTACTCCCAGAGTCTCACCGACTTCGACATCCCCGGCGACGCCTGGGACCAGGCAGGGGCCGCCATTTACATCAATAGCAGTCCCAATAGCCAGGGCACTTTTGTGTTCAAAGGCAACATCATCAAAGCGGGGTTCAGGGACTGCATCGGGAACTCGACCGAAAGTTGGGGAAATGGCACGATCGACAATTCCGACATCGCCTATAACTACGTGACGGGCTGCAAGGATGACGCGATCCAGATGGAGGGCGATGACGTCAACCTCCGCATCTTCGGCAACATTGTTGACGCCAACGTGGGGTGGAGCACGATTGCGCTGGAGCCCGCCCTCGTCGGGCCGGTGTACGTGTTTCGGAATGTGCTGAAGCTCCATTCCTCCCACGACGCCTATGCGGCAAAGATGTCGGGGACGCCGGCCTACGTCTTTTGGATTCACAACACGATCGACACGACGGGCGGCTCGGGCGCCAGCGACGGGATCGGCGGCGGGGGCACGAAACCCTTTCAGTTCCTCTACAACAACATCATCCGGACCTCCGGCATCGGCGTCGATAGTGTGGCCTCGACCAGCAACGCCAACGGCAATCTCTACCTCTGCAGCGGCACGTATTTCAACAATTGGGGTGGGGGCACTTATACTTCGGTCAGCGCCTTGCGCTCGGCGACCGGCAACGAAGTCAACGGCAAGCAGGGCGACGCGCTCTTCCTCGACTTGTCCAAACTGATCGGCACCAATAGCCCCGCGTACAATGCGGGGATCCTCCTGGCGAATTTCAACACGTCCGACTCGGCCTGGCCTTTCTTGGGCTCGGCGCCGGACATCGGCGCCTATGAAGTTGGCGCCGACACTAGAATGCCCGCTCCACCACAAACCCTTCTTCTTCGGTGACAGATCCTCTGTGTGATTAGGGCGTCTTTGAGAAGCTTTTATCTCAAGAAACCGTGGGTGTCTCAGGCCGCAAGGTAGCGACGCCTGATGTTCGGGACGAGATATTCGTTGAATGCACGGTGCAGATCGTACGCGGGATTGAAGCTCCAGTCACGGCGGGCGCGGGCGTCGTCAACGTCCTCCGGCCACGAGTCCACGATGGCTTGGCGACCGGGGTCCGGGGCGAAGGTGACCCGCTCCATGCCGAACGCTGTGCACACCATCGCCGCGAGCTCGCCCGCAGTCGGGCTGAACCCCCCCACGTTGTAGACAACGCTCCGAAGTGACTCTGCCGGAGCCTCCGCGAGGCTGAGGAGGGCTGCGACCGCATCCGGCATCGCCATGAACGGGATTCGCGTGTCCTCCCGGACGAAACAAGCGTAGGGGCGGCCCTGGGCCGCTGTGTGGATCATCTCCGGCGCATAGTCACTCGTGCCACCTGTCGGGAGGGTGAACGCCGAGATCAGCCCGGGAAATCGGAGCGCACGGAAGTCCACGCCGCCGGGGCCCTGCGCCATGACTTGCCGGTAGTGGCGCGCGAAGCAGCGACCGAGGTGCTCGCACGAAAGTTTGGAGGAGCCGTAAATTGTAACAGGCTCGAGCCATTCGTCCTCGCCCACCCTGCCCGCCTCGCGTTTGGCTGTAAGATCAGGCAAACCGTAGACCGCAATGGAGCTGGGGAACAGGAACCTGACTGCCTCCCCGCTGGCGCGGGCACCCTCGCCCGCCAGGTGGAGGAGGTTCACAGTGCCCTGCACGTTGACTTCTTGAGCGGTCTCGGGAATGAGTTCAGCCTGGGTCGAAAGGATTGCGGCCAAGTGGAAGATTGTGGAAACCGGAGCGGGAATCTCACGCCTCAGCTCGTCGAGCAGACGGCGGTCGAGGATATCGCCGACCCGCGTGGCGACGCAGTAGCGCGATAGCTCCGGCGACAGGGGCCGGATGTCGAGGGCCACGATGTCGTACGTTCCGAGTTCGGCCAGGTGGTGGATCAGGCCATGCCCGATCTCACCACCGGCTCCCGTCACAAGCGCGAGCTTCCGAGCCATGTGTCGTGGTTCCTTCCAGAGCTTCTCGGTCGGCCAATGATTTATAGAGACCACCGTTCAGAAAGGGGCGGATACCGAGAGGCCCGGCACTATACGGCTCCGCTAATACCGGCCGATATGAGGACCGGGAGCGTCTTGAGCTTCCTCACCGATTGGGACACGATCGAGATTGGGCGCGCCCAGTATCTGGCTTTCCGGACGAATAAGTTCCAGGCAAGTACGCCAAATCCGAGGGGACGCGGCATTGTATGGCGGAGAAAGGCGACCTTTTTGATGTAGCTAGGGACATGCCACCGCGAGGAGGTTCCCGCGGGAAAGAAGACGATGTCGCCTGGGCTGATCCGACGTTCCTCGTCTTTCTCATTCGTGATGAAGGCTTCACCGGAGAGCACGACAAAAGTCTCGTCCTTTTCATAGTTCCAGGTGAAGCGTCCACCAGTGCAATCCCAGATCATGACGTGCGAGGTGTGGTCATGGCTTCTCGCCACTTCCTTACTCCGCATGTCTGGCTTGCCGTTGTGAACCCAATCGGTCGAGACGGGTGCGGGTCCAAGGTCAGTCTTTGATGTGGTGGCGATCACTACAGATTTGGACATGGAATTCCTTTCTCCCAATCTGACAAAGCATAAGCATCAGCACTACAGAGATTCTCTATGTTCCTCTCGAGCAGGCGGGGCGACGACTTCCCCGCCCTCTCTCCGAAAAATCAAGCAAGTCTCCCGCCATAGAACGAGGCCCGGCAAACCAACGCCTTATTCGGTGGGTCATGACACGACGACCGCAACCTTTGTGTAATCGATTGCATAGGCGAGTAACACATTGCCCTTGGGGTTCACAGAAGCGACAGTCGGTCTCCGCGGCGAATCTACTCGATTTCCGTTTCGATCGAACGCGAACGAATCAGACCGCCGTCAGAGTCAGTGAGGACGTTCCCCTTGGCACAAGCCACTGGCGACAGAGTTCTGGCGAGTGAACGTGTCCTTCCGAGCGTGCAAATCGATGGCGAAAGAATAGCCGGCACTGAGGGACGATTGACGAGCAGCGAGGCCCTTCGGGCGGAGGTTCCTATCCCCACGCCTGGGGCGCCACGAAGCAGAGGCAAATCGTGAGTATCCGGAGGCCATAGGCGCCGCGCCGGCCGACCCATGCGCACGGATTGAATGATAGTCGCGAAGACCGCGAAGATCGGACAATCTGGTGGCGTGCACCGCGGAGTCAGAACTAAGTGGATTGGCGCAGTTTGTCTGGACATTCGTCTCCGGTACGCTCGAATCTTGGCTGAGCATGGCGCGATGTTCTTCGCTTTCCGTCCAGGCTATTGTGCATTCGCTTTCAGACTTCTCCGGCTGGATGCGGAGAACCTACCCCGCAGAGCATTCGACTGCACATCTGAGCAAAACCTCCAAGTCCGCGGGACTTTCCGGAAGGGTAAACAATTTCACAGTGGGTCCCGAACTGCCCACCGGTTCAGTTTCTGTGTACTGTCTTGCAGATCCCTTCAACCGGAGATTTGTATGAAAGATCTGTAACATCGACTTCGACGAGCATTCGCCCGACCTCCTGGCACGGCACTTGCCCCTCCCCTAGTCGCCTCGCGATGACAGAAAGAAGAGCGCTCATAGTAGAAGCCGACCCAGTAACCCGGCCCGGACTCCGCAGCTTAGTCCGTCGGTGCGGATACCAATGCGTTGCCGTCTCATCCGAGGACGCGGTCCGCGAGGCACTCGCGGACGGCAGCTTCAGCTTCACGCTGGTCGATTTCGGTAGCTTCGGCGCTGACATCACCGAGCTAATCCGGTGTCTGAAAGACAACGGCGGGAATTCCGGAACGATCATGGTAGCCGCCGATCGTGTCGTCCATGACGTGGACGCCGCGGAGCTCGCAGTCGATGCGGTGCTCCCGAAGCCCCTGAATCTCGACGAGCTTCAACACGCGATAAACACTCTAGTGCGCGCGCCCTCAGAAGCGGTGGGACCGGCGTCAGTCCAGACACCCGGACGACTCATTCGCGAGATCGACCTGTGGCGTAGTCCCAAGATGCTTGACGCACGCCAGATCCTCCATGAAGCGGCCCGCGTCGACGTCACGGTGCTTGTCACGGGCGAAACCGGGACCGGCAAGGAGCTCATCGCGCGCGCCATCCACCATTTCTCCTCGCGGCGCGAGGGGCCGTTCGTCAAAGTCAACTGCGCTGCGATGCCGCGAGAGCTCCTGGAGAGCGAGCTGTTCGGATATGAGCGCGGTGCTTTCACCGGCGCCCACAAGCTCAAGATCGGAAAGTTCGAGGCGGCGCATCGTGGAACCATCTTCCTCGACGAGATCGGTGACTTGCATCCGGCGCTCCAGGCCAAGCTCCTGCACGTGCTGCAGGACGGCGAGTTCTCGCGCATCGGCGCCAAATCGACGCTGAGCGTGGACGTGCGCGTCCTCGCGGCTACCAACCAGGACCTAGAACGAGCAGCGGCGGCAGGTCGTTTCCGCGACGACCTCTACTACCGACTCAATGTCGTCAACGTGTTCGCCCCGCCGCTCCGCGAGCGCGTGTCAGAAATCCCGCTTTTGGCCAACTATTTTGTCGATCGCTACACAAAGCTTTACCGGCGCGACGGGTTCGCCATCTCGCCCTCGGTGATGGAGCGGCTCGTGCGGTACCCGTTTCCCGGGAACGTACGAGAGCTCGAGAACCTGATCAAGCGGATGATCGTGCTCGATGACCCCTATCTGACGCGGACGCCACTGCCCGACGCTGGAACGGGCGGTGGGCGACTGCCCTCAACGGCACCGACCCCTCCGGAGCCCTCCCTCAAGGAGATCGCACGGCGGGCATCGCAGGCGGCCGAGCGCGAAGCGATCTCCAAGATGCTCGAGCGAACCAGTTGGAATCGGGTGCGGGCTGCGAGGGCGCTGCGGATCAGCTACCGCGCTCTGCTCTACAAAATCAAGGAAGCTGGGCTCGATGGCCAGCGTCGATCGGCCCGTCCAGCCGTATAGGGCTAACTATTATGAGGATGAATCACGACACGGTCTGCTCCCTTCTCGCCCGCGTTCTCGTTATCGCGACTTTGGCCGCTGCCGAGCCCGTCGACGCCGAGGCGTTGAAGGCTGGCACAGCGGACAACGGCCGCAGCACGGCGATTGAAGCCTACCGGATCGGCCCCGAGGACATGCTGCTGATCTCCGTGTGGAAGAACGAGGCGCTGAGCCGGACGGTCACCGTCCGGCCGGATGGCAAGATTTCGCTTGCTCTTCTGAACGATGTACAGGCCGCCGGTCTCACCGCGCTCGAGCTCCGCGACAACCTGGAGAAGCGGCTTGCCGAATTCATCCCGAGCCCTGAAGTCTCCGTGATCGTATCGGAGGTTCGGAGCTTCAAGGTCTCAGTCATCGGTGAGGTTGTTCGCGCCGGTCGCTTCGAGCTGAAGAGCCGGACGACCGTGGTCGATGCCCTCGCGATGGCCGGCGGGTTCACGCAGTTCGCGACGCGTTCGAAGATCGTCATTCTTCGGCCCGAGGGGACGGCGATGAAGCGGATCCCGTTCAACTACAACAAGCTCCTCGCCGGGGAACAGGAAACCATCGACCTCAGGAACGGCGACATCGTCCTGGTGCCATAAGAGTCGAGAAAGTCCAGTGAGCGGACGAACGATGACGGAAGAGACGCTGAAGGATGCCGGCGGCCTGCACGGTCAGCTGGCGATCTGGAGCCGGCGCAAGTGGCTCGCGATCCTTGCGTTCGCAGCGCCAATGGCCGCCGCAGTCAGTTTCATCGCCTTTCTGCCTAACGTCTATCGGTCGACGGCCACCGTGCTCGTCGAACGCCAGTTGGTCCCTGAGGCCTTCGTGCAGTCGACCGTGACCAGTACTCTCGAGACGCGCCTTCAGCAGATCTCTCAGGAAATTCTGAGCCGCTCACGGCTGGAGGCGCTCATCAATCGCTTTGGGCTCTACCTCAAGACGCGGGAGCGGACTCCGATTGAGGAAGTCATCGAGCGCATGCGCGATGACATCAAGCTCGAGTTGAAGGGCGTCGAGGTGAGAGGGCAGCGGCAGGCCACCGTGTCGTTCGCGATCAGCTACCAGGGGACCGATCCCGGCCTGGTCGCGCAAGTCACGAACACGCTGGCATCGTTCTACGTCGAAGAGAATCTGAAGGTGCGGGAGCGCCTGGCGATGGGCACCGCGGAGTTTCTCAAGGTGCAACTGGCCGAGACCAAGAAGCGACTCGACGATCAGGAGCAGCGAGTGGGGGTGTTCAAGCGGCGCCACCTCGGCGAGTTGCCGCAGCAGATGGAGCAGAATCTCGCCACTCTCGAGCGGCTTCAGACACAGCTTCGCATGAACGCTGACAATCAAACGCGGGCCGTCGAGAGACGGCAGGCGCTCTTGAGGCAGCTGGCCGAAGCGGAAACTCTGGGGTCCGCGACGCCCGTCGCGACGTACGCTCCGGGAGTACCGGGTGGTGTCGCGGCCGAGACTCCCGAGATGCGGCTGACCCGCCTGAAGCAGGAACTGGCAAAGCTTCGGACGCAGTTCAACGAGAGGTACCCGGACGTCGTCGCGATGAAGGCGGAGGTCGCTGCGCTCGAGCGCGATGTCGCCGACGCGCGGTCCCGCGAGTCCAGCGAGGAATCCAGGAGAGAGGAGAAGCCGACGCCCTCGCAGAGCGCTGTGCTCACGCCGTATCTGCTGCGGCTCAAGGAGGCGCTGAGTGAGGCGGAGGCGGACATCAAGGTCTTCAAGGGTGAGGAGCGGCGTCTGCACGAGAGCATCGCGAGCTACCAAGCGAAGGTCGAGAACGTGCCGCGCCGGGAGCAGGAACTGAGGGAGCTCGCGCGCGATTACGACAGCACGGGTGCGCTCTATCAATCCCTCCTCAAACGTTATGAGGAGGCCCAGCTTGCCGAGAGCTTGGAGCAGCGCCAGAAGGGGGAACAGTTCAGGGTCCTAGACCCGGCGCTCTCAGCGCCGAAGCCGGCCGCGCCGCCTCGAATCAAATTGCTGCTGCTCGCTCTCGTCGGGTCAATCGGGCTGGCCGTGGGCGCGGTGATGTTCGCCGAGCACGTCGACACGTCCTTCCATAGGGTGGACGAGCTTCGCGCCTTCACCGGCGTACCCGTGCTGATCAGCATTCCCCGGATCGTGACCGCGGGCGATCGGCGTCGTACGCGCTGGCGGATGCGGCTGGCCGCGGGAGCAGCCCTGGTCGGTCTCGTCGTCATCGTCAGCGGCGCCTACTTCGTCGCCCACGGAAACGACCGCATCGTCACGCTCTTGACGCGGACGCGTTCCTGAGGAGGCAGCGTGTACCTGACGTTCTACGGACTCAACGAGAAGCCGTTCAACGCGACACCCGACCCGCGGTTCCTTTACATGAGTGCGGTCCACCGGGACGCTCTGGCTCAGCTCCAGTACGGTGTCCAGGAGAGAAAGGGCTTCATCGTCCTGACTGGCAAGGTGGGTACGGGAAAGACCACTCTGCTCAACGCGCTCCGGCAGCGGCTCGACGGACAGACGGCGGTCGCTTTCGTGTTCAACTCCACGCTGACCTTCGACGGCGTTTTGGAGTACATGCTCCACGACCTGGGAGTCTCCAAGGCGGGGGAATCGCGCGCACAGCGGCTCATGGCGCTGAACCAGTTCCTCATCGAGCGCGAGCGGGCGGGCCAGAGCACGGCCCTCATCCTCGATGAGGCTCAGAACTTCAGCCCCACGACACTCGAAGAGATCCGACTACTCTCGAACTTCGAGTCCCCGACCAGCAAGCTCCTGCAGATCCTGCTAGTTGGGCAGCCGGAGCTCAAGGCCAAGCTCGGGCTGCAGGAGTTGCACCAGCTCAAGCAGCGGGTCGGATTGCGCTGTCAGATCTCGCCCCTGACCCCGACTGAAGCGCGCGCGTACATCCGGACGCGGCTGCGCATCGCCGGGGCGCGCGATCTGGGCTTGTTCGCCGATCCCGCGGTGGATCAGATCGTGGAATATTCGGGCGGGATTCCAAGGCTTATCAACATCGTTTGCGATCATTGCCTCCTCTTCGGCTATGCCGACCAGAAGCGCCGGATCGACCGGCAGATCGTCAGCCAGGCGGTCGAATATCTGGAGGACGGCACCTCGCCGGCGCGCGGGCTTACCCGACCTCGCGGCGCGCAGATGCCGGCCCGCGCTCGATGGGTCCTCGGGAGTCTCGCGGTTGCCACCGCGACGGCGGCGCTGGGTCTCGTCTTGAGGTTCGACGCAACCTTACTCGCCTTCGTGCAATCCGTGCGAGGTCTTCTCACGCGATGAGCAAGTTCCTGAAAGCGCTCGAGCGGGCGGAGCAGGACCAGGGGCTCCGCCGCGCATCCGCGTCGGCGGGGCCGGCGAACAGGCCAAGCCTCGTGACCGACATCGTCGCCGCCCGCGCCCTGCCCGTGCCACCCGCGATCCCGCCTCAAGTCACCGACGGCCTCGAGGAACACCTCGTGAGTCTGATCGACCCGACGTCGTTCGAGGCCGAGCAATACAGGATGCTTCGCCATTTCATCGAGCAGTTTCGCAAATCGACGGATCTTTCCGTGATTGCCGTATCGAGCCCTGGCGACGGCGACGGCAAGAGCACAACCGCGATCAACCTCGCCGGCTCGCTGGCCCAGGCCCCGGACGCCCGTGTGCTGCTCGTCGACGCCGACTTGCGCCAATCAGCCCTGGCCCAGAAGCTCGGGCTCGACGCTGCCGTTCGTCCGGGGCTCGTGGAAGCGATCCTGGACGCGAATCTCACGCTCGATGCCGTGACGCACGAGTACTCGCAGGTGAACCTGTCCGTCGTGTCAGCGGGCCGCCCCCCGTCCACCCCCTACGAGGTGTTGAAGTCGCCGAGGTTCGGGGCATTGCTGGGGGAGGCGCGCACGCGATACGACTACATCGTTCTCGATACCCCACCTCTCGTCTCGGTTCCTGATTGTCGGGTCATCGGAAGGTGGGTGGATGGTTTTCTGGTCGCGGTGAGCGCTCACAAGACACCCCGCAAGCTCCTCGAAGAGGCGCTGAACGTCATGGAGCCGACCAAGGTTCTGGGACTGGTCTTCAACAGCGACGATCACCACCTCTCGAGGACGTCCTCGTACGCACAGACACGGAGAAGATAGACCGCCTCGGCAGCGAACACCGGATCCGTGAGCCGTTTTTGTGATCCGGGGGGGCGGCGGCGCGGGATTCACCTTCCGCGCGACGGAAAGAGTGATCGAGAAGTTGGTCCTGTACCCGAGAGGGATAGGACCAAAGGGGGCGAAGCCTTGCCAGAGCTCGTCGAAGCATCCGCCAGCCGCCGCTGGCACGTGCTATGGACACACAGCAATTGCGAAAAGCTTGTCCACGACCAGCTCGCCGCGAAAGGGTTCGACCCGTTCCTCCCCACGGTCGAGGAGTGGGCCAGACGTGGTGCGGTGCGGCGGCTGGGACGGGTCCCCATGTTCCGTGGCTACCTGTTCCTGCGCCACGCGATGGACAAGGCGAGTTACCACGAGATCTGCAAGGCGCGCGGGCTGGCGCGCGTGCTCGGCGAACGCTGGGACAGGCTCGATGTCGTGCCTGATCGGGAGATCGAGGCCGTTCGAAGGCTCCTCCAATCGGACCTTCCGATCCTGGCCCATCCGTACCTGCGGGAGGGACAGCGGGTGCGCATCACCGAGGGACCCCTGGCGGACACAGAGGGAATCGTCGTCAGAGTGAATCCGAAGAAGGGCCTTCTGGTGGTCTCGGTCCACCTCCTGCGTCGGAGCGTCGCCGTCCATCTTGATTGCACCCGTCTGGAGGCCGCGTAGGACCGCTCGGACATGTGTGGAATCGTCGGCTACATCGGCCATCGGGAAGCCGTCTCATTCATCGTGCCCGGCCTGCGACGGCTGGAGTATCGCGGCTACGACTCGGTGGGGATCGCCACGGTCTCCGGAATCTCCCTCAACGTCCAGAAGAGGGTCGGCAAGCTCGGCGACCTCGAGGACCTGCTGAGGGTGCACCGACACGAGGGAACGCTTGGTATCGGCCATACCCGGTGGGCCACGCACGGCCGCGCGTCGAACGCGAACGCGCATCCGCATATGGACTGCCGAGCCCGTGTGGCCGTCGTCCACAATGGGATCATCGAGAATTATCGAGAGCTTCGAAAAGCGCTGGCGCAAGAAGGCCATCGCTTCCGCTCCCAAACCGACAGCGAAGTCATCGCCCACCTCATCGAGCGCTACGACGCCGGCGGGCTGGACGCGGCCGTCGAGCGTGCGGCGCGAGACCTCCAGGGCGTCTTTGCGGTCGCCTGCATCTCCGCGAGCGCCCCGGACACGCTGATCGCTCTGCGGCGCGGCAGCTCTCCACTCGTCGTCGGATTCGGTCGCGAAGAAATGTTCGTCGCCTCGGACATCCCGGCCGTGCTGCCTGAAACGCGCGAAGTCCTCGTCCTCGAGGACGGTGAGCTGGCGGTACTGACCCGCGCCGGGCTCACTCTACGTGCGCTGGACGGGACTCCCATTCGGCGACAGCCGAGCACCGTGTTCTTCGGCAGCGAGGCGGCCGAGAAGTGTGGATATCCCCACTTCATGCTCAAGGAAATCTTCGAGCAGCCCGAAGCTGTCCGAAACACGGTGCTGGAGCGAGTGGATCCGGAGGGACCCGAGATTCGGATCCCCGAGCTGGGCCTCAAGGACCGCGAGCTGGCCAGTCTCAACCGCTTGTGCTTCGTGGCGTCCGGCAGCTCGTGGCACGCCGCGCTCGTCGGGAAATATCTGGTCGAAGCCTTCGCCAGGCTCCCAGTCGAGGTGGACATCGCCTCGGAGTTCCGCTATCGCCGACCCGTCCTCGACAGCCGGGTGCTCACGGTGCCGATCTCTCAATCGGGTGAGACCGGGGACACGCTGGCGGCCCTACGCGAGGCGCGCGAGCGCGGCTCACGGGCGGTTGCGATCTGCAACGTGGTCGGAAGCTCCCTCGCCCGCGAGGCCGACGGCGTGGTCTACACCCGCGCTGGCGTCGAGATCGGCGTCGCCTCCACGAAGGCCTTCACCGCCCAGCTCGCTGCGGTCACGCTCCTCGCGCTCAAGCTGGGGCTGGCCCGTGAGCTCGTCGATCCCGCGCTCGTCCGTCAGGTCGCCAAAGGGCTACTGGAGATGCCCGAGCTCATGTCGGTCGTGCTCCAGCAGTGCGACGCCATTCACGGAATCGCCGAGCGCTTCGTCGAGCGGGACCATTTCCTCTATCTGGGCCGCGGGCTCCACTATCCGCTTGCGCTCGAGGGCGCCTTGAAGCTCAAGGAGCTCTCGTACATCCACGCTGAGGGGTATGCGGCCGGAGAGATGAAGCACGGCCCCATCGCCGTCATCGACCGGCGCATCCCCGTCGTCGCGGTCGTCCCGCGTGGATCGATCCATGAAAGGATGGCGAGCGACCTCGAAGAGGTGAAGGCACGCGACGGGATCGTCATCGCCGTGGCGACGGAGGGTGACGAGGCGATCGCCGACAAGGCCGACCTTCTGATTCCCGTGCCGCAGAGCCTCGAGTGGCTTCAGCCCGCCCTGATCGCGGTGGCGCTCCAGCTCCTGGCGTATCACCTCGGAGTTCTCCGCGGCTGCGACGTGGACCAGCCACGAAACCTCGCCAAGAGCCTGACGGCAGAGTAACCCAGGAGGATGCCCTTGAAGAATCACGCCGAGACGCTGAGCCGTCTCATCCAGAGCCACACTGCGCGAGTGACTGTCATCGGTCAGGGGTACGTGGGCCTCCCGCTGGCCATCGAATTTGCGAAAGCCGGTTTTCCCGTCACCGGGCTCGACATTGACGTCGATCGGGTTGCGGCCCTGGCGAGCGGCCGTTCCCACGTCCCGGACGTCCCGAGCGACGAGCTCCAGACGCTCATGCGTGCGGGCCGCTACCGCGCGGTGGCCGAGCCTGCTGTCCTGGCGGAGAGCGACGTCATCATCATCTGCGTCCCCACACCACTAAGGAAGTCGAAGGATCCGGACATCTCCTACGTGGTCGGGGCCTCCCGAGAGGCCGCCACTCGAGTCCGCCCGGGCCACCTGATCGTCCTGGAGAGCACCACCTACCCGGGAACCACCGAGGAACTGCTGCTCCCGCTGTTTCAGGAGCATGGAGCCCGAATCGGCGAGGACTTCTTCTTGGCGTTCTCGCCTGAGCGCATCGACCCGGGGAACCCGACCTTCAAGGTCGGGGACATTCCAAAGATCGTGGGTGGCGTCACGCCCACTTGCAGCCGTCTCGTGTCGGCCCTCTACCGCGAGATCGTGCCCCGGGTGCACGAGGTCTCGACCCCGAAGGTCGCCGAGTTGGCGAAGCTCTACGAGAACGTCTTTCGGAACGTGAACATCGCGCTGGCCAACGAATTCGCCATCATGTGCCGCTATCTGGGGGTCGACAGTCGAGAAGTCATCGACGCGGCGGCGACGAAACCTTTCGGTTTCATGCCCTTCTACCCTGGGCCCGGCATCGGCGGGCACTGCATCCCTGTGGACCCCCTGTACCTCTCCTGGAAGATGCGTCTCAGCGGTTACGAGGCACGATTCATCTCCCTGGCCGACGAGGTCAACCGAGCGATGCCCAACCAGGTGGTCGGCCTCGTCAGTGAGGCCTTCAACGAGGCCGGCCGTGCCCTCAAGGGCGCCCGGGTGCTCGTGCTGGGCGTCGCCTACAAGCGAGGCATCGGTGACACGCGGGAGTCGCCCGCGCACGAGATCATCGCGACTCTCCTCCGAAAGGGCGCTCACGTCTCCTACGCCGACCCGCACGTGCCGACCTTCAAGGTGGACGCGACGGAGCTCAAGGCCGTCGAGCCCACCGCCAAGGAGCTGCGCGCAGCCCATTGCGTGCTGATCCTCGCCGACCATGACGAATTTGATTATGGCGCGGTCGCCCGCTGCGGACGCTTGATCGTGGACACCCGCCATCGAGTTGCGGGAGCCGCGGCCCGCGGCCGCCTAGTACGACTCTGACTATGCAAAGACGTTCAAGAAATCAGTCGACCGGCTTCATCATTTGGGTTGCCCCCTACCCGAGCCCGGTGCCGCTACTCTCATCGGGTTCGAGCCAACTGTCGGCGTCTACGAAGTTTCCGAAAAAGATGAGGTAATTCGATAGGATGGCATCCGTCTTGCTCCTTATTATTTCCCTGAGATGACCATGGCACATTCTATGCCGAGGCGTTCGCTCCTACCCGAAGCGGCGTTCCTTCACGCGCTCTGCCTGGAGCGGAAGCGGGCGGAGCGCTCCCGAAGGCTGTTTGTCTTGCTGTTGCTCGATCCAGGCGAGTCGTCGCTCAAGAGCACCGCCCATACCGAGATGGACGGGGTAGTGGCGGCCGTCTGCGCGTCGGTCCGCGAGACGGACATCGCTGGCTGGTACAAGGACCGTGCGATTCTCGGTGTGATCTTTTCGGAGCTCGGGTCGGCCGACAGGGAATCCATCCTGACCGCCCTGCGCGCCAAGGTCACCGCCGCCCTGCGGGCCCGTCTGAGGCAGGAAGAGCTGGATCGTGTCCGCCTCTCGTTTCACTGCTTCCCCGAAGACCTGGAAGGTCACAACACGGGGTTCCCGCCGAGCGCCAAGCTCTACCCGGATCTCGTACAGCGAGACCAGACCACGCGAG
>WNFO01006566.1_pt1 | contig 27199 bp, 24 predicted proteins | sample 5400251 | NCBI WGS metagenome assembly WNFO01 (sample SAMN13153354, study PRJNA577476) | soil metagenome | isolation source: 100 cm saprolite under Madrone tree | place: USA:California | collected 2016-06-14
GAGGAGGAGGCACATGCAACGCACGCAGAAGCTATTCGCGCTCGCGCTCACCGGATTGGCCCTGTCGGCCGCGCCGGCGCTCGCGCAGCAAACGGTGAAGATCGGATCGTTTTTGTCAGTGACGGGGGCGGCCGCGTTTCTCGGCGATCCCGAATTGAAGACACTCGAGATGTACATCGAGAAGATCAACAAGGAAGGGGGCCTCCTTGGCCGCAAGATCGAACTCGTCCACTACGACGACGGCAGCGAGGCCAACAAGGCCAACAGCTTCGCCAAGCGGCTTATCGACAACGACCAGGTCGATGTCATCCTCGGCGGGACCACGACCGGCGGCACGATGGCGGTGATCCCGGTCATCGAGAAGTCAGGCACGCCATTCATTTCGATGGCGGCCGGAGTGCCAATCATCGAGCCGACGAAGAAGTGGGTGTTCAAGGTGGCCCCGACCGACCGGATGGCGGCTGAGCGTGTGTTCGCGGATATGAAGAAACGCAACCTGACCAAAGTGGCGCTCGTTTCGGAGACAGGCGGCTTCGGCCAGTCCGGCCACAAGGAAACGCTGGCAGTCGCGAGCAAGTTCGGCATCGAGATCGTCGCCGATGAAACTTTCGGTCCCAAGGACACCGATGTCACCGCGCAGCTCACCAAGATCAAGGGCAACCCGAACGTGCAGGCGCTGTTCGTCTTTGGCGCGGGCCAGGGTCCTGCGGTCGTGACCAAGAACATTGCGCAGCTTGGCATCAAGCTGCCGATCTATCAGTCGCACGGTGTCGCTTCCGAGGAGTACATCAAGCTGTCCGGACCGGCTGCGGAGGGCGTACGCCTGCCGGCGGCCGCGCTTCTCGTTGCCGACAAGCTCGCTGCCAACGACCCGCAGAAGAAGGTTGTCACCGAGTACAAGAAGGCGTTTACCGAACGCACGAAGTCAGATGTATCGACCTTTGGTGGCCATGCGTACGACGCGCTCATGATCTACATCGACGCGGTCAAGCGCGCAAATTCCTTCGACAAGGAAAAGGTGCGCGGCGAGATCGAGAAGACCAAGGGCTACGTCGGCACTGCCGGAACGTTCAATCTGTCCGACAACAACCACATGGGCCTCGACCCGTCAGCGTTCCGATTGCTCGAGATCCGCAAGGGTGATTGGGTGCTGGTCGACTAGACCACGCGCGTTTCCGAGGAAGGACAGGCGAGAAGCCTGCCTTCCGCACCCAGGAGGAGGATTCCCGTGTTATCCGAGTTCCTTCAGTTCCTGTTCTCCGGCGTGACCGTCGGCGCGATGTATGCGCTCGCGGCACTTGGGTATGGGCTGATCTACAACGCGTCGGGCGTGATCAATTTCGCGCAGGGCGAGTTCATCATGCTGGGCGGCATGGCGGCGGTCTTCCTCACCGAAGCCGGGGTGCCGCTCCCCGTCGCAATCGTGCTGGCGGTCGCGATCGCGGCACTGGTCGGGTTGGTCGTGGAAAAGCTCGCGATTGAGCCCGCAGGCAACGCCGAGGTGGTGACGCTCATCATCATCACCATCGGCGCGTCGCTGACGCTGCGTGGATTAGTCCAGATCTTCCTCGGCAAGGGCAACCACGCGCTGCCTTCATTCTCCGGCGAAACGCCGATCGCGGTCCTTGGCGCCACGCTGCTGCCGCAGAGCCTCTGGGTGATGGGTGTGACGCTGGTCGTGGTGGCGGCGCTGGCGTGGTTCTTCGGCCGAACGATTCTCGGCAAGGCCGTGCTGGCGACGGCCTACAACAAGCTCGCGGCACAGTTGGTCGGCATCAACACGCGTTTCATTCTGCTGTTGTCGTTTGGACTGGCCGCAGCGCTGGGCGCGTTGGGCGGGATACTCGTGGCACCCATCACTTACACGAGCTACGACGCCGGCATCATGATGGGGTTGAAGGGCTTCGTCGCCGCCACACTGGGCGGCCTCGGCAGCGGCGTCGGCGCCGTCGTGGGCGGCCTGCTGCTGGGCGCGGTAGAAGCGATGACCGCCGGCTACATCTCGTCCGCTTACAAGGACGCCATGCCCTTCGTCCTGATCCTTCTCATCCTCTTCTTCCGGCCGCAAGGGCTGTTCGGCAAGAAGACCACGGACCGGGTGTGACCGTGAGCCGATCCTCGTACGGCCTCACCGCCCTGGTTGTTGTGCTTGCCTTGCTGCCGCTGGCGCTGCCCAACCCGTTTTATTACGACGTGGCAATCCGCATCGCGATCAACGCCTGTGTTGCCATCGGCCTCAACCTGCTGATCGGATACACCGGCCAGATCAGCCTTGGTCATGCCGGATTCTTCGGCATCGGCGCCTACGCGTCAGCCATCCTGACCACCCAGTTCGGCTGGCCACCGGCGCTGGCGATGGTCGCGGGTGCCGCGGGAACGGGCCTCCTCGCCTTTGTCGTCGCGAGGCCGATCCTGAAGCTCAAGGGCCACTACCTTGCGATGGCGACGCTCGGCCTCGGCATCATCGCGTCGATCGTGCTGGTCAACGAGACCGCCTATACCGGCGGTCCGGACGGCATGTCCGTGGGCGGCTTCTCCCTGGCTGGGTGGCAGATCACCGGCGAGCACGCGTGGTACTCGGTGGTCGCGTGCCTGTTGGTGGTCGTTACGTGGTTTGCGTTGAACCTGATCGAGGCCCCGGCCGGGCGTGCGCTGCAGGCCATCCACGGATCGGAAGTCGCCGCCCGGGTCGTCGGCGTGAACACCACCGCGTTCAAGGTCCGCGTGTTCGTGCTCTCGGCCGTGCTCGCGAGCTTGATGGGGTCGCTCACAGCGCATTACATCGGCTTCGTCACGCCGGGGCTTGCCGGCTTTTTCCATTCGATCGAACTGGTGACGATGGTGGTCGTCGGCGGCATGGCGTCGGTGTTCGGCTCGATCCTCGGTGCGGCGCTGCTCACGGTGTTGCCGCAACTGCTGTCGACTTTCGAGGGCTGGGAAACCGTCATCTTCGGGCTGATCCTGATGCTGACGATGATCTTCCTGCCAAAGGGCGTCGTACCTACGCTGCGCCTGAGGTTCGCGAAGGAGGAGAACTGATGCTGCAGGTCAACGGGCTCTCCAAGACCTTCGGCGGAGTCAAGGCCGTCCAGGACGTCACATTCGCGGTCCGGGGCAAGACCATCCATTCTGTCATCGGCCCCAATGGAGCAGGCAAGACGACGCTGTTCAACCTGATTACCGGTGTCTACACACCGAGCGATGGCGAAATCGTGTTCGATGGCGAAAACGTCGCCGGTGCGACGCCCGACCAGCTGGCGCGACGCGGAATGAGCCGCACGTTCCAGAACCTGCAGGTGTGCATGAACATGAGCGCCATCGAGAACGTCATGGTCGGCGCGCACCTCACGCTCAACACCAGCCTTTTCGCGGGAATGATCCGGCTACCCAGCCTGCGCCGGAAGGACAGGGCGTGCCGCGAAGAAGCCCAAAGGCTGATGAATTTCGTCGGCGTAGGCAAGTACATCAAGAGCCATGCTAGCCAGATGCCGTATGGCGCGTTGAAGCGCCTGGAAATCGCCCGCGCCCTTGCGGCCAAGCCGAAGATCCTGCTGCTCGACGAGCCGGCGGCGGGCCTCAACCACACCGAAACCGGTGAGATCGACGCCCTGATCCAGAAAGTGGCCGAATCCGGCGTCACCGTGGTCCTGGTCGAACACGACATGAAACTCGTGATGAACCTGTCCGACCATATTCTCGTCCTCGACTATGGCAAGAAGCTCGCTGAGGGCACGGCCGAGGAAGTGCGCCGCAATCCCGATGTCATCGCCGCTTATCTCGGCGCGTCGGCGTGAAGGAGACACCTGTGCAAGCACTGGACATCATTCGCGCCGAGCATCGCGGCATGTGGCGGGTCGCGAGCGCGCTCGACAGTCTGCGCGAGGCGATGGCAACAAAGCAGGACGCGCATGCAGCGGCGTCTACCGTCGTGATGCTGCTCGACTACATCGACGCCTATGTCGACCGCGTCCATCACCCGAAGGAGGACGAATATCTGTTCCGTGTCCTGCGCGAATGCGATCCCGCTGCAGCCGGAGTCATCGAGCAACTCGAGCGCGAGCACCGTGATGGCCCGCAGTATCGGGACCGTGTGCGGCAAATGGGGCGTGACTACCAGCACGGCAAGAGCGTCAACGAGCCGGAATTCCTCGCGGCGCTCGCCAGCTTCACCGAGCACCTTCGCGCGCACATGCGCCTCGAGGAAACAACCATCATACCGGCGGCGCAAGAGACGCTCAAGCCGGAGGACTGGCAGGCAATCGACGCCGCGTTCCTCGCCAACGATGACCCGCTGTTCGGCGCCAACGTCAGGGCCGAGTTCGACGAGTTGAAGGCACGCATCGTCGCGCTCGCGCCCGAACCGGTGGGCCTGGGGGGACACGAGGCCGCAGCAGTTTCTACCGTCGCCGCCGTGGCTCCGGTCACTCGTCGCACCGTCCTGGAGATCCGCGGCGTTGCGTCGCACTACGGCCGCATTCAGGCGTTGCACGGCATCGACCTCGAAGTAAGGCAGGGGCAGCTGGTTGCCCTGGTCGGCGCGAACGGCGCTGGCAAGACCACTCTATTACGCACGATTTCCGGCGTACAGCCCGCGAGTGCCGGCACGATTCGCCTGTTCGGGGAAGACATCACCCATCTGCAGCCGGAAAAGCGCGTGAAGCTCGGCATCTGCCAAGTGCCGGAAGGCCGCCAGGTGTTCGGCCCGATGAGCATCGAGGACAACCTGCGCCTCGGCGCGTACACGCGCAAGGGTAACGGCATCGCCGCCGATATCGAGCGCATGTACGAGATCTTTCCGATTCTCAAGGAAAAGCGGCAGCTTCCAGCTGGCACGCTGTCCGGTGGTCAGCAACAAATGCTGGCGATGGCCCGGGCATTGATGGGCCAGCCGAAGCTCCTCTTGCTGGATGAGCCGTCGATGGGTCTCGCCCCGCTGCTCGTCGAAGAGATCTTTCGGGTGGTCAAGCGGCTCAAGGCCGAGGGCATCACCGTGTTCCTGGTCGAGCAGAACGCGCACGCCGCGCTCTCGATCGCCGACCTTGGCTATGTAATCGAAACCGGCCACGATCCCAACACCGGCATCGTCGTCGGCGACGATGCCGTGATGGTAATCGACACGCAGGCCACGCCGGTGATGGCGCAGGACGTTATCCGTCGCATCCGCGAAGTCACCGATAAGCCGATCAAGTATGTCGTCCTGTCGCATTACCACGCTGTGCGCGTACTGGGTGCGTCGGCGTACCAGGCCGAGCACATCATTGCGAGCCAGGATACGCGCGACCTCATCGTCGAACGCGGCGCGCAGGACATGCAAAGCGAGATCGAGCGCTTTCCGCGCCTCTTTCAGGCGGTCGAATCAGTGCCGGGCCTCACCTGGCCCAATCTCGTGTTCAAGCGCGAGATGACGCTGTGGCTCGGGAAGCTCGAAGTGAAGATCCTGCAGCTCGGACGTGGCCACACCAAAGGCGACACGGTGGTCTGGCTGCCGCAGGACAAGATCCTGTTCTCCGGCGACTTGGTCGAATACGACGCTACGCCGTATTGCGGCGACGCGTATTACGAAGACTGGCCACATACGCTTGATGCGATTGCGGCGCTCAAACCGGAGAAGCTCGTCCCCGGTCGCGGAGCGGCCCTCAAGACGCCGCGCGACGTCGAGGCCGGACTCGCCGGCACGCGCACCTTCGTTACCGATCTCTACGCGGCGGTCAAAGCCGGAGTAGCCGCAAGCAAGGATTTGCGTAGCGTCTACCACGACACCATCGGCAAGCTGAAGCCCAAGTACGGGCAATGGGTCATCTTTGATCACTGCATGCCGTTCGACGTGTCGCGCGCTTACGATCTTGCGACGCAGTACCCCGATCCGCGGATTTGGACGGCGGGCAAGGATTATCAGAAGCTCGAGTTCGCGTTTGAGAGATCGTCGGACCAGTCGGCCAGCGTGCCAGTGCGCCACCCCATCATCGTGGTCGGTGCCGGGCCGGTCGGCCTGACCATGGCGATCGACCTCGCGCAGCAGGGCGTGCCGGTGGTCATTCTGGATGACGATAACAAACTGTCAGCCGGCTCGCGCGCGATTTGTTTCGCCAAGCGCACGCTGGAGATCTGGGACCGCTTGGGCGTCGGGCAGCGGATGGTCGACAAGGGCGTTTCCTGGAATGTCGGCAAGGTGTATTTCCAGGACGAGCTCGTCTATTCGTTCAACCTGCTGCCCGATAGCGGCCACCGCCGGCCGGCGTTCATCAACCTGCAACAGTACTACTGCGAGGGTTTTCTCTACGAGGCCGCAGCGGAGCTGCCGAATCTCGATCTGCGATGGAAGAATAAGGTTGTCGCGGTCGAGCAGCACGCGGACCATGTGCAACTGACGGTGGAGACACCCGCCGGTGGGTATCGGCTGAAGGCGCAGTACATCGTGGCCTGCGACGGGGCGCGCTCGCCGCTGCGCAAGATGCTGGGCGAGGAAAGCAAAGGTCGCGTCTTTCGTGACCGCTTCCTGATTGCCGACGTCAGGATGAAAGCGGATTTTCCGGCCGAGCGCTGGTTCTGGTTCGACCCGCCGTTCCACCGCAACCAGTCTGTGCTGCTGCACATGCAGCCCGACAACGTCTGGCGCATCGATTTTCAGTTGGGCTGGGACGCCGATCCGGAGGAAGAGAAAAAGCCGGAGAAAGTGATCCCGCGGATCAAGGCTCTGCTGGGCGAGGGCGCGGAATTCGATTTCGAATGGATCAGCGTCTACACGTTCGCCTGTCTGCGGATGGAGAAGTTCCGCCATGGTCGCATCATCTTCGCCGGCGACTCGGCGCACGGCGTTTCACCGTTTGGCGCGCGTGGCGCCAACTCGGGTGTGCAGGACGCTGACAATCTGGCGTGGAAATTGAAACTGGTCCTGGCCGGCAAGGCACCGGACGAGTTGCTCGACTCGTACGCCACTGAGCGCGAATACGCAGCCGACGAAAACCTGCTCAATTCAACGCGCGCGACCGACTTCATCACACCCAAGAGCGAAGTGAGCCGCACGTTTCGCGACGCTACGCTCAAGCTCGCGAAGGACCACCCATTCGCGCGCCGGCTGGTCAATAGCGGCCGCCTGTCAGTGCCGGCCACGCTCGTCGGCTCCGCACTGAACACCCCGGATCGCGACTCCTTTGCAGGATTGATGGTCCCGGGTGCGTCGGCTGCCGATGCACCAGTGCGCGTTGGCAACAACGCCGACTGGTTCCTGCCCCGGATCGGCGGCGAGTTCGGAGGCTTCTATTTCAGCGATAACGGCAGGCTGCCGGCTGCCACTGTATCGGCGCTCGGAGCGCTGGCCCAGGGCGCGATTCCCATCAGGACGCTCGTCGTCGTGCCGCCCGGAGCGAAAGTCGATACGCCGCCCGCGATCGCCGTCGTCGAGGACACCCAAGGGATGCTTGCCCAGCGATTCGATGCGCGCGACGGCAGCTACTACCTGTTTCGTCCCGATCAGCATGTCTGCGCACGCTGGCGCGAGTTCAACCCGGATTGGGCAAGAGCGGCTGTCGCTCGCGCCACCTGCAACGCCTGAGCAAGGGAACGATCATGGTTACGACCCTCAACATCGAACCCAATATCGCCGCCCCTGACGACTTCTATGAAGCGCTCATCGAGACGCATCGCGATCTCTCGGCCGAGCAGAGTCATCTCGTCAATGCCAAGCTGATCCTGCTGCTCGCGAATCACATCGGCGATCTCACCGTGTTGCGCCAGGCGATGGCGCGAGCCCGTGCCGGCGTGGCGACGGCTTGATTTCATGCCCACAATCGGATATCGCAAGGGGAATCCATGACAACGGCAATCGCAAGTAAGTCCGCTGGAGCTGAGCCTGTTCAAGCCCGCGCCGGCACAGGCGTGCTCCGCTACATGTCCGGCTTCGCCAATGAATTCGCCACCGAGGCGCTCGCCGGCGCGTTGCCGGTGGGGCAGAACTCGCCGCAGAAATGCCCGTACGGCCTCTACGCTGAGCAGTTCTCCGGCACCGCGTTCACCGCGCCACCGGCACGCCAATCGCCGTTCATGGCTGTATCGGATCCGGCCCGCGGCAGTGCACCGGCCGTTCGCGCGCATCGACAACGGCCGCCTGTCGAGCGACTTTGGTGCTGTTGCGAGTCCGCCCAACCAATTGCGCTGGGACCCGCTGCCCATACCGGCAACGCCCACCGACTTCGTGCAGGCAATCGTGACGATGGCGGGCAATGGCGATCCTCACGCACAGGCCGGCTGTGGTATCCACCTCTATGCCGCCAGCAGCTCGATGATCGACCGCGCCTTCTACAATGCCGACGGTGAAATGCTGATCGTCCCGCAACAGGGCCGGCTTCGGTTTTTGACCGAGCTCGGCATCATCGACGCCGAGCCGCATGAAATTGTCGTTATTCCACGCGGCGTGCGCTTTCGCGTCGAGTTGATCGACGCGGCAGTGCGCGGTTATATCTGCGAAAACTTCGGTGCCCCGTTCCGCCTTCCGGACCTCGGCGTGATCGGCTCCAACGGGCTCGCCAATGCGCGCGACTTCGCCACGCCGGTGGCCTGGTACGAGGACCGCGAAGGCAAGCACGAATTGGTTGCGAAATTCATGGGCAATCTGTGGGCCGCGGAAATGGACCACTCGCCGCTCGACGTGGTTGCCTGGAACGGCAACTTCGCCCCGTACAAGTACGATCTGCGCCGCTTTAACACGGTCGGCTCAATCAGCTACGACCACCCCGATCCGTCGATCTTTCTGGTGCTGCAGGCGCAAACCGCGACGCCGGGCGTCGACGACATCGATTTCAGACACCTCGAAGCCGGACTATGTAAAGGACACGATGGCATTCATGTTCGAAACGCGTTGCGTTATCCGGCCGACCCGGTTCGCGCTGGAATCGGCGCAATTGCAGGCCGAGTACTTCCAATGCTGGCAGGGTCTTGCCAAGCACTTCGACCCGGGCCACCTGTGACCGTGAGCGGAAGCCGGATGGCGTCTGCAAATCGTCGCTCCGGCGCTCGCGCTTTTCACCTTGGCCACGGCGCTATCGGCCCATCGCTTCTGGGCGGCTGAAGGGGTGCAGTTTGCGAATCAGCTGAACCACTTCTTCAAGAACATCGCGATCATGGCTTCTTCATCGCGACGGCTCTCGAAGCTACAGCCAAAACGGAACCATCCCGCCTCCGCCAGTAGTGCAGCCTCCCGCGCCACTGGGCGGCCCTACGCGCCGCGCCAAACCTGCGATCAAGCACTGGCGCGAGCCATTGCAGCATCGATGCCCCACCCGACCCCACCCAGGAGCTTGCACCATGAGTACCGACAGAGCCATCGACATACCCGCCTTGATCGACGCGAACAAGATCAGCACGTCGCAGATTTGGATTCTGGTCATGGTCGGATTGACCGTGGTGATGGATGGTTTCGATGTGCAGGCGATGGGCTACGTCGCACCGGCCATCATCAAAGAATGGGGCGTCAGCAAGGCCAACCTTGGTCCGGTGTTCGGCGCCGGGCTGTTCGGCATGCTGGTCGGCTCGCTGAGCCTGAGCGTGCTGGCCGACAAGATTGGTCGCCGCCCTGTGCTGATCTGGGCGACGATCTTCTTCGCGTTATGCATGCTCGCCACGGCGCGCGTGACCACGATCACTGAGTTGCGAATCCTGCGCTTCGTGACCGGTCTAGGGTTGGGCGCGATCATGCCCAATGCGATGGCGCTGGCGGGCGAGTTCAGCCCCAAGCGCAAGAAGGTCACGCTGATGATGCTGGTCTCGTGCGGCTTCACGGTCGGTGCCGTGCTCGGCGGGCTGCTGTCGGCCGTGCTGATCCCGGCTTTCGGCTGGCAATCGGTCTTCTATCTCGGCGGCGTGTTCCCGCTGCTGATTGCCGTGCTGATGTACTTCTTCGTGCCCGAGTCGATGCAGTTCCTGGTGCTCAGGGGCAAGAAGCTCGACAGCGTGGCCGCCTGCCTGCGCAAGATCGACCCCTCGGTGCACATCGACCGCGAGACTCGCTACGTCGTGCCCGAGATCAAGCAAGCCGGCGCGCCGGTGGCCGAACTGTTCCGCGAAGGCCGGGCCAAGGCCACCCTGTTGATGTGGGTCGTGAATTTCATGAACCTGCTGAACCTGTACTTCCTGTCGAACTGGCTGCCGACCATCGCCAACAGCGCAGGGTTGTCCACCTCAACCGCGGTGCTGGTGGGCACCGCGCTGCAAGTCGGGGGCGTGGCAGGGACGCTGCTGATGGGCCCCGTCATCGACCGCGTCGGGTTCTTCAAGGTGCTGGTGCCGTCGTTCCTGCTCGCGGCGATGACGATCGCGATGATCGGTCAGCCCGAGGTGGCGCTGCCGGTGCTGTTCCTGGTGGTGATCGTGACGGGGTTTTGCATCATCGGTGGGCAGCCGGCGGTCAACGCTTTGGCCGCCACCTACTACCCGACGGCGCTGCGCTCCACGGGCGTCGGCTGGAGTCTGGGTGTCGGCCGCATCGGCTCGATCGTCGGCCCGGTCTTGGCGGGCGAGCTGATCCGCCGCAACTTGTCGAACAGCGAGATCTTTATCGCGATGGCCGTGCCCACGATGATCTCGGCGCTGATGCTGGTACTGATCGCGCTGGACAATCGTCGCACCGCCATCAACCTGGCCGGCGACGGTTCGATCGCCCATTGACGGGCGGCGTGCGGGCGGATTCGAGATTGACTGAACGGAACTGAAGGACGACGCGAGGAATGGACAACCCCAACAAGGCCCTGACCAGCCCCGGCCTGGAGGCCGTCTACGACTCGCTGGCCAGGGCCATCGAGCCGGCCGGTACTGACAAGACCGAGCAGTTCCTCGTGAAGCTGGCGCTGCTCAACGCCAACCTACTCGGCCACCCCAAGCGATTCCAGCAGTACCTGCAAGCTGCCTTGCAGGATATGTAAGACGCAGACAGACAACAACCACACCAAGGATCCACCATGCTGATCAAGAAGGTTCACCATGTCGCCTATCGCTGCATCGACGCCAAGCAGACCGTCGAGTGGTACCAGAAGCACCTGGACATGAAGTTCGTGCTGGCCATCGCCGAGGACGAAGTGCCCTCGACCAAGGCGCCCGACCCCTATATGCACGTCTTCCTCGATGCGGGCGCCGGCAACATCCTGGCCTTCTTCGAGCTGCCCAGCCAGCCGCCGATGGACCGCGACCGCAATACGCGCGCCTGGGTGAGGTCGTCATGACAACGCTCAACGAAACCCATGACCCCGCGCTCGCGAGCTGGGTCGAATCCGCGAACGGCGGCGCGAGCGATTTCCCCATCCAGAACCTGCCGTTCGGCATCTTCCGGCGCCGCGGTTCGCAAGAGGCCTGGCGCGGCGGCGTCGCGATCGGCGACCAGATCCTCGACTTGGCCGCGGCCCATGGGGTCGGCGTCTTCTCCGCAGACGCGGCGCGTGCTGCCGCGGCCTGCGGCGAGGCCAGCCTGAACACCTTCATGGAGATGGGGCCGGCCGCGTGGTCGGGCATGCGGCTCGCGCTGTCGCGCGCGTTGCGGCGCGGCTCGGCGCTGGCCGACAAGTTGCGCGGCTGCCTCGTGCCGCAGGCGCAGGCCGAGTACGCAGTGCCGGCCAAGATCGGTGATTACACCGACTTCTACACCTCCATCTATCACGCCACCACGGTCGGCAAGCTGTACCGGCCGGACAGCCCGCTGCTGCCGAACTACAAATGGGTGCCGATCGGCTACCACGGCCGCGGCTCGTCGATCGGCGTCTCCGGCCAGCAGTTCGCACGCCCGCGCGGGCAGATCATGCGCGCCGGCGCGGCGGCGCCGGTGCTCGCGCCGTGCGAGCGCATGGACTACGAGCTCGAAGTGGCGGTGTTCATCGGCTTCGGCAACGAACTGGGGCAACCGGTTGCGATCGACGAGGCCGAGTCGCGCGTCTTCGGGCTGGCACTGTTCAACGACTGGTCGGCGCGCGATTTCCAGTCATGGGAGTACCAGCCGCTCGGGCCGTTCCTGGCGAAGAATTTCGCGAGCACGGTGTCGCCGTGGATCGTGACGCTGGAGGCACTCGCCCCGTACCGCATGGCTTGGACGCGACCGGCCGGCGATCCGCAGCCCCTACCGTACCTGGACTCGGGCGCAACGCGCCAGAGCGGTGCGATCGACATACAGCTCGAAGTGCTGCTGCAGACGCAGCGCATGCGCGACAGCGGCCAGGCGCCGACGCGGCTGTCGCTGGGCAACTTCAGCGACTCGTACTGGACGGTGTCGCAGATGGTCGCGCACCACACGGTCAACGGCTGCAACTTGCAGCCGGGCGACATGTTCGGCAGCGGAACCCAGTCGGGCCCCAGGCCCGAGCAGGCCGGCTCGCTGCTCGAGCTGAGCCTCAACGGCAAGCAGGCGTTCACGCTGCCGAACGGCGAGCAGCGCACCTTCTTGCAAGACGGCGACGCGGTCGTGATGCGCGGCTGGTGCAGCAAGCCCGGCGCGGCGCGCATCGGCTTCGGCGAGTGCGCCGGCACCGTGTTGCCAGCCATCGGCTGAGTGCGCGCGGGGTGCATGCCGTGCTGAACCTGTACACCTACTTTCGCAGCTCGGCCTCGTATCGCGTGCGCATCGCGCTCAACCTCAAGGGCCTGGCCTACGAGGCGGTTCCGGTGCACCTGGTTCGCGACGGTGGCCAGCAGCATGCGGCCGCCTACACCGCGCTCAACCCGGCCTCGCTGGTGCCGGTGCTGATCGACGGCGACACGACGCTGAGCCAGTCGTTGGCGATCATCGAATACCTCGAAGAGACCTACCCCGAGCCGGCGCTGCTGCCGAGAGACGCTGCGGGCCGGGCCCGGGTGCGCGCAATCGCCCAGACGATCGCCTGCGAAATCCACCCGATCGACAACCTGCGCGTGCTGCGCTATCTCGAGCTGCAACTCGGCGTGGACGCCGAGGCCCGTAAGGCCTGGTACCGCCATTGGGTCGAGCTCGGCTTTGCCGCGATCGAACGCATGCTGGTCGAAGGCGCGGGGACGGGCCACTTTTGCCACGGCGACTCGCCGACCCTGGCCGACTGCTGCCTGGTGCCGCAGCTGTTCAATGCCGAGCGCTTTGGCGTGCCACTGGATGCCTATCCAACGATCCTGCGCATCGGCGAAGCGTGCTGCAGCCTGGCGCCGTTTCAGCGCGCCGCGCCGCAAGCGCAGCCCGATGCCGAATGACCTACACCTCTCATGGCTCCCAATGACTCGTCAACGCCCTCAGGAGGTACAACCATGATGAACGGCCAGGCCGCCCTCGTCACCGGCTCCACCAGAGGGATCGGTCTGGGTCGTTCGCCGACGATCTCGTTCAGGTCGCCAGGTGTCACGCGCGAACGACGGCTGTCGCTTCCAAGGCATATTCCTTCGAGGGAATAGTTGGCTGTGCCATTGAACCGGGCCGATCCTTGGCAAAACAAGGCCTTACCGGGGCGTAACTCGGCAAACTGTGGCACAGATGGGAGTACGTAACTTATTCATTTTAAATTGGTTATCGGAAATAGAAGATTTGGCTACGAACCAAGGGGTCGTGGGTTCGAATCCTGCCGGGCGCGCCACTTTTCGATATAAGTTCAATGGCTTGCGAGCGAGAGTTGGCAGGCCATTTTCTTGCCTTGTGCTATTGGACCTATATTTGGCCGTAAATAGCACGATTTGCGAGCGTATCGATCTGGGCCAAGGGATGCGATTCAGGCGCCCTTGCATCCTCCCAGGTCGGCGTCACGATCGCAGACGGAAGGCCGCCTGACGGTTGGCCGATTTCAGTTGAGCGTTCACGGGTGTCCAAATGACCGTGCTGATTACGGCAAGACTCCGGCTCGAGCCATTCGAGAACGGCCACCTCGATGGGCTGAACGCGATGAATGCTGATCCCGAGGTTATGCGCTATCTGACAGGTAGCCCTGAAACGCGCGAAGAAACGCTGGCAGCGATTGAGCGGGTTAAAGCGCGGTGGGCGGAATGGGGGTTTTCCTGGTGGAGCTTTATCGCGAAGGAAAGCGATGAAATCGTTGGTGCAGGGTGCATCCAGTATCTCGGAGGGAATCCGGCGAACCCACTCGAGATTGGCTGGCGTGTGCGCCGCGATAAGTGGCGGCAGGGGCTGCCTTCGAGGCCGCGGAGCGGATGGTGACCTTCGCGTTCGAAACGCTCGAGGCGAACCTGCTGTGCGCGGTCTGTCACCCGGGGAACATCGCCTCAATCGCCGTCATGAAGAAGCTCGGCATGCGTTTTCGCGGCGTCGAAGAATGGTACGGCGCCAATGATCTGACTTTCGAGATAACTCGCAATGAGTGGCGTATGCGTGCTGGATCATCGGCAAGGTTGCTCAGTGACTGACCGCTTCCAGCGAGCCGTCCGATTTCCGTCGGAATTCGAGTCCGAAAAACTGAGGCCGCTTTCGGCGTGGTTGCCTTCTCCGCAAAGCGATGGGGAGCGGTCGTCGACGCCGCAACGGCGCGGCGTGTGCCGCATGGCGGTCGGGAGCGGCATGGATCGCGATGGGCCGCGGTGAGCCGGGCGCGGTAAAGGGAAGATACCTGTTTAGTTAACGCGAGCGCTGCCTTCTTTGCACCACATTTTGGTTGAGAAACTGTGCGTACCCCACTTCATCGAGCTCACCGGCCGCCAAGTTGATGACGGCTTGGGCGGACTGCGCTTCGGACGCCTTGAAGGTGTATCCGTTGATCTCGAGAAAAAGGACGCCGACAACAAAGCCGACGCGTTTGTTGCCATCAACGAAGGGATCATTCTTGACGATTCCCGCAGTGTAGGCGGCAGCCATCGCAATCAAGTCGGGCTTGTCAGAGTAGACGAATTGCTGCTTGGGCCGTGCCAGGGCGGAGGCCAGGAGCCCCGCGTCGCGAAGGCCACTGGCGCCGCCATGGAGGCTCAGCAATTTCGCATGTAGCGTCCTGGCGTCACGTTCATCGACCCAGGTTGGTTCCTTCACTTCGCCAACACGTGCAACGTGTTCCGATAACGATGAAGAATATCGTCGGCCTTGGTCATCTTCCTCTCGAACGCTGGATCGTACGGCGTCAGTTGGTAAGTCCCATCTGGACCTTCGACCAGGAAGAGTTGTTCACCGTCTCGCGTGTTCAGGCGGTTAATGACTTCCTTCGGAAGAACGACACCGAGCGAGTTTCCAAACTTGCGAACCTTGACTTCAATCATGGGGACTCCCGAGTGTTATTACTATTGTAATAACATTGGAGAAGGCAGTCAACCGCCGCTTTGGGCACTTCGGACGTTTCGCTGACGGTCGACTATCAGGCGGTCCGCATGTTGCGGCCGACCGAAAATTGACCCACTTCTGAAGGATCTGCCGACCGAAAACTGACCCGGGTGAGCAACCTACCCTGCTGCATTTTTAGGCAGCGGGGTGATGGAGTGATCACCATGGCGATGATTGGCAAGATCCGGCGGATGCATCTGCGCGACGGCAAGTCGGTGCGCGAGATCGTCCGCCTCACGAGCCTGGCGCGCACCACGGTGCGCAAGTGGCTCAGAGCCCCGCTGCAAGGCGAACCGAAGTTTGACGATCTGCTGATACGGCGTGAGCTTCGTCGGGCGCAGCTTGCGCCGGTACTACAGGTGCCATGTCGTTGCCGGCCAACACGCGTTCTACGATGTCGCGGTCAAAATCTGCCTCAACGCCGTAAGTCGATTGCGGCGCGCCGCCTCTACTTTCCCGTGCTCTCCGGGGACAAATGGCGCTGAAGATCCATCGCGTCGTGCAGAACGCGCAGAACGTCTATCACGTCTTGGTTCTGGTACTTTCCGACTCGGAACATCACGAAGTGGCGACCTTTTCTCCCATGGCGCGCCACATGGATGGACAAAATCCCCCGGCCAATTTCGGGCCGCCTTTTTGCGCCCAGGATGTTCGGGCCTTCGACAAGTGCTTCCAATGTGGCCGACAGGGTTTCGGCGTACGTGCGCGCCTGTACCTCGCCAAAATTCGCGGCTGTCCAAGCCAGGATCTGCCGTAGGTCCTTCTCCGCGGTCGCAGCGAGGCGGACGGGCCAATGACGCGCTTCGGTGATCACGCAGAGCGACTTTGCGGCACCCCTTCTGCGATCGCCTCGCTTGCGATTTCGGCCAAGTGGCTTCGGATCGCATCCGGCGAATTGAAGCTACGAAAGCGGCCTGCGCCCATGTCGGCAATGCCAATGCGAGCCGCATCGCGCAGTGCCTTCAGCCTGGCCTTGTCTTCGGCTTCACGGGTCTCAACCAGGCGCAATCCATCGCGCAGCACCTCGCTGGCGTTTTGGTACCGACCCGATGCCACCAGTTGCTCGACCAGTTCCGCTTGATAGTCCGTAAGCACCACGTTGCGTGTCGGCATCGCAACCCCCTTTGAAAAGCAGTAATTGGCATAATATGCCATAAGTGAATTCGACTGTCGAATGTCGTCCTCGGTGCTTATGGGGAGCGGCTTTGCGCGAACCGCGATTCTCCGGTATGGGTTCGTCGATGTTGGTCTGGGGTACGGATACCGACTGGAGGCAACTCCGCAGCTATTTGCCTGTGCTATTGAACGGAGCCGCATCAAGGCAAATCAAGGGCTTAACTGGGCGTATCTCGACAAAACGCAGCACAAATTGATCGCCGCAAGTATTTGTTTTTATTTATTAAATAGGCATTGCGTTCCCCAGGCTACGAACCAAGGGGTCGTGGGTTCGGATCCTGCCGGGCGCGCCAAGAATCAAGCGTACAGACCGGACGCATAGGTGACAGTCCGTACCTAAGACATAGGTAACGACCTCGGGCCGAACGGGTTGTCCGGGGGTTGCAGGGTTTTTTGCTCCAGGTCGATGAAGCCCAGATCGTGGTGTATGAAGCTGACGATCCAGATGCCTTTATCGGCCTCCTTGATACCGACGCGCTGACCGGCGAAGACGGTGGAGACATTGATCCGTTCTGTCACCCATGTCTCAGTCCGCTCAGTTGCAAATCGAGGGCTTGGGCACACGTGCTCCAAGCCTCCGTGTTGCCTCGAATGCTGTCGGGAATGCTTCGGGACGCCGAATTGCACACAACGCGGGAAACGAGCGCATCTGGTGGCAGGACTCTTGGCCACCTTGATCATCACCACCTTTTTCTTGTCGACCGTACTGTTCGAGTGGTTTGGGTCGAATGAGGCGGTTGCCAGACTCAGAAGCCTGATCGTGCTACAGACTGTAGTTCGCGGGCGGCTCGTGGGGCTGCCGCTCGAAGACCAAGCTCTTGACGATGCTCTGGCCGGGCAGAAGGACACCATTGGGCAGGAACACGCGCAGATACGGATCGCTGGTGCTTGTAACTCCGCTGGCGTTGCGCAGTTCGAACCCTTCGGACAGGCCCTTAACGATGATCAGCAGGTTGGTATCCACGACCGATGAGCTGTTGTTCGTGATCTTGTAGACATCCTCCTGCCGGTCGCCGTCATCCGACCCTCCGCCACCCACGCGGTTGGATTCGACCAGGGCGACGTCCACCTCCGAGGTCACATCGAGGAACTCAAGACCCTCATCTCGCCGCGACAAGGGGTCGTTGTTATCCATCGCCAAGCCGCTGATCACGAACCCGTCGATTGCGCCCAATGCGGCGAGGTCAGGACGGTACTTGGAATATGTGAGGTCGCGTTCGTTCGGCTGGAAAGTCACGGTCGTCGATCTCGCATCGTAGCGGACGAACGCAGGATCGAACAGGCCGTTCTCGAGGAAGTCGGTGAGATCATCCACTTGCCGCGCTGTAAGGCCCAGGCCGTTAGAGAAACCGGGCCCGCGGGGGTTCGTGAACCGGTCCGACAGCGCTGGCGCGGCGCCGGCCGCGGGGTCCTGCGGGATACCGGCGTTGAAATACTCCACGACATCGCGGACCTTCGTGAACGAGCCGTTGTGGAAGAAGGTGCGGGCGTCCTTCAATTGCCGCAGCGTTACCACGCGGAACTTGAAGGCGTCGTCCTGTCGCCCGGTGATCTCCCCCCTGCCTTCGTCGTGAAAGTTCGGATCGTTTCTCGCGAGCCTGTTCAAGGCCTGGAGCGGGTGATCGCCGATCCCGACGTTGATGAAATTCTCCTCCACGAACTGACCGATCCCGGCAACGTCCGGGTCGTTGTGCTGCTTGTTGAGTATCGGTCCGCTGTGACAGGAGAAGCATCCCGCACCGCCCGCACCGTTGGCGGCAGGCGTGAAGAACAGCCTGGCGCCGCGCAGCTGCCCTTCCGTCAAAGCGCGGTTATCGCCGGCCAGAAACCGGTCGAAGGGCGTGTTCCGGGTCACGGTGGTGCGTAGGAAGGTCGCCGTTGCGCGTAAGACGGTCTGGTCGTTGATCAGGATATTTGGGTCATTGGCGGCATCGGACTGGGCGGCCTCGGCGGGAAACGCGTCCCGAAAGAGCTTGACGAAGGCCGGAATCTTCTGCAGTACAGCCGCTTGGGCCCCCAGCATCCGGTGCGCGTCCAGGAGCAACAGCGTCAGGTTCTCCTGCGCAGGGTCCCCGAACGGGTTAAGACCACGGCACGCTCGGGTGTCCACGACCGATGAACGGACAGTGGTACAGCTGGGGTCGGTGTCGGGCTCGCCGGCGAATCCTCCCAGCAGGAGCCGGTTGTTGAAAGCGAATCCGATCATGGACGGCGACTGCCGGCCCACGCTGTCCAAGGCGTCGAGACGGCCGGTTGCTTCCAGCTTCAGAAAGGGCGGCGTCTTGTCCTGCCGGGCTGGCGTCTCCACCTCGATAACGCCCGGAAGGGGCGGCTCGAGGTAGACGTCCGTCAGAGTCGGCAGTGAGTCCACCAGCGCGTCGCCGGGGAACAGGGGTGTGTCCCGCAGCTGGGGAAGAATGTCGGTCCGAGGGCGCCGGCGTACGACGAAATTCCCTTTCTCGTCGGTGTAGCCCCGTCCCTCCCCGCCAACGCTGAAGTTCAACACTGTGCCGGCTTTCCCGGCCGCTTCGCCGAGGTGACAGCTGCCGCAGGAGCCGGTCTGTTTCGTCTGCAGTACGCCGCCGAACGCCGGGTCGATTCTTGCCGTCCGAACCGGGTCGTGGAAGAGCAGCTTCCCAAGGTAGCTCTTCTCTTCGGTGGTCTGGTAGCGCGGGTTCACGGTCCCATCCGGCTGACGGGGCAGGGGAATGTCGGCATCCTTCGCCGGAACCTTCAATTTATCGATTCCGCCAACCTGCTGGTCGATGAACCGGCGCAACTGGGCGGGGCTGTTGCCGTCATCAGCGGTGGCGGCTCCGCAGCAGAACAGGAAAACAGCCAGCGCCGTGAGTGCGGGTGGCAGGTGTCCAGGTCTCATCGTGTGGCTCCCGATTGGTCGATCGTTTTCGCCGCGGCTCATTTCGGGCTTCGGCGCAGGACGCGCGGCACCTCATTCGCTGCGACGCCGCATCAGTCGCACAGACTTCGCCGGATCAGGGCAATCCGTTTTTCCCGACTCGGCCAGGCCAGCATATCGACGCACGGTCCCTCGGAAAATCACCGCCTGTTCGCCTTTTGTGATCGAGCGTTCTTTTCGTATGCGGCGTCCGAATCACGAACAAGCGTCAGTGCACTAATTCGAAAACGAGCGTCCGACCGCAAGAAAGCCGCGCATCTGTGATCGATCGGTTCCAATTGCGTGACCAAAACGTGAACAGACATCGTCAACATGCACCGTGCAAGGGAGCCGTTGGTATCGGAACGTAAGCTCGAAAGGTCATTGCCGACTATGCAGTCGTTGCAACAGTACAGTCAGGTTCCTGTGGACGATCTGGATCAAATCGTGTCAGCCTTGTACGTCAAGGGCGAAGTCGGCGCACGCTGCGGCCTTTATTCACCTTGGGACATGGCATCGGAAGAGCGGGCGGACGCGAGTTGTCACTTCGTCGTTTCAGGCCGGTGCTGGCTGAGCACGCCCAAGCTGGACGCGCCGACGCGCCTGGAGGAGGGCGACCTGCTGGTCATGCCCCGAGGCGAAGCGGTCGTCTTTGCCGATGCCGCGGATCAAGACAAGCAGCTACTCAGGCATTTCCGAGACCCTGCGGGACGCGGCTCTTGCCGATTCGTGAAGCCTGCAGGCTCGGAGGCCGCACAACTCCTGTGCGGCTACTTCCGTTTCAATGGTGACCACCCGTTCGCCGCCATGCTGCCGACCTTCATTCACGTGCGTGCCAGCGAATCACGGGACATCAACAGGCTCCGCGCCACGATGGAGTTCATGATCGAGGAAACCGCATCCCCGCGCGCCGGAGGGCAGACCGTACTTCGCCGTCTGGTCGAATTGCTCTTCATTCAGGTTTTCCGTGCCTATGCGTCGCAACCAGGCGCCTCCGTCAGCTTCCTGGCCGCACGGCAGGAGGACAAACAGGTGGCACGGACTTTGAAAGCGATGCATGAGCGTCCGGAGTACCCATGGACGGTGAATCGACTTGCGCATGAAGCGGCGCGCTCCCGGACCGCGTTTCTGGCGCGCTTCGCAAATCTCGTCGGGCAGCCGCCGTTGCGCTACCTGACATCGCTGCGCATGACCCGGGCGAAGCAACTGCTGTTGACGGGCCCCGGCAACTTGGAGCGCGTGGCCGAAGCCGTTGGCTACGGTTCGGCACAGGCGTTCGCCCGGGCGTTCAAGCGCAGCTCTGGCGTGACCCCCGCGGAGTTTCGAGGGCGACATCGCACTTCGAAGCGCCTCGAGCTTCGAAGCGCTTGAACGGAAACCAACTGCTCTGCCCATTGTTGTCTAATGAGAGGAGCGGCTACCGACAATTCTGGGGGGACAGGGAAACCCATAACTCTTCCAAGCATCTGATCGAGCTTTTCGCGAGGCGCTTACACCGCCTCGGGAAAGCCTATCAACGCGACGATGGCTAAAATGTTTGTGAACATCGGGGCCAGGTGGGCGGGCCGCCTTGACCTGGTGTTCCTCCTGCTCAGGGCGGGACTTGCCTTGGCCAAGTAGCGAATGCTCGAGGGCTTCCTTCAGATGGAGCACGCAAGCGACCTGGTTATTGGGATTTTGGCATTCTCATTGCTCGCGGCACTGCTGGCCTACTTCCGGCTGACCCGCCGGCTGCGCGCATTGGCCGCAGCGGTGCATCGATTTCGCGACGGTGACTTCACGCGACCGATACGCCTGGCCTCCGCCCATGCGGCGGAGGACAGCATTGATCACCTGAGCGCAACGATCGAGCAGATGTCCGAGCGGATCGCGCGGCAATTGGAGCAGCTTCAGCATGCCCAGACGTGGCGCCTGGAGCTTCTCGCCGACGTATCGCACGATCTGCGTACGCCGCTGGCCTCGATGCAGGGTTATCTTGAACTCCTGCTCTTGAAGCATGGCGCAATGCCACTTGACGAGCAGCGCAGTTACCTTGAAATCGCGACGCGGCACGGCGAGCGCCTGGGCAAGCTCATTCGCGATCTGTTTCAGTTGTCCAAGCTAGAGGCGCACGAGATCACGCCGAAACGCGAGCCTTTTTCCGTGGCTGAACTCGTTCAAGACCTGGTGCAGAAATTTCAGCTTGCCGCCGAAAAGCGCGGCCTGAGGCTGGAGTGCCGGCTCTGCGGCCAGCCGGTTCAGGTTCTCGGCGACATCGCGATGATCGAGACTGTGCTCGAAAATCTCGTCGAGAACGCCTTGCGCCACACGCCTGCGGGCGGGAGCATCCATGTGGAAGTCGAACCCCGGGCGGGGCGGGTCGCGGTGCGCGTCGCCGATACTGGATGTGGGATCGCCAGGGAAGATGTGGCTAAGCTTTTCGACCGCTATTACCGCGTGGATCGAGCCGCAGGCCGCGATGACGGAGGTACCGGGCTGGGACTCGCGATTGTCCGGCGCATCATCGAGTTGCACGGCAGCACGATTTCGGTGGAAAGTACCCTTGGCCAGGGGTCCAAGTTCGGTTTCGATCTCGAGGTCGCCGCCAACGAGGCGGGGGCACAGCACGCTGTGTCGATCATGCCCGCCGCGCCGCGCTGAGGCGAGCGAGGGGCGTATGGCGGCAAGGGTCAGGCGACCGTGTGCTTGGTTTCGAGCTGCTGCCGCAGCAGCGTGCGCTCGAGTTCAGCGGCGGCGCGCACCGAGAAGATCCTAAATAGGGCCAGGTGCGGGAGATCGTGGCGCATCGGTTTACCGCTCATGCATGCGAAATGTCCGATGATCTTGCCGGTCGAATCGAACATCGGCACGCCGATGTAGCTGTCACGGTCAAACTCCTTTTCGGACGGCCAAAGCTCGCACACGCCGGTCGGGCAATATACGATCTCTTTGCGATCGATCACGGCCCCGCACGAGGTACCCTCCAGATCGTATTCAAAGTTCTCCGTGAACTCGCCCCTCGAATAGTAGGCCAGGGTGCGCGCGCGTACCGGCGGATCGCCGACGCAGAGGCAGACGAGGTTGTCGCGAGTACCCAATATCGTCGAGAGGCTGCGCATCAGGGCCTGAAAGAAGCTCTCACCGGATACTGCGGAGAGACCCTCGGCCGCTTGGATGAGAGCGATCTCGATCTGCTTGCGTGCATGTATGTCGTTGTCCATCACGATCAGACGATACGGCGTGCCGGAGGCGTGGCGGATCGCCGTCCCGCGGGAATGAACCCACCGGTAATTGCCGTCGCCTTGCCGCAGCCGATACTGTTCGTCGAAACGCGGCGCCGTCCCGCTAAGATAGTTCTCCAGGTACTGAAGTACCGCCGCTCGCTCGTCGGGATGGAGCAGAGCCCGCCAATCCTCTACGCCCTGCATGGGCGCCTTGGCCAGGCCGAGCATCGCCTTCCAACGCAACGAAAAGTCGACCGAGCCGCTTTCGATGTTCCATTCCCAGATGCCGTCGTTGGCACGCTCGACGGTCAGCGCATATCGATCCTCCAAGTCTCGTACGGTCTGTCCCAACGCCTTGCGGCGTGAGCGCTCCTCGCTCAGCTCGCTCTCGTATTGCTCCATCCGGTCCCGCAACCGATTCAGGCCCGCTGCCAATTCGCGCATTTGTCCCGAGGGTCCATCCACCGGCGCCCCGGGCGAACCACTCCGAGCCAGGCTCTGCGTCATTTGCAGAAGGCTGCGCAGGGGCCGCAAGACGAGCACTTCGACATTAGTCGCCATCACCCCCAACAACAACAAAAGTAAACCGAATAGCCAACCCGGTGCGAGAGGCGTGGTCTTGCCGAATGCGAACGCGTACGTCCCAAGGACCAGCACGAAGGCGCATGGAGGGAGCAACAGCCTGGTTCGCAAGCTAAGTGTCATCTTGATTTTCGGACCTTTGCGCTTGCTTTCCGCTGAAATGAGATTCTACGCCGCACCTAAATCACTCCCAGCTACCGGGTCCTAGGCAGGCACTGACAGCGCACCCTGCAGCGGTAAACTGAATGTGAAGCGGGTGCCGGACTTCTCATCACTTTGGACTTCGATCGTGGTCCCATGCAATTCAAGAATCCGCTTGGTGATCGCCAACCCGAGCTCGGCTCCGCCTGAGGTCCCCGTTCGCCCGTTCGCGCCGCGGTAGAAGCGATCGAATATGAAGGGTAGCTCGGCGCTCGGGATGCCGGGCCCGCTATCGGATACCTGCGCGAAATGGCGGTGGCCCTCCTGATGGAGGCGCACGCAAACCTGGCCGCCGGGCGGCGTCTGACGGATCGCATTGCTGATCAGGTTATCCAGCACGCGTTCGATCAAGCCCAGATCCGCCCGCACGAAGGGCGGGTGGGGAACCGCTTCAAGGCGCAGTTCGATGCGTTTGCTTTCGGCGGCCAGCCTGAATTTCTGTAAGACGTCGGCCGCCAGTTCGGCGAGCGAGAAGGCCTCTCGCTCCAGCGTCATGCCTTTGAAGTCAAGTTTGGCCAACTCGAACAGCTCGTCGATCAACGTGGCCAAGTGCTCGCTCTGCCGAACGGCGATGCCGAGGTACTCGTCGCGTTGATCGGGCCTCAGCGAATCGCTCTTGGCGGAGAGCAGCTCGAGATAGCCGCGCATCGACGCCAGCGGAGTGCGCAGGTCATGCGACACATTGGCGATCAGGTCTCGCCGAAGATAGGAGTTCTCCGCTTCGAGGCTGCCGCACAATTGCTCGACCTGTGCCAGCGCGGTGCTGAGTTGCTCCTGTGCTTGCCGCCGCGCCTCGATGTCCCGCTTCATCACGTCGAATAGGCGGGCGCTTTCCAGCGAAGCGACCGCCTGCGCGGCAAGGACGCGCAACGTGCGCAAGCGCTGATGTGTGAATATCGCCGCGGCGCGTCGGTGTTCGAGATAAAGAACGCCGATGGTGCGTCCCTGCCTCTGGACCGGCAGGCAGGCCACCGAGCGGGGCCGGTGCCGGGCGACATAGGGGTCGTTGCCGTACTGCTCGTCGGCGTCGGCCCGCGCCAGGACCACGTCGTCGCCGGTGCGCCGGACGTAATTGACGATTCCCGCCGGAACCCTTTGGGAGCGCTCCAGCGCGATGCCGTCCTCGGGGTTCGCTTGCGCGTCGGCAATCGCCGCGCCCGCGTGGACGACCGGCCCGCTTTCCGTTTCCAGAATCAAGGCGCCGCGCTCCGCGCCGGCGTTCTCGATCGTGATGTGCAGTAGCCTCGCGAAGAGCTCCTGCAGTTCGATTTCGCCGGCGATGGCCTGCGTGGCCTTGATCACGCTGAAAAGATCCAGACCGTCTGCCAGGTCCGCCGCAGCCGGCTCGATCGACCCGGCCGGATGCGGCGCCTGCGGGTCACGCGAGCCGACATCGTCCGTTTCGTGACCTGCCGGCGCCAGTATCGGGTACTGCCTCGCCATGGCATCGGACTTCGCGTCCGCGCCCCATCGCGCGTAGCACTCGCGTGCCCGGGCGAGGTGAATCGACGCCATGCTGTTTTGCCCGCGCTGCAGATAATGCCGCCCCAGTAGCTCGTGTGCCAGCGCCCGATAAGGGATCAGCGGCCGGCCGGAGGTGAACTCGATCGCTTCGGCGTAGAGCGCGATCGCGTCGCGATCGCGTCCTTCAATGCGGGCGATCTCGGCCTCGAGCAATTGAGCTTGGCTTAGGAAGTTCTCGGCGCAGTGTGCGGACTTCGTCTGATAGGCGGTCTGAACCCGTTTGAGTCGCACGAGCCATTGTGTGCGTTCATCTGCCGAGACCCGATCGATATTCGCCGCCAGTGCGATGCCATGCCAAAAATCGCAGATCAGCGGCCACACCGTGCCGGGCATGTGCGCCACGAGAGGCGACGCGCGCTGGGCCGCCTGCAAGGCCTGCTGAGGGCTGCCGAGCAATGTGGTGAGATGGAGTCGCGCCACTGCGTGGATGCCGCCGAAGAACGGGTTGTCGCCATAGGTACGCACGTAGGCGTCCTCGTCGAGCGTCTCATCGGTCAGCGACAGCGGATCGACCGTGCGTCCCTGCAGCGCGCGCACCCAGTTCAGGATCAACCGAACCGAATCGGCGAACCCGGTGTTCTTCAACTTCTCAATCAGCGCGACACTCGGTGAGTAGTCGCGGACGAAGCGGGCCAGGTCCTGAGTGGCAACAATGGCAGCCCACAGCTCGGTGCCTGCGCCATACGCGGCGTACAGGAAATCCCCGCTTTCCAGTCCGCTGCGGAAGGCCTCGCGCGCGTAAGGCAGGCAGGTGCTGAACGGCTGGCACCAGAAGTTCACATGCGCGTGAAACTGCTGGTAGATCTTGGCGCGCCGCCGAGCGTCCTCGAATCGACGATTCACCGCCAGCGCCAGCCGCCCGAATTCGTAGGCGGCGGCGTACTCGCCGCGCACGGGCCCGACGGTGATCGCGTGCGTGACGTAGCCGTAAGCGGATTCTTCGATATTGCCGTGGGTCAGCGAAAGGCGGACCAGTGTCGCGGAGATCAGGCGGGCCAGCGTCGCATCGCCGAGGATGTAAGCGGCCGACCAGATGTCCGTCAGCATCACCATGACCATCCGGTGCTGCGGATCGGTCATCGTCGGCAGGTCGACCAGCGCCGCGATCTCCCGCCCGCCCCGCAGCGAGTCGATCTGCGCGATTTCACGCTCGAGCGCGTCCTGTTTTTTGGACTCCTCATCCGGGAACGACACCCCCAGCAGCGCCAGGCCTTCGCGGGCGCTGGCCAGCGCCTCGGCGTATTTCGCCAAATTCTCGTACTGCACGCTGCGCAGGCGCGCCACTCGCGCCAGGTCGATCGCGCTGCGTGCGTGACCGGTCAGCGTGTCCAAGGCGCTTAGCGCGTTGTCAAACTGCCCGCACAGGTACAGGCTTTCGGCCGCCTCCAGGTGCAGGTCGAAGATCAATTCGTAGGCGCCCGTCCATTCTGCGGCATCGATCAGCCCCGCCCCCACCAGGAAGTGCTGAAGCGCGGTGTCGTGCGCCGTCGATGACTTGGCGCGGCGGCCAGCGGCCAGGTTCAGGGTCGCCAGGTCGCGCCGCTCGATCGCGTCATGCACGAGGCTACGACCCAGATTCAGGTGGTGTACCACTTCGAACAGCGCCGGCCCCAGTTGCTCCGTGGTCGCGCCCGATCGGAGCAGGCGGCCCACCGTCAGGTGCACCATCTGGCGCCGATCGGCTGGGATCAGCGCGTAGGCCGACTGTTGCACCCGGTCGTGGAGAAATGCGTAAGCCTCCGGTGTTTCGATCCCGACCGCAGAACCTCCGCCGATCGGCGCCGCGGCCTTGACGATCAGGCCTTCGGCGATGGCCGGCTCCAGGTCTTCGGCAGTCCTCGCCGGCGACTGCTCGATGACGATCGCGAGCGTCTTGCGGTCGAACCGATTGCCGATGCACGCGGCCAACGTCAACGCATATTGCGAATTCGGCGGTAACTGCTGGATTCGGCGCGTCATCAAGTCGATCACATTGTCGGTGAGCGGCAGACCGGCGATCTGCTCGATGCCGTAGACCCATCGTCCGCGTTCGCCGTCGAATTGCAGGTGTCCTTCGCGCTCGAGCAGCTTCAGGAACTCGATGACGAAGAAAGGGTTGCCGCCGGTCTTCTCAAGAACGAGACGGGCCAGCGGCGCCGCATCCGAGGCGCCCGTTTGCAGGGTGTCGGCGACCAGCTGGTTCAGATCGGCCAGGCGCAGCGGCCCCAGCGAAATGCGATTTAGCGTGATGCCGCCGGCGGCCAGTGCGGTCAGGGCCCGGGCCAAATGTGGCGAGGCATCCAACTCGTGATCGCGGTAGGCACCCATCAAAAGCATGCCGCGAATCTCGGAGCTGGTGAGCAGCGGCGCCAGCAGCCCCAGCGTGGCGGC
>WNFO01004083.1_pt1 | contig 27184 bp, 22 predicted proteins | sample 5400251 | NCBI WGS metagenome assembly WNFO01 (sample SAMN13153354, study PRJNA577476) | soil metagenome | isolation source: 100 cm saprolite under Madrone tree | place: USA:California | collected 2016-06-14
CCCCGCCCGCCACGAGCGGCCGGCGTGAGATCAACTGGGACGGCGTGCCCGCCGCCCTGACCAACGTCGACACGTTTCCGGCGACGTTCTTCAACGTCAACTCGAAGCGGGGTGCCATCTTCTCGGGCCCCGGCACGGGCTTCCGGGTGGACAGCACGGCGTTCGCGTCGATCAACGCCGGACTGGCGGACCAGTTCAAGGCGTTCTCGCCCAAGAAGCTGTTCATGGCAGTCGGCTCGAATCGGGTCGAGGTCGATTTCAAGCTGGCGGGCACCACGACCAACGGCCTGGTCAACGGCTTCGGAGTGGTATTCTCCGATGTCGACCGGGCAGGCGGCTCGGCTCGGGTCGAGTATTTCGACGCGAACGGCGTCGAGATCGCCAGCGTCCCAGCTACGGCCCGGCTCGGCGCCCAGGGGTTCAGCTTCGTCGGCGCGGTATTCGACTCCCCGATCGTCGCCCGGGTCCTGATCACCAGCGGCGACGCCGCTCTGAACGCGACGAGCACGGATGTGAGCGCGGGCGGCACCACCGACCTCGTCGTGATGGACGATTTCATCTACGGGGAGCCGCAGCCCGTCCCGTCATCCTCGGGGCCCGGATCTTACTAAACTGCACGGAGGCTTCGATATGCGACGCACAACATGGATCGTATCAGCCGCGCTCGTCGCGGCATGCGGGGGCGTGACTTCACCCGGCGGCGGCGGTGGGCCAGTCGGCAATGTCACGGTCGGGAATATCTTGTTTCGCAGTGTCCGCAACGGAACCCAGAACCCCGCCGTGGACACGATCGCGGCGGGTGACAGCATCACGTGGGTCTGGAACGCCGCGGGCTCGCACAGCATCCAGTCGACCGGGACCCCGGACATCTTCCGGAACAGCGTGGTGATGTCGGAGGCCAACGACACCTATACCGTGACGTTCCGGAATCCCGGAACCTACACCTACCAGTGTGCGGTTCACGGAGCTGCCATGACCGGGCGGATCGTGGTGCGATAGCCGGGCGCGGGCGGCCTCCTTCCTTGGAGGAGGCGTCCTCCGCACCTTTCGCCAGGAGACCCGATGCCGACAGCCTTGCCGGAACCGACCCAGCTCAACACTCCCGAGCTCCTGGAGGCGTTCTTCGAGCGCTCCCAGGACGGGTTCTTCTTCATGATGCTCGATCAGCCGGTCGAGTGGGGGCCGGGAGTCGACAAGGATGCGGTGCTGGACTACGTCTTTTCCCATCAGCGCCTGACCAAGGTGAATCCGGCGATGGCGCAGCAATTCCGCGCTAAGCCGGCGGAGCTGATCGGCATGACGCCGAGAGACTTCTTCCGGCACGACATCGCTGCCGGACGCCGGGGCTGGCGCAAGCTGTTCGACGCCGGTAACACCCACAGCCTCACCAACGAGCGCCGGCTCGACGGTTCGATGATGTGGGTCGAAGGCGACTACATGTGCTTCTACGACGCCGCCGGCCGCATCACCGGGCACTTCGGGATTCAGCGGGACGTGAGCGACCGCGTCAAGGCCTTGGAGGAACTGGAGCAGTCCCGGGCCGAGCTGCGGGCGCTCGCGGCCCGGCTGCAGGCGACCCGTGAGGAGGAACGCACCCGCATCGCGCGGGAGATCCACGACGAGCTGGGCCAGGCGCTGACTGCCCTGAAGCTCGACGTCGCCTGGCTCGAGAGCCGGCAGTCCCGGACCGATTCCGGCATCTTCCGACTGGGCGACGCGTCGCTCGCCGACCGGGTCGACCAGACGATGCAGATCGTCCGCCGCATCGCCAGCGAGTTGCGGCCCAGCGTGCTCGACCAACTCGGCCTCGAGGCCGCGATCGAGTCCCTGGTGCGGGAAACGACCCAACGGACCGGCATCGCGGTGATCTTTCATGCCGACGACTTTCCCCGGCTCCCCGCCGCAATCGCGAGTCACGCCTTCCGCATCATCCAGGAAGCGCTGACCAACGTGGCGCGGCATTCCCAGGCCACCCGGGTGGACGTGTCGGTGCGCCGGGTGGGCGGGGTCATCATCCTCGGCGTTGAGGACAACGGCGTCGGATTCACGCCCCAATCGCTCAGTGGCCTTTCGTCCCTTGGATTGGTGGGCATCCGTGAGCGGGCGCTGGCGTGTGGTGGGACCCTGATGATTCGGGGTGAGCCGGGGCGGGGCACCGGTATCGCCGTCACCATTCCGGTGCCGAAGCCGTGAGCCGGCCGAGCCCGAAGATTCGCATTTTCATCGCGGACGACCACCCGATCGTCCGGCAGGGGCTGCGCCGTATCGTGGAGGCGGATGCGGGGATGGTGATTTCGGGCGAGGCGGACTCGGCCGCGGCGCTGCTCGCCGGGCTCGAGACCGCGGCCACCGATCTGGTGCTGCTCGACGTTTCGATGCCGGGCGGTCTGTTCATCGAGACCCTGAAGGAGCTGCGCACCCGCCATCCGACCATTCGAGTTCTGGCCTTGAGCGTTCACCCGGAGGATGAGTGGGCGGTACGGGCCCTCAAGGCCGGTGCCTCGGGCTATCTCACCAAGGACCATTCGCCGGATCAGCTGCTGGAGGCCATCCGCCGCGTGTATCGCGGCGGCAAGTACGTCAGTCCGACACTGGCGGAGCAGCTGGCCAAGCAGCTCGACGCGGGCGGGCAGCGACCCCCCCATGAGCTCTTGTCCGATCGCGAGTTCGAGGTCATGCGCCGGCTGGGCAGCGGCCTCACCGTCTCTCAGATCGCCAGCGAGCTGGCCCTCTCGGCCAAGACGGTGAGCACCTACCGCACTCGCATTCTCGAGAAAATGGCTGTCGCCACCAATGCCGACCTGGTGCGCTACGCCGCGAGGTACGGGCTGATCGCCTGATGATCCGATGTAGTCCTCCGTCCGACAGATCTGTTCCGCCGTTTCCGCCCCGCCCCAGCCGTTGCGTCTGATACAGCCATCGAGCCGCGATCGCTAACCTGCTCCGTAATCGAGGCAGGTGCCTCTCTTTCATGACCCGAGAACAATTGGAGCTCGCGCAAGGCGAGCAGGAGAAGGACATGCGTATTGCAAAAGCGGTAATCAGCTTGCTGGCGCTGGCTGCGTTGGTGGGTTGCAGTTCACCCACCTACGGGGGTGGCAGCGGGGGTGGTGGGGGCGGCGGCGGGGGCGGCGGTGGCCCGGTCGGTCAGATCGCCGTCGGGAACATCCTGTTCCGGAGCGCTCACAACGGGACTCAGAACCCAGCGATCGACACCGTCGCGGTCGGCAGCACGGTCACGTGGACCTGGACCGCCACGGGAGCGGTCGCGCACAGCGTCCAGTCGCAAGGGGCGCCCAATTTCCCGAGCAGCGCCATCCAGACCGGCGATGGCATGACGTACTCATTCACCTTCACGACGGCGGGGACCTATCAGTACGACTGCGCCGTGCACGGTGCCGCGATGAGCGGCAGGATCGTCGTCCAGTAGCAAGCGTGTCGGGGTCCCCGGATCCCCGCGCGGGATTCGGGGCCCGCAGTTCTGCGAAATGGAGGAGGCCATGGGCCTCGTGATGGAATATGTCGAATGCGTGGCGTGTGAGACGGTCGCTCAGCGACTCGAGCGCGACGGCCCTTTCCCGCTCTCCGACGCCATCCGTGTGCTGCGCAGCGCGGCGGACGCGTTGAACCGCCTGCACTGGATCGGCATTCTGCACCGCGACTTGAAACCTCAGAGCATCCTGCTGGAGTCAGGGGGCGTCGTGAAGCTGCTCGACTTCGGAGCGGTGGACGGGGCGCCGTCCGGCACCCTGGGCTACATGAGCCCAGAGCAGTTGCTGGGCGACGCCCTGGGTCCCGCGAGCGACATCTTTTCGCTGGGCGTCGTGTTTTACGAGATGCTCACCGGCCGGCTCCCACATGCGGGGACGACGGTCTCGGAGCTTCGGATCCAGCGTCTCCTGCGCCCGCCCATCCCCGTGCACTGGCTCCGCCCGATCGTGCCTCGCGCATTGGGTGAGGTGGTCGCGCGGGCCCTGCATCCCGAGCCAGCCGAGCGCTGGCCGTCGGCGCTCGCCTTCGCGCAGGCGGCGGAGCGGTCCCTGTTACGCAGACCGCGCCAACTCGGACTCGGGGAGTACTGACACCATGCGGCTCATCGTTCTTAAGGCTACCGCTGTTCTCCTGGTTGCCGTTGCCGCGGCCTGCGGGACCGACGCCACGTCGCCGATGGTGCCGCAGCCACCGCGGCCACCCCCACCCCCGCCCACATCGGCCCAGGACGGACTCTGGGTGGTCAGCGGGAATCCTCCGGCCATTCTCCGCCTGGATCCGACGCAGCTCACCGACACCGGGCAACGCGTCCCAGCCACGATCGTCACCACGCCCAGTGCCGGCCTCACGACCCTGGCCGGTGTCGCGTTCGACGCCGCCGGGAACCTGTGGGTGGCCAGTGACGACGATTCCTTGCTGCTGGCCTTCGCGCCCGGCGCCCTTGCCAGCTCCGGGACCAAAGCGGCGACAAGGGTGATCACGCCGACGCGGGGCTCGCTCAGCGGACCGATTGGTCTGGCGTTCGATTCGCAGCAACGCCTGTGGGTCGTCAACCACCGGAGCGCGACGGTGGTCCGCTTCGATCCCGCACAGCTGGCCGCGGGCGGCGTACAGACGCCGGCGCTGGTCCTGTCCGTACCGGGAACCCCGGTGGCCATCGCCTTCGACGGCGCGGGCTCGCTGTGGGTGTCCGACAACCAGCTCCGCGTGATCTACAAGTACACGGCCGCGCAGCTCGCTGCGTCAGGCTCGCCGCCCCCGGCGTTCGTCCTGACCGCCGCGGACTCGTTCGTGAATCCCACCGGCGTGGCATTCGACGGGGCGGGGAACCTGTGGATCGCCAACAACGGCAGAAGCAATCTGCTCGCCTTCACTCCGGCCCAGTTGGCCGGCGCGGGGCCTTTGGAGCCGAACGTGGTGATCACCTCGAGCGGCGGCGCTCTGGGCATTCCGATCGGCCTGGCCTTCGAGCAGGACGGGAGTTTATGGGTCGTGGGTGGCACCGGAGTGTTGGCCCAGTTCGCACCGGGCAGCCTCGGCGCAAGCGGGGCAGTGGCACCGAGCGTCCGGCTCAAAATCAGCGGCCACGTGTTGTTCTGGAGCGCGGCGTTATGGCCCAAGCCCACCGGGCTCCCGCTGAACTGACCCGCGTCCTGGGAGCCGGGGAAACTCACGAACCTGTGTCTGGTCCACTGTTCCCCGGGCGCAAGCCCGGGATCATCGATTCGCCGTCGCCTGCAGCTCCGCCGCCACCCGCAGCATGGCGGCCAGGCTGCGCTCGACATCGTCGTCGGTCGTCGCCCATGAGGAGACGCTGATGCGCATGGCCGTGTGTCCCTGCCACACGGTCGCCCCGGCCCAGCACGTGCCGTCCGCCTGTATGCCGGCGATCACACGGCGGGTCAGCTCGGCGTCGCCGAACGAGACCAGGACCTGATTGATCACCACGTCGTTGAGGATCTCGTACCCCGCCTCCCTCAACCCATCAGCGAAACGCGCCGCATGACGGCAGGTGCGCTCGATCAGGTCGGCCAGGCCGCGGCGACCGAGGGAGCGCAGCGCGGCCCACACTTCGATGCCCCGCGCCCGCCGCGAGAACTCGGGAGTGTAGTGCTCCGGCTCGCGGGCGTCGCCGATCATCAGGTAGGGCGCATTCACGGCCATCGCCGCATGGAGGTGGCGTGGGTCTCGCACGACGACCATGCCGCTGTCGTACGGCACATTCAGCCACTTGTGCGCGTCGATCGCCCACGAGTCGGCGCCGGCGAAGCCCTTCACGAGGTGTGCGCGGGCGGGAGCCGCGGCCGCCCACAGCCCGAACGCCCCGTCCACGTGCACCCAGGCGCCCGCCGCCTTGGCCTGTGGGATGATTCCGTCGGCCGGATCGAATGCCCCGGTGTTGACGTTGCCCGCCTGGAGGCAGACGATGGTATGGTCGTCCAAGGGAGGCAGTGCGTCGGCGCGCATCCTGCCCTGACCATCCACGGGCACGCGGATCACGCGCTCGCGTCCCAGCCCCACCAGCATCAGCGCCTTGAGCACGCTCACGTGAACTTCCTCGCCCACGACCACGCTGATCGGCGGCGCGCCGAACAGGCCTTGCGTCTCGACGTTCCAGCCGCGCCGCGCCAGCAGCGCGTGGCGCGCGGCCGCCAGACCCGAGAAATTCGCCTGCGTCGCGCAGGTCACGAACCCCACACCGCAGGCCGGCGGCAGTCCGAGGACATCCAGCAGCCAGCGCATGGCGATTTCTTCCAAGCGGGCGGCAATGGGCGAGAGGACGACGATCCCCGCGTTTTGATCCCACGCGGCCGCCAGGTTGTTTGCCGCCACGCTCGCCGGGAGCGACCCGCCGACCACGAACCCGAAGAACCGTCCACCGGCCGACGCCATCGTGGCCGGGGATCCGATTTCGTCGAGCAGCGCAATCACCGCCGCGGGGTCGGTTGGATGCTCGGGGAACAGCTCATCGAGTCGTTTCAGATTGGTCAGGGCCTCGGGGCTTGGCGCCACGCCGCGGCTCTTCAGGCCGGCCAGATAGCGTGCCGCCCGCTCGGCAGTCGTTCGCAGCAGATCCTTCATCTGTGTGTCCTCCAGGGTGAAAGGCAATCTAGTCGACGCCCGCGCCACCCAAGGCCTTCCCCTCAGACACTGGTTCTCGGCGTGAAACAACCCTTTTCGAGGTCCCGTCATCTAACCGGGAAACCTCCACCCAGGCCGTGCATGCTTCTCGGGTTGCCGCTTCTCGCCGCCGTCACGTTCGCCAGTCAGAGTCAAGATCCGCCCCCCGCCCCCGCGAGCAGGGTGATCGCCACCCGTGCCGCTCAACCGCCCGTCATCGACGGACGCGACGACGATGCCGTGTGGCGGGAGGCCCAACCAATCATCGGATTTCAAGAGTGGCGGCCCAGCGAGGGCGGACCGCCCAAGCTCCCGACCGAGGCGAAAATCGCCTACGACGCGGCTAACATGTACGTCTTCGTCCGCGCCTTCGATCCGCACCCCGACAGCATCATCACGGCCGAATTTCGCATCCCGCTGTCGCAACTACGCTACGGGCCGCAAAAACACCATACCTTCGGCCTGATCATCGATCGGGATCTGTACCGCTACTCCCAGCGCGTGAGCTGGCCGCTGCTACGGCAGTCCAAGGCGGGGTTCGTATCGCAATTCGGCGACGTCGACGGGTTCGACGACCTCGAGGCCCCACGCCGGCTCGAGGCGGCCCCCTACGTGGTGACCAAGAACGTGTCGCAGTTCACGGCGACGGGCATCGGGCGCACGCAGGACCTGGCAGCGGGCGGTGACGTGAAGTACCGCGTCGCCTCGAACCTTACGCTCGACGCCACCCTCAACCCCGACTTCGGACAGGTGGAGGCCGACCCCGCGGTCCTGAACTTGAGCGCCTTCGAGACGTTCTTCACCGAGCAGCGTCCGTTCTTCGTCGCGGGCCGGGGCTTGTTCCAGTTCGACGTCAATTGCAGCCAGGTGAACTGCAGCAGCGAAGGCCTGGTCTACAGCCGGCGCATCGGCCGGGCACCCGAGCTGGCGGGCACCTACTCCGACACCACATCGCCCGCCTTCACGCGAATCATCGGCGCGGGGAAGCTAACCGGACGCCTGCCGGGCGGGATGACGATCGGGGTGCTCGACGCCGTGACACAACACGTGACGGGCGTGGGCGGCGTGACGATCGAGCCGACGACAAACTACGGTGTCCTGCGACTGCGCCAGGACCTGCGCGGGGGCGAGAGCAGCATCGGCGGCATCGTCACCGCGGTGAACCGTGACAACGATTCCTTTACGGCGCCGTACCTGCGCCGCACCGCCTACGTGGGCGCCACGGACTTTCGCCATCGCTTCCGGGGTGGCCGGTTCGAGATTTCCGGCTCGCTCGACCTGAGCCGGATGACCGGCAGCGCCAGCGCCATCGCCGCCACGCAACGCGACGCCGTCCACTACTACCAGCGTCCGGACGCGGGGCTGTCCTACGACGCGACGCGCACATCGCTCGCCGGGGACGCGGAGGAGCTGCAATTCAGCAAGGTGGGTGGCGCGCATCTGCTCGGCCAGACCAGCTACCAGCGCCGCTCCGCCGGCTTCGAGATCAATGACCTGGGCTACCTGCAGCGCGCGGATCAGCAGTCCTGGAACACCTGGGTGGGATACTTCGACCGCCACCAGCGCGCCCTGTACCAGCGGTTTCAGTGGAATTTCAACTGGTGGCAATACTGGACCACCGCGGGACTGCCCGAGGAGCGGGCGTTCAATACCAACACCCATACCACGTTCAACAATACGTGGTCGTTCCACACCGGCTTCACGCTGGGACAACTGGGCGGGACGTACTGTTATGACTGCGCGCGCGGCGGACCCGCCGTGCGGCAGGACCCGTACTTCGCGCCCTGGGCCGGCTTGAACGGCGATGACCGCAAGGCGATCGTGCCGTACTTCTGGGTCAATTATTGGCGGGGCGATGGCGGGCGCTCGCACAGCCTCGTGTTGATGCCAGAGGTCGACTTCAAGCTGGCGTCGCGCATCACAGCCGCGCTCATCCCCGAGTACAGGCGCAAGACGAACGACATCCAGCCCCGCGATCCCGTCACGGACCCGGCGGGCCGGGTGACCCACTCGGTCTTCTCACATCTCGAGCAGAAGCAGCTCGGCGTCACCATGCGCGTCACCTACCCCTTCAACGCGAACGCGTCGCTCCAGGTGTACGCGCAGCCGTTCGTCTCGAAGGGGACCTACAGCAACCTGCAAGAGCTGTCGGGCACACCGCGGGCGGCGGACTACGCGAGCCGCTACAAGGGCTATACCGACAGCACGAGCACTTACTCGACCGGGTTCAATTACAAGCAGTTGCGCTCGAATGTCGTGTTCCGCTGGGAGTACCGCCCCGGCTCGACGCTATTCGTGGTGTGGAGCCAGGGGCGCACGGCGTCGAGCAGCGTGGAGGGCACGCGCGGGCTGGGCGGTGATTTGCGGGATTTGTTCGACCTGCGGCCCGACAACGGCTTCCTGGTGAAGCTGTCGTACTGGATCAACCGCTAGTGTCAGTCGAAAGCAGGGTTACCGACCCCCGGCTGCCTTGTAGAGCGCCGCGTACGCCGTCGCCGCGTCGATGCGCCCCTGGGCCAGCCGATCCTGAGCCTCGAGCTGCGTCCGCTCCGCGTCCAGTACCTGCAGAAAATCCGTGAGGCCTTCGCGGAACCGCAGGCGCGCCAGCTCGGCCGCGCGCTCGCTCGCGGCGCTCGCGTCCTGGAGCAGCTCCACCTGGCGGCGCGCGGCGCGGTAGCGCGCCAGGCTCGTCTCCATGTCTTCCATGGCGGCGAGCACGACGCGGCCGTACTGCGCGCGCGCGGCGTCCTCCCGCGCCGCTGCCGCATCCACTTCCGCCTTCACCCGCCCGAGGTTGAGACCCGGCCAGGTGAGCACCGGGCCCACCACGTAGCGTAGCGTCCCGCGGTTGCCCACGGAATTGAACTCGGGCGCGGCATAGCCCACGCTCCCGCCGATGGTGAGCCGGGGCAAATAGCTCGCCTTGGCCGCTCCCACCAGCGCCCCTTGCGCCGCGGCGAACCGCTCGGCCGAGGCCACGTCGGGCCGGTAGCGGACCACCGTCTCAGGCGTCCCGATGGAAGTCACTTCCGGCAGACGCGGCAGCTGCCCGATCTGCTCGAGCTCTCGTGCAACTTCCGTGGGTGCGCGGCCGACCAGCGTACCGATGCGGTACTGGGCCGCCGCGACCTGGGCCTCGCGAGCGGGAATCGACGCCAGCGTCGAGCTCAACTGCGCCTGCGCCCGTTCCGTATCGAACGAGCTGCCGCGCCCCGCATCGAGGCGCTGCTTGGTGAGGTCGAACGTGTGGCGCTGGTTCTCCGCGTTCCGTTGAGCCACTAGGAGCTGCTCCTGCGCTCCCCGCAGCTCGAAGTAGGCGCGAGCCACTTCCGCCGTCAGGGACACCTGCACGTCGCGCAGATCTTCCTGGGCCACGTCCGCCAGCGCGCCCCGCGCCTGGACGGTGTGGCGGATGCCGCCGAACACGTCCAGGTCCCAGGAGGCGTTGGCGCCGGCGTCCCACACGTTCTGGTCCGGGAACACGCCGCCTACGCCGGGGAAGCTCGCGCTGGACAGCCGTTGCCGGGAGTAACCGGCCTGGAGCGTCGCCGATGGCGTCAGATCCAGCACGCTGCGCACCCGATCCGAGCGGGCGGCGCTTACTCGCGCCCGCGCGGACCGAACGTCGAGATTGCCGCGTAGCACCTCACCGACCAGGCGGGTCAGGGTGGTGTCGCCCAGCTGCTCCCAGTAGTCGAGCGAGACAGCGGCCTGCTCCTTCGCTCCCCCTCTCCCTCCGGGAGAGGGGGCCACGGGTTGAGGACCATCCGGAGCGGGCGCCGTCACGTGAGAATCGTCCGTCGTCCCCCGGAACGAAGCGGGCGTCCGTACCGAGGATGATCGATAGCCCGGGGCCGAGGCGCATCCGTAGAGCGCAACGAACGCGAGGAGAATTGCGCTACGCATGAGCCACCTCCCCTACCATTGCAGGTGCAGGTTGGAGAACGAGACCTTCACTCTCCGCTTCCGTTTCGGGACGGTGCTCGGCTGCGATGAACGAGTAGAAGACCGGGACCACGAACAGGGTGAACAGCGTCCCCACCGTCATCCCCGCCACCAGCACGGCGCCGATGCTGTTGCGCGCCGCCGATCCCGGCCCGGTCGCGAACACCAGCGGCAGGTGTCCGAAGACGGTGGCCGCCGAGGTCATGAGCACGGGCCGAAGCCTTGTGAGCGATGCTTCGCGCAACGCCGCGAGCTTCGCCACGCCCTGCGACTGCAGCGTATTGGCGAACTGCACGATCAGAATACCGTTTTTCGCGATCAGTCCCACCAGCGTGATCAACCCCACCTGCGAGTAAATGTTGATGGTGGTGAAATCGAGGTAGCTGAACACCAGCGCCCCGGAAATCGCGAGCGGCACCGAGCCCACCAGCACGATCAGCGGGTCCCGGAAGCTCCGGAATTGCGCCGCGAGCACCAGATAGATCAGGATCACGGCGAACCCGAGCGTCACGGTGAGCGCCGCCCCCTCGAGCCGGATCTGCCGCGATTCGCCGGCATAGTCGAGTCCGACGCCGGCCCCCGTCACCGCCTTGGCTGCGTTCTCCAACACGCGCAGCCCCTCTTCTTTGGTGACGCCGGGCTTCACGCCGCCGAAGATCCGGACCGCGTTGCGCTGCTGAAATCGATTCAGGGTGCGCGGCGCGGTGCTCGACTCGATGTGCGTGAAGGTCGACACCGGTACGAGTCGACCGCTCGGCGTCTTGATCTTGAGATCGAGCAGCGGCCCGACCGTGGTACGGCGCTCGTCGCCGATCTGGGGGATGACCTTGTAGCTGCGGTCGTAATAGTTGAACCGGTTGACGTACGCGCCGCCCAGCAGCGTGCCGAGCTCTCGGCCTACGCTGGCGAGGTCGAGCCCCAGGTCGGCCACCTGGTCGCGATCGATCACGACTCGCGCCTCGGGCAGATCGATCTTCAAGTCGGTGTCGACGTAGAGGAACTTGCCGCTCTGCCATCCGGCACCCAGCACGGCGCCCACCGTCTGCAGCATCTGCTCCGGCGGATTGTCGCTCGCCAGAATCAGCTCCACGTCGTACTGGCCGGGCGTCGGCAACGGCGGGTCGAGGCGGGGGAACACCTGCAATCCCGGCACCTGCGACACCGCGTAGTACACCTGACCGTACATCTGCTCCGTGGTGCGTTTCCGTTCCTTCCAGTTTTTCGCGACCATCCCGCCGAACCCGCCCCAGTTGGCCGTCAGCGACCACATGAACTTGGCTTCGGGGAACGACGTGATAGCCTTCACCACCTGGAGAGACGCCTTGTTGGTCGCCTCGAGCGACGCGTCGGGCGAGGCCGCCATGAACAAGCTGATGTGGCTCTGGTCCTCGATGGGCGCCAGCTCCCGCCGCGAGTTCTGATACAGCGGCACCGCCGCCAACATGACGAGCACCGCAGCGGCGACGATCGCCCAGCGCATTTGCAGGGCGCCGTCCAGCAGCCGCTCATAGCGCCGGCGCACCGCTTCGAAGGCGTGGTGCACCACCTTGGTCAGCCGCCCCTCCCGCCCCGCTTCGTGGACGAAGCGCGAGCTCATCACCGGGGACAGCGTCACCGCCACGACACCCGAAACTACGACGGCGGCGGCGAGGGTGATCGCGAACTCCAGGAACAAGGAGCCGGTGAGCCCGCCCTGGAACCCAATCGGCGTGTATACTGCCGCGAGCGTGATCGTCATCGCTATGATGGGGCCGACCAGCTCGCGCGCGCCCACGATCGCCGCCTGGATCCGTGTCTTGCCCTCGCGCACGTGCCGCTCGACGTTTTCGACCACGACGATGGCATCGTCCACCACCAATCCCACCGACAGCACGATCGCGAGGATCGTGAGGAGGTTCAGGCTGAAGCCGAAGGCGTACATGACGATCGCGGCCCCGACCAGCGACACCGGCATCGCCACCAACGGCACCAGAGCGGTCCGGATCGACCCCATGAAGAGGAAGACCACGAGGCCCACGATCAGGATGGTCTCGACCAAAGTCTTGGAGATCTCCTGCAGCGCGTCGGTCATGAACACCGTCGCGTCGTAGGCCATCTGCATGTCGATATCGCTGGGCAGCGTGGGCCGGATCCGCGCCATTTCACGATGCAGCCGCTTGGCCACTTCGATCTCGTTGCTCCCGGGCAGCGGCCAGACGCCCATGTACACGGCTTCTTTGTCGCTGAACTTGGTGATGAAGTCGGCTTCCTCCGCCCCCAGCTCGACGCGGGCCACGTCGGACAGCCGCACGATCGCCCCGTTGCGCTGGGCCACGACGAGGTTCTTGAACTCGTCCGTGGTACGGAGGTCGGTGTTGGCCAGCAGGTTGACCTGCACCAGGTCGCCCTTGGTCTGCCCCACCGCCGCGAGGTAGTTGTTGCGCTGCAGTGCCGCGTGCACATCGCCGGGCGCGAGGTTGAGCGCGGCCAGGCGGTCGGGGTCGATCCAGATTCGCATGGCGATAGGCCGGCCGCCTAACACGTCCACGCGCTGCACCCCCGCGAGCGTCGAGAGCTGGGGCTGCATGTTGCGGGTCAGCCAGTCGGTGAGCGCCGGAATCTCGCGCGCCGAGGACGTGAAGCTCAGGTAGAACGACGCATACGGCCGGTCGGCGCGCTGCACCTCCACCACCGGTGGCTCGGCCTCGGCGGGCAGCTCGGAGCGCACCTGCTGCAGCCGCGCGGTGACCTCCGCCAGCGCCGCCGTGCTGTTGTGGTTCAGCTTCAGGTGCACCGTGATGCTCGAGACGCCGGCGCGGCTGGTGGATTCCACGTAGTCGACGCCCGAGATGGCCGACACGACGCGCTCGATCGGCGTCGTGAGGAAGCCGCGGACGGTTTCGGCGCTGGCGCCGTAATACACCGTCGTGATCAGCACCGACGAGCTCTGAATGTTCGGATACTGCTGCACCGGCAGCGTCGTGATCGCCCGCCATCCCACGAGCACGATCACAAGGTTGACTACGACCGCGAGGACCGGATGCCGGATGAACGTATCGGTAAAGGAGCGCATGAACGGTTTCCGATTAGCGAGATGAGTCGCCCGCGACCCGCACAGACTCGCGTAGCTTGAAGGACCCCGAAGTAGCCACCTGCTGGCCGGGGGTGAGACCACTCAGAATCACGACCTCGTCCTCGAGCACCGGCCCGCTTTGCACCGGCTGCACATGAGCGCGAGTGTGGCCTGCCGAGTCGGCGGCGATCAGGAAGACGTGGTCGCCGGCGGGCCCCTTACGAAGGGCGCTCACCGGAATTGCGACGACCGTGGTCGGGGGTCCAGTGGGGACTTCGACCCGCACTGAGGCGCCCGGCGACGGGGCGTGGCTCGCGATCCGGGCCCGCACCAGTGCGTTGCGGGTCGCCGGATCGATCTTCGCATCCACTGCGACGATGCGGGCCGTCAGCGGACGAGGGTCCTCAGCCGCGAAGACGGTGACGGGCTCACCCGGGTGCAGCTCGGCCGCCACCGCCTGCGCCACCGTGAAGTCCACGTTGGCCGCGGCGTCGACCCCCTGCAGCGTGGTGAGCTCGGTGCCTTCGTTCAGGTACTGTCCGGGATGTACATCGGAGATCCCCACGCGGGCCTGGAACGGAGCCCGGATCGTCTTCTTCGCGATGACGGCCCGGGTGCGTGCGAGCTGTGCCAGCGCCACATCGCGCCCCGCGCGCGCCTGGTCCACTTCTTCCTGAGAGGTGGCCTGGGCCTGCCTGAGGACCTCGAGGCGTGCGAGTGTCGTTGCCGCCAGGTCGGCTTGGGCCTGCTCCGCCTGGAGCTCCGCTTCCTCCACGGATACGTCGAGGGCCACGAGGACCGTGCCGGAGTCGACGACCCGTCCCGGCGCAAGCATCACCTGGCGGACCGTGCCTGCGAGCTCGTTACGCAAGGTGATCGAGTTGAGCGCGAGGACGGTTCCGACCGAGGTGGTCGTGGGGCGATACTGCCGCGCCCGGGCCACGGACAGGGTTACCGACTCGACGGGCTCGGGCTGACTCGCGGCCGCCGCATTGGCCTTTCGGGCGGAGGCGTGTTTCCAGGCCACCAGGCTGCCGGCGGTGAGGACGAGGGTTCCCAACAAGACGGCCGATCCGGTCCAGCCGCGAGCGTTCGCGAAGAGACGACTGCGCATACGGGGTAATCTCCTTCGGTCTGATAAAGGGTGAAGCACTGCTGCTCTGTACTAGACGTTCGGGCTAGGCTCATATCGACAACGAGACGGTCTCGATCGCGCCACAGTTTCACGAAACCACGTTGCCGCCCCCCGGTACGGTTCAGTAATGAATCAAATTGCCTGCATGTTCCCGTGGTGCGGGCAGGGGAGAAGCGAATGGCTAGTTGACTACCTGATCGGGTGGGGTGACGATGTTTGTTGTCTGCGGCACGCGGCGAATCTAGCGGCGCAGTGTCGCCCGGCGCATGTTCATCGCGCGTTACGCCTATCCCCGCCTCGGCTCCGCACCAGGATGTGCAGCGCGGCGACCAGCCCGACGGCGCTGGGATCGATACCGGCGAGGTAGTCGACCAGCCCTTGGGCCACCAGACGGAATTGCGTAGCGTACCGAGTCATGCTTCATGAATGAACCATACCGCCGGGAAGTTCCCACCGGAGGAGCGCACGTGAAACGCAGGACCCTCGGGTCTACAGGCTACGCAGTCAGCGAACTCGGGCTTGGTGGCTGGGGGCTGGGCGGCTCACAATGGCGCGGCGTGGACGATGAGCAAGGGCGCGAGGCGCTGCGCGAGGCTGTGGACCGCGGAATCACGTTCTTCGATACCGCGCTGGCGTACGGGGATGGACACAGCGAGCGCCTCATCGGCGAGGTGCTGAACGCCGACATCCGGGCCGGTCGCGTCGTCGTCGCCAGCAAGGTGCCGCCCAAGAACGAGGAATGGCCCGGCAAGGCCGAGAGACCGCTCGCGGACGTGTTTCCCGCCCGCCATCTCGCGGCTTCTACGGAGCGATCACTCAAGAACCTGGGCGTCGAGGCTTTGCCGCTGCAACAGCTGCACGTGTGGCACGATGCCTGGCTGGACAATCCGCAATGGCAGGCCTCCTACGAGCAGATCGCGCGTCTCAAGCGGGAAGGAAAGGTCCTGCATTGGGGGATTTCGATCAACGATCATGCACCCGAGACCGCGCTGCGAGTGCTCGAGGACCCCATCTTCGAGACGGCCCAGGTGATCTACAACATCTACGATCGTTCCCCCGAACGCGCCTTGTTCAAGCTCGCCAAGACCAAGCCGCTCGGCGTGATCGTACGCGTCCCGTTCGACGAAGGCGCGCTCACCGGTCAGATTCGGGCCGACACGGTATTCCCGGCCGGCGACTGGCGCGAGGAATACTTCGCCGGTGACCGTCGCGCCGAGGTCGAGCGGAGGGGAAAGGCGCTGGCTCGCCTGCTGGATGACCAGGTCCAGACCCTGCCGGAGCTGGCACTGCGCTTCTGTCTGTCGTCACCTCAGGTATCGACGGTCATTCCCGGGATGCGGCGCGGCGGCCACGTTCGCCAGAACGTCGTGGCGGCGGAGAAGGGGCAGCTGGCGCCGGCCATGCTCTCCAAGCTCGAGCCGCATGCCTGGGAGAAGAACTGGTACCCCGCCTAACCCGTGCGCATCGGCGTCGACTTGGGCGGCACGAAGATCGAAGCGATCGCGCTGTCGCCCGGCGGTCAGGAGATCGCCCGCCTGCGCGTGACCACCCCGCGTGATTATGCGGCATGCCTCGACGCCATTGCGGCGCTGGTGCGGGAGCTCGATCGCGCTGGCGGGGCCGCGGGCACGGTGGGCGTCGGCATCCCCGGCACCGTGGTGCCCCAAACGGGGCTCGTGAAGAACGCCAACTCTACCTGGCTCAACGGCCAGGCGCTCGAGCGCGATCTCGCGGGACGGCTGGGCCGCCCAGTGCGGGTCATGAACGACGCGAACTGCTTCGCGCTGTCCGAGGCGACCGACGGAGCGGCCGCGGGAGCGCCGGTGGTGTTCGGCGTGATCCTCGGCACGGGAGTGGGCGGGGGGATCGTGGTGGACGGCCGCTGTCTGCCGGGCGCGAACCTTATTGCCGGCGAATGGGGGCACAATCCGCTCCCCTGGGCTACGCCCGACGAGCAACCCGGTCCGCCGTGCTACTGTGGGAAGCGCGGCTGCGTCGAATCGTGGCTTTCCGGCCCAGGATTCGAGCACGACCATACCGAGCGGACGGGGATCACCGTGTCCGGCCGTGAGATCGTGCGCGCTGCGGCGAGCGGTGACGCGGGCGCGACGGCGACCCTGGCGCGCTACCACGATCGACTGAGTCGCGCCCTCGCATCCTTGATCAACGTGCTCGACCCCGATGTCGTCGTGCTCGGGGGCGGCATGTCGAACCTTCCTGGCCTGCCGGAGGCGACGTCCGGGCTGCTGCCACGCCACGTCTTGGCCGTCGGGGCAAGCTCAGATCCCGTCCTCACCCGCGTCGTGCGCGCCGCGCACGGTGATTCGAGCGGCGTACGAGGGGCGGCTTGGCTGTGGCCCTCCAGCGGCTGAGGCCCCTCGCTCGGGTCTCACGACCCCTTTCTTTCTGAGAATCGCAGCAAACACCAAAAGCCCAAAAACGCAAAGCAGGTTTCTGAGTGACCGTCCTCACGGAGACTCGGGCTGGATGTGTGCATTTTGTACCCGACATACTCGGCGGCCCAACCGTCGATCCGTGCATTCCCTCCGAACTCCCTACGCCCTAGAGGAGATGGAAGGCCTATGAAGGCCGCTCGTCGTCGTCTAGTCGGCATTTTCCTGGTGTGCGGGCTCGCGCTTGCCTCCGCCTGCGGCGATCGCTCGCCCACCGCACCGCAACCCGCTCCGCCTTCGGCAGATCTCATTGGGTCGCTGCTCGGGGCGACGGGGCTGCTCAAGTGCTCGAACCTCCCCTATGCCTCGACCACGCAGACGGTTGGGATCGGGGGCGGCGTCATCAGCGCGGGGCCCCACAAACTGGTCATCCCGCAGGGCGCCCTCAGCCAGCCGACGACGATCACGATGATCGTGCCCACCGGGCTGGGCGTGAATGCCGTCAAGTTCCAGCCGGAGGGGTTGCGGTTCCAGCAGCCCGCCGCGCTCACGATGAGCTACGCGAATTGCAGTTTGCTCGGCAAGCTGCTCCCCAAGCGGATCGCGTACACGACGGACGGCCTGCAGATCCTCTATTACCTCCTGTCGCTCGACAACCTGTTCAGCAAGTACGTCACGGGGAAGGTCAACCACTTCTCGAGCTACGTTATCGCGTGGTGACGACCGGGCAGGCGGGCGCGCGCGCGGCGGCGCGCCGCGCGGCAGACCTGTTGCACGACGCGCGTGCCCACGAGCGGGCCGCGTGTATTCCCGAGGCGATCCGCTGTTATGATGCGGCGATCGCCACGGCGGACCGCACCGGGGAGCGGACGATCCTGGCTGAGGCCCTGCGTCGGCTGGCGGTCATGCGCCATCTCCGCAACGAGTCGACCGAAGCGCGCCAACTGTGTCGCCGCAGCTACAGCGTGGCCTGCGACGCCGGTAACGACCTGCTGGCCGCGGAAGCGCTGAACACGCTCGGCGGGTTGGACGTGCAGACCGGCGCGATCGAGGACGCGCGCAGTAACTTCCTCCAGGCGCTGGCCCGAGGGGGTGAGAGCCGCGAGCTGCGCGCCAGGGTCGAGCAGAACCTCGGCATCGTGGCGAACATCCAGGGGAACTTGGACGAGGCGGTCGCGCACTACGAGGGTTCCCTCGAGGCGTACCGGGCCTCGAATGACGAGCACGGTTGCGCGATCGCGTATGCCAACCTGGGGATCGCGCACACCGACCTCCGGCAGTACGAGCGAGCCGAGGGCTACTTCCAACAGAGCTACGAGATCGCCGAGCGGGCGGGCGACGCGCACCTGCAGGGGCAGTGCCTGGTGAATCACGCCGAAGTGCACGTCGTGCGGGGGCGCTACGAGGACGCGCGGCTCAACGCCGAGGCTGCCCTCGCCATTTTCGACCAGCTCGACGCCCGCAGCGACAAGTCCGAGGCCTACCGCATCATCGGCATGGTGTACCGCGAGACGGGGCGCGCCGCGCTCGCCGAATCGCGTTTGCGCTCGGCGATCGAGCTGGCGGTGAGCGCCGGCTCCGTGTTGCACGAAGCGGAGGCGTCGTGCGAGCTGGCGCTGTTGTACCAGGCGATGGGGCGGAACCAGGAAGCGCTCACCCTGCTGAACGCCGCCCACCGCTTGTTCCGCCGGCTCGACGCGCGTGTAGACCTCGTGTACGTCGGCGGCAAAGTGTCCGAGTTGGAAACCACCTACTTCGCGGTGGTGCTCGAGTGGGGGCAGTCGATCGAGTCCACGGACAGCTACACCTTCGGCCATTGCGAGCGGGTGGCACAGCACGCGATGGCCGTGGCGCGGGTCGTCGGGCTCGACGACACCAGCCAGACGACCATCCGCCTCGGTGCCTACCTCCACGACCTGGGGAAGGTGCGCGTGCCGCACGAAATCCTCAACAAGCCCGGCCCGCTCACGCAGGACGAGTTCGCCGTGGTGCAGATGCACCCGATCTGGGGTCTGGAGCTGCTCGCCGCGGTCGAATTCCCGTGGGACCTGAAGCCGATCATCCGCTGGCATCACGAGCGCTAGGCCCTCGCGGAGATCGAGAAATGCCGCGGCTGGTGGTCGGACGCGGTCTATGCCGCGTTCGTGACGTCGCTGGATGACGTGAAGAGTGCCGCGGACGGGAGGCTCGCCGCGGTTTCGTAACCGCTCACTCCGTTCCCACCGCCTCAGCTCCCAACCCCATTTCTTCCAGGAAGCTCGATCCCCCCGCCTCCATCCCGAAGCGCCTCTCGACACGCGTCAGTACCAGCCGGTCCTGCGCCCGCGTCATCCCAACGTACACGAGCCGCCGCGCCTCCTCGATCTCGGCCTGACGGTTCTCCTTGGTCTCGCGTAACCCGGGAATCTGGTAATCCTCCAGTCCTACGATGTACACGCGCGAAAACTCCAGGCCCTTGGTCGAATGCAGCGTGAGCAGGTTGATGCGATCGGGCGCAACCTCGATGCCATCCGACGTGGAGAGCGCGATGCGGCCGAGGAGGCGGTCGACGCTCTCCTCGAGCGTTTGGGGTGAATCCTCCTCCATCAGCGCCCGCAGCCGGGCCACCGCCGCGGGGTAGCGCTGCTCTGGATCGGGCTCGGCCCGGAGCCGGGTCATGAGCGCGCGCCCGCCAAGCCGCCGGATCACCTCGTCCACGGGAGGGGCCGGGTCGCCGCCGGTGCGCTCCCGCTCCATCTCGTAGAACGCGAGTGCATCGCTGTATCGGCCCAGCGTGTAGAACTTCGCGAGCTTGAAGAGCATGTCCCGCTCGCCGCTCTTGGCTTGCGGCTCCAACGCCAAGCCGAGCCCCAGATAGTCGAGCAGGTTTACCAGCACCGCCTTGCGTGCCCGAATACCCCGCAGGCGCTCCAGCTCGCGATACACCCGGGCCAGCGTGACCGCGTCGTCCAGCGCGTGATGCGTCCGGCCGGCGTCGATGCCGAAGCGCAGGGCCAGGTCCTCGAGCTTGGCGCTGTCGCGCGAGAGCGAGCGAACCAGCGGCAGGGTGTCGTAAAACACCAGGCTGTCCACGCCGTCCCGCCCCGCCGCCAGCCGGCGCAGCACCGGGATGTCGAAGTGCTGGCCGTTGTGCGCGATGAGGACGTCGTCGCCCATGAAGGCTCGGAATGCGGGCCAGACTTCGGCAAAGGAGGGGGCTTCGCGCACGGCGGCATCGGTGTACCCGTGCACCTTGGTCGCCCCGGGAGTGATCGGACGGTACGGCTTCACCAGGGTGTGGAACCGGTCCACGATTTCCCCGCCCACCACTCGTACCGCGCCGACTTCGACGACCTCGCAAACGTCTACGTCCTTATCCGTCGTTTCCAAATCGAACGTGACGTAGCGCTCGAGCGGGGTGTCGAGCTCCTTGGCGTGCAACAGCTGGAGGGCCTTAAAGAGAACGAGAGCGGAGGGTGTGGTTGGTGGAGGTTGGTGGAGGTTGGTGGAGGTCTGCACATGACGGATGCCCGCTGCGATGAGCATGCCTCGCAACGCAATCTCCACGCCTCCCTGTGGCGGGATCACGATGTTCCGGTCCGCTGAGATCGCGGCTGCGAGTTCGTCAGCGAGCCGCACGGCTTCGGGGATGGCCGCCGGATCGGTGAGCTCGTCGTATCGCTCCTCGAGGGCGTTCCTGTATGGGCCGACGCTTTGCGACAGGATCTCATTCACCAGCGGCGCCAGCGCGCGGTGCGAGCGCGCCAGGGCGCGAAGATTCTCCACCTGAAACACGAGCCGCCACAGTTTCTTGGTGTCGGGGTCGTGGGCGGGCCGGCGGCGGGCGAGGGCGCGGACTGAAGCGAGGAAATCGCCGGAGCTCCCGATCGCGCCCTCGACTTCCTGGAGGAAATGCGCCGAGAGCACGCAGCGCGCGAACGCCTCGAGTGCCACGGAATCGCCGGGGTCGCGTACGATGCGAAGCGCGGCGACCACATACTTGATGACGTCGTCCTCCACCAGCGAGCGGCCGCGCGCCAGCCGGCAGGGAATTCCCTCTCGCACCAGGCGTCCCTCGAGGTACTCGCCGACCTTGTGCCGGCGGTACAACACCGCATAATCGCCCCATCCCAGGCCGGCCGCCGTGCGGTCGGCCAGGATGTCCTCGAGCAGCCACGAGGCTTCTTCTTCTTCGTCGCGGAACGCGAATGCGGCCACCTCGTACTCCGACTCCTGCTCCGCGCTGAGCTGCTTCTCGAACAGCTGAGGATTCTGCGCCAGCACGCGCCGCGCGGTCTCGAAGATTTGGCGCGAGCAGCGGCAATTCTTGTCGAGCACGATAGGCCGCTCGATCTCGTAGTCGCGGCTGAAGCGGACGAGCACGTAGGGATCCGCCCCCGTCCAGGTGAAGATCGACTGCTCGTCGTCGCCCACCGCGAAGAAGTTGCCATGTGGCGCCGCCAGGCGTTTCAACAGGTCGTACTGGACCGCGTTCACGTCCTGAAACTCGTCCACTAGGAGGTAGTCCCAGCGCGCCGCGATCGCATCGGCGATGTCCCCTCGAGCGCGTAGCAGCTCTTCGGCCTTCGCGACCAGGTCGTCGAAATCCAGCATGTTACGGTGCGTGAGCCAGGCCGTGTACTCGCGATACAGGCGCGCGTCGTCGGTCGTGAGCTCGTAGTCCTGCTTCTGCACGCGGTGCCGGCTGAACCGGTTCAGGAGCGACCCGCGCTGCTCGAGCGGCACGTGCAGCCGACCCAAAATGACCTTCTGATACTGCTCATCGGCCACGCCGAACCCTTTGCGCAGGCCTGCCGCCTCGGCGTACTCTCGCAGCAGGGCGAGGCAGAGCGCGTGGATCGTGCCTCGCGTGATCGCCTCCGCACGCTCCCCGAGGGTGTGCTTCAAGCGCACGGCGATCTCTTCGGCCGCCCGGTTCGTGAACGTGACGGCGCAGATGCGCTCGGGCGCCAGCCCTCGCCGGTCGATGAGATGGTTGATACGGGCGATGAGACAGAAGGTCTTCCCCGCGCCCGGCCCCGCGACCACGAGCATGGGGCCGAGCGGCGCTTCGATGGCCAGCCGCTGTTGGGGAAGGGGGTCGAAGTCCATACAGGGAATCTAGATCGTTCTCGGCCGCCCTACTCGATAAACTGCACCATTTCATCAACACCTCCTTGAAAAGAGCGGATTTCAAGATCGGAGGCTCTGAAACGAGCTGCCGTCGTTAAAATGGTGTTTCGCCCGGCTCGTCGGTTTCCTATTATGGCAGACGTGCTGAGTAATCGGGTTCGACCGGGCATGTCCAAGCGCAGGAGGAGCTATGAACGGTGCAAGTCAAGGCAGGCCACCGCTACCCGGTGGCAAGACGTCATATCTGCCGTCGCGGAAGGTTGGCGCTGGCGCGCTTGCGGGCGCGCTCTCCGTAGTTTTGGTCTGGATCATCAACACGTTCGTTCTGACGGGTGCAGTGAAGATCACGGGAGAAGTGGCTTCGGCGATGACTACCATCCTCACATTCTTGGTCGGCTACTTTGTGCCCGAGCCCATCTGAGCCAGGCCCACACTACGAGATAGTCTCCGCACGTCCGTTGCTACCTTTGCTCACGCGGCAAGGTGCTGTTGCAGCGTCGAGCGGACCTGGGGGCCTGCAAGCTCACGTTGCGGCTTCGCACCGCTTGACGCCGCCGACGCGGTTGCCTATTAAGGAGGCCGATGACCGCCGAGGACGTCGCGGCGCAGCTCGCGCGCGAGCGGGCGTTGAAGCAGGCCGAGAAGATGGAGACGATCGGCCGGCTGACGGGCGCCATTGCCCAGCAGTTCAACGAGCTGCTCACTGCGATCCTGGCCCGCACCGCCGCCCTGGCCCAGTCGCTGCCTTCCAACCGCGACATCGACGAGCTGAAACTCACGGCCCAGCGCGGCACGGAGCTGGCGCAACGGCTCCTGGGCTTCAGCCGCCACCGCGTGCTCGACCTGCATCCCTTGATCCTCACCGAGTTCGTGCGCGATGCGCTCGACACCCTGCGCCGCGACCTTCCGGCCGGCATCGAAGTGCAGTTCGAGGCGGACGAGGAAGGCGGCGTGGTCGAAGCCGATCCCGCGGCGGTGAAGCAGATCCTGCTGCACCTCGTCACCAACGCCCGCGACGCCATGCCGAAGGGCGGCACGCTGCACGTCGAAGTGCGGCGCGCGCGGCTGGGCGCGGCCGATCGGCCGCTGCACGCCTGGGTCGAGCCGGGATCTTACGTCAGCGTGGCGCTGAGCGACACCGGCGTGGGGATGGACGCGCAGACGTTGGCTCGGGTCTTCGAGCCGTTCTTCACCACCAAGCCCGTGGGCGTCGGTACCGGCCTGGGTATGTCCATGGCGTACGGCCTCGTAAAGCAGCACCGCGGATACCTCCACATCTACAGCGAGGTGGGGCAGGGGACCACGGTCAAGGTCTACTTCCCGGCGCTGCGCGATCAGGGGATGTCGGAGGTCGAGACCCCCGATGAAGGTCTACCCGGCGGAACGGAGTCGATCCTCTTGGTGGAGGACGATCAGACGATGCGCGTGGCGGCGCAGCAGCTACTCTCGAAGGTCGGTTACCGGGTGTTCACGGCCGTGGACGGCGAGCAGGGACTCGACGCCTTCCGTGCCCACCGCGCGGACCTCCGGCTCATCATCACCGACGTCGTGATGCCCAAGCTCAGCGGGTTCGACATGTATGAGGTCATCAGGGGAGAGTCGCGCGGGCTGAGCGTGCTGTTCATGAGCGGCTTTCCCGCGCCGAATTTTCGGAAGACCGTCGGCCAGGATCCGGCCGTGGCGTTCGTCACCAAGCCCTGGACTGCGAGCGAGCTACTGGCGCAAGTGCGGCTGATGATCGACGCCCCTCGAGCGTAGGAGGGGGATCAGGGACCACCCAGCTTAGCCACCACCCGACGAATCACCTCAGCGTCGGTCACATTCCACTCGTACTCGCTGCGCGGCGCCGCGCTTCCGATCTCGACCTTCGGTGCGCGAAAGGTCATGGCGCTCTGGTGCGTCACCGCGCCCGTGAGATGTACCTCGGTCACGCCGGTCGCGCGCACCAACGCGGCCACGTTGTCCTCCGCGATGCCGCCCCCCGGGAGAATCGCGGTCCGGCCCGCCGCCTGCCGCACGAGTCGGGCAATTGCCTTCGCGCCCTGGGGTGCGGTTGCGGCTTGGCCCGACGTGAGCACGCGGTCCACGCCGAGGACGATGAGCGCCTCGAGCGCGGCGGCAGGATCGCGGCATACGTCGAACGCGCGGTGAAACGTCACCCGCAACGGCCGCGCCGCGCCGATGAGCTCGCGCGTGCGGTCAGTATCAATCTCTCCGTCCGCGCGCAGCGCGCCCGTCACAACGCCCTCCGCGCCCGCTTGCTTGGCCCGCCGGATGTCTTCAAGCATGACCGTGAATTCGGCGGCCGTGTAGAGGAAGTCACCGCCCCGGGGCCGAACCAGCACGTGGATGGGGATGTCGAGCCGCTCACGGCACACGGCGAGCGTACCCGCTGAGGGTGTCGTGCCGCCCTCCACCAGGTTGGCGCACAGCTCGATCCCGTGCGCGCCACCTCGCACGGCGGCGAGCGCGGATTCGATGGAGTCGACGCAGGCTTCGACGAGGACGCCCTCGCTCATTCGTACATCCGCGCCGTATCAGCCTTCGCGAGCTCCACTAGGAAGCCGCCGATCTTCTCGCTCACCGCCTCCACGTACTTCCGTCCCTTCTCCGCGGTGGCGGCCGCGGGGTTCCCGACACCGGTGTCGTCCGTCACCTGGCGCCACTGACGCGGCGCCCACGCCCACCCTGCTTTGAGACCCGCGATCGTGAACCGGCGCGCGCGCCCGGGGCCCGCCTCCGACAACGGCCGCACCAGCTCTGGCGCGAAGTGGAGCATTACGCTCGTCTCGAGCTCCCCCGCGTGGTCTCCCAGGTCCGCGAAGAACGCCTTCGGGTCCACCACCTGGTACCAATTGACGGTGCAGAGGAAGAGAGGCACCGCGGGCTGCAGCTCCCGGATCATCTGGCGGAAGTCGTTGCCGCCGTGGCCGTTCAGGATAACGAGCTTGGAGATGCCCTGACCCGCCAGCGACGCCGCGAGATCGCGCAACACGAGGGACTGGGTGCTAGGGTTCAGGTTGAGGCAGAGGGGAATGTCGAGTTGTCCCGTGTTCACGCCAAACGGCACGAGCGGGAGCACGACCACCCGCGCACCTCGCTCCCACGCGTACCCCGCCGCCAGGGCCGCAATCCGCTCGGTCTCGATGTTGTCGGTCGTGTATGGAAGGTGGAAATTGTGCGCCTCGGTTGCGCCCCACGGCAGCACCGCGACCTCGTAGCGCGTGTCGCGCACGGTCTTCCAGGTCAGCTCGTTCAAGAGATAGGGTCGGGGCGGCAAAAGCGGCATCGGGCACCGTCAGGACGGGGACTCACGATACTACCACGCGACGCGCGCGGGCGCACCGACATGGCCAAAGACGGCTCGCAGCGTAGTTTACGAGACGCACGGAACTACACTCGATCAGGGAGCGTTAGCTTTCGGTATGAAGAGACTCCTTGGCGTCGTGGCCGGACTTCTGGCCGTGAACACTGCTCGGGCACAGATCCCGGCATACGCGGCCGCGCCGCGCGTTACGCCGGCCAAGGGCGAGCAAGTCGCCGTGCTGGCGGGCGGATGCTTCTGGGGCGTGGACGCCGTGTTCAAGCATGTGAAGGGCGTCGAGAGCGTCGTCTCCGGTTACTCCGGCGGAGGCTCGGCCACGGCACGATACGAGATCGTGAGCACCGGCGCGACGGGGCATGCCGAGTCGGTGAAGATCACGTATGATCCGTCGCAGATCTCCTACAGCGAGCTGCTGCGGGTCTTCTTTTCGGTGGCGCACGATCCGACACAGCTGAACCGCCAGGGTCCGGATGTGGGGAGCCAGTACCGTTCGGTGATCTTCTACTCAAACGAAACGGAGAAGCAGACGGCGCAGGCCTACATCGCTCAGTTGAGCAATCAGAACTATCTGGCCAACCACACCGACCAGCCCTACATCGCCTTCAACGACTTGCCAAAGCTGAAACGGTTGCAGCAGCAGTTCCCGACGCTCTACCGGGAATAGTCGATCACGAGTCGTCGCGCGATCGCGGGGCGACTTTCAGCCGGCGTGCGACGCGCTCAATGCCGTCGAGCGCGACTATCGCCGCACAGTACAACAGGCCCGTGATCGGAAAGGCCACGGTACTCACCCACAGTGCCGGAACCGCGAGGGCCGCCGCCAATGCCTGCCGCATCTTGTCGACCACGAACGAGACTCCCCGAACGCCAGTTCCGTACTGAATCGTTGACGACGCTCTCGTCACCGACAGGGATACGTGTGGCGTTCCGCGGTCGCTGAGTGCGGCTGGACGTTCAACCTCCGAGGGATCGAGTTCGTATAAACAAGCGACTAGCCATCATCAGGGAGGTTGGGCAATGCACCTGACGACAGCGGTCGCTCTGTGCGGAGTCGTTGCCCTCGGCAGCGCCGCCGCGACTACGTCGGTCGTCCACCCGGATCTCTCCGGGCAATGGGCGTTGAATGCCGCGCAGAGTGATCACCCTCGGGACATGCTGCAGGTGCGGGACTCGAGCGGCGACGAGCCGCGCGGGGGCCGGTCGCGCGGTGGTTATGGTGGACGCGGAGGCTTCGGCCGGGGCCGGGGTGGTGGGGCGGGCAGCGGATTGAGCGACGAGCAGCGTCAGCGGATGCACCAGACGATGCAGCTCGCGTTCGATGCGCCCGCCGCGCTTACGATCGCCGAGACTGATTCGAGCGTGGCGTTTGCGTTGGATGGCAACGCGCCGCTGGTTCTCTACAGCGACGGCCGGAAGGTCACCCAGAAGGTAGAAGGCGGCGGGGATGTCGAGACAAGAGGCCGCTGGCAGGGAAACGACTTCGTCGTCGAGCGCAAGGTCTCGGGTGGAGGGAAGGTTACGGAGGACTACCTTCGCTCGCAGGATGGGAAGCAGCTGTACGTGATCGTCGGCTTCGAAGGAAGGCGCGGGCGCTCGATCGAGTTCCGGCG